>Ga0335394_10000386_pt1 | contig 46011 bp, 37 predicted proteins | sample MAT03_FD_205741 | JGI IMG/M metagenome (GOLD analysis project Ga0335394, IMG submission 205741) | Freshwater microbial communities from Lake Fryxell liftoff mats and glacier meltwater in Antarctica - MAT-03 (spades assembly) (version 2) ... | reverse complement strand
TAATATTCCGAAAACTGTGAATATCCAAATTTTTATAAGATATTTTTTACTTATCAAATATAATTAATATTAGATACAGTAAAGAAAATGACATCTTATAAATAATGAAATATTTATAATCAAAATAATAAAATTATTATTTTGATTATGTTATTATAATAGTTATTATCACCATTCATCATCGGAATCCAAATCAGATTCCGAAGTAAACGCATCCCGGCCATAATCCGCATTCCAATCATGATAACTGTCTAAATCCGGATCCGAATCGAAATCTGAATCTGAATCGTATTTTGGAGTGTAATCTTCCAATACATAATCATTAAAATTATCCACACTGGGACCAGTTAAACTATTTCGTCGTTTCATTTTGTTTTCGCGCTCGACTATGTTACGTTTTTTGTTATGTTTTTTCTCTTGCCTCTGACAATGCTTATTATGCCTGCGATACTTTGTGGACTGACTTTTTCTTTTGGTGCGAATTTTTTCGTGAGACATATTCTTCGGATAATGTCTTTCGACTGCATTTTCCATACCCTGCATATGGTCATAAGTCTCGGTTTCTAGACATTCCATGTTTCTTCGAATTGATAACTCTAGCATTACTATCAACCCTATTTTTTTGGCTAAAGTTTTTCTTAGCTGTTCTTCACGAAGTTTCTTGCGGCGTTCAAATTCTATTACGGCCAATTGTGCTGTTTGTTTGGCCATTTTTTTCAAATGTTGGCGTGTTTGTCTTGCCAAGTGAAGATTCCACGAATCCTCATACAGTTCGGATGCGGTAAGATGTGTATGAATTTCGGAAAGTTTCTCCCAATTTTTTATTCGTTGGTCACGTTGGTATATGGCCCAGTTAAAGGGTTTACCATGGAATAATGTTCCAAGAAATGTTGGTGGATCATTGACGTAGCACACAGTCCCATATTCGGTGAACCCGATAGGAGCCATGGAATGAGTTTTCCACAATCCACTCATCGGAGTAATATTTGGTTGGATTTTTTGTTTTATTGGCATAAAACAGGGTGCGTTTGTTGCTGAAAGTGATGGCCATTCCTGTTCGCTAGTTTGTTCCATTGTATGGAATACTTTGTGGTAAAAAACAATGGATATGTCATGTGGATAATATTTCAATTTTTTGCATCATTGTTTCATTTTTATTTTGTTCAGTAATCCAAAAATTAATATTTAAAAATAAATACTAATTTTTAGCCAAACAAATCAAATTATTCCATTATTGTTTCTAAAATTTTGGCAGTTACTATATACGGATCCATATTGGCAGCTGGTCGTCTATCTTCAAAATAGCCCATACCATTTTTAGCAGTATCGGTTGGAATTCTAACTGATGCTTTTCTATTGGCAATACCGTATGAAAATTCATCATATTTTGATGTTTCGTGCAAACCAGACATTCTTTTATCATTATTCTCGCCATACGACTTCATATGGTCCAAATGTTTTTCTCCTAATTTATTAACAGCATTCATAATAACATCGAAACCACCCGATTGTCTCATTGGTTCAGTACTAAAATTAGTATGACAACCGGAACCGTTCCAATCACCTTCTAAGGGTTTTGGATCATAAACAACATATGTATTGTGTTGTTCGGTTATTTTTTCTAAAATATATCTGGAAATCCATAATTGATCCGCAGCATCAATGCCCTCGACCGGACCCACTTGGAATTCCCATTGACCTGGACCAACTTCAGCATTTGTACCTGAAATATGGATACCAGCATATAAACATGCTTCTAAATGTTCATCACTAATACGCCTACCAAATGCATTATTTCCACCAACCGAACAATAGTATTGACCCTGTTGCCCAAGTGGATCGAAACCAATAGGTTTATCTGTTTTGACATCATAAATAAAATATTCTTGTTCTAATCCGTACCAAGCTTTTTGATCAGAATACTTATTAAAAATAATATCAGCATCATATCGATGATTATTTTTGATTGGTGTACCATCTGGTGCATAAGTATCACACATAACGATTAGCCCACCAGGTCTTCTGAACGGGCACCGATACATTCTTCTCGGACGAATAAAGACTTCAGATGTCGCTCCATCGGCCTGATAAGTCGAGCTTCCATCATAATTCCATTCCGGAACATCTTTTAAAGATTGGACAATTGAATAAATAACGCGTGTTTTTGATCTAAGTTCTCCTTTACCACCAATCCACACATAATCTACCAAAGTGAATTCAGCATTTGTTTGAATAGCATCTGAAATATTGCATTCCATTATTATTAATGTTATTAAGATTTTAATAATATTAATAGTGTAAACAGTAGGTAAATAAATCAATTTTTTTACTATATTTATTTGATTTTTTATAATTCTATTTTTTTTTGAGCCTCCATTGATTTCTCTTTTCGAAATTTCCGAATTTCAGCAAAATGCTCGTTTTCTTTGTTGTATAATTCTCGCAATTCATAAAGCAATCCAGAAAAACTTTTATGATCGTCAAATCCAATACTAATATCATCAAACCCATGTTTTATTATTCCGTTTAATTTATGGAGCAAATCAATATATCTTTGGCGATAATTTTTAATTTTTGTATCAACATCTACATTTAATTGATTTTTATCTTCGTCTGTTTGATCCATTGTACTAATAATTCGTTTTATTTATTATTTTATAATGCGGTAAATAAATCAATTTTTTATAACTAATTTAGAGATTTGGAACGTTTAGTTTCTATTTTGCAGAACAGCACAAACTACCAAATTGATTTATTCAAACACATAATTAGTATTATCCAAAATGAAACAAATGGGTCAATTTACGAAGATAAATACGGCGTTGATGACCCAAATTTTATTAATATGGTCTATCGAGTAATTGCTGATCATACTAGAACAATGATTTTTGCGATTGGTGATGGTGCGATTCCGGAAGCCACTGATCGAGGGTATGTATTACGAAGAATCATAAGAAGAGCAACCAGATTTGTATCGAAACTGAATCCAGACAAAAATATTTTAACCAGAATTGTAGAAAAAACAATTGATTATTTAGTAAATAATCATCCTGAATTGGAATCTAAACGATATCATATTATTTCAGTTGTTTCCAATGAAGAAATAAAATTTGCTGGTGTTATGACCAAAGGTTTAAATTTTTTCAATAAATTAATAGCAAAAAATCCAAATGTAAAGACAATGGATCTATTTTTATTGTATACATCGTATGGTTTTCCAATTGATATTATTCGACAATTATGTTTGGAAAGAAATATTATTTTTGATGAAAAAGAATATGATTGTATTATGTTGGAACATATTAAAAAATCAAAAATGGGTCGCCAATTTAAATAAATTAGCTTTGCCATCCACTGATTATTTCAGAATGTTTGGCATCAATACGATTTTTATTATAAATCGCGATTGGGTTTTTTTGTTTGTATTTTTTGGCAGTAATAGATTTATCTAATTTTTTAATACGTTGTAAAGCAATGTTTTTTCTTTCTTCCATGGTGAGTGCCTCGGTTAAATTGTTTAATTTTTTACTGCGAAATAAATTGTAGAGAAAATTATAAATCTTGTTAAAAAATTTATAAATAATGATAAATAAATAATTTATATTCATTTGTATGATTATCTGTCACAATCTTTTAAGTTAGATACACACGATATGTTTTTCAATTTTTAATTAAAAAACATATTATTTAAAGGTGCGGCATTTTTCTTTTACGTCGTTCATTCAAATAACATCCACGGGATTATATTTTTCTTTCGCGTCGTTCATTCAAATAACATCCACAGGATTGTATTTTTCTTTCACATCGTTCATTCAAATAACATCCACGGGATTGTACTTGGTACGAATTTGTTCCATTTTATCTAGCAAATCGGGTAAATCTTGACCAGTTGTGAAAACATCGCCTTCATTAATTTTAGTATATTCGCGCTTGACTAACCTATTAAGGTCACAAAGTAGTTCAAGATATTGATCAGTTGCTTCGTCCAATTGGTGTTCCATTTTTGAGGTACTCTATATTAATTAAAAAATATTAATTTTATGCTGATTTATACAAATATATTTCAATTTTTATAAGATACGGGCGTTTATGTTAGTTAAATAGTATTATTTAATTAACAAATTTCCATTTGTATCCATAAGAGGTAGGATTCTTAGACAAACAACATCTTCTAATATCTGTTGCTCCAAATTTTTGTAATGATTATGATACTTCACTTCATCAATATGATTAATAACAGCCGTATCATAATTAATACCAGGCGTTTTGATAAAGGCTAATGCTACTAATCGATGAACATATAAAGAGATTGCTTTGTTTGGTCCCGTTGCTAATTTGATTCTTTTGTAACCAGCTGCAGTAGATGATGATTTCATAATTTTGTTTGTAATAATATTTTTAACATTACCATAATTCGAAATTTTATAATTAGATAAATTTTTTCCTCCATATGAACCAATTTTTTTAAAAATTTCATCATCTTTTAATTTTATTATTGTTTCAACCTTATTTTTTTTGCTCAGTCTCCAGTGGTATCCACCAGCTGTCCATGTCGGATATTTTTTCCATAATGTCTTTATGATAAATTTTGTATTCGTTTTCGTTGATTAAATATTTAATATTGTAACTATTTAAAAAATTTCCATTAATTATTGTTAATTGTTAGTATTTATATTAATTTTTTAAACTTCGCAAATAATTTTTTCTTCACCAGGATAAACATTGGCATTTTTAAATAATTCGCAATCGATGGCTGATTCTTTGAGTGCTTTTTCAAATTGATTGTTGATATATTCTTTAACAAATGCCATTTTTAAAATATGTTGGTCGATTGATCTTTTAATTTTGGGATGAACGGCTAAATAAATGTATACTTTAACCAATTGGCGATCATATGGTACATCTTTATGACTACAGAATCGAATTGCACGACCTATGACCTGAAAAATTAACGAATTATTCCAATACGGACTCAATATGTGAACTTCTTGTACACGAAATAATGAAACGCCCACAGTTATCGCACTGGTTCCGAGTATAACCTTAATTTCTGATCCATATTCATTGTTTTTATTATTGAATACTGCCTTGACCTCTTCTTTTAGATTCGGATGTTGATCTCCTGACCATATTGCGAATCGTTTATAACCAGCGCCAAAATGTTCATAATTTTTAAAATGATGATGTTCTAGTAATCTGACAAATGTTTTAATACCGCCATATTCTTTGAAACTAGAATAGACAAATACTGTTCCATCACATTTTTTTATTTTTCGTAGTATTTTTAAAAATTTTGGCGAATATTCCCGAATATTGGCAATACTAAAATCATCATCCACCAAACTATCGTAACCATCTTTTCCAAGTTTACCATTTGGAAAATAAAAATTGGAAACCATTCTGGTACCAATAAAAAAACTATTAGAAATATCTATATTGACATAATCTTTGATATTAGATGTTTTTGCTTCTCTGGTAATAATTTTGCGATATAATTTTTGTTGTGGTTCGGACATTCTAGTTTTGACAAAATATAGCTCGGATCTCGGAAAAACATACGGCGGAGCTCCCCGGTAGTATGACACATATCCTCTCGCATAGTCTTTAAACAAATCCATATTTTTAACCCGATAAATTGGACCCTTCGATGTATAAGTAATATCCATAAAAGTATCCACAAATTCCTGCCCAATCGGTAATTGACGATCACTTGGTAATAATAAATTCATTGTGAGTGCAATTTCGATTGGTTTATCAAAAATGGGAGTTGCAGACATAATTACCAATCTTAATGTTTTGGGTGCAGTATGAATCGTATTGTATAAAAGTTCATAATAGGTACCTGTTTCACTAACCATATTATGTATTTCGTCAATGATAAGTAATGTATTATCCAGACGCATTTTTTTTTGTTTGATCAAATCAATAAATTTATTGTAGGAATAAATAGTATAATATTTATCTATACGACTGTCCGATCGATTAATAATTTCTTTATACTCATCACTTGATGGATGATATTGTTTTAATAAATTTCTTTCATTTTGTGTTAAATAATTATTTCCGGCACATGGGGATCGTAATTCTGAACGAAAATTTCCCTTAAGAGATGCTGGTAAAACGATCATTATTCTTTTTATTTTTTTGAAATTTTCAGCAATATTAATAGCGGTACAGGTTTTTCCGGCACCGATACGATGATAAATTAAAATGCCTTTGTAAGGAGTCTTTGGATTAATAAATTCGGCCAAAAATTTTTGTGGTATTTGGAATTCATATTTACTTGGAAAACAAATTTGTTTTAATGTTTTTTGTTTTTTGGGTATTTTATATTGGGAATATTTTTTATTGATGAATTGATAAAAATTATCGTCATTGATATTGGTATATTGTGACATTAATAATTCGTAAGATTATATTATTAATGAATAATAATATATTATTGTTTGTTAAAAATAATATATTGTTATTGTGATTGTTATTGTGATTGTTATTTATTGTGCATGTCTGGATTGATTTTGAAAAGTCCTTTGTTGACCACCATTTCTGGAATTATAATCGTTTCTAGATGTATCATCCCGACGTGTTCTTTGCTGTTGTCCATCCGAATAATTTCTTCCACTGTCCTCACCAGCAGAACTATCGCGCGGTTCGGATCGTTGTCCACCAGAATATTTGTTGCGTGGTGGACCCGATCGTTGTCCACCTGAATATTTTCGACCACTGTCTTCACCGTTATTATTGTCACGCGGTCCAGATCGTTGACCACCTGAATATTTTCGACCACCATCTTCGCCATAATTATTGTTACGCATTTGGTTTCCACCAGTATCATTGGTGTGATATGAACCTTTTCGGTAAGGTGTTCTATCAGTCGAGTGTCCTTGCCTATTGTCCTGGTCTTGACGATATGATTGTGGTTTGCTATTGGGATAGGTACGGCGAATTACTCTAGGTGGTTTCCATGTTCCAGTGCAACGACGATAAAGATCAACAAATGAATGATATCTATTTTGCAGGGCAGAACATCTCGATTTAATGTTATCAGTATGGCGTTGATTTTTACTTTCGGTATTTTCTTCTTGCTTTGCGAGTTCATTTTTCGCTTCATGGCCATTTTGTTGAGCAACATCAATAAAGGTTTGAAGTATTTCAATAATACCAGTTTGATCCATCCAATCCCTAATTTCAACGGGTGTTTGGTCCATATCATCCGATTTCGATTGGAAAACATCACGGCGGAAATCCATACAAATACTGAATACCATACTCATCCACATTTTTTCATAAGAAAATTTGTCATGGGTAGTCTTACAATCAGCGCATCTATTTCGCAAAGATTTTAGAAATGCATTAAATGCTGTTTCAATTGGTACTAAATGATAAAAATCACAAACTTTTTGTGGTAGTTGTTTTAGACGTTCAGCACCAGATTCCGGACTAGAAAATTTTCTAGTTGATTCATCATCTGAATCATTTTCAGCATTATCGCGTGGAAGTTTTTCCGGTTCGGCATAAATTTCTTCCATTTTTTCGGCTTCTTTTTTCATTATTAAATTGGATCTGTTATTTGAATTATTATTTAGACTATTGATTAATCATCAATATTAGACCTTAAATTATTCAATTTTTTTTTTGTCAATTAATTATTGCGTATTCGAAATATGCAATAATTAATTTTTAGGGAACTATAATTTTACCCAAGAAACTCCTTCTTCCCATTTAATATCACTATATTCCACGTTTGGTTCTCTTCTGTCAAAACAGGTGCATGAATAAATTAGTAGCACCAACAATAATCCGCCAATAGAAACCATTACAATATTACCAATGGTAAAAAAGTTTTCTATTTTTTCTTCTGTCGATTCATCATCATCATTATTATTAGTAGTGTTACTATTTGTTTTTGCTACAACTATACATGGTGGATCAAATTTATCGCATGTTTTGTTACTTTGTAATATCATTTGTTTGCAACACAATACATCGATTGACAATGTACCTGTGCAAGTGTCTGTACAATTATTACATGTTTTGGAACAACATACACTATTATCACATTCGGCTTTAGTTATGGGAATTAACCCAATAACCAAAAATATGAGTACAAATTCTAAAATATAATTATTTATCATTAATCCTAATATATTATGATTAATATTTGATATTAATCTTAATATATTATAATAATTATCCTTATCATACTAATATTTTTTCAATTTTCAAACAATTTTCAAACAATCGAAAACTCATCCTTTTTTTTGCAGCAATAACAACATTTTCTGATTTTTTTGAAAGCGAACGGTATTTTAGAACATACGTATTGGATGAGACAATATACAATAGACAAAGTTAATTGGTATGCAGCTAGTACGAAAAATATGCACATAATGATAAGTTGTCCTTCTACTGGTATAAGAAAAATACCGAGGTTTAACAGAATCAAAATACCAATTATTTTTTTATTTAAATTTTTAAATTTTCTCATTGTTTTATCTTTTTGGCTACCAGCAACGGAATCCATTTCACTGGCTGGACGATTTCCCCAACTCAAATCCCATAATCTGGCATAAGAATAACTACCAAACCAAGCAATGAGCATTGGTAAAAATAGAAAATAATAAATAATCGATTTAATCATAAACAAGAAACTGTGACCTGCACCAGAAAGCAATAGTGAAACAATGAATGGTCCAATCGTAACATAAATCGCTAAATAAACAATCACATTTTCGGAAAGAAAAATATCTGAAAAATCCAATTCTTCTTCCACAAATGCATAATGTATTAATGACGCAATGGAAAAAAGTGATGTTAGTATTGATAATCCTAATAATGCATATATTACCAGATAATTATATTTAGATCTTTCGTGATGCGTGTATAAATGGTATAAATATATTACCCAAATTATAATCGCAAAGATAACCACCGGTATACTTAAATCAATACTTAATATTAGGTTCAAATTTAAATCAACATCATAGTAATCAAGAAAATAATTAATACCAAAATATAACATTCGCATAGTCACTCCAGGCGCAAAACCAACCATTATATATGTTAAGAACTGGCACATTAACAGTAACCAAATATATATTTTCTTAAATATATTGGCTTTCCATTGTCTAAACAATTGGAAATTCAAAAATAATAAATAAATATATCCAGCAACCGAACCATTAATCCATCGTCTTCGTTGAAATAGAAATGAATCCAAATCAATTTCTGCTTCAAAATAGAAAATAGCGGAAGTATTAAATTTCATGTAAGCTCCTTTAATATTTGATTTGACAACAGATGCATATGTTAATATTCTGTCTTCTGCAATTTGCAAGTTACCGCCAATTATTCCTGTTTTACTAGGATCCTTATTAACTGTTTCAAAATAGTAATCTCTTACATTATCATCAAGTAAATTGCTGGCACGATATAATCCACATGGTCCAGGTATTACTGGCAACATACCTCCCAATGAAAATGCACCATTATAAATAACATTGGACGATTCAAAATCGTACAATTGCACGTGCCGCAGCATGGTTTCCAATGAAAAGAAACTTTCGGAACTTCCTTGTTGTCTTTTTGACATCAATCTTTGTCTACCTGTCACCGCAACCATTTTTTTATTTTTATCAAGTTCTTTGCACAAATGGTACAAACACCAATTTTGGTACATAGCAAAAGCATCAGTAAAAAATAGATACTCGGGATTTGTTGAATCGGCAAAACCATTTTTCCCACAAAACCATTCTTGCGAATTATGTTTTCTTTGGTTTTGTAATTTAATAACTAAAGTGATACTCAAAAATTTATTATCATCTTTTAATTTTTCTTGGGGGTTAATTTTGACAGCTCCATAATTTTTTTTCTCAAATATATATGTTTTGTTTGGAACAGATGCCTGGTTTTCTGGTGCTTGGTTGAAATCATCATGCTCCCACCAATATTTTTCAACACCATCATCATTAATTTTGGCCGGAAATAAAGCTTTTAGATATTCTTTCATTGAGTCATCCGATTTATACCAACCATCTTGAATTAAACAAACTTTTAGATTTTTTTCGCGCCATTTTCTGGAACCTAATCGAAGATAATTCCATGCATTATGTAACGAATTTAATGTTTGTTGAACAGCATCATTACTTTCATTGAAAAAAGGAATTACCACTCCTAAACCATTTGGATCTCCGCCATGATTTTCACTTTTGGAAAAATATGTTTTGTCTTTTGGTCGATAATCATCAAAAACTTTAACGACGAAATCTCCATTGGATTGTTGATTTGGCATATTGTCTGGTGATATTTTATTTAGTTCATCAATAGCTGCTTCAATATTTCTTTTTGAAATGGATTTGGATGGTTTTATTTTTTTGTTTTTTGATTTTATTTTTTTTTTCTTTGAATAAACAATTTCCATGCTATCATTAACATCTGTTAATTCAATTTCATCATCTGTTATGCCAACGCCATTGCCAAAATACCCAAGTTCAACATCATTTAAATTATCAAATTTACTATTCGTAGTATCTGATACGCATTTTGTGGTATCCGATATGTATTCTCCAAAATCAATACTAGAAACAGATGTCCTACTATGACGTGGTTTTCTGAATTTAACCTTTTTGCTTTTTTTTTTGGCAGGAATATTATTGACTGTAAAATCATCTAATGTTGTATCGGCTGAATTATCATTTTCCATAATATCCATTCCGGAAAGATTAAATCATGGAATAATGTTATGATATCCATATGTTTGATTTTTTTTCAATTTTTTTGATAATATTAATAAAATTGACAAAAAATCACCCAGTCAGAAATTTATTTTAGAGGCATAATATAAAACAATGCAGTTTCAAGTTAGTATTAAATCTGTACAATCATGGTCAGGTGGAGGAAATGGTTATATATCTATAAAAAATATTGGTCCGTCACAAACAAATTGGTCATTCCAATTGACAACCATTAATTTTTCATCCGGTGATTTTTGGGCTCTCAGCAAAACTGGAAGTGGCAATACGATTACTATCGGACCAGCAGCATGGAAAACAACCATTGCAAGTGGGGAAACAGTTGAATCTGGATTTTCATATACCAGTTCATCATTAATTTCTAATTTACAAGCATCAACACCAACAAGCGGAGTTACAATTATCACTGTTGATCCAACTCCAACACCAACACCGACGTTAACCCCAGCAAATCCAACAGATCCTGTATCACTTAAATCGGATAAAAAAGTTTTCGGATATTTTACCGAATGGTCAATTTATGATAGGCAATTTAGTGTTGATATGATACCGGCATCAAAATTAACTAATATACTTTACGCATTTATGTTACCGAATCCAAACCAAACGGATTATAATAAATTAGCAGCGAATTGGCCGTTTCCACCAAAACCATATCATCCGGAAATTCCCGAAGGAACGCTAGTATTCCAAGATGAATATGCCGCTGGAATTAATATTCCAAAACTCAAACAACTCAAATTAACAAATCCTAATCTAAAAGTATCGATTTCGGTTGGCGGATGGAGTTTATCATGGAACTTTTCCAAAATAGCAGCCGATACAACATTACGAACTAGATTTGTGCAATCATCTGTTAAATTTATTATTGATAATGGGTTTGATGGTTTAGATATTGATTGGGAATATCCAGTAAAACAAGGTATTGGTTATAATTATATAGATCCAATTAATGATCCCGCAAATTTAGTAAGATTACTTAAAGAATTAAGAGCAGAATTGGACGCAAAATCACCATCCAAATATTTGTTACTAAGTTGTGCAATGGGTTGTGATCCACTTGTAATCAAAACATACAAAGGAACCGAACCATATTTGGATTATCTATTGTTAATGACATACGATTTTGCCGGTGCGTGGGGTGATGGCGGACACCATAGTCCATTATACAATAATCCAGCTGGTAACCAAGATCCTCAATGGAATGCGGATGCTGCAGTTCAAAATGCTAAAAATATTGGTTATAGTGCTTCAAAAATATGTATGGGATCCCCAATGTACGGTAGAGGTTGGACAAAAATAGTACCAAAAGATACATCACAACCAATTTTTGGCACGAATGTATCAGGTGCTGCGACAAGTTATAGTGGTGCCGCAGGTGAACCAGGTTTGACATCATGGAGACATTTACTTCCAGTTATCAATACAAAAGGATTAAATCGATATTTTGATAATGCCGCCAAAGCAGTTTATATCTCTAACCTACAAACAGGAGAAACTTGGAGCTACGAAGATGAAGAAACTTTAATTCTTAAATCAAAATATATTATTGATAACAAATTAGCTGGTATCATGTTTTGGGAACTTTCTGATGATACCAGAAATAATGTTAATAATCTATTAAATGCAGCTGTAACAACCTTTAATGCTGTACCAACACCTACGCCAACTCCAACACCAACTTTAACACCTACTCCAACTCCTACACCAACTCCTACACCAACTTTAACACCAACTCCTACACCAACTTTAACACCAACTTTAACACCAACTTTAACACCAACACCAACTCTAACACCAACTTTAACACCAACTCCTACACCAACTTTAACACCAACAACAAAAAAATTATCAGTTACAATTACCAATACCAATAATGTTGATTTTGTATTGAAACCTAATGAATCTGTTACCATTTCTTATTCTTCCTAAGGATTTGCATATGATAATATATTATTTTAGTTAAAAATTGTTTTTTAACCAAAATAATTTGAAAATATTTGATACCACTTACTTTTTTCTTACTTATTCTTGTTCGTCATAAAGATCTTCTTGTGCACTAGGCATACGTTGCTGTGTATTTTTTTGAAACATACCTCCGCCGCCACCTCTTCCTCCACCACGTCCGCCTCTTGGATTATAGCCTCCGCCTCCCCGATTAGAATTATAGCCTCCGCCTCCTCTATTAGAATTAAAACTGTGTGGATTGCGTCTTCTTTTTCCGGTCAATTGATTCAATAAATTTAATGCGCCATATTTTAATTGTGGATTGAGGGATTTTTCGCCTTCTTGAATTAAATAGCTTAATATTTCGTCTGTCCTTAAAGATCCGATCCGACTTTTGGGATCAATTTTGACAATAGGTGTTCGTTCTGATTTTTGAACAGTGATGACTTCATCATTATCGTCTGTTTCTAAAGGAATACTTTCATCCTCAACATCAAGGTCACTCAAATCATCCTCATCATCATCTGTTTTTTGTACTTTTTTACCCTTTTGTTTTGGTGCTGCTTTTTTGGTTGATTTCTTTTTTGGGGCCTCTTCTTCGTCAATCATTTCATCATCGGAGATATTTTCTTCTTCATCTTCTTCTTCTATTTTTTTGTTTTTTCTTTTATCGGTTGTTTTCTTTCCACGAGGCATTTTCTTTCAATAAAATGTTTTAATAATTTGTATTTATATCAGTAGTATTAAAATAGCATGTTAATATTTCAATTTTTTGCTTTGATCAAGAATAACAATCCCAAATTATTTCCAATAAAATAACATGCTATTTGAAAAACACAATAAAAATATTACCAAATATTCAGTAAATGGAGGACACATTTTACTAATAATAAGTGCAGCAATTGAACAAAATGAGCCGCCAATACCAATACCAACTAATGATGATATTGGGTAATTAATCATATCCATTGTTTTTAGTGGATCATAATACATGTAATAAATTACTAGATTAAGATAACAATTCAATACAATAAACCATGAAATAATTTTTTGACAATTCATTATTTTATGGTATTATGGTATTATGGTATTATTATTGACAATTAATAAACATATTTGGGTTTCCAATAATCAATTTTTTTTTTAAACAAATATAAAATTGTTTATCTATTAATATATAAATGAATAAGCAAAAAATAAAAAAAACCAAAATTATTGTACATAATTTTTTTATTGTTGATGATGTTGTTTACTTTGAATTAAAAGGAAGAGCTATTGGAATTTATGCAATGGTAACACATGATAAATGGCCATTAGTATCCAAATATGAATGGTATTTGGGAAAAACAGGCTATGCTGTATGCTATCAGCTTGGTAAAATACAATTACATCGCTTTGTTTTTACACATATTTTCGGACAATGTCCCCCATCAAATATGTATGTTGATCATATTGATCGAAATAAATTGAACAATACTAATAGTAATTTGCGGTTGGCCACACCCCAAGAAAATTCTTTTAATAAATCTACCAAAACTAATAAAAAAGGAGTTAAAAAAATATCGGAAAATAATTTCACGGCTTGTATTACAAAAAATGGTACCAAACATGAAATTAAAAATATATCAACAGAGAAAAAAGCCGCTGAAATTTATAATATGATGGCAGAAGAATTATTTGGAACTTTCGCTGCGTTTAATGAAATAGAATAAAATAGAATGATTTAATAATACAAAATAGTTATTTTGTATGATAAATGCTATGAGATATCGATCCGACTAACCGCCAAATTGCTTGGATGCACAACAAAATATGAACTTTTTTCATGATTCCGATCCTGTTGAAATGTTCCCAGAAATTTGTGTGATATTGTTGAATCCCGCCACGATTCGTTATTAATTACCCCTGGAATGTAAAAATTAAGTTTAACCGGTCTTAAAAAATGGGATCGGAGACTTTGAAAACCATCATCAGATAAAATAATAATGGGTATTTTAGTTGTTTTTGCGTACTCATTGTATAAAATAAATAGTGCTCTATCATCGGCTTCCTTATCCTTATCATTTATTCCGTTAACCAAAACTAAATGAATTTTATTTTGCCATTCCGGAATTGCTATACAAAAACACCACATTATGATTTGCAATATGTCTTTGTATGTAACTTCATCACTAAATTTAAACGATTTTGTAAAAACATATACCTTACTAAAATCACCCAAATTACGTATTTGTTTTGCGATAATCATAACATATACAATAAATTCTTCGATCGTTTGGAATTTGGCACCCGGCCGATCGGATATTAATTTTCTTAGTTGGTTCAGAAAATCAACAAAAATAATAATTTCGGAAGGATCATGTGCATCCAAAATGTTTTTTTTAATAGCAGATTCATTATCGTCTGCGGATTCATTATCGTCTGTGGTTTGTTTTGGTAAAAACGAACCGTAATCTACTCGAGTGACTGCGACTTGTTGTGCTGAAAGAGGTTTTTTTGACATTAGTGCTCATATAAAAACGTTATTGTCAGATTATCCTCAAACAACAAAGAAACACTCAAACAAATTGTTTTTCAATTTTTTAAGAATTCATATTTAGCTAAATATGAATTCTTAATTTATTCTTGATATTTTATAGAAGGTACTTCTAGAGCTCTGGCGAGTGCTTTTACCATAACATCTTCTGAATTAAATGTAATCAATCCGCCCAATTCAATATTTCTTATCATATTGACATCCACATTGATTTTTCGTGCTAGATCAACCTGGTTAAGATTAGCCAAACCACGAAGCCTGGAGATTTCTCTTCCCATAGCGGAGGTAAACATTTTAGGTCTGAAATCTTGGTCATCTGGTTTGCCACCACGGGTACGCGATTGTGATACGATATTTGTTCGACGATTTTTTCCTGCATTTTGACGAGCAACAGCCATTCCCATTCCGGGTACCCTAGGTTGAACTACTTTGCGGAAAACATAAGTATTACCATCTTTGTCTTCAAATTCCTGCCATACAACACGTGGTGCGCGATGAAATCCTTCCCATCCAGGAGTGGCTCTGACCGATCTGACCCAATCATTGTATTTCTTTCTGGCAATTTTCGGTTGAATTTCCCAACCCGATTCTTTAATATCAGGATCATATATTCTTGCATCCTTAAAATGGTACCTGCTTACATTATGTTTGTTCATTCCATATGGATTAACAAATCTGCGTGGTCTCCGTTGCTGGGAAACAGTGTCATAATTTTCATTTTGCGAATCCTCATCCAAAGAGTCTTCTGGAGAATAACCGATCTCTAAATTTTGATCATAAAAATCCTCGTCAAATTCTTGAAGCGATGAATTGTCCATTGTAAATATTGCTGAAGATGAATTGTAATTTTATAACTACACTATTATGCGTAGATAATAATAATTTCAATTTTTTATATACATAATAAGCCGAGAATTATTCCATATTTTTTTGGCATATATTTGTATTTCGTTTTCTGTTTCGGCTATTAACAGAAAGATTTTTAATAGCAATTGTTTTTGCGAATTTTGTCATTTTATCATTTTTTAATATATCTTGTATGGCACTATCTCTTTTATTAGATTCGGCTCTTTTCTTCATTTCAACCTGATCTTTTTTACGTTGCTCGATTCTTAGTTTTCGTAATTCTATGATACTTGCTTTGTTTGCATCAATACTAGTATTTGGATCAATATTTTGTAATGCTTTGATTCTTCGCAAGTCGGAAAAATTCTTTACATTTTTAACGGTTTGCTTTTTAACATCATTTTCGATTTGTTTGGCATATCTACTAGGAATTTTTTTACCGGATACCATTTTATTTTTTTTATTTGCCATATTCGTATGTTTTGCGGCTGCTGCTTTATGTATTTCTAATTTTTTGGCGATACTGGAAGGTATTCGTTTAGGAGTTTCAACTGTTTCGCGATGTGGTGTCTTTTGTGAAGATATTTTTTGTGAAGATATTTTTTGGAAGTGATCCAATACTTCTGAAAGGGGCATTTGTTTTTGTACCGCAGTAGATTTTTTAAAAACAGGTATATCAATTTCTTCATCTTTATTTGTACCACTATTTGTACTACTATTTGTACTACTATTTGTACTATTTTTTTGGGAAGATAATGGTATTGTTTGGTCCAATGGATTTTCTTTTTTTATTGGTAAATATTTGACTTTACCACCAACAATAATACGTCGCATACCAGTTTTACTGGTATTTACTGACTTTTGTTCTTCTTCTTTTGTATTTTTTTTTAATTTTTTATTGTTTGATGTTTTCTTTTTTGAGCTCATCATTTTTTGCTGTTTTTCCAAAGCCTCAATATATTTTTGTTGATTCGCCAGCATAGTTTTTGGTAATCCGCGTTTTTTTCTTTCGATTTGTTGTTTAGTTTGGCTAGGAGTAATTTTTTGGTTGGATTCTATATCACTATCACTATTATTATCATCGCTATTTTCATTATTATCATCGCTATTTTCATTATTATCATCACTATTCTCGTTATCCATTTGCTCCATTTCTTCCTGATTCGTATCCATCCCCGCTAGTTTTGCCATTTCTTCTGAATCTATATCATTATCATCATCCACTATATATTCCGACTTTAAAAATCTATCTGCATTCTGCATCTCTGCATTTTGCATCTCTGCATTTTGCATCTCTGCATTTTGCATTCCATCATCATATGTTATTGTTTCCAACTCGTCCAATTGTTCTTCTGCTGGATTTTCTTCACCAACTACATGTGCGTCATGATTTGAATTGATTTGACTAGCAGTATTATTATCTGAACTCATTATATATTGTGAATCTATAAATTTTATTAATGAAATAAAACTTATATATTTAAACAATTACAATTAATTGGTAATTTATTTTTTTATCCAATATTTCCAAATAGCAAGTATGATAATAATTGCTATAATAATAAATAATACACTTGACCAATTAATTTTGCTTGTGCTATGACCAACCACATTATCGGCGTATGATTGTTGCATAGAATTTCGAAGTGCTGCATTGGATTGATCACTTGCATATAAATCTTGAAGACCAGCATTGTTAACAGCACTGTTAACATCACCATACACATCGCTTGTAATATTTTTGGCGCCATCGAATGCTCCTGTGGCTATGTCCCTAACCTCCCCATATGCACCAGTTGCGACATCTTTAATATCGCCGTATATTTCGGATGTGACATCTTTGATATTATCAATTAAGGGAAATGAACCCCTTGTGGGACTATTAAGCATACCAGTTGCTGGATTATTAGACATGCCCCTTGTGGGACTATTAATCATACCCCTTGTGGGACTATTAAGCATACCAGTTGCTGGATTATTAGGCATACTCATTGCTGAATTATTAGACATGCCCCTTGTTACACTATTAAGCATATTCGTTGCCGGATTATTGGGCATAAACTTATTGAGAAATTGACTCGCACCACCAGCCAAAACTGGAGCGATATTTTTTACTGAATCGAAGCTACTATACTTCGAGATATTTTCCAGATCGAAACCTTCTAACTGATCGAATTCTTCCATTATACTTTGAGTAGAATTTATATTTGCCACAGATTTTATATCCAAAAAATTTATATCTAACAGAATATTTATCAATCGCACTTTAAAAAATATATAATTATGTTCAGCATTGTATATATAGCGTATAAATCTTTATTATTAATAATATAACTAGTTAGTATATCATCATTTTTCGAAAAAAATATTTAATCAATATGACAAACACAACAGGTTTCAAAATTATTACAAATGGAATGATATTGTGGTATTATCAATTTTTTTAAACTTCAATTATTAAATATTTAGGTATGTCAGCATATGGTATTTGTAAAGATATGCGATCCGGTTTTTTATTTTCGATTTGGTCTATCAATTGTGTTAAAAAAAATAAATTTATTTCCAAAAGATATTTTTTTGATATGTCAATGCGATTAAACTTACCACCAGGCTTAATAAAGTGATTAAATATAATTGTTAATTCATTATTTTCTTTGATATATTTTTTTAATTCTTCATCATTTTTTGAGAAAAAAATATTAAACGAATCAGCAAAATAGTTATGTACCGGTACTAAAAGTTTATATACACCACATGCTATTTTAGTATCGTTATCTGGAGTTTTTTCCATGATAAATTTTTTTTTTGAAACTGTTATTTTTTTTAAATATGATAAATATTTATCTCGGTTCATTAATAAGTGCGCAACATAGCCGCATTCACTTGATATTTTTTCGGACTCGGCAAAAATACAAAATATTCTGACTAGAATCATTACTAAATGAATATTAAATATTTTGGTTAGTTGATCATCATTAAAAATAGTATCACCTATTTTTGATACTATTTTGTTATACACATGAATTCCATTCAGAAAATCAAACGCGCTTAATATATTTTCTAAACTATTTTGACAGAAATCTTCAATATAATCAACAGCATAAAAAGATTTAATTTCATTTTCATAATAAATTTTAAAACATCCGCACGATTTTTTAAAAATTTTTTTTATGGCAGTATCGTGAATCATTGTTGAACAATGAACAAATTCACTCCATTGGTTAATATTTTTAACAAATTTTTTAATTTTTTGGTAATAAAGTGCCGTTTCTTTTCTGGTATAATTATCTAAGATTGTAAAACAAGTAATTTGTTTAGAATTAATAATTTTATGTGATTTGATACCCAATTTATTGAAAGCATCTAAGATAAGAGAATGATTTTTTGTTTTTGTGATAGCTGGCATATTAATTTATTAATTAACCAGTTAATTAATACATTAATAAATACAAAATCAATTTTTTTAAATTTCAATTACCAAATATTTAGGCATATCAACGTGCTGTAGTTGTAAAGATATACGATTGGGTTGTTTGTTTTCGATTTGGTCTATCAATCGTGTTAAAAAAAATAAATTTTTTTCCGAAATATATTCATCAAATATTTTTTTGCGATTTATTGTATCATTACGTAATATCTTAGAAAATATAATAATTAAATCATTATTTTCTTTAATATATTTTTTTAATTCTTCATCATTCTTGGAGAAAAAAATATTAAATGGATCTACAAAATAATTATATGCTGGTACTATTATTTTGGATAAATTTTTTTTTGACAAATGTTTCTTTTTGATATTTGAGCCTGTTATTTTTTTTGCAACAAAATTTTTTTCTGCAAGATTACTGTGTCTTATGTAATTAATATAACTATTTCTTTCAGTTAATAATAATGTAGAATCATCACATTCGCTAGATATTTTTTGGCATTCCGAAAACATACAAAATATTTTAGCAAGAATCATAACCAAATGAATATTAAAGATTTTGATTATTTGTTCACGGCTGAAAAATAGCACACTGTTTGATTTTACTTCATCATAAATGTGAATTCCATTCAAAAAATCAAAAGCATTTAATATATTTTTTAAACTATTATCGCAAAATTCTTCAATATAATCAACAGCATAAAAAGATCTAATTTCATTTTCGTGGTATATTTTAAAATGGTTAATTGGTTTAGTAAAAATTTTATCCATAATATTATTTTTGTATTTATCAAATCTGTTACTGAATATTTTGCTTTGGTCTCGGTATAAAGATCCAGCACCGGCATAATAATTCAATATTACGGAATATGTCGCCAATAAATTAGCGTTATTATTTTTTTGTGAATCCATGCCTAATTCTTTAAAAGCATTTAGAACGAGCGAACGAGGTGTTACTGACATATTTTTTTGTATTGTTAATTAACCAATTAATATTATTTATTAGTTAATTAATATATACTGTTGATAGATACAAAATCAATTTTTTCATATTTCAATAAGTAGTATTTTGTGAAATAATTTTTTATCGGGAATTGTTAAATTTTTAACCTGGGTTGGACAATCGGGTATGTCACCATTTTGACTAAGAAAATATGCTAAAAATATATTTGACAAAGAACATTTGATAAAAGGATTTTTAGTATTTGTATAACTAAGAACTGCTGCAAAATCGGGGTGTTTATCACAATATTTAGAAAAATCTTCATCGGATGTGTACATACTAAAATTATATATCGTTTTGAATTGATTAAATACACTTGTGGCACATTTTTGTGCTGATTTAAATTCTTCATCGATGTTATCCCCTGACATATAAGATATGATATGTTGCATTAATTCTGAATCGATATCATTAATAATTTTTTCTAATGTGATGTCATTTTTTAAGTGTTGATTAAATTTTGAATTGATTATTACAGAACTTTTACCGGTATATAATTCAGCAAGCGTATCCAAAGAATCATTTTGCATTGATAAATTAATTATAGCGAAAATTTGTGCCAATTTTATTACACAATAATTAATACAAATTTTTAACATGATATTATAAACTGTTACATTAGTTCTGATGGTATATGATATATTTTGTGATAAATTCATAATATCAAAAATTTCTATTACTTTTACAATTGGTTGTGCCCAAAAATCAGAAATATATTTGGCTGATTGAAATTCTTCTAAATTATATTTGGCACATACATGAAATATATGAAGATCCCGCATGCAATATTTTTCAATGTATTCCAAAAATTGCGATGCGGATTTACCAATATTCATTTTATCATTGTAATAATTTGCACACCCTGCATAAAATCGTCTCCACAACTTTTGGTACTGGGAAGCTCCCCCCGTTTCTTTGACTATAAAATCCGCAACGCTATCAATATGTTTTGTAATTAATGGATGTGTATTAATAATACTACTTCTCTGGAGCCGAGATTTTATTGAATATTTATCGATGCGAACCATTTTATTTCAATAGTATTGATAACTGTATATTTTTACATAAAATATTTAATTTTATCAATTTTTTTATTAAACAACAATTATATTTTTTGATTTATTTTTCCTTCTGACTATTAATCTATTTTGTGCACCAATGTAACTGTAACCATTATTTTTCTCAATATTAATAACATAATCCGTTTGATTTTTTAATTCTTCCAAATGACTGATAATAATTACATGTTCATACTGAGTTTTAATATAATTCATAATGGGTCCAATATTATTTAAATTTTCGGAATCCAAGCAACTCCAACCCTCATCTATAATCAAAAAATTTGGCTTAGCTGTTAATGATATTTGGCATAAGGTCATTCTAATTGCAAGACCAATAATAAATCGTTCAAAGCCAGAGGATAACTGTACATTGTATGGTCTCATATTTTGATAACAAATATTAATATCGACGCAACCCATATTAGTTTTGACTTGTTTTGATTTTTGTTCTTCTAATTTATCCTCATCATAAAACATAAATTCAATATTAAAATTTACCATCGAATGCAATATTTGATTAACATCTGCTTCTATTAATGGTAAATATGTTTTTAACATTTCATATGGCAAACCATTATAGTTCATAACCTGAACATATAATTGATAAAGATTTGCTTCTATTGATTTATCATCGAATTCTTTTCGGTATTCCAAATATTGTTCAATATCCTTTTTGTATATTGCTATTTCGATTTGTTTTTTATCTATTTCTTTTGATAAATTATTAAGATCCTGATCAAATTCTTTTTTAATACCAGTCCATTTTTTTAAATAACTATTTTTTTGATACCAATTCAAATACATCATGTAATATTCTTCCAATAATTTTAAATGTTGTGCCAATTTTTTAGTTTCTTTGATTTGTTTTTTATGTTCAACAATAATATTTTCATTTTCTGTAATTTTTTTTCGAATTGTTTTTATTTGGCCGGAACGTTTTGATCTAATTTCTAATTCATTATCTAATACATTTTTTATTTGATCAATTTCCTTTTGTATTTTTTCATTATTTTTTTTGTATTTGGTGTATTTATCCGTATCCAAAATTTTTTCTTTTGTTAGTTTAATTTTTTCCTGTAACATTTTTTTTTCTTTCGTGAGATTGTCTATTTCTTGTTTGGTTCCTCTAAATTCAGCCAATGTATCAAGTTCTGCTTCAGCTAAGCTTATTTTTTTGAGAATATTATTATTATCATGTATAACAAAAAGATCTATACTCGTTTCCATAATTTGTTTTGTTAGCTTGCGCGATAATTGTAAAATTTCACCAATATCAACATTTTCCTGTTCAGAATTGGAAATTAATACATCGATTTGTTTTGCCCATTCTTGATACTTATTGGACCAATTTTGATGCATTACTTTAATATTTTCAATAACAGCATCATTTATTTTATTAAATCCTTTTTGATATTTAACTAATTCTTCTGTATTTTTATTAATAAATACAGCAAATTTTTTATTGGAATCGTATGTTATTAGTAATTTATTTTTCTCGTCATTTGTTAAGATTTTTTTATTAAATGTTTCACCAACTAATGATTTAATAAGATTTTCATTTTGTGATAAACATTTTTTAAGTTTGATTAATTTTTTTTCGGCATCCGTATCAGTTGGTTTCAAAGATTTTCTCAAATTTGCTATCAATAATTTTAATTCGTCAATACGATCTATTTTTTCGCTCAAATTTTCGTTTTTGTTTGCGTCAAGTGTTTTATTGATTAATTTAATTCTATTTTCCGCCTTATTTATTTTGTTTTGAAGATTATCAATATCAATTTTATCAATATCATTTGGTATATATTCTATTTTTTTTTGAAGATTATCCATTGTTAATGTTTCATTTTCTAAAGATATTTTATCATTTTCGTTTTGATCATATATTTCCAAATCTCGGAGTTCGGTTTTATGTAATTCCAATTCATTTTTGATATTAGAAAAATTAGTGTTTAATATACTATTTAGTTTTTTTTTAACAGTCGTAATATTTTCTAAAATATCTTTTTCGGTTGACAAATCATAATCGGATAATTCATGATATTTAACCAGTTGGGTTTTCGATAATGACGAAATAATATATTCCAATTCCTCGGCCAAACTATCACTAATATGGTTTTTTTGGGCTTCTAACCGCTTAACTTCTACGGAAGCATTTTTAATATTTTTTTTGATTTCGTCCAAAGATTTATTACCGACTTTTTGTTCCAATATTTTTTGTTGGCAAGTTAATTTTTTTAATTTATCCTTGGCCGCATTATGACAATCTTCAAAAGCATTCAGTTTGAGTATATCATTGAGATATTCTTTTTTTTGTAATTGTGTCATGTCGATAAAATTGGAACTTTTTCCTTGTTGTAAACAAAAACAGGTTGTTAAATAATCATTGTAGTCACCAATTAGTTCCGTAATTTTTTTGTTAGTATCATTTTTATTTAATCCATTCAATTTTTTTTTTATTATTTTTCCCTTTTCATTTTTTTCCATACAAAAAAAATTAACATCTATTTTGACAGTCATTCCATTTTTATTACGTTGCCCAATTCTTTCGATTAAATATTGTTGACTACCAACAGCCAATAATAATGAACAGTACATATTTTTTTCATTTTTGTTTAAAATATCTTTTCTTTCACCACGGCTAAACCTATCAAACAAACAAAATAAAATTATATCGAGTATGGCAGATTTACCGTAATGATTGGGTGCAACAATACCAATAATTTTATTTGGATCATATTCCCTAAAATTAATAATATTATCCTTACCATACGATAGCGTATTTGAAAATTTCAATTCTAGCATTTTCCATTTCTGATTTTTGTTTGAATTATGCATAATATCAGCTACTTGATCCTTTTTGTCTTCTAATATTTTTTGATATATTTTTTTATGGAGTTCAATAATGGATTGAATTTTATTTTTGTCCAATCCTTTTTTGACCAAGTATGAATTGATAATACTTTCTTGTGTGGCATATGCGGTAATTTCTGTTTTTATTTTTTTTGATGATGTTGAACCATTATGTAATCTGGTTTTAAAATTGGAATCTTTAACTATTTCTTGTATTTGGTACTCTTTTTCTAGTGAGTTAACAATTTCTTGATATTGTACTTGGGTAGTATCCTCTAAAATAAATCTAATTCTTGGTTTACGGGGAATTTTAGTATCAACCATTTTTCCGTTAATAATTTTTACAGTGCAGTAACCATAATTATTTTTTATTTCAAAAAATTCTGTTTCAGAATCAATCAGATCCCATTTAAGTATACCGTGATTTGTTAAATTTTCACCATAAGATTGTTGAATTAATGATCCGGCGTATGCAATCGTTTGGTCTTTATCCATGTATTGATATTTATGGATATCACCAAGCATAACATAATTGTATCCCTCGAAATCGTCCGCAATTAGTTGTTCATTATTCATTCGGTAACCTACATCAGTTTTGGCACCATGAACTGGTCCATGGTACAATGCAATTTTATATTTGTTTTTTTGTTTAATATTTTTCCAAATTTCTTTACTAATTTTACTGGCTGGTACCAAATTATCATCAAATACACTGGTAACACCAAATAAAATATTATAGTATTGATAGAAACCCGATTTTTTGAGGTAAAATAAATTGTCCAATTTTCCAATATCTTCAACGATTGGCGTTAATGCATCCAAACGACTTTTATTAGATAAGTTACAATCATGATTTCCAGGTATTAATATAACAGTTGCTATTTCATTTAATTCTTTAAAAAAATGATGAGCAATATAAATAGCTTCTGGACTGAGTTCTGTTTTGGTGTGCATAATATCTCCAGTCAAAACAATAATGGATGTTTTTTTGTTTTGTCCAATTTGCGATTTCAATTTTTGGTATGTTTTCTCAAAAACTTCTTTATATTCGTTGTGTCTTTGTGTATTCCTAATATGGATGTCAGAGATATGATAAACATATCTAATTTCCGTTTTATTATTATCCTTTAATTTAATAAAGGTAATAGATTGATTGCTTTCTGATGATTCGGATTTATCGGATTGTTCAGATCCAAAATGTTTTTCTTTTGTTGTTTCACTAGCAGTATCGCTTTCACTATCACTCTCAAAAATATCTGATTCGGAACCATTATCGGATTTATCATCAGTAATAGATTTATTTTTATTTTTACTTGGCATTTTTTGGTATGATTTATATTATGATCCATTTTTTTAGATAGTATGTTGTTTGATCAATATTTTTTGAGCCGCGAATTATAATATAGTGTAACACGTTATAATATATTATAATTAATTTTCTTCATTCATAGCATATGCGGTTCTCTGATGTAAACCGGATGATTGATCTTCAGTAAGAGATTCATCCATTGCTACTGATTCATCCATTGCAACCGATTCATCCATTGACACAGCTTCATCTATTGGTTGTTCCACGATTATTTCTAGAGTATCAATGTTATCAACATCTACATTACTGTTGGTATTATTAATAATAGTAATGGGTGTATCAGGTACAACTGGTGTGGATGGTTGCATTTGTGCTACTGTTGGTACCACTGCTTGTTGCATTTGTGCTAGTCTTGGATTGGGATGAATTTGATCCTGAATTTCAATATTTTGACCAGAAGTTCGTTGTTTGATTTTAGCCAACAAATTTGTAATGTTGCTATATTGGTTATTATCGACATAATACATAAATGTAAAACGATAAGTGAAAAGATCACCACGTAAATATGGGCTTGTCATACATTTTTTAAATTGTTGGTATTTACTGCGTGATAAAAGATTTTCCAAAACTTCCATGGAAGGATTAAAGCTTTCATGTGCTACAATCATATCAATAATATCATGATGTTTCCATCTAAGACATTCGAAATAACAAAAGTTATTATCGTAACTGACCTGAAGTGGTACAAAATTAGTTATGAGCCATTGTACTACTGTTTTTTTACCATTGTTTGCACAATAAGAAAATACTTGGAGTGCAGGAGCAATAAATTCTGTTTGATCAACTGATTCAATAATAGGATTTCCCTTTTCATTTACACCAACTTGAATTCCTCCACAGAATGCTTGCAATGTATTAACCATTTCAGCTTCGGAACAATTTTTATTTACCATTTCAATAAATGGATGAACATATTTGGGTTGTCTTCTCGCTGGAGCTGGTGCTTTTGGGACTGGTACTGATACTGGTGCTGGTACTTGAGCAGTACTGGAATCTACAACTGGCATTGTGGTATTTTGTACGGTTTGAGTATTTGTGGCATCTTGTACAGTTTGAGCATTTGTGGCATCCTGTGTAGTTTGAGCGCTTGTTTCTTCTGGAACTGGTGTATAACTCGCGTTGTTTCCCATTATTTGATAGTTGAAAGTGATATGTTTTTATTTATATCAGATATTAGTCTAGAGAATTAATTCTTCAATTTTTTATTTATATGTTTTGGAAAAATAATTTCGATTATATTAAATAAAATTATTCCAATTAATATAAGCCTCTGTATTGTTTAGTGGTGTATGATAATGATCCCGGAACTGTTTGTTGAGAAATTTCTCGTTTGATAGTATTAACTTGATTTTCAAATAAATCTGACAGTCCCAAATTTTCTGCTGGTTTGGTATATTTATTATTTGATATTACACTGTACTCCTGTGTTGGTAATCTAACAGCAGATTTCATACCAGATTGATTGTTTGTTGCCGAAATATCAGAACTAATTTTGTTAGTTTGTGAACGAATCTTTGTATAATTATCTTGTTTTTGAGAGGGCAGGTTATTCTGCGAACGGAGCTTTGCATAATTTCCGTTTCTAACAGTTTCAGCAGCTCGTTGTGATTTACTGATAGAAATAGTTGTATCTTGATTTGGACCATTGATTTTATTTTCAAAACGTCTAACCGTAGTTTGTTGAGAAACTGGTGTTTTTTCATATTGTGGCACGGGAACTATTTCTGATGCTTTTTCTTTTGGTAATCCAGTCAGGACACTCATATCTTTCGATACTGGTACTACGGTTGTTTTGGCAGCTGATGGATTTATTTGTTGTACCAATGGATTAGTATTGATATAATTCTTAATTTTATCAGCAGCATTTTCAACTTCATTAGTAAAAGCCGATATAATATCTTGCGCTTTATTAGTTACCAACGATGATGCTTGGGCTAATTTATTGGTTATAGCAGTTTCTGATCCAATACTTGGAGCAGCAATAGCCAATGATTTATCTGATAAAATATTATTGGTCGGTAGTACAGCAAGATTAGCATCGATAGCTATTGATGCTCGATGACTAACAGGTTTTCGATTAATAGAATTTATACCGCCTCCAGTACTTTTGAGAGAAATTCCTGTTCCGCCGACCGTGGCTGGTATAGTTGCTGCGGTATTACCAATTCGTAATGGTTCATTTCCTGGTACCAAAACTGCCGATAAATCCTTATATAAGGCACTTGCAGCGTCCGTAAATTTTTTCGCAACTGTATTTGCCGCATCCACAGCTGTTTCTATCGGATTATCAGAAAAAATACGTTGACTACCCATTTTGGTTAATTGGGAATTTGTGGATGCATTTTTTGTTTCTGCTATTATATTATTGACCATACTGGTTGAATTGGTAACTCCCTTGGATGTGATTGGTTCGAGATTACCTGCTTTTGCTGTTTGTAAAATAGCTTCGGATTGGCCTTTACTAATAGCAATACCAGTTGCATCTTCTAGTTTTTCTATTTCATCATTATTTTGGTAGAGAGATTCAATATAATGTTTGAGTGAATCAACCATTTGTGTTTTAACAACACGTATTCTGGTATATTTAAATGTGTTTCCTTGTTTTTGTTTTATATAAAAACGAACTAGCCCACGACTAATATCACAATTAATTTCGGTTCGTTCTCCATTTTTATTGGTATGATAATATTTGTTATTATCTTTATCGATATGTTGACGAGCGCGACCATTAGTAATACAAACAGTAGTGTCTACATATTTGAGAACAATTTCACAATTTTCGCACTGAACAGATCCTTCTTTATTCATTAATCCTTTTCCAACGGCATAATATTGCGAAAGTTCTAAATTATGTTTGAGATCAGTTGCGGCAATTCGATTAAATTCATCTACCAACGATAAAATAACAGCATGTGTATCATCTCCCAAAACATTATCACCTACAACAAAAGATAATTTAGAAAGTTCTTTTAGAAATTCTGGGTCTAACTTTCCGGCACCTTTTTGTTGATCATCCTCTATTATCCGACGTTTTAATTTAAGATATTCTTCTTTGTAATCCATATCCTATATATTAACAAATTAGATTTTTTTTCCAACAACGAAATAAATAACCAAAAAATATTTTAGTACGTGGTAATCAAAAATTTGAAAATAAAATTATATATTGACGAATTATATCCAGCCAATAATTTAATGAATTGTTAGAACAAAATAAATGGAACTAAATCATTTTATGTACACGGCGTTGATTTCCACCAAGTATTTAAAAAAATATTCAATATTTGATTTTTTATTTTATAAATAAGATAAAAAATTAAACTTCAATAATAAAATTATGTTCGATTGTAAGCAAATTAGTTGGTAATAAATTAACAATATTATTTTTTTCGGGTGAATCAATTGAATCAATTGATTCAATTAATTTTTGTTTTGTGCTATTTTTTATAAAATTTGATGGTATTGGTGTTTTGGTAATATGAATAATATGTTTGTAAATAATACTATGACCACCAATCATATGAACCTGGTGGGGAGTAGGTAGATTTATTAATTTTGCTTTGTATGAAAAAGTTTTTTTTTTGCTACATCTTGATACTTCTCTTATTAAAACAATAATTTCTTCGTTAGTATTTTGTCCAAGAACTTTCATACGGCGAAATTGCCTAGATGCGCATTTCTTAGCAGCCTGGGATGGACAATCGCCACGATATCGTCCACATTCTGCTTCAGTTATTTCATTTATATGTGTAAAATATCTACAATATGATGCCATTACTTATTAAACAATTAATTAATATTATTAATTAATTGTTTATATATCCCCACCTTAATCGTTTTAATTTTATTTAAATCTATAATTGTACAGGAATACAATTATAGGCTAACTACGCTATCTACCTATCAAATTTATAATACATCAGATATCAAATCCACAGTTCGGATCACAAATCCACAGTTCGGATCACCAATCCAATATTATAAATTTATCCTTACTACAAACAATCAACTTTTTAATATGTCTGCCATACCAAAAAAAAATTACGATTATAGTACGAATAAGCTTTTAATCTTTAGTGATTAAAGATTAAACAACCATTAAAATTAATAAACATTAATGATTAAACTCATGAAAATAGATACTTAATTATGACCCCACGAACGGGGTTCTCAGAAACATGATCGGGAATGACCAAATCCGAGATTACCATGGACCCTGAGAGAATCGAACTCCCATCTTCTGATTGCAAATCAGAAATTTTACCACTAAACTAAAAGCCCGATAATCGTATAATTATATGATTATCGGATTTTTTAATACTTAATCTTGTCACACACAATTATAAGTAACATATTTTTTTATAATATTATCACCCATTTTTTTCCACAATATTAATTGTTAGTATCTCTTTATACCAGTATGTATTGGTGTGTATTGGTATGTATTGGTGTGTATTGGTATGTATTGGTGTGTATTGTATGTGATTATTTAAACAATTTCATAGCGATTACAATATGATTTTATATTTGAATTGTATACACTGACTACAAATATATTAAAAGATGCAAAAAATGTAATTGCTAAAATAATTTGTCCAAAAACAATTAAATAAATTCTTGGAATAAAATTTAAAAAACCTTCAAAGACTATACCAATCGCCAGGATAAAAACATTACTAATATTTATTATTTGAAAACATGTAAGTGATTCTAAATTATCGTATGTGTTTTCTTTATTTTGGCAAAAAATAATACAATTGAACACAAGATTAATTGAATAGATTATTGTTGTGCTACCACAAATAATAGCTACATAATATTCGTTGGACAAATAATCAAATAAAAATATGTGTAAAATAAATTCCACAACATAACTCAATAAAAAAAATAATGAACAAATTAAAATTATTCTCCAACTTTTTGGATACATAGAATCTTTTTTTAATTGTATTTAATAATATTAACCAGAATAATAAATTTATTAATCAATTTTTTGTAACATCAGTTGGAATATTTTGATACAAAATTTTGGCTACAGGTGAAAAGCAAAGCGGGCATGTCCAATTAATTTTATTATTTGTCCATTCGTTCCATATATTTTCCTTAAAATAATGTAGTTCTTTATCGCATCGAACATATGTATCATCTATTAATATTCCATCGTATGAAATGTTGCAACATGTTTCTGTACCAATATAATGATATTTCGTAACTAATTGTACAAAACCAAAATTTTCTTTTTGTTCTTCGGTCAATAAATTAATTATTTCAGCTTCTATTTCATAAAAATATTTCATAATTAGCTTTTGGCCGTATTGAGTAGCAGTATGAATAGCTTTGTATTCTTGTTGTTTAATATTAATACCATTATCTACGAAAAACTTTATAATAGGTAGATGACCACCAAATTGAATACTGTTGATAAAAAATGTAAACATTTGATCCGGAGCACCTACAAATGCTTCTTTTGTGAAAAAATATTCTAAAATATGTACGTGATTATTTAGTATTGCCTGAATGCAAATTTTACTAACAATTTCCGGAACAGACGAAAAATAATATTTATCCAGTATGGCTTTTATAAGATCTAATTTACCATATGTGGCTAATTGGTATACACACCGATGATTTTCTATATGCACTGGAATACCCTTATTAATTAAATCATACATTAGACTATCGTGATTAGTTTCCACACACATTATCATGATATTTGGTTCTATCTCATATAGATTCATTTCCAATTCTATCATTAACTGAATTAAATTTGTTTTTCGTTGAAGAAAAGCATTCTTGATTGCATTTTTTAAATCGATAGTAATCGTAATTGGTGGAATATCTATTAATAATATTTTATTAGCATTTGTTCCTATTAAAATTCTTCCTACGGTTAACATATCTTTATCAATTATGTCTGGATTTTCAATAATAGATTCTGGTTTCCAATTATTGATATCTGCTTGGATACTTACCATATCCAAAAGTTTATTTACAACTCGTTTTCTAGCAGCAATAATCTCTGCTGGGAACTCGCTCATGGGAGATTCATTAACAACTCGCCGAGTTTCCCGTAATTGAAGTGATTGATTCGTCACATTGTTGTGATTTTGATCATCATTGCGATCAAACAAAATATCATGGTTTGTTTCTGACATTATCTACTGGTTCATAAATGAACTAATATTTATAACCAATTTAAAAATATTCTCGCGCATTTCTCCGGAGCCTGTATATATTTCGCATGCATTTAGAAATTTTTGAATACGCGCACCAATAAAGTACAAGGTATAGTAATTACAATTGTTTAGAACTCTAGTTAAATATTTCGATCAATATAGATTTACATATAATATTTGTACTAATGAATATAAGAACTGTAGCTTTCCCACCTGGTTTGAAAATTTAATATCTATAAATCATAGATAATTAAGATGGCTTGTGGATTCGGAGGAGGATGTGGCCCATATGGTGGCTATAACAACTATAACAATAACTGCAATAATTCTTGTAATGCTAATCGTGCATTAGATAATGCTGCGTCTCGACGCAATAATGTCGCTTGCAATAACAGGGAAGTATATTACGAAAAACAAAACTGTTACAATTCTGCTGATGAAGCCTGCTGTGCTAATGCTGAAAGGGATTGCACTGCTAACTGCAATAATAATTGTAGTTGTGGATCATGCGGATATGGAGGCGGTGGATATGGTGGATGCGGATATGGAGGCGGTGGCGGTTGCGGTATTGGAGGCGGTTGCGGAGGTGGTTTTGGTGGCGGCGGTGGATGCGGAGTTGCAGGCTGTTCTGGTGGCTGCGGATTTGGAGGTGGCTATGGAGGTGGCTATGGAGGCGGTTATGGCCCACGCAGAAATTGGGGAGGTGCTGGCAGACCATATAATAAAAGCTATGGTGCACCCAGTTCCAAATTACATAAAGGTGTTGGATACAATACCGCTAAAAAATCCGGTCGTTATTAATAACCCGGACAAATATAATTTAATCATTTAATTTTCGGTTGAATCAAAACCAAAAATTAAATAATATATCATAAAAAATTGCAATGTTATAAGCAAAAAAATCTACCCAAATTATACTAATATGGACAAATTTATAGACATGAATTCGAATGATGATATTCAAATGAACAGAGCAGAATACAATCACAAGGTTAATAAAACAACTTTGCATTTAGGAGAACTTTTAAAAGCAAGAGAAATGAAAAAAGCCAAAATTCAAAGCCTGATGTGCGGCAACAATATTTTTGATTGTAAACAAACTACATCACAAGAACAATTTAATCCACCAGGATTTTGTAATAAGGAAACTATCCCTACAACAAACACTAATGAAGAATGTAAACCGTGCCAAATATTATGTAGTAGCATTACCGAAAATATTTCATGCCAAAAAATTTGCGAATATTCAAACATATGGGAAACATATTGGCCATTTATTGGCAGTAGTGAAAATAATCCGAGTTTAGAATTTGACCTATATTATGCTACTTTTAATTCAATGCTTGTCAAAAAATGGAATACTAATTTACCAACACCATCAACCACTTTTTTTCCAAATAAAGATTTATTTAGATTAAATTTGGTAACTGATAAATCTTTATTTGATTTTGATTTTAAATTTGAAAATATTCCATCTTCTGGTTCATCAACAATTATTAATATTTGTCCCCAATCATCTACATATCCACTTAACCCGAATCAATATATTTTAATTAGGGATCCTAATATTGTCGTAACCAACCCCGGTACATCACCAACTGATATTTTGGCGATAATTGGGTACTATCATTCCAAGGAATTATATATTAACCAATTGACTAGCACACTAGATTCGTTTGATACTATCAAAAACTTATTTTTATCGACACAACTTTTTTTTATGCATGTTACTCATGTACCATATCATGTGAGATTAATTGTTACACATAATAGTACACTTGGTGAAAATTTATTTTGTGTCAATATTGGAACAAATGCTGAACTTGAAATCAGGGAAACATTAATTCCGACAACAATTACTCCAATAACACCAAATGATAACACCACCGAAATCATTATATCGCAAAAAATAATTTATATTAATGGAAAATATTTTATGACATACGCAACATATATTAATAATATTTCGGGAGCATTACAATTAGGGGTAGTTCCTGGCTATACAACTGATTCGAGACAAGTTCCTTTACAACTTGCTGTTATGTTATTATTGGGAACAACCGCTCCTATTGTTAATTTAGAAACAAGAGTTGGATCAACCGATCATGAACGCGCAATAATTCGTTTATACAATGATGTCCTTAAAAAAATTCTAACTTAAAATAATTATAACATAACTATATATAAATGGCGGATAATCTTATCAAAATTTCTGATGCTCATGCTCGAGTATTAGAAAGAGCATCCAATATTAAAAATGGAACAGCAAAAAATCAATTATTTAATGATAATAACGATAATGATGATAATTGTATTTATTTACAGCCATATTTAAAGGACAAAATATATACCAATCCAAATAATTTTATTGTGGAAAAAAATAAAAAATTACCTGTTCAATATCATAAACAAATTTTCCAAGCTAATGATTTGCCAAATTATAAATCAGTTGATTCTTTTATGTATGTCAAATGTAACACTAGTGATACTCTTCGCATTAATTTAGTTTCTCCTGTATTTGATCCTAAATTTAATTCTAAACCCGTTAATAGTGTTAAAATGATTAAAAATAATGACGGGAGTGTGGATTTTATTGTTTATTTTGGAAACAAATGCGATAAAATTATAACACAACCACATTATCCTAAAAATCCAGTATATGTTAATAGCGTCAAGCCAGTGGATTTGTGTAATCCATGTAATCAGAACAAATGTTAAAAAATTATTAGTTATAAATATTTATTAAATATTTATGACAAAAATAAAAAATGTACTCGACGGGTTTTGATCCCGCTACCTCCCGACATCAAGACGGGCGCTCTACCAAATGAGCTACAAGCACTGACGATTTTAGTTTAGCTGTGTAACTCCCCAACCAGAAAAATTCCGGCTATTACTGGAGTCATTTGCGGCTCTCAAAAAATACATACGAATGCATGTATTTTTACGAGGCTTTTTCATATAAATATGAAAAATTTGGGCTTGGAAGCCCAAACTCACCTTATAAAAAGTATGTAAAATGCACGCATTTTCATATTTTTTAAAGGTTCGGACATTTCCTCTAGTAGTTTGTTGCTGTATGACCATTTACTAGGGTCACTTTGTATATCGAGTAAACTTTTTTTGTTGACTGAATATGTCGTAAAATTTTTAGCTGTATGACCACAATCACGGGTCAACTGGAAAAATCCGGGTACCAACTTTTTAGCTGTATGATTCTAACTAGAATCGCGAACACCACCGCATATGCCAAAAAAATTTAGCTGTTTGTTTCTTTAACAAGAAACAATACTACCAGTATTGTTATGTTGCTGTTTGGCTTACTAGGGTCGAAATAAAAAAAAAACTTCTCTTTTGATTATTTGCTGTTTAACCCAACTAAAGCCATTTGATTAGTATTTTATTGTGGAATCAATGGTACTCCACAATAATAGTAGATAACAAGTTTTTATATCACTTTTGATAATATTATAATTTAGTAATTATAATATTATCAAAAAGATTGCAAAAAATTTAACAAATCATAACCTGTGCCAACATATGCAAAAATAAAATTAAATAAAAATTATTGGAAATAGATATTATAGCCCAAAAAACGCCAATAAATGTTTGTACCATCAATAAATAAATAATAAAATTCAAAATGCCAATACCACAATAAATTATCGCACCACGATCATAACTATTTATTTTGTATAGTTGTAAATTTATCGTCAAAATAACAAAAAGCGCAAGTACATCATTAAAATAATTATTTTGGCTATCCAAATAATAGTGGCAAATACAAACAAGCACAATACCATTAATTATACCCATTATATTCCAAACCGATGTATATTTGTAACAAGAATATTTAGAGGTTTGACATATTTTGAAATATCCAGTATTGTCTTGTGGTATTTTTTTGTAAATTACCAAATAATAAATTCCGGCAATTGCCCATGCAAAATTAAACGCTTGTAATACAAAACCATTAAATGGTGATTCATATAATATATGGTAATTGATAAGACAATGTGCTACAATGGCAAAAATAACTGATGCTGATCGATAAAAGGTAAAATTAATTAATCCAGTATTTTTATGATAGCATTCAGTTGCTAATTGAAAAATTTTAACCAAAGTAAAAAACTCCTTAATAGAAAAATCAGCGCTATTTTCGACGAAATCACTACCCTTAATAGCTACACTAATACTAGCAGCATTGAACATACCCAAATCATTAAAACCATCACCAATAGCAAGTACATTAACATTAGCGGATTCAATTAAACTGGTTACCATACTTTTATCACTGGGAACCATATTGTATCCAATAAAATTTTTACTAGCAACCAAACATTGCTGAAATTTTGTTTTGTCTGATAAGACTTTAATATCATTTCCTCCAAATACCAAAGTTTTATCCACGACTGCTGATGCTGTTGTATCAAAATTATATTCTATTAAATCTTGGTCGCTGGAAAATATATTAACCTCTTTGGCAACTGTTATGGCTGTTATTTTTCGATCACCAGTACACAAACTACAACTAATACCATAATCATTTATTTTCGCAATGGCTGCACTGACATTTGTTTGTAATATGTCCCTAATTCCAATAATTCCTAAAAATACCAAGTTTGATTCTAATAAATCGATAGTCTCCTGATTTTCCGAGTTTTTTAATGCAGCTATTTCGCTATTATTCAACTTCTTATACGCAAATGATAGTAATCGCAAATCCGGATATTTGTCACCAATTATTTGTTCTACTTTTTCCAATTTATTTTTATCATTTGATTTTATTTTGTGATAAAGTATATCAATCGATCCCTTGGTGTAAATAAAATAATCATTTTTATTATTTTTCACAAGTTTACTCGATAATTTTCTTTCAAATGTAAAATCTAAACCATTTATCTCGACATATTTATAATGATATTCATCACTGTTCACAAAAAGAACTGTATTATCATTATTATTTATAATACTGGATCCCAACAAATGGTAATTTGCTCTAATAATTTTATCCTCATTGGTAGCAAATTCGTTACCACTATGATGAATACATAATCCTAAACATTTTAAAAAATGTTTAGGTACTGATTTATGGCATGTCGTAAATGTTGTAATATCAAATACTTCTACTGAATCAGCTGCTATTATTTTAGTAAATTCTAATTTATTTTTTGTTATAGTACCAGTTTTGTCACAAATAATTTTTTTTATTTTGCCAAAATCATCTATTTGTGAAGCATCATTTACAGTTAAATATTGATCGGAACCCATTTTTGCTTCGTAATTTCTCGCCAATATTAAAAAAATTTTAATAGAAAATGGAATTATTCCATTAAATAGAATCCAATTTTGAACACAATATAACATAAATACTACAATACTCGGATTAACTGAATGATATGTTTTAATGAGTGATATCATTATTATTAGAAATATCAATAAGCATACACTTATATTCATCATGTATTGACCAACAAATTTATCAATTGTGGAATATTTTGTGCGAGCGTTTTTAATTTTTTTATTAATTTTATCATTACCGCATGCTGAAACCCATATATAGATACTATCCGATTTAATAATGGATCCGGCTGCAATAAGATTGGATTGTGATATTTTAATTTGTTCATTGGGCAAATTTATCCAACCATCAAAATTTGTATCACTAACAGAATGATAATTTATTACTAATACAGATCCAATATAATCATCCAAACTGAGATTTTTATTTGGTTTAGGTATATGATGTATATTTGATTCACCAGTTAGCAGTGCTAAATTTATTTTAGCATAATTTTCTGACACAGTATCAATTAATATACCATCGATTGGTACAACATCGTTTTTTACCAAAAAAATAATATGTCCTGGTAATAAATGTTTATTTTTGATTTGGCATACGTTTTTAAATTTATCAACATAATTATAAATTTTATTATTTTCACTTTTATCTTGAGATCTAATATTATTCCACTTTATTACAGCAGTTATAATTTCGATTGAAACACAAATTGCTAGCGGAATTACTGTACTAAATGGCCCAGTCGGACTCCATTCGCGTGGTAAAATACCCAATGTGGATAATTGAAAAATTGATATGAACAAAAAATAAATATTTTCGTAATTACTAAAATATTTAAATATTGTCACAAACGGTACCAAATAGATAGAATATGGTAACCGATTTATTTTATTGTTAGATTTGAATAAATTTGGTTGTTTAAACGCTGAATTCATTTCTTATTGGTATATTTTTATTACGGTGAAGTATTTTTATTAATTAAAAATCAATTTTTTAAAATACTAGCGTCTTCTGGTGCTAGATACATTATCGTGTTCTTATAATAAATAATTATTCGAAAAAATAATTATTTGTTATGTTGTCCCATAGGTGAATCGAACACCTGTTTCCGACTTATAAGATCGGCGTCCTAACCACTAGACGAATGGGACTTGAGGTATTTGGGAATCGAACCCAAGATTTTGGCTTATTAGACCAATGTTTTACCTTGTCGCTTTCAGCGCAGGTTGAACAAGGCTTTAGCCGATGTTCTACCACTAAACTAATACCTCGTAGTTCATTCCGGAATCGAACCGGAGTTATGACTTCGTAAAAGTCGTGTTCTACCATTGAACTAATGAACTGAGCCTGCTGTGGGAATCGAACCCACCTCATCTGCGTTAAGAGCGCAGCGCATATTCCAATCTGCCAAGCAGGCAATCTATACTGTATCAGAATAGATTGCTTATTATTTCGATAATGGGATTTGCACCCATGCCGACACTTTGAAAGAGTGCCATCCTAACTATTAGAAGATATCGAACCACCATTGGCAAAAATCGAATTTGCGTTTTCAGTTTGAGGGACTGATGTCATACCACTAGACCACAATGGTTATCCTTAATAATTATATTAATGATAACTATTTTGTGTCGTACGCGAATCGAACGCGTATCTTGTCGCTGGCAACGACATATTTTACCACTAAACTAACGACACATTTTATCACCGGAAATCGAATCCGGGCTTTTTTCTTGGAAGGAAAACGTCATACCACTAGACCATGATGAATTGATTCGATTTAAATTTTCATTAAGCCAAACCAGTGAACTATTACATCCACATAATACAGTATATATTATCTTTTTATATCATAATTTGTATATTTGCGCTAATTCGGGTAACTATTTTATTTTAAACAATGGGTGGGTCATGTTGGATTGTGTCACCAATAATACTATTAATTTTGGGTAAAATGCTATTAATTAATTTTTCTCTCAATATATTTGTTGAATATTTTTTATTTGATTTTGAATATTTATAAATATTAAAGTAATTATTTTCTTGAGCAAATTTCAAATATTGGCGTAAAATTTTTTTTTCTTGGTTAGTAATTTCGTGTGTATTTGTTTTTTCTATTATTCTTATGATGTAATGTATTACGTCATTAACAATATTATCACTATTAATTGCTCGATAATCAATTCTAATACCAATACTATGTATTTGGATTTGAACATAACCACTAATATCGTAGGAACAATGACAAAAATAAATTCTTTTAAAAAACTGCATATTAATTTTTTTATTAAAAATTGATGGCCGCTTAATAATTTCCCCTAATTTTCCAACTAAAATATAATTTATTTTGGATACCAAATTAGAATTTTCAAAAGTTTTATAAACAAAAATATTATTAAAATAATCATTATCAGTCGACAAATAAATAATATCACTTTTTGCATGTGTTTCGAGAATATTCAGGAATCTATTAATGTATTTGTTTGATGGATCCAATGATAAATAATAAAAAGGAGTTTTATTTGTAACAATAAATAAATTTTCGCAAAAAATATTTTCAGTAATGGATTGTATAAGCCAATTGTCAAAATCCTGTTCGTTGTTTTGTAGAGTAGTGCTTTGGGATAAAGCAGTATCATTTTTATAAATGTCAAATTTTCCCTGATACAAACTTTCAATATCGACGAAAATAAATCTCATTTTTTTTTGATAATATTGAGAAATTGTGTTCCTAGTAAAGTTTAAATTTCCCAACTTAACCTGCTCCTTTGGAGAGTCCTTGGACACTCGGAACTCTTGTCCTTCAGACACGCGAGACGACAAGGTATAATCAGCTTGATACGGTTCATGAATAACATCAAGAACAAAATAATCAGCCGCATCAATTGTTGAATATAATGGTGTTGATATGCAATCAAAAACTGGATCATCGATAACACCATTTAAAACAATTCCAAAACTATACATTTCTTTTTGCATCGCACTAACATTTAAATGCGCAACTGGATTATCTACATTTTCACAATTTGCAACAAAAAATACTAAATTTTTATCGTAAATATTTAATATTTCTTTTCGAATCATTTACTACAATAATATATTGTTTTTTATAATATATTTTTATTATCATCACCACCATCAAGTATTATGACTTGCGAAAAAAAGATGTCATAATTATAAAAATCGTAAAAATAGTAGCGGTATAACAAAATGACGGCACCAATAAAAATAACAAATAGAATCCAATGAATATTATTGCGTTTAGGATGATGCACATTGTAGAATAGCAATTATTTTCTCTGTATGAATCCCGGTTTATTTTTTTTTCTAAATTTTTATCCTTTTCTTCAAAAACTCGATACAAATCCTTGCTTTTAATATTATCATATTGTATGTCCAAATAAATTTCTGTTGGGAAAATTAAAAATAAATCTACAAAAGAATGTTGCATTCCGTACGGAATAGATGGTTTTTTGTATTGTATTGTAATATTACCTACTTTATTAAAGTTACCTTCGCGATGAATAATATCAAAACCGGTGGTTCTGGGTAATAAAACATTTTTTAATTGTTGCAAATCATTATCAGTAGCATATTTATTGGAAAGTTCCATATTAGTAGAACTCATTGTTGTTCCTTCTGGAAAAATAAGAATTGATCCATTATCATCAATAGTTTTATGACTTGCATCGGTAAGAATTTTTTCGGCTATATTTTTGTTGCGCTCAATAAAAATATTGTGAATATTCTTTCCAAATGATCCAAATATCGGAAAATAACCAACAATTTTCTTAGTGACAGTTGTGACATTATTACCATTTGCACACAATATACACTGAATAAGCAGGCCATCTAATTTGCTTCTATGATTTGAAATCCAAAGCATTCTATCGGATGATATTTTTTGATTTAGGAAAATTTTGGTTCCAACCAGTTTTAGAACTAATAAATGCGCATGGGCGTAATAGTAGGTTATTTTGTTATTGTATCCTAGATTTTTTATTATGTTACTATACATATGCGCCCATGTTGTGCCAAATAATGTTTTAATATAGTACAATATTTCGGCTAAAATATTATATACAAAAGTAAATAAAATAAGCAATAAATAGTAAATCAATGCCCGTAATGGTATTTTATTCATGTTCTGGGTGTAATAACGTAATAATTTGATATATTTGAACATTTATGATACTTATCATTTTCAATTTTTTAGGATAATCGATAGTAATGTTTATTAACATTATTGTTGACTTGGATAACATTAACTACCAATAATTTTCTGAATATACCATACCAAGGGAATTCCAAATTATAATACTGGGATTCACAATCGTCATCGCTTGTATCATCATCACTTGTATCATCATCATCCGATTCTGAATTACATTCTTTGATTTTTGGGGTAACCATAATTGGAATATCATTAATTTGTTTTTCTATCGAAACCTCATCTATTTGTTTAGTATTTATTATTCGAATTGAAACGCTACGGGCAAATATACTTTGTGTGAGATTATTTGTTAAATCGGTGAATTCTTCTAATGTATGATTTGTAGTGTATTCATGAAGAGTTTCATTTGATAAACCAATGAGGTCGACAATTTTTTCAGCCGATGTGACTAATACATCGTCTAAATAGTCTTTATTTGGAGCAAACAAAATTTTTTTTAAACACAAACAAACACTATCAAGTCTAATATTTCTCGCATCCGAAATATTATTTAAATATTCGTGTACGTTGGAGTTTCCGGGTTCATATCCAAATTTAGCGTACCAAGATTTTCCTTTAGTAATTAAATAATACAACCATAATTTTGTTCGCATTTCATTTCCTGTAGTATCTTTGGTAATTAAATAAGAATCATCATCTAATCTTATTCTATAAAATCCAATAAATGTTGCTAAACAATGACATAAATTAATCAAATATTCTCCCGGTTTTAATTTTATATTTTTGTCTTGATATGATGGTATAATACCCGAATGATCATTTTCTACATATTTAATAGTTGGATCATCATTAATTGACAAAAAGAATTTTAAATATGTTTTCGTTTGATCATTATTATAGTATACAACATTGATAAATTGATGCAAACAATCAAATTCGAACACAAGTGGTAACTCACATTTTAAATATTTAATTGTTAGAGCATATTGTGTTAGTTCATGAAAATCTAAATAAATTGTTCCTATTTTTTGGCCAAAAAATTTAACTAACTCAATTAATTTATAAATCGTATCATTTGAATATTGGGTATTAATGCTTTTTTCAAAATCTTTAATTGATTTAGAAACATCTAAATCCAAAATATTTTTGTGATCCATCATTCAAATTCTGATAATATTAGTATCATACTAATATTATTGTAACAATAACAATATCAACTTTTTTTGGGAAATGTTTTTAATAAATAATTGATCAAATAACTGGTTATATTAACGACTGAATACTGAATAAAAAAATAATATCAGATGAATAAAATAAATACCGTAAGTATTTATTATGATGATAAATCAACCAAATACCATGATCCAAATTTCGGTAGTTTGGAATGTGGTACGAGAACCAATATTAATATTACCTATTTTATTTCCAAAAGGTATCGCATAGTTTATCCAAAAAAAAAATCAATTCACTTTAAATTTCTAAAAAAACTCCATCAAAATAACAATCTTGTCAAATATTTATCAAAAACATCTTTCGACCAAAATCTTTTGCAAAAAATTTTACGCCAAAAATCTAAAAATATAACAACAAGGAACTGTCATGGATGTACTTCCGCAACATCGGATAATAAATGCGAATTATGTGGTACCGAAATTAAAGAAGTTAATTTTTTTAAATATGCACACATTATTGATAATCGAATTTTGGATTCAGATACAACATACATTACACATAATAGTTATGCATTGATTAAAAATGTTATTAATTTGGTTTGTTCAATGGTATCGGATATCTATACTAAAAAAACTAATCATGGTTTTGCAATAGTACGTCCACCTGGTCACCATGCATCATTTAATTTATCCGGAGGATTTTGTTTGGTTAATAATATTGCAATCTGTGCTGAATATGCAAGATTTATTGGTTTCAAAAATATTTTTATTTTTGATTTTGATGCACATCATGGTAATGGAACACAAGAAATATTTTATAATAGAAAAGATGTATACTATTGTTCGATGCATACTGCAACGGCATATCCAAAAACAGGTTTAGAAAATGAAATAGGCAATGAAGAAGGTTCAGGATATAATTTAAACATCATTGTACAAAAAAATATTGATACGGATTCGTATTTGGAAATATTTAGATCCAAAGTTGTTCCAACAATTGCAAAATATTGCCCCGATTTAATTCTAATATCTGCCGGTTTTGATGGGTTGGCTACTGATCCAATGGCTATTATGAAATTAACTCCTACATGTTATGGGGAAATTATCGAAACATTGGTTAATTTTGAAGTACCAATTGGTATGGTCCTTGAAGGAGGTTACGATACAAAAGAATTACCAAAATGTTACGATATTTGTTTAAAAAAATTGGCTGGTTATTAATAAATTTATTAATAAATTTATTAACAATCATTTTTATTTGGGAAACAAAAATTTATCAATAATTTCGGATTCGCGTAATTTATTTTGAATAATTTTTTCATTGATTTTATTTTTGAAACAAAATGTTTTATTTAATAAATTAGTTATTATGCTTAAATTTTTTATACTAGTGCATTCATTAATAATATTTGTTAATGCATTAAATTCTGATTCGTTTATGTCATCAGATAACTCTTTTAAAATACTTTTTGCTATTTCTTTTTTGAGATTTATTCGTTTTTTTTCTAAAATACCTTTAGCAACATCCTCAATAGTATAACCTTCTTTTAGTATATTTTTGAAATTATATTTATGATCGTTATTTATTGTATTATTATCTGTATGTTTTTTGGCATCCAAAACAAGATGACGATTATTATAAAAATGTTTTTTTAAATGTGCTATTAATTTTTTTTTTGCTGTTGCATTAATTTTATTTGTTGGTGAAAGTATTTCGCTCAAATTATTTAGTGTATTTTTAATAGTATTTTTAGTATCATCCAATAGAAAATCTTTAATTTCTTCATAAATTTTTAATAAATCTTTTTCTTTCGATTCAAACAAAACTTCTAATATAACATCAATTCGTTCTGTAATCCATCTATTACCATCAAATATGATACCGTATCCGAAATGTTGATCTGTATAACCGACATTATGATGATTTTTTTTATCAGGATTCATATTAACTTCCACAATAATCATTTCCATTGGATTTTCATTAGAAGAAAAAATGGCAACTCGTTCGGGTAGGGTCAAACAATCAATTCCATCTTTGGCAAAAGGAACTAAATTGTATTGATTTATAATAATTTTATTATTATTTCCAGTAATTATTGGTCCATTATTTCCAGTAATTATTGATCCATTATTTATTTTATTGTTAATATTATTTTTTTCGCATAATATTATGCATTTTTTGATATGTCGTCGATAATTATCTTTTCGATCGAATTTTATATCGCATTTTTTACATTTATAAAATACTATTTTACTATCAACATTACTCGCGAATTTACATGGTTTTTTTCTTGATAAATGTCTATTATAATCACCTTTGTGTGTAAATATTTTAAAACACTGATTACACTTGTATTGTACCATACTACACCATTATAGTTAATCCTTTTTTATTTTTAAACAGTTAAAACGTGTAATAAAATATTATGAGGTGTAATTTCGATACAAAAAGTAATAAAGCATACAGTATCAAGAGGTGTAAATTATATTTAAAAAAGTAATGAAATATTCTGAGGGGTATTTCAATACAAAAAATAATTAAAGCATATAACATCAAATAATACAAAAAATACGAGGTGTAACTTAATACAAAAAATAGGTACAGTTGCCTAATAGGAGGTGTACTACCGTATCAAAAATAGCATCAGCATACTACTGAGGTGTTGGTCCGCGCGGGAATTTAACATAACATAAATAATTGGAATTTTTATTTTTGTACATAAAAAAAATTCTCAATACAAAATTTTTTTAGAGGTGCACAAAAATAGTAGTTTTTAATTTATTTATTAATTTAAATTTTTTGCCAAGAAAACTTTTAATTTTGTTTTTTTTATTAATAAAAAATAAAGATAATAATTTTATTAATAAAATAATATTTATTTGTCCACTGTAACATAATTTAAAATTTTATTAGCAACGATATCAAGTGGTTCCGGATATTTTTTATCATAATTAACAATATGTGGATCTATTATAGAATAAAGTTCATCATAAGTATTCATATCATCAATAGTGATAAGATTACAATTATAGCATGAATCTAAATAAGTTTTATAAAAAGAACGAATATTTTTAATATCAGTTGGTTCTATTTTATTATCGCATTTCATTAATAAATATTTTATTATTTTGTTTTTGTAAATGGTTGATTCATTTTTATATTTAAATTTATCAAAAATAAATATTTGGTTACAAATATATCTTACAAAAGCTTTTGATAAATTATTTTCACTAATAACAAAATTATTATTATTGTTTTGACGATTGATGAACAAATGTTTAACATTATTATCAAAAACATAATTAAAAATTAATTTTATCAAATCATAATTGTTCAATTTATCATTTTGAAGATTCATTTTTCCGCATAATTCATTAATAGATACTAAATTCAAAT
>Ga0335394_10000385_pt1 | contig 46045 bp, 40 predicted proteins | sample MAT03_FD_205741 | JGI IMG/M metagenome (GOLD analysis project Ga0335394, IMG submission 205741) | Freshwater microbial communities from Lake Fryxell liftoff mats and glacier meltwater in Antarctica - MAT-03 (spades assembly) (version 2) ... | reverse complement strand
GTGTTAAAAAAAATGATTGTGAGGTTTACTGGGGGAAATGAGCAATTATTTTTTTTGACACAACGACGAAAATGGAGTTTTCGGCCAAACACTAATTAGGAAGCTGTGAGAATATCACGCAGTATAAATTAATATGACAAAAAAAGAAACGATTATAGTTCAAAATCTCACAATCTCAAACATCGTTGCTGGTGGGCAGGACTATATTTCACTTACTGATATTGCCAGGAATAAAAACACTGAAGAACCTAAAGATGTTGTAAAAAACTGGATGCGCAGCCGCTCTACGATTGAATTTTTAGGCCTGTGGGAACAGTTAAATAATAAACATTTCAAAGGGGTCGAATTCGACTCCCTTCTATCAGATGCGGGATTAACGCTTTTACGCTCTCGCCCAGTAAATGGATTGAAAACACTAAAGCAATAGGCGTGATTGCTAAAAGTGGTAACCAGGGCGGCACCTTCGCGCACAAAGATATCGCCTTTGAATTCGCCTCATGGATAAGCGCTGCTTTTAAGTTATACCTTATTACAGAATTTCAGAGGCTAAAGGGAGAGGAGAGCAACAGACTAAAACTAGACTGGAATCTTCAGCGAACCCTAGCTAAAATAAATTACAGAATATATACCGATGCTATCAGTCAAAATTTATTACCTAAAGAATTATCCCGGCTGCAGATTAACTTTGTATATGCCAGCGAAGCAAACCTGCTTAACGTAGCTCTCTTTGGTACAACAGCTAAACAATGGCGGGATGAAAACCCTACCATGAAAGGAAATATCAGAGATCACGCCACTTTAAGCAATTGGTGATACTTTCTAATATCGAAAGTATAAATGCGTTGCTCATAAAACAAAAACTCGGGCAGAAAGAGCGACTTTTAAAGTTGAACCAGACGGCTATCATACAAATGAAGTCTCTGATAGAAAATACCACACTCCGGCAGTTAAAAAATGAATTAAAAAGAAACAAAGATGTCTAAAAATCAATCTGGACAAGTTCTGCGAGCAATTTGTGCTTTAGTAATAAACAATATAAATCTCTGCGCTCATAGCGTCTCCCGAAAAATCGGGACAAGTTTTGCGAGAAACTAATGGCACTAAAAAGAATCATACCCTGCCTCCTCTACGACGGCTCAGGCCTTGTAAAAACTGTGAAGTTTAAAAACTCTTCCTATATTGGCGACCCCATCAACGCTATTAAAATCTTTAACGAAAAAGAAGTAGATGAACTTATTTTAATCGACATCAACGCCTCAAAACAAAAACGTAAACCTAATTTTGATAAAATAGCCGACATGGCCAGCGAAGCCTTTATGCCCTTTGCTTACGGCGGTGGTGTAAAAACCTACGATGATTTTGCAAAACTCTATAAGATCGGCGTTGAAAAAGTAGTAGTGAATTCTTTGATCCAGGAAAACCCAGACGTAATTAAAAAAGTAATTGACCAATACGGCGCCCAGGCAGTTGTTGCCTGCATCGATTTTAAGAGGCCTACATTCGGAGCAAAGGCCCCCTTTTCTTATATCGGTCATAAAATAAAATACAGTTTAACCGACTATGCAAAATACCTTACTACCGACCTTGGCGTAGGCGAATTAATGCTTTACAGTGTTGATAAAGATGGCACCTGGGAAGGCTACGATTACGAAATTACTGAGCAGATTTTAAACAGTGTAGATGTTCCCGTGATTGCTTGTGGTGGATGCGGCAGTGTTGATGACCTTATAAAAGTGCTTTACAAAACTAACGCGAATGCTGCTGCTCTGGGAAGCATGGCGGTGTATAGCAAAAAAGGCATGGGTGTTTTAATTAATTTTCCGAATAGGGATAAAGTAATACTTGAATAAAAAATGACTACTGAAGAAAACTGGGACCTAACCATCCAACCACACTCAAAATGGTACGATCTTCGTCTAGGCGAAATACTCCGTTACAAAGATTTATTGTTTCTTTTTGTTAGAAGAGATTTTGTTTCCTTATACAAACAAACCATACTCGGACCGCTGTGGTTCTTCATCCAACCCATTATTACGTCTTTAACCTTTACCGTAATTTTTGGAAATCTTGCGAAGATCTCTACCGATGGCCTTCCGCAAATTTTGTTTTACATGTGTGGCGTTACTTTGTGGACGTATTTCTCAGACACGCTCACAAAAACCTCCGATACCTTTACTGCCAACGCTAATATTTTTGGAAAGGTTTATTTTCCACGTATGATCGTGCCACTTTCTGTAGTTGTTTCTAACCTAATTAAACTTGGCGTTCAGTTTTTATTGTTTCTTATCATTTGGATTTATTATCTTATTTCTACAGATACCATCCATCCAAATAAAGTTTTATTGTTAGTACCTGTATTAGTTATTCTTATGGGCTTTTTAGGATTGAGTTTAGGAATAATTATTTCATCCATGACAACTAAATACCGTGATTTAAAATTTCTTGTGGTGTTTGGCGTGCAGTTAATGATGTATGCTTCACCCATTGTTTATCCACTCTCCATTGTACCTGAAAAATACAGGTGGATCATTTTAGCCAATCCCATTACGAGTATCATCGAAACATTTAAGTACGCGTTTCTTGGTGTAGGAGAATTTAACTGGATACACCTGGGCTATAGTTTTGTTGTGACGCTTGTTTTATTTACGGTTGGATTAATTATCTTTCATAGGGTGGAGAAAAGCTTTATGGATACCGTATAAATTGAACCACATAGAACACATAGAAAAGAGAATGAAAAGTATTATAAATAAAAAAGAAGAGATAGTTTTTGAAGCTGCGCTTCAAAAACTATGCGACTCTTTTTTTTATGCGGCTAGTCGATCCTATGACTCTATGTGTTCTATGTGGTTTAAAAACTAGCAAATGAGTAACACCCTCCTGAAAGTAGAAAATATTAGAAATGCCTGAAACCAATCGCATTGAATACAAAGAAAAATTAAGTGACAACTTGGAAAAAGAAGTGGTTGCGTTTTTGAATTATGCGGGTGGCGGAATAATTTATTTGGGGATAGATAAACACGGAAATACGGTAGGAGTAAAAGAAACAGACCAGGTGCAACTGCAAATCAAAGACCGCTTAAAAAATAATATTTTACCTTCTTGTTTAGGCCTATTTGATTTAGTAGTAGAGCAAAGAAACGACACCAACATACTTAAAATTATTGTTGCAAGCGGCTCGGAAAGACCTTACTATATCAGAAAATACGGCTTGTCAGAAAAAGGAGCCTTTATCCGCACTGGAAGCGCTTCGGAACCGATGCCTGCTAAAATGATAGAAACTTTATTTGCTAAACGCACTCGAAATTCTATCGGAAAAATTAAGTCACCACGGCAAGACTTGGTGTTTGAGCAATTGCGCATTTATTACGACTCTGCAAACAAAACACTTAATGGACAGTTTGCTCAAAATTTAGAATTACTCAACGAAGACGAAGTGTATAATTATGTCGCCTATCTTATGGCGGATAACAATAACACGTCTGTAAAAGTAGCCAAATACAAAGGATTAGATAGGGTTGATTTAACTGAAAGCAACGAATACGGCTTTTGTTCGCTAATAAAAGCCACTAAACAAGTGTTGGATAAAATAGAATTAGAAAACAAAACCCTCACCAAAATAACCTCCAAAGTGCGCGAAGAAAGGCGGATTTGGAATGCTCTTGCTCTTCGCGAAGCTGTAATTAATGCAATGGTTCATAACGATTACACATACGAATTGGCCCCGAAATTTGAGTTTTTTGATAACCGCATAGAAATAACTTCTTACGGTGGCTTACCCGAAGGAATGAGTCAAGATGAGTTTTTTGAAGGTTTGTCTATTCCGCGAAGCAAAGAAATTATGCGAATCTTCAGAGACATGGAATTGGTAGAACAATTGGGTTCGGGCGTTCCGAGAATACTGCAAGCTTATGAAAAAGAGTGTTTTTACTTTTCAGAGAATTATATTCGAATGACTTTTCCTGCTTCAGAAAAAATTTATGCAGATGGAAATGGAAATGGCGGTGTAAATGGCGGTGTAAATGGCGGTGTAAATGGCGGTGTAAATGATGTAGAAAATTTGATTAGGAAAAACTCGGGAATCAATGCTAAAGAAATAACAAGTAAATTGAATGTTAGCCAAAGAACCGCAGAGCGATGGCTAAAACAATTGCGAGATGATGGTAAAATTGAGTTTAAAGGATCTGCCAAAACCGGTGGGTATTATTTAACTGAACAAGATTTAACCATATAGAACATCCTTCGGCATCACTTCGACGTCGCTCAGTGCAGCGGCTCAGGACAACAGGCAGATATTTTATAGCAGGAAACGAATGAATAACGTAATTTTAAAAGTAGAAAAAACAACCTAAGCACGCAGAAAGGTAGCAGCCTCCGCGCACAGACAAGTTACAGGGTACAAAATACAAGGTACAACCTAAGCACACAGAAAGGTAGCAACCTCAGCACACAGACAAGGTACAAGGTACAAAATACAAGGTACAACCCAAGCAGCATACAAACTACCACCTAAGCGCACAGACAATGTCTAACACCGTCCTAAAAGCAGAAAACATCTCCAAACAATACCGCCTCGGCCAATTAGGCACCGGCACCATCTCTCATGACCTTAACAGAGCCTGGGCTAAAATGCGCGGCAAAGAAGATCCTTATCTCAAAGTAGGCGACACCAACGACCGCGGTAAATCTGGCGGAAGCGACTACGTATGGTCTTTAAAGGATATTAACTTTGAAGTAAAACAAGGCGAAGTATTAGGAATCATCGGTAAAAACGGCGCTGGTAAATCAACGCTTTTAAAAATTCTTTCACAAGTTACAACTCCTACAACCGGACAAGTAAAAGTAAAAGGACGAATTGCTGCTTTATTGGAAGTTGGCACAGGTTTTCATCCGGATTTGAGCGGCCTCGAAAACATTTATTTGAATGGCGCTATTTTAGGAATGACCAAAGCAGAGATTAAAAGTAAGCTGGATGAGATTGTTGAGTTTAGTGGTGTTTCCAAATACCTGGACACCCCTGTTAAACGTTATTCTTCTGGAATGATGGTGCGTTTGGGATTTGCTATTGCCGCTCATCTTGACCCTGAAATTTTAATTGTGGATGAAGTGCTGGCCGTAGGCGATGCGGAGTTTCAGAAAAAGTGCCTGGGTAAGATGAAGGATGTGGCTGGAGAAGGAAGAACTGTATTGTTCGTGAGCCATCAGCTGGGTATGATAAACTCTCTTTGCCACAATGCCATTCTGCTGAAAAACGGCGAGCTTATTTATAGCTCTACATCAACAGACACCATAAATTATTACGTCAAGAATCTTGATGAAGCCAACGACAAGCTTACTCATAAACACTTTAAGAGCAATACTACTAAAGACGCCCATATTCTGAGCGCCCGTATTATGAATGCTGATGGAGAAGAAAAGCTGGATTTTGATGTTTTTGAAAAGATAGTTGTAGAGATTGTATACGAATTACATAATGATCTTAGCGGTATCGGCCTTGGTTTAAACATCGACCGATCTGGAGACATTTTTGCCTGTACAGCCGATACCGATGCAGATCCTCAAAGATTATCCGAAAGAAAAAAAGGCACATATAAAACAAGGGTAACGCTCCCACATCCTTTAAAGGCTGGCAGCTATTCCATATCAAGCATTGGCATTGGTATTACAAATGTTCAGGGCATTGATTCACACAGCAATGTATTTTCATTTAATGTTGTTGAAAATTCTTTTGACCCTACGTTTAAATCTTATTCAGCCAGCAGGCCAGGCGTGCTCTTTGCTGACCTAAAATGGGAAATACTTTAAGAAATATGTACATTATTAACTTCAGCTATGAGCCGGGAGATATTACGGGAATTATTTCCGGAATATCACCTGCCGATCTTCTCAACGCTGAAATTTTAGATTTCACCGCCACTGTTTCTAAGGACCTTAACGCTAGAGTTTTTTATCCTTCAGATTTTGACAGTACTAACGAAATTCATCAGGCCGCCATTCAGGATTACATTAACGAAATGGGCTTGCTAAGCAGATGCTATGAGAAAGGGAAAAATAAAAACGTCCGAAGCTTGATGCTAGGAGGTCTTTCGCTTTACTGGCTAACCCAAGTTTCTCAGAAGAATCCACAAGATTCGGTCTTGAAAAATTTTCATTATTTTAAATTCCTTCTTCCGAAATTTTCTCTAGAAGAAAAAAATATATTAGTTGTATTACCTGAATTGTGTTTACATTTTCAGAATGCTATCACACAATTTTTAATTAAACAAGGTGTAAAAAGAAATTCTATAAAATTTAACACCACAGTTAAATCAAAATTCAGCTTTAGAATTTTACTTAGTTATATTAGAGTTTTTTATAAGCAAATAAATCAAGCGAGGCAGCAGTTGCCAAAAGTGCAAAAAGCAGAATCATGTTTTGACGATCTCATTTTCACACCCTACCCTGGCGGATGGATAGAAAATGAGCGTGACATTGTACTGAGTGGTATTGAAAAACTAAGTCTCAAAAACGGGAGAAACCCTAAGTACTGCCCTATATTCTTTGACTTTAAGAGCTTACCAACCTTTAAAAACAGTACAAAATTCGATCAAAATTATTTTGCTTGTTTCCCAAGCAAAGTGCAGATTCTGACTTTCTTTAAAGAACTTATAGCGAGCTTTTTCCAAGTGTCGAACTTAAATTTTGAACTGGAACATATTACTTTTGTAGATAATACAGCATTGAAATATGAGTTCAATTTGGTACTGCATCACAAAATGGAATATTTCTGCAATAATATTTGGTTAAAAAACTATTTTGATAAAGATCGGAGAGCATTTAATGTTTTTTACCAGGACGAATTTTTTAATTCGGGCAGGTTGATCTCTGAAACCATTCGGCATTCAAAAAACCCCAACATCATTTCATATGGTGTACAACATGGCTTAATATACGAAGCCCATACTGTTTACCTTTTAAACGATCTGGAAATTAATCCTCTTGACAAATATGAAGGGATGCCAATGCCTTCCAAGTTTATTGTGTGGGGTAATTATTTTAAAGAATTATTTCTCTCGTATAATTCCCTACCTGAAACATACATATTGGTAGCAGGACACCTCGACTATATTTTTAAACGAGGTGAACTACTAATAGAACCAGTAAATGAAACTAAGCGCCCAAAACTTTTATGGTGCACTACCTTAAAAGTGGATGTAGTGAATATGTATAACAATGTGGTACGGGATTTTGCCATTGCACATCCTGAACTTGACATTGAAATACGTTTTCATCCCATGGTTAATGTTAAGGACTTTGTTCAGAATGAACTTTTAGAAGAGCCTCTTAAAAACAGGTTTACTTATTCCACGCATGCAGGAATTTTTGATGCTATCCGGGAAGCTGACATTATTTTAACGAGTTCTGGTTCAACCGTGTTTCTTGATTCTCTGGTAGAAGGTAAAATGGTATTTAGCTATGTAAATAATGATTATTTTATGGGTAGCCTGGGACAGGAAGAAGTAAGACAGATTTACGATCTCGCAGATATGGACAGAGCTTACAATGATTTCCGTCAGGGAAAGGAAACAGGTGCTTCCCTGAAAAACCTGCTTCACTTAAAACTGGATGCCTGGAATGCCATCCTGTCAAAACACTAATCAGTATCTGTAAAAAAAGCAGAACACTTATCCGAACTTAAAAATCACTCATAAGAAAATTACAAAGCCAATATATGTTAGACTTAAACGCTAAATCCATACTCATTACAGGGGGAACAGGTTCTCTTGGAAAACAACTTACAAAAACCATTCTTCAAAAATGGCCTAATGTAAAACGTTTGGTCATCTTGTCAAGAGACGAGCAAAAACAATTCCAGATGAATCAGGAATTTCCGGAGAGCAAATATTCAGCGATTCGTTATTTTATTGGCGATGTGAGAGATTACGACCGCCTTCTGAGGGCTTTTGAAGGCATAGACTACGTGATCCATGCGGCAGCTATGAAGCACGTGCACATTGCAGAGTACAATCCTATGGAATGTGTAAAAACCAATGTGCTTGGCGCTGAAAACGTAATAAATGCTGCGCTGGCTACACAGGTAAAAAATGTGGTAGCACTCTCTACCGATAAAGCCGCTGCCCCTATTAATCTTTATGGTGCTACCAAACTTTGTTCAGATAAACTTTTTGTCGCTGCCAATAATATTAAAGGTTTTAGAGACCTTAAATTTTCCGTGGTACGTTATGGCAATGTTATGGGTTCTAATGGCTCCGTAATTCCATTCTTTCTTGAAAAACGCAAGGAAGGCATTTTACCTATAACGGATCCCAATATGACGCGTTTTAATATTTCGCTACAGGAAGGTGCAGACATGGTACTACACGCTATGGAGACCGCTTGGGGAGGAGAAATTTTTGTACCAAAGATTCCATCCTATAAAATAACCGAAGTTGCAAAAGCGATAGGGCCAAATTGCGAGCATAAAATCATTGGTATCCGTCCGGGAGAAAAGGTGCATGAAGAAATGATCACCGCCTCAGATTCTTTTAGCACCTACGATCTTGGAAAATACTATGCCATTCTTCCGCAGGTAACGGTATGGAATATTAACGACTACATTGCCAAATTTAAAGCTAAACCCGTAGCTATTGGCTTCCAATATAATTCTGGAGAAAATGCTGAATGGGTGAATGTAGAAGAACTAAGAGTTCTTATTAAAACGCACGTTGATCCAAATTTTTCAGTTTAATGATGAATCCAATTCCTTACGGTAAACAGCATATTACAAAAGAAGATACCGATGCTGTTCTCAAAACCTTAACTTCAGATTTTTTAACTCAGGGGCCTAAAGTTGCTGAATTCGAAAAAGCATTTGCCAATTACGTAGGGTCAGAATATGCTGTAGCGGTAAGCAACGGTACAGCCGCTCTTCATTTATGTGCACTGGCCCTGGAGGTAAACGAGAATAGCAATGTTATTACCACGCCTATAACTTTTGTCGCTAGTGCCAACTGTATCCGTTATTGCGGAGGCAATGTTTATTTTGCAGACATTGATCCTCAAACTTTTTTGATAGATGAAGAAAAGGTTCAGGCTTTGATCGATTCAAAACCAAAAGGATTTTTTAACGGGATTATACCAGTTGATTTTGCAGGCTTACCCGTGAATCTTGAAAAACTGAGATACATTGCTGAAAAAAATGATCTTTGGATTATTGAAGATGCGTGCCACGCACCCGGAGGTTATTTTACAGATAGTAAAGGACAACAACAAAAATGCGGGAATGGTGTTTTTGCCGATCTCGCTATTTTTTCTTTTCATCCCGTAAAGCATATCGCTACCGGCGAAGGTGGCATGATAACAACAAATGATAAAGCACTTTATGAGAAGCTTATCCTGCTGCGCACGCATGGCATTACCAAAAATCCAGAACTTCTTAAAGAAAATCATGGCGGCTGGTATTATGAAATGCAGGAATTAGGCTACAATTACCGTATTCCGGACATGCTTTGCGCGCTTGGCATTACGCAACTGCAGCGCGCAGACGAGGGTCTTAAAAAGCGCCGCGAGATTGCAAAACGATACAACGCCGCTTTTGCAGGTGAAGTATCTATTGAGATACAAAACCCGGCACTACAAATAGGGCATGCCTTTCATCTTTATATTATTTCAGTTAAAAACAGGCTTGAACTCTACAATCATTTACGTGAGAAGAATATTTTTGCCCAGGTACATTACATTCCCGTTCACACCATGCCTTACTATCAATCGTTGGGCTTTAAAAAAGGAGACTACCCATTAGCAGAAGCCTATTATGAAAAATGCCTGAGTTTGCCTATGTACCCAACTCTAACTGAGGAAGAACAGAATTATGTAATTAAAACTATTAAAGAATTTATAAATAAATAACCATGGAAAATAAACAATCTGATTTTTGGAGCGGCGACTTCGGCAAAGATTACAATCAACGTAATACATTCAACGAAAAGGAATGGGATAATTTTTATCTTCAAACTTGGGGTGTAACAAAAATAGAAATGAACAGCAGGTTCATTGGGCAGCTGCCGAAAGATATAAAAATACTGGAAGTAGGCGCCAACATTGGCATGCAGCTAAGAGGCTTACAAAAAATGGGATTTACAAGCCTTTACGGCATTGAGCTGCAGCAGGATGCTGTGGAAAAATCGAAACAGCAAACCAAAGGCATTAACATCATTCAGGGTTCAGGTTATGATATTCCTTTTAAGGATGGCTATTTTGATCTTGTTTTTACAGCAGGCGTGCTCATTCACATTGCTCCTGAGAATCATAAAAAAATCATGTCTGAAATGGTGAGATGTAGCAAAAAATACATCTGGGGGTTTGAATATTTCTCTGAAAACCTTGAAGATATTATGTATCGCGGAAATCCGGGATTTTTATGGAAAGCCGATTTTGCTAAAATATTTATTCAGAATTCTCCTGAACTCAAAGAAATAAAACGGGAATTTTTCAAATATGTAGATAGCGAAAATAAAGACTACATGTATTTATTAGAAAAATAATAATATGCAGATAAGATATTGTACCAATTGCCTTTATCCTGAAACAAAGCCCGATCTTTCGTTTAACGACGAGGGCATATGTAGCGCCTGTATTTCTGCTGAACAAAAACATGATGGGATTGACTGGACGCAACGTGAAAAAGATTTTCATGAGATCATCAGTCATTTTAAAATACCGGAAGGTAAAACAGGATACGATTGCCTCATTCCCGTAAGTGGCGGTAAGGATAGTACTTACCAGGCTTACTTTATGAAAGAGGTCTGCGGATTAAACCCCCTTTGTGTTTGCTTTGAAACTACAGCAGTTACCGAGTTAGGACAACGTAACCTGGATAATCTTTCGGACATGGGAATTGACGTGATCCACTTCAAAAAGAACCATGTCGCCTATAAAAAAATGGTGGTGGAAAGTTTTAAGCGAGTGGGAGATGAAATGTGGCCAAACCACATTGGTATTTTCACAATCCCTGTTTTGGTTGCCGTTAAATTTAATATTCCTCTTATCATTTGGGGAGAAAACCCACAACAGGAATATGGTGGTCCGAATCTGGATTCTGTAAAAAACAGAATTTTAAACCGCAAGTGGTTAGAAGAATTCGGTGGACTGCTTGGCAACCGCATCCAGGATATGGTTGGCGTAGATGGCATCACGGAAAAAGAGCTAACCCCCTATTTTTATCCAAGCGACGAAGACATTCAACGTGTTGGTGTAACTGGGATTTTTTTAGGGCATTATTTCTTTTGGGATGCGCGCAAACAATTGGAGGTTGTAAAAAAATATGGTTTTGCTGTTAAGGAAGATGGGCCAATAGAAGGCACTTATACCAATTATGAAAACATCGATGAAAAGCTGGTAAGTCTTCATGACTATTTAAAATTTGTAAAATATGGTTTTGGTCGCGCCAGTGATCATGCCTGCATTGATATTCGCAATAAACGGATTACCCGTGAAGAAGGAGTGAAATTGGTGAGACAATATGATGGGAAATATCCGCATTACGGCATCGGAGAATTTGTAAAATATTCTGGCATGAACCAAAAAGAAGTAGATGTCATTATAGATTCATTTACAAACCCAATTTTATTTGCGCAGGATGAGGAAGGTAATTTTAAAAGAGATGTGGATGGTAACCTCATCCGCAATTTTGAAGTAAAATAAATGATTGCTATCGTTGATTATGGAATGGGAAATGTAGCCTCGGTACAAAAGGCTCTAAACGTGTTGTCGCTTGAAAACATAATTACCGCTGACCATTCGCAAATAAAAAATGCTGAATACATAGTTCTTCCGGGCGTTGGGTCTTTTATGCAGGGCATGAAAAATTTATCAGAGCAAGGACTGGATGTGCTTTTAACGCAAGAAGTAATCCATCGAAAAAAAAAATTCCTTGGCATCTGTCTGGGTATGCAATTAATTATGGAACAGGGCACTGAACCCGCCCTATGTAAAGGCTTAAGCTGGATTGAAGGTTCAGTAACTAAGTTCGAAGAAAACAAATTACGTGTACCGCACATGGGATGGAATAATATTGAAGTGCTCAACAATACATTTTATAAGGACATTAAAACAAAGGATTTTTATTTTATTCATAGCTATCATGCGGTGCCAACCGATAAAAGTGTTATTGCTGCTACAGTAAACTATGGGCAGGACATTGTGGCCAGCATTCAAAAAGATTCTATTTTTGCTACCCAGTTCCATCCTGAAAAAAGTCAGGTTGCAGGCCTTGCGGTGCTTAATACTTATTTTAAGCAGCATGCTTAAAACCCGCATCATTCCAATTTTAACCTTTAATGGTTTTGGCCTTGTGAAAACAAAGCAATTTTCTAACCCGCGCATGGTTGGCAATCCCGTTCAGGCAGCTCGTGTGTACAATAGCCGAGGAGTGGATGAGTTGGTTTTTCTTGATGTTTTTGCTTCCATACAAAACCGTAAATTAAACTTGAAGCTTGTTGCCGATGTTATTAAAGAATGCTACATGCCTGTAGCCATCGGTGGCGGTATCTCCTCGGTGGAAGACATTACGGCCCTTCTTAAGATAGGTGCTGATAAAGTAGTAATTAAAACAAAAGCGCTTACGGATAAAGAATTTATTAAACAAGCCGTAGATTTTTTTGGTAGTCAGTGTATCAGTATTTCTGTGGATGCTTATAAAAGTGACGAGGGATACAGAATTCATAACAAGTCCGAAAAAGTAATAACACTAGAAAATTTTATTAAAGACATGGAAGAATGCTCTGTTGGTGAATTCATTGTTACAAGTGTTGACCAGGACGGCATGATGGAAGGTTTTGACATAAACCTCATAAACACCGCTTCGGCATTAACCCAAAAACCTATCATAGCTGCAGGTGGTGGTGGTAACATGAGCCATTATTCACAATTATTTTCTGAAACTTCCGCAGAGGCCGTAGGTTCTGCCAGTATTTTTCACTTTACACAGTTTACACCCCTCGATATAAAAACAGAACTGAAAGCGCTTGGTAAGCCTGTCAGAATCTAATTAGATCATATTATGAAAAACATATACAATCTTATTGAAATTGCTAATGTTCACGGTGGTAATTTCGACTATTTAAAAAAGCTTTGCAACGAGTTTAAAAGGGTTAAAAGCGTTAATGGAGTTAAATTCCAACCATTTAAGTATGACAGAATTGCCCGCGAAGATTTTGCGTGGTATGACGTTTATAAAAAACTTTATTTTAGTGAGTTGCAGTGGGCTGAAATAATTAATGATATGTCGTCTTATATGGATGTATGGATCGATACATTCGACGATTACTCGTTAGACATTATTTCAAAGAATTTAAAAAACATTTATGGCCTTAAATTTCAATCTTCTATTCTTTTTAACAAAAAGCTATTAAGGGATTTTGAGCAGCTGGATCTAAAGAATAAAAAAGTTTTACTTAACGTTTCAGGAATAAATGAAGAGGATATACCTGCTATTATAGCAAACTTTCAAGAGAGTCTCAATCCGTCTGAAATAATTTTACAGGTTGGTTTTCAAGGTTACCCCACCGAGCTGAATGATAATGGCCTGAATAAGATCAGTTATCTAAAAGAAAAATTTACCAATCGTATAAGTTTTGCAGATCATTTAGATGCAGATAGTGAAGACGCTAAACTTTTACCGGTTCTTGCTGCTATGCAGGGAGCCGAATTAATTGAAAAGCATATCCGGCTTACTGGAGACAAACCCGAATATGACCATTATTCGAGTCTCGATATTCATGGTTACAAATTATACCTGGAATTGTTGGAAAAATATAATTCACTTCTCCAGCAACCTTTTATTAATAACAAAGAAAAAAATTATTTAAATACAACTATCCAGATTCCAACTTTAAACAAGGAAGTCGAAGCTTTCAGGATAATTAATCTTGTTGAAGATGTTGAATACAAAAGGACAGCACAAACGGGATTAAGAACAAATGAACTCGCGAATCTTCTAAACGATTATTATATACTGGGTAATGCCAAAAATGAAGGCCAATCTATAAAAAAGGAAGATCTTAAAAAAGCAAACATTGCCGTTATAATTGCCTGCCGTTTAAAATCAAGTCGATTGCCAAAAAAAGCTTTATTGAAAATTGATCAGTTAAGCTCTGTTGAGTTTTGTATTAAGAATGCACTCTCTTTTAAAAATATTACTCACACCATACTTGCTACTTCAGACTTAGAAGAGGATGCAGAACTTGAAAATTACACGTATTCTCCTCAGGTGGTCTTCCATAAAGGACACCCCGTAGATGTGATGCAACGATACCTCGACATTATTGAAAAATTAAAAATTGATGTAATAATAAGAGTGACTGCAGATATGCCCTACATATCAAATGAAATACTGGAACCAATTTTAAAATCTCATTTTGAATCCGGCGCCGACTATAGCCGTGCAAAACATGCAGCAATTGGTACAAACCTTGAAATAATTAATGCAGAAGCCCTGAAACGCGCTAAAAAACACTTTCCAAAAGCGGACTATTCAGAGTATATGACCTATTATTTTACGAATAATTCTGAATATTTCAAGATAAATGAGATTGATCTCCCTTCAAATCTGATTAGGGATTATAGATTAACGTTAGATTACAATGAAGACCTTATATTATTCAATAAAATAGAAGCATATTTAAAAGAGCAAAAGCTGGAATCCAATTTGGCTAACGTTTTTGATTTTCTAGACAATAATCCTGAAATAGCAAGTATCAATAAAGGCCTTGAAGTAAAATACCAAACAGATAAAACGTTGATTGAGACACTAAATAAATACACTAAAATTTCCGTAAAATGATCTTGGACAATCTCGACGAGTCAGAAAAATATACAAAGCTTCACCCATTGTTTGAGCAGGCCTTTGCGTTTCTTAAACAAACTCATTTCGAAAATCTTCCGGATGGAAAACATGAAATTGCGGGGCAAGATCTTTTTGTCTTGATTTCAAGAAATGGAACTACAGAAGCAGAAGATCCTAAACTGGAAGTTCACAGAAAATATCTTGATATTCACTACGCTGTGAATGGGTCTGATGAGATCGGCTGGAAATTTTTAGGAGATTGCAAAGAGCCAATTGATACTTTCAAAATCGAAGATGATTACCAGTTATTCCGGGATAAAAACTATACTTCCATTATTATATCCGAAAATAAATTTCTTATTGTATATCCAGGTGACGCTCATTCACCTCTGATAAGAACAAAAGACCTTTTTAAAGCTGTATTAAAAATAAAATTATAAGATGCTGTTCAATTCTTTTGACTTCCTTTTATTTTTCCCTGTAGTTACAGGATTATTCTTTTTTTTACCGCACAAATTCAGATGGATATTACTTTTAGTCGCAAGTTGCTACTTCTACATGTACTTCAGACCAGTTTACATTCTTATTCTTTTTTCAACGATAATTATTGACTACTTCGCAGGTATATTTATTTATAAGGCTCTCACACAAAAAATAAAAAAAAGGTTTTTAGTCTTAAGCCTTGTGGCTAATATCGGCATTCTTGCAGTTTTTAAATATTTTAATTTCTTAAATTATAATCTCAGTTTAATTTTTGATGCGGTTGATCAGCATAATCCAATTCCTTATCTAGAAATATTACTTCCGATCGGATTATCATTCCATACTTTTCAGGCTATGAGTTACACCATTGAAGTGTACCGTGGAAATCAGAAGCCTGAAATGCATTTTGGCAATTATGCTTTATATGTAATGTTTTATCCTCAATTAGTTGCAGGACCAATTGAACGCCCACAGAACATTCTACATCAATTTCATGAAAAGAAATACTTTAAATATGAACGCGTTGTTAGCGGGCTAAGGTTAATGTTGTGGGGATTTTTTAAAAAAATGGTGATAGCTGATAATTTAAGCACCGTAGCAAATAATGTGTTTAATAACCCTAACGATCAAAATAGCATTACATTTTTTATCGGAGCTTTGTGCTTTACCTTTCAGATCTACTGTGATTTTTCCGGGTATTCAGATATTGCTATAGGTTCAGCAAGGGTGATGGGATTTGAGCTTATGAAAAATTTTAACATTCCCTATGCTGCAAAATCTATTAGGGATTTCTGGAACAGATGGCATATTTCGCTTTCTACGTGGTTCAGAGACTATTTATATATTCCTTTGGGAGGGAATAGAAAAGGTGAATTCAGGAAACAAATAAATGTCTTGATAGTCTTCACCGTTAGCGGTCTATGGCATGGTGCAAGCTGGAATTTTATTATTTGGGGGGCTCTTAACGGATGCTATTTAATAATTTTAGATCTATTCCAAAGAACAAAACTGAGCGAGAAAAATAGAAATAATATCATATATAGAACTACAGGAGCGCTTTTTACATTTTTCATTGTTACTCTAACCTGGATTTTCTTTCGTGTAACAAACGTAAAAGAAGCGTGGAACGCTGTTTACACAATTCTATTTGGCGTAAAAAATACGATAGCTCAAGGTTCCATTTCATTTAGTGGATTAATGCTTGACAACAAAAAATATTTTATCGCTTTACTATTTTTAACTCTCATTTTCTTTATCACTGATATATTTAAGGATACCGCCAAAGTAAAAGAAATTTATTTCAAATATCCTATAATCAGGTACTGCTCCTATTTTATTCTTCTATTTATGATAATGACCTTGTCGTATGTAGAAGAAACACCTTTTATTTATTTTCAGTTTTGATTCGTTTAATTATTAAAGGATTTATCCTTCTAACTGTATTGTTTGTTTGCATGATAGTTATTGCAAAATATGATAATAGAGATAGAATTACCGACGAAAATATTTTACGTTTAAATGCTTCTAAAACAAATAAAAAACTTGATATTCTTTTCATTGGTTCATCCTATGTTTATAGTGGCATAATTCCAGGGACATTTGATAGTTTAGGATTAAATACTTTTAACCTGGGAGTTGCAACATCGGGCCCTTATTTTAATGAACTTATTATCAACGATTATCTTTCCAGTCAACCTGCGCCTGGCCTTATCTGCATCGCCATTGCGTATACTACTTTTTCAGAAATTGCTTCAGATATCTGGGATCAATATCCTATCCATCGGTACTTAGATTCTCCTGTTTCAAACGAAAAAGTTTTCTTAAACTACACAAACGCAAAAACATACTTTGCAATGCTGAGAAAAAGTTTTAAAAAGGGCTCGCAGAATTTTCTTACCGGACAAGGCGGCATTGATACAGTGCAGTTAAATTTAATAAAAGCGTCAAAAGGTTATAATAAATCACTTGATTACTGCACTCGGTTAAAATTAGAAGAAGAAGAAGAAATTTTCAATCCTTACCTGAAAAGCACTTTTAATAAGAAAAAGGAAAAAAAACTAATTGAACTGATTGAAAAATATTCTGTTGCAGGCATAAATATTGTGGTTGTTGCACCACCAACTTTTAAACTTAAAAACTTTTTTTCTGATAAATATAAAGAGGAATATCAAGGATTTATTTCTCGGCTAAAAACAAAAAATATCACATTTTTAACAGATATAGATGAAAAATATGACCCAACGTGCTTTAGAAATACTGACCATCTAAATTTCAAAGGGGCTAAAATTTTTTCTGAATTCTTAAAATCTAAATTAACCACCTTATAATGTATAATATCGTTTTTAGGGCGGACGGCTCATCTGAAACAGGAATGGGACATATTATGAGGTGTCTTGCAACAGCTCAGATGTTACAGAATGATTTTACAATCGCTTTCGCCATATTTGACGTGGATGCTTCCGTGAAAAATATTATATCGTCCTATAACTATCGCATCCTTGAATTAGCAGGTAAAAAAGACGAAAAATTTGTTGATCGATTTGATGCCGCAGTAATTGATGGATATTGGTTTGACAATAACTACATTAAGGAGTTAAAGAAAAGCGGAACAAAAATAATTCAAATAGATGACCTCGCTGGTTCTGAGTTTTTCGCTGACATTGTAATAAACCACGCCATCGGGTCAGACTATTCTTCATCAAAGTTTTTTGATTGCAAGCATTTGCTTACCGGAAGCGAGTATGCACTGCTTAGACCTGAGTTTTTCAAGGCAGCTGAAACTAAAAGAATCGCCACGCAACTAGAGTCTGTTACGATAAGCATGGGAGGCGCCGACCCACATAATTTTAGCTTAAGTTTATTACAGGCACTTAAAGATATTTTGGCAGTGGTTAAAATAAACGTCTTGGTAGGAAACGCCTGTTCACATAAGAAGAGCCTGGAGGAATTTATTGTAAAGAACCCTGAAATGCTTATCCACATTCAAGAGTCACTGAATGCAGAAGAGATGGTAAAATTATTTCAAACCAGCTCTCTTTTTATTTGCCCCGCAAGCACGGTTGCCTACGAAGCTCTGGCCGTAAGAGTTCCCACAGCCTGCTTTTTAACCGCGGAGAATCAGCAAAGTTTATACAAGGGACTGGTAAACACAAAAAGCGTAAAAGGACTGGGCGGGCTACCGGCAAGTTCTGAAAAAGAACTCCAGGTAAAATTATCAAATGTTTTTTTGGAGTATGCTGAGCTTGTAAAGATATCAGAACAACAACACGTTATCGATGGGCTCTCGGGAAAACGTATCGGCGAAGCCATTTTAAGCTTATGGAATTAAATTTCAGATTTGCAACTATTAGGGAGCTTGACATTTATTTTAAATGGGCCAATGACCCATTAGTGCGGAATTATTCTTTTGATAACAAACCAGTGCCTTTGGACAAACATGTAGAATGGTTTAAATCCAAATTACTTTCTGCGGAGTGTTTCTTATATTTTTTTACTTCAGATTTCGTACCGGCGGGGCAAGTTAGAATTGAGCGCAGCGCAGAAGAAATAATTATCGGTATTTCGGTTGACGAACAATTCCGAGGTCGCTCTTTAAGCAGTCGAATTCTAACACAAGCATCAGATGATTTTTCAAAAACGCACCCCGGAGAAAAAATTACAGCTTACATTAAAACCGAAAATCAAGCTTCTTATAAAAGCTTTTTAAGGGCGGGCTTCTCGGAATTAGAAATAGTTCATGTTAACGGTATTAAAAGTTATAAATTAATCAAGTAATGATCAAAAACTTTAAAATAGGTTCCTTTGAAATCGGTAAGGATTGTAAGCCGTTTATCATTGCAGAAATGAGTGGGAATCACAATCAGTCACTCGAACGCGCTCTTGAAATTGTAGATGCAGCAGCAGAAGCAGGAGCTCATGCGATTAAATTACAAACATATACTGCTGATACCATTACCATGAAAGGTGCATACACTATACAGGATAAGAACTCTTTATGGGATGGAAAAGAGCTCCATGATCTTTACAGCCAGGCATACACACCTTGGGAATGGCACAAGCCGATCTTTGAGCGCGCTGCAAAAAAAGGGCTAATTGCTTTCAGTTCCCCCTTTGACGAAACTGCGGTTGACTTCCTTGAATCTTTAAACGTTCCGGCTTATAAAATCGCATCCTTTGAAAACACACATCACCCTTTAATACGCAAAGTTGCAAGAACAGGAAAACCCGTGATTGTTTCCACTGGTGTATCTTCTATTGCCGATATTGATGAAACAGTTAGGCTATTGAGGCGTGAAAAATGCGAAAATTTTATTTTGTTAAAATGCACAAGCACCTATCCGGCTACCCCCGAGAATACTAATTTGTTAACGATTCCTCATCTGTCGCAATTGCATGCCTGTTTAGTAGGTCTCTCAGACCACACAATGGGCATTGGTGCCAGCGTAGCGGCTGTGGCTTTGGGCGCACGCGTTATTGAAAAACACTTTACGCTTCGAAGAGCTGACGGAGGCGTTGATTCTGCTTTTTCGTTGGAGCCTGACGAATTAAAAGCTTTGGTTGTGGAGACGGAAAGAGCTTTTCTTGCCCTTGGTACAATTCAATATGGTGTGCAGCAATCTGAGGAAAAAAGTAGGTTTTTTAAACGTTCTATTTATGTTTCAGAAGATATAGAAACAGGACAGGTCTTTTCAGAAACCAATCTCAGGGTTATAAGACCGGGAGATGGGCTTGAACCAAAATACTTAGATCTTGTTTTAGGAAAAGTCGCCAAAAAAGCTCTTAAAAAAGGAACACCACTAAAATTTGGTGATGTATAAATTAAAAACCTTGTTCTACTTTAAAATTAAACTGGTATGTGCGGAATAGCAGGCATCTGGAATTTAAACAACAAAGAATTGGACTATAGTGTTTTGAAAGAATTTACTGATTCTATAAAACATCGTGGCCCCGACGGCTCTGGTTACAATTTAATGAATGATAATACGCTTGGTTTTGGCCATCGACGTTTATCTATTCTTGACTTAAGTGAGGCGGGTAAACAACCTATGTTTAATGCCGATCAAAGTCTTGTAATTTCTTACAACGGTGAAGTTTATAATTTTCTTGAGATTCGCAAAGAACTTGAATCGGCCGGCTTTGAATTTAAGACAGATACTGATACTGAAGTAATTCTGAATGCATATAAAAAATGGGGTATAGACTGCCTTAACCGTTTTAACGGGATGTTTGCGATTGCATTTTGGGATGTTAATGCAAAAGAGTTAATACTGATAAGAGATCGTTTTGGCGTTAAGCCTCTTTACTTTTTATACATCCCAGGGGAGTTATTTGCATTTTGTTCTGAAACACTTGGTTTTAAAAATGTAGAGGGTTATAAGAGAGACCTTAATAATGAACTCTTTCAAATCGCTCTTACTTCTCCAGAAATTCTTGAAGGGTCGGATAAAACAATTTTCAAAAATATTTTTCAGTTATTGCCTGGTCATTTTTTAAAAATTCGAAAAACCGAGGCTCCGGCTGTTTCGCGATGGTGGAACACGGAGGGTGCCTTGCGCCCGGTACCATCGTCTTATGCTGAACAAGTAGAAGAATTTTGCGACATATTCGAAAACGCTTGCAAGTTAAGAATGCGCAGTGATGTAAGTCTGGCATCTGCTTTAAGCGGTGGATTGGATTCAAGTTCTGTTTATAGTACTTTGTATAAACTGAACTCTACAAATAAAACTATTGATCGGGCTCCTGATAATTGGCAACAGGCTTTTGTTGCAACCTTCCCCGGCACTACAGTAAATGAAAAAGAATATGCTGAGCGTGTTGTCAAACACATAAATGGAAAAGCATATTACATCGAACCAAATTATAATAATCTCGTAAATGATATACTAAAAGCAACCACCTTGCTCGATGGTATTATTTCTACACCTATTACATCCATTACAGATATATACAAAGCTATGCGCCAAAATGGTGTTACTGTGTCAATGGACGGTCATGGGGTGGATGAGATGATGTATGGCTATAATACTTATGTTCTCCAAGCATTTTACGACGCCCTTCATAAAAAAGATCTCAACTTAGCTAAAGAATATGCGGGTATTTTATCTGGGTTATCACCAGCATATAAAATGCAAGATTTAAATAAGACTATACAGCAGTTTGATAGAAGTTTTTTTGAAAAAGGAGTCTCATTTATTAAAAGAAAACTATCTGTAAATGGTCCGCTTAGAAAAACAGAAAGTCACTCTAAGTGGTTTAACAATATAGATCCTGTCCTACTTAAGGGCCTCACGTCACATTATACAGCACCTGCGGGATGGAGTCCTTCTGAAAAATTAATGTATAATGATTTTCATTACAAAAGCCTACCTATTAATTTACGTGATTTTGATAGAGCTTCTATGCAGCACGGTATCGAAATCAGAATGCCATTTATGGATTACCGGCTTGTTTCCTATGTGTTTTCTTTACCAATGGAATCAAAGGTCGGCGGCGGCTTTACAAAACGCATTCTTAGAGATGCTATGAAAAACACATTACCTGAATCTATAAGAACAAGAACATTAAAAATAGGAATAGGGGCTCCCATGGAGGAATGGTTTAACGTAAATCTTAAAGAATTTATCAGAGATACTCTGAGTTCAGATTCTTTCATAGCTTCACCGTATTGGAATGGCAAGCTCATTGCTAACGATATAGAAGCAGCATATAAAAATAATACACTTAACAAAGAGATGTGCTCAACTGCATGGCGAATAATTAACGCTCAAATTTTATTAAATGATAAAGGAGAATAAAAACATAGACTATAAGATCTGCAAAAGATGTGTAATGGACACTACCGCTTCTGAAATTACTTTTGATGAAAATGGAATTTGCAGCTTTTGTACCGAATTTAATGATCTAGCTCATAAAACTATATGGCGCCCTCTGGATACTAGAATTAAGGAACTGGATGCAGCTGTAGAAAATATAAAACAAATCGGAAAAAAAGATAAATACGATTGTCTTGTTGGACTAAGTGGCGGTGTCGACAGTTCCTATATTTGTTATTGGGCAAAGCAAACTGGCTTAAGACCACTCATTGTTCATTTTGACAACGGGTGGAATTCTGAGTTAGCCATTCAAAACATTGAAAAGATCATTGCAAAAACAGGATTCGATCTATATACCTATGTTATTAATTGGGAAGATTTTAAAGATCTTCAACTTTCTTACATTAAGGCCTCAGTTATTGATATCGAAGTTCCAACCGATCAGCTTATTTTTGCATCCCTAGCTAAGATCGCGAGAAAATATAAGATTAAAAGTGTGATTAACGGAAACAATATTTCCTCCGAAGCAATTCTACCAAGAACCTGGTACTATCCTGACAAATTAGACATAGTAAACCTAACAAACATTCATAAGCGCTTCGGACAAAGACCACTTAAAAATTTTCCGAAACTTGGATTGCTTCAGCAATACATAAATCAAAAACTGTATTCTATGTTTTCGGTATCACCACTAAATCTTTTGGATTACGACAAAAATGCTGCTAAAGAATTACTTATTAAAGAATTTGCGTGGCGAGATTACGGTGGTAAACATTATGAATCAATTTTCACAAGATTTTACCAAGGTTATATCTTACCAACAAAGTTTAATGTCGATAAGCGCAGAGCACACCTTTCAACTTTGGTAGCAGCCAATCTTATAACAAGAGCTGAAGCACTTACTGAACTTGCTAAGCCAACCTATGACCCAGAATTACAATTGGAAGATTATAATTATGCTTTGAAAAAATTCGGAATTTCGAAGGAAGAGTTTCAGAAATATCTTAACCAACCTGTTATTCCTCATTCTTTTTATGGAACTCAATGGGATAAAAAATATTTTAGAAAATATTACATCTTTAAACGAATTGTTGGGCCTATATTGGAGCTCATTGGTAAAATGAAAAAGTAAGATGACGAAAAATAATATTTTATTTTTCATGTATGGCATTAGCTCCCTGAAAGGTGGGGGTGGAGCTGAACGTTTTTTTGCTGATTTTTTTAGCAAGTATCAAAACGCTAAAGAAAAAAAATATAACTTGTACTTTTTGCTTGATAAGAAATCTATCTTTCATTTAAAAGAAGTCGGTAAATTAAAAGAAAAACAAAACATTTGGCTTTTTAGATTGTTTTCAAACAGATTTAAAAACCAGCTCGAAGCTTTTCAATTATGTTGTTATATTATTATCCATAGGATAAAAATCGTTCATATCCCATTATACAACCTGAGTTACATTCCCTTATTAAAGACCATTAACAATCTGCCACGATTATTTCGTCCAAAGTTAACTATCAATATTGTTAATTGTTATGTAGCTGATTCTTTAAAAGATGAAAAATCACCCTATCACAATTCTTTTAAAGCAACGTATATCCCTTTGTTTCATGACATTAAAGTGAATGGTTATTTTTGCTGGAATAAGTCTTTTGTAGATTATGTATCTTCAAACACTTTTTTTACGTTTAAACCACAAATTATACAATCTATAGTTTCTCGTTTTTCAGATGTCAATTCCTTTCAGCCTGAAAAGAAACATAGATGGGTTGTTTTCGCTTCTAGACTAGATGAACAGAAACATCCGGAAATGTTTTTAAAAGCCCTTGCAAACCTTAACAGGAAAAATCATGCGCTGACAACCCACTGGAAATTTTTTATTTGTGGTGATGGGCCTTTAAGAAACGAGCTTATAGTTTTTTCGAAAGAAAATGATTTAGAGCATTGTGTGGAATTTAGAATTGAAGGTCAAATGGAAAAAATTCTAAACCACTCACAAGTCTACGTGTCTTGTCAGAGTTTTGACAATTTTCCATCTTTGACAATGTCTGAGGCCATGGCGTCAGGAAATGCAATCATAGCTAGAAATGTAGGTCAGACAAGTTTATTTGTAAAAAACACTATCAATGGATTAATTCTAGAGCAGGATAATGAATTTGGATTGGAAAAAGCTCTTATTCAAATATTATCAGATGATGTTTTAGTCTCTAGAATGGGTAAAGCGAGTGAAGGCTTAATAAAAGACGTTCACAATTTTGAAAATTTCGTTACTCAAATAGAAGATTTTTGGTCTAATGTACTTAGTATGAGTAGCGAATAAGTTGAGGAATGCAACTTGTGAAATTTACAATACTTAAATAGATTTAAATGCAAAATATAATTCACAAAAAAAATCTTTAGACATAAGTGAACGGAAATGCACTTTACTTATTAAAACGTTACGGTTTTTGAAACCTAATCGCAATTTTTTATAGTTGGAAATATGTCTATAAATAAGAAATTAGTTCTTTTCACCATGGGCTATCCCTATGGTAACTCTGAAGTAACATTTTTACACGAAGAAGTAAAGGTTCTTAAAGATTATTTTAATAGAATCATTATTATTCCGCTTAACCCGGACTCAACTCAAAAGATTAATGAATTGCCAAACAATGTTGAAGTTTTAAACCTATCAAGGAATAAAAAATATTATAAAAGAGGTTTAGGCGATTATATTTATGTGATGCGATTATTTATAATGGAACTACGCCTTTCCAAAAATCTAGCTCCCCTTAAGCACCTGCGCTATCATCTCAGTGAATTACTTGTTTTTTTGGTATTAGCAAAAGAAGTGAATGAGCTAATAAAACAAGCCGTAATAAACGAAGAAAAAGATTTGCTTTACACATATTGGTTTGACGAAGGAAGCAGTGCTTTGGCTATTTTGAAGGGAAAATACAATAAAAGAATAAAATTTATTTCAAGAGCTCATGGTTTCGATGTTTATGCAGAGAGAAATAAAAAAGGATATATCTTCCCAAGAGGTCTTCAATTAAAATTCGTGGATAGAGTCTATACGATTTCCGAAGATGGCAAGAAATATCTAGCGCAAAAATTTCCAGAGCAAAAAGAAAAATTCGTTTGTTCGCGTTTGGGTACAAAAGTAGAAGTGCATTCAAATATGGAAAAGAAAATTAACCAAGGAAAATTAACACTTGTTTCCTGCTCCTCAATCATTCCTCTAAAAAGAGTGCGTAAAATTATCGACATTCTGAAGTTTTGTAAACAATCTATTAATTGGATCCATTTCGGGGATGGTAGTTTAAAAAATGAGTTAGTAAGTTCATCTGCGGCGCTTCCCTCGCACGTCACCTTGCAACTGAGGGGGCATGTTGAAAATGACGAAATCAAAGAGTTTTACGCAGAAAATCACATTGACTGGTTCATTAATGTTTCTCAATCCGAAGGGATTCCGGTTTCAATTATGGAAGCCATCAGCTATGGAATTCCTATAATTGCACCGGCTGTTGGAGGTATTCCTGAGATAGTTAATGCAACAACTGGTATATTAATCTCAGAGGAGTTTAATCCGGAAGAGGTAGCAAATCTAATTGACAATGTTTCTTTTACAACTGAGCAAAGAGCGCAGATTATTGAATTTTGGCAGTTGAACTACAGTGCTCAAACAAATTTTAATGTATTTGCAAAGGAGTTGCAAAGTCTTGTCAGTAATATTTCTGTCTAATTCTATTCAACTGTATACTAATCAATTACTCTTTTGGTGTATTTTAAATTATTTGAGTGGTATAGTTGATATTGATGGTAAGCTATTTTGAAAAATATGTTGGCAATTTTAGATAGTATTAATAGATCATTAAAATTTTTAAGTAATAAGTTATGTTAACAGGATTTTTAAAATCAGCTAGATTATTCCCTAATAATACGGCTATTATTGTAAATGGAAAATCGTTTTCCTATAGTTGGTTACAAAATAAAGCTCTTGCCATTTCACAAGAACTACTTAAAAGAAATTCCCAACATGAGTTAATTGGATTATACACTGATAACACCGAAAACACTTATGCTGGATTATTAGGAATTTTATTAGCTGGAAAAGGCTTTGTTCCGCTTAATCATAAGTTCCCATCTGATCGTTTGAAAAAAATTATTGAAGACGCAGAAATAAAAACTATCATTCATTGCCAATCTTCGGAAAAAAGAATCGAAGAATTTAAACCAGGAGCTTCATTAATACTAGATCATTTGTTTAGTGAAAAACCGCAATTTGAATATCATCCGCATGAAGATCAAGTTGTATATATATTATTTACCTCTGGTAGTACAGGCACTCCAAAAGGAATACCAATAACTAATAAAAATTTTCAGTCACTAATTAAAGCATTAGATAGTAGGTACAATTTAAATGAAAATGACAAAGTGTTACAAGCATTTGAACTTTCGTTTGACGTATCTTTAGCTTGCACGTTTTTGGCTTGGGAGTATGGTTCCTGTCTAATAATACCTGAAATGGATGGCATTGTGGCAGTTAATTCCTTTAAGGCTATTTATGAATATCACGTAACATTTGTAACTATTCCACCATCAGCAATTTTTTATTTAAAAAAATTAAAAATATTGGGATCAATAAAAATACCAAGTGTACATACCACTTTATTTACTGGAGAAGCATTACCTCACAAGCTTGTGACGGAATGGAAGACATCCGCCGAAAATACAATAGTCGAAAACGCGTATGGGCCAACAGAAACGACGGTTTGGTGTTTGTTTTATAAACTAGACAAAACTACTGAAGAGCAAACAATAAATGGTTTATGTCCGATCGGTGAAGGATTACATGGAGTTAACTGTAAGATTGTTGATGAAACAAATAATGAAGTACCAGATGGTGAGAGGGGAGAACTTTTAGTGGAAGGCGATCAAATTTTTAATGGCTATTGGAACGATGCAGATAAAACTGAAAAAGCATTTCACATTGATTTAAATAAAAAACGTTGGTATAAAACCGGAGACATTGTTGTCAACAACCAGTACAATAATGTGGTATATATAAATCGGAAAGACAATCAGGTGCAAGTAAATGGGTTTAGAGTTGAATTAGGTGAAGTTGAGCATGCTGTAAAAAAAGCGAGTAATCTTGATAGTATAGTTGTATTAGCGAAAATTACAGAGGATTATACAGATTTGTATGCGTTTATTGAAGGAACATTTGATCAAACTACCATCATGGAAAAACTAAAACTCTCTCTCCCGTTTTACATGTTACCTAGGCATTTTGTGGGAGTCAACCCACTTCCCGTTAATACCAACGGTAAAATTGATAAACAATTATTACACAAAACCTATTTGAATTAAAATGATCACTATTAAACAAGCGGAAAAAAAAGATTGTAGTTTTATTGCAAAAATTATTTTATTAGCAGAATCTACTGGTTATGAAATTACTAGCTACACGAAAATGTTTGGTAAAACCATGGATGAATTGTTACCCGCTTTCGAAAAAATGATAGATAATGAAACAGATGGTCATCCACTAACTTATAAATCTTATTTGGTAGCCTATTTAGATGGTGAGCCTGCGTCGGCAATCTCCGTTTACAAAGAAGGTGAAAATGGCGACTCCAACCACTTAATGACGGGCGCCTTAATGACAGGCTTTGATAGAAAAAGTGTCGCATCAGCGTTTGGTTTTTTAAAAAACCATAATGATATTTCAATTCAAAAAAAACAAAATACATTACAAATTGATTGTGTAGCTACCCTCCCTGAATTCAGAGGCAAAGGGCTATTGAAAGAGCTGATGAAAGCTGCTGAAGAAAAAGCTAAACAATTACACGTAAACGAAATAGAGATTCAGGTTTGGAAAAAAAACGAAGCAGCAGTTGCTGTGTACGAAAAGTATGGATATAAAATAGTACAGGAAATGATCAGCAATAAGGAAGGCCGAAACGGAAAAATACTAATGACTAAAAAAATATAACACTATGGAAAAATATCATGAACAATTAACACAAGTTTTTAGAAATGTCTTTCAAAATAATAGTATTGAAATTACGAGAAGTACCACTGCGGTGGATATTGACCAATGGGATTCAATTACTCATTTAGATTTAATTACTGCCACCGAAGAAGCGTTTAAAATTGAAATAACGGGTTTTGATGTGATGGGCTTAAAAAATGTAGGTGATTTGCTAGATTTAATTGCAAGAAAATTAGAGGGCTAGAATTAGAATGCTTTTTAATTCTCTGATTTTCTTTAAATTTTTTATGGTAGTTTTTTCGGTGTGGCTGATTACGCCACGCCGATTTAGATGGGCTATACTACTTGTTGCAAGTCTGTTTTTTTATGCCTGGGCTAAGCCAATTTATTTAGGTTTATTAGTAGCCACTATTTTGGTATCGTTTTATTCAGCTTTAAAGATGGATGAGCACACTAAAGAAACAAGTAAAAAACTTTGGTATTTATATCTTTCTATTGGCTTTAATTTAGGCGTACTAATTGTATTTAAATATTTAGGTTTTTTTACAGACATTTTTGCTCATTTTGTTGCATTACTTTCATCAAATATCAGCATTAACCCGTTAAAATTAATGTTACCAATTGGCATTTCTTTTTATACTTTTCAAAGCATTGGTTATAGCTTTGATGTGTATTACAAGTTACGAAAGCCTGAAAGACATATTGGTTACTTTGCTTTATTCGTAAGTTTTTTTCCTCAAATTCTTTCAGGCCCAATTGGGCGATCGAATGAATTATTCCCTCAAATTCATCAGCCTCAGAAATTTTCTTGGGATAATGTTGGATATGGCATTCAACGATTTACTTGGGGATTATTTAAAAAAATAGTTATTGCCGACAGGCTCGATGCCTATGTAAATACGATATATGAAAATATAGGCACTTATCAGGGCTCTGTACTATGGCTTGGAACCATTCTTTTTGCGTTTCAGTTATATGCTGATTTTTCAGCATATACAGATATGGCGATTGGGGTAGCCCGTTTTTTTGGATTTAAACTAGCGGAAAATTTTGACTTTCCTTTCTTAAGCAAAAGTATCACCGAATTTTGGCGTCGCTGGCATATTTCATTATCTAATTGGTTACGTGACTATTTATACACTCCTTTGCAGTTTAGTAAAAAAAAGTGGAAAAAATGGGCTACTGTTTACGCCATATTTGTAACTTTTTTTATTTGCGGTTTATGGCATGGGGCTAAATTCACATTTGTAATTTTTGGTCTTATTCAAGCCCTAGCTTTAACTTACGAGATGCTTACCCGTGACAAACGACAGAAATGGAGTAAAACTTTCCCTCCATTCTTATATAACAACTTCAGTTGGTTTTTTACTTTTGTTGTCACATTAATTTCTTTTGTTTTTTTTAGAGCGGATAGCACAGCAGATGCCTTCCTTTTATTGCAAAAACAGTTTACTACTTTTTATGATTTATCAGCCGTTAAGCTATTTATCAAGCAACAAGGTGGGATTAGTTTTCTATTTTCAATGCTATTGCTTTTATTTTTCATATTGATTGATAAGTCATTTTCCAATAGATTCAAGCAGCAAACAATAAATCCGTACTTACTGAATGCAATGGTTTCCGTACTCATTGTGATCATCATATTATTCGGAACTTTCGGTAAAATAAATTTCATTTACTTTCAATTTTAGTGAAAAGGATCAAGCACGTTTCTTTATCGTTCGGCATTATCACAATATTATACATCATAGGTGTGTTCCTGCTTAAACGTATTTTGTATAAGCAAAGACCCATGATATATGTAACTAATAACTATTATAGTTGGAAGGGTGGTGACACTTACATGAGGTATAAAGAATTTAATGAGTTACAGCAATACGACATTTTATTTGTTGGTTCGTCGCGCGCATATCGCGGATATTCGCCGTATATATTCGCAGAACATAAGTACAGTAGTTTTAATCTGGGTTCGTCAGCACAGTCAATCAAAAACACATATTTTGTAATCAAACATTACATAACCCAAATAAATTGTAAAGTGTTAGTGTTAGATATTTTTGCCGGAGCATTTTCAAAAGATCAATTAGAGTCTTCGTCCGATTTAATCGAAAACATTTCTAAACCAGTCGCTGCATACGATATTGCCTGGCATAGCAAGGATGTAAGAACTATTAATTTATCAGCGTTAAGATTTTTATCAGAAAAAGACACCGCATATTTTCAACAGGGCGATTATGTCGGGAGAGGATACTCATCGAAAACTGACAGTATGCCGCTGATTAAAAGGCAAAGATATCTATCCCATGAAAAGTTGATCTTTGATAAAATGAACGTTGACAAAGAACAATTGGAGTATTTTACTAAAATCGTTTCTTTATGCAAAGAGAGAGGCGTGAAACTGGTCTGCGTGTATTCCCCGGTTTCTTATTTTTATGACTACAATCAGCATGCTGAGTTTACATCTCAACTAAAAAGTAGTATTAATGAAAATGAAATTAATTTTTATGATTTCAATAAATTAGAACAAATAAATACTCTGGATCACTTTTATGATAATTCGCATTTAAATCAGGCAGGTGTTGAATTGTTTAATAAAGAACTTATAAAAAAAATGCAAATTGATAACGTATTAAAATGCAAACAATAGTCCAATGGTCTCTAATTAGTAAATCTGAGATAAAAACATCGATTAAATAAATTAAAAACAAATTATGTGCGGAATATTTGGCATAATAGCTCCAGAAGTTATTAATAAAAAAGACTTAAAATTATTGGCACAACATGCTAAACAAAGAGGCAAGGATTCGAGCGGATTGATTTTTCTTAAAAACGATCAGTATAACATTTCCAGAGCCGACTATAATATAGATAAGCTCTTGAATAAAACCAGGCCTTATGCATCGCCCATTGTTTTGGGTCATAGCCGCCTTATCACCAATGGGCTTGCTGATAATCAACCCGTGCTAAGAGACAACGTTTTTGTACTTCATAATGGTATTATCGTAAACGATGATGAAATCTGGAAAGATCTTTCAGTAAAGCGAAACTATCAAATTGATTCAGAAGTGATAGCAGGAATTGCCCTAGAGCATCTTAAAAACGGCAGGCCCATTGCAGAATTAGCTGATGTGATCATGACTAAATGCGTAGGTGTTGTTTCTTGCGCATTGTTGATTCAAGATCTTGGCAAACTCATATTGATTTCTAACAATGGAAGTCTGTATGTTGGATTAAAGGAGGAGGCAACTTATTTCGCCTCTGAAAAATTTGCTTTAACGGAGATAGGATGTGAGGAAATTTCGCAGATTCATAAATCTTTTAAAATTATTGATATTCCAGTACCCGGTAATTTAAAATGGAACTTAAAGGACTTCAAAGTTCGCACAGAAGACTTAATTCCGGAATTTGTTTACAATAAAACGCAAGAGGCCTTATTAGAATATAAAAAACATCATCTGAAAAGGTGTACGAAATGTATATTGCCCGAAACGATGCCCTACATTCGTTTTAATGAGCAGGGTGTTTGTAATTATTGTATGCACTATAAACCACGCAACACACCAAAACCAAAAGAAGAATTGTTCAAACTTCTTGAACCTTACAGAAGAAAAAGTGGATTGGAATGTGTCGTACCATTTTCAGGTGGAAGAGATAGTTGTTATGGCTTACATTTAATAGCGAAAGAACTGGATTTACGATCGGTGACATACACTTACGATTGGGGTATGGTAACAGATTTAGGCAGAAGGAATATCAGCAGAATGTGCGGAGAATTAGGAGTTGAAAATATTATTGTAGCGGCAGATATTTCACTAAAACGCAAGAACATCCGCATGAATCTTGAAGCCTGGTTAAAATCACCCAATTTGGGTATGATGGCCATGTTGACTGCGGGCGATAAACATTTCTTTCGCTATGCTGAAGAAGTGAAGCAACAAACGGGGGTAGATTTGAATTTATGGGGCATTAATCCTTTAGAAGTAACGCATTTTAAGACCGGGTTTTTAGGCATTAAACCGGATTTTGAGGAAGAGCGCGTCTATAGCCATGGTGCTATGAAGCAATTGCGCTATCATGCCAAAAGGTTTCGCGCCATGATGGATAGCCCGGGATACTTTAACTCCTCACTGTGGGACACTTTATCTGGTGAATATTACAGAAGTCTTACCAAGAAAAAAGATTATTATCACATTTTTGATTACTGGCGTTGGGACGAGGAATTGGTTAATTCTGTTTTGATTAATGAGTATGGCTGGGAACTCGCACCAGATACAAGTACCACGTGGAGAATTGGTGATGGGACAGCCGCATTTTATAATTATGTTTATTATACGGTGGCTGGATTTACAGAACATGATACATTCAGGAGCAATCAAATACGTGAGGGTCAGATGACCAGAGAAAGAGCCTTAGCCTTGGTAGAAGATGAAAACCAACCGAGATATCAAAATATTAGATGGTACCTTGACACTTTAGGATTGGATTTTGAAAGTGTTATAAAGACTGTAAACAACATCAAAAAATTGTATAAAGAGTAAAAATAACCTTTTACACGTTTTTGCACCTCAGTAGCGCAACCATGTCCACTCACTAACCCAACCCTTTTACAAAAAATGCATTTTACTATTGTTTCCTATACCTTTCCGCCCTCCAATGATATTGGCGGCAGACGATGGGCTAAGTTCAGTCAGCATTTGGCAAAAAAAGGGCATGAAGTTACTGTACTTTGTGCAGACAATGTGATAAACGATGAATTCTATGAAAAAGAATTTCCAGGAATAAATGTTAAAGTGTTGCCAAAATGTTATCCAGACTGGCTCAGTGGTTTCGCAAAATCTCTAAAAGAGAAAGTGTTATACAAGTTTTACACGCGCATTTTAAATCCTTTCACGAAACAAAATCTTTTTGATAAAGGTTTCGCCTGGAAGAAGACGATGTTAACCGAATTAGAGAATACGCACCTTAAAAATCCTATTGATGTTCTTGTGGTAACAGGTGCGCCCTTTTCGTTATTGTATTATGGATCTCTTTTTAAAAAACTCCACAAAGAAATAGAGTATGTTGCTGACCTGCGCGACCCATGGACCTGGGGAAGTTATTACGGAATTCCGAACTTATCGCGATTCAAGAAAAAATATCAGGAAATGTCGGAATATAAAACCCTAGAAGCTTGCGATATGGTTTGTTATCCTACTGAACACATGGGAAATGTTTTAAAGGGCCTTTACCCTTCCTTTTCCTCAAAGCTTTATCTACTTCCACACGCTTATGATCCTGATAAATTTCCGAATGTACCTCAGCACGAAAAGCGAGAAGGGTTTATTTATGGCGGCAGCCTTTACCCCGGCATTGAAGACTACATTAAACACTTGGGTGAAATTGTGAAAGCAAATCCTGATTCAGGATTTATGTGGAACATTTATACAGGAACAAATTATCCCCTGATAGATTCTAATTTTGCCAATGGATGTATTCAAAAACATAAGTTTGTTCCAGAAGAACAATTATTTCAAAAAATTAAAAATTCGGCCGCCTATTTAGCTTTTTTTCCACCCACGGATAAAGATCTAATCTCAACCAAATTTTTCGAAATTATTTATACGCAAACCCCTATTCTATATATCGGAGACGAGGGTGATGTGGGAAGATTTGTGAGAGAAAACCGCGTGGGCGTTCATATATTACCCGAAAACATGAAACGTGATTTACCAAAATATCTAAACGGAAAAGTGCCTTTTGATAAGGCGTATTTTGATGTGGCTCAATACACCTTCGACTCAGTTACAGAGAATTTTTTAATTGCATTGAAGAAATTAAAGAGCAAAAATCAGTAAATAGTATCATCACCTATTTGCATAACTGAACGATTTTAAAACGGAACTAGTACTAAAAATATGTGTGGCATTTCTGGGATAATTAATTTTAATGAGCAGCCCGTTTCTGGCGAACAGATCTTAGAGATGACGGATGTTATGCTAAACAGGGGGCCGGATGGAGAGGGTTATCTTTTAAGCAACAGCGCGGATTTTTGTAGCGTTTTAAAACAAAAAAGACCAAAGGCCCTCGTTGTGAATTTAGAGCACAAGCAACAGCTGGTGATGGGGCATAGACGCCTTTCGATTACCGACTTGTCTTATCATGCGGCACAACCCATGACCGATAGTGGTAAGCGCTATTGGATCGTTTTTAACGGGCAGATCTACAACCACCTTGAACTCAGAGCAGAACTGGAAACTAAGGGTTATACATTTAAGTCCGATCATTCTGATACCGAAGTAATTTTAAACAGTTACAGCTGCTGGGGAATTGATTGCCTCCAAAAATTTAATGGCATGTGGGCTTTTTGTCTTTGGGACTCACAAGAAAATACGGTTTTTATTTCGCGTGATAGAGTTGGAAAGCAACCTTTATTTTATGCGGAGCAGGATAACACATTTTATTTCGCAAGTGAATTAAATGCGCTTCTTTCAAATAAAAACATTCCGCGTCATCTTGATGAATTTGCAGTGTACGATTATCTAACCTATACAAATGTTCCTGCGCCTAACACGATTATTAGCGCGATAAAAAAATTACCCGCGGCCCATTATTTATTTTTTAAACCAGGAGAGCCCGTAAAAGCTAAAAGATATTGGGATCCAATTAGTACAACGGCGCCCCTGGAACTGAGCGAAAAAGAAATCATCGACGAGATTCGTGAGCGCTTATATCAATCTACAAAGCAACGCATGAGTGCCGACGTTAAGGTTGGTATGTTATTGAGCGGGGGTGTAGACAGCAGCATTAACCTGGCCTGTATGAGCAAATACAGTACTGAACCAGTAAAAACCTTCACGGTTGGCTTTGAAAATAAAAACACTTATAGAAACGAATTCACTTATGCCCGAAATATTGCTACTCTTTTTAAAGCCGACTATAATGAGCTTATCGTAACAGAAAAAGATTTTTTCGATTTCCTACCGCATATGGCCTACAGCCAGGATGAGCCTATTGCTGATACCGCTAATATTCCTATTTACTATCTGTCGCAGCTGGCAAAAGCGCAACAAGTAAAAGTTTTACTGAGTGGAGAAGGAAGTGATGAACTTTTTATAGGGTATGAGCATTGGCGATTAATCTATCAATTTGAAAAAATGTTTGGAAAGAGTCCTTTGCTGGCAGGGGTGTTTGAATTCCTTCATAAAAAATCTATTTTCAAAAATAAACGGCCGCACTACCAGAACTGGGCAAATAAGGTAAAAAATCACTGGCCGGTATTTTGGAGCGGAACAGAACTTAGAAGCGAAAATCAAAAGCGTGACACTTTAAGTCCTGATTTTTTAAGCCGTCTTGGAAATTATAACTCTTTTGGCCCGAAAAAAACTTTGTATGACTCGCTGGTGGCTGCAAAACCCTATGAAACTTTTGAATGGATGACCATTAATGACATTCAAAACAGGATACCCGATCAATTGTTAGCCAGACTCGATCGCATGCTGATGGCCAATTCTGTAGAAGGACGTAATCCTTTTCTGGATGTCAATCTGATAGAATTTGTCTTAAGAATTCCTTCGCACTTAAAAGTGAAAAACAAAACGGAAAAATACCTCCTTAAAAAAGCCTTTGAGGGTATTATACCTCATGAAATTTTATACCGATCTAAAGATAGTTTTGCTGTTCCAATCAATGACCTGTTTCAGGATTCTGCCAGAAAAAAAACTTACATGGAGGTGATCCGCGACTTTAATAAAGATAAAGGTATTTTCACAGAAGCCTATCTAACGAAACTGGAATTGCCTTCGCATATTAAAGAGTTCTGGAACGTACTGAATCTTGCGCTTTGGAGCAAAACACACATTTGATTTGTGATTATAATTACTATTACCTATTAGCAATTTATACGATGCATTTAAGAAACTATTACGATTAATTATGGCTAAAAAAATTCTAATACTCATAGGAACCCGCCCTAATTTTATAAAAGTAACGCAATTTAAAAGAGTTGCTGCAACTCTTTACCCTGATATTACTATTAAGATTGTTCATACCGGGCAGCACTATGATGAGAAAATGGCAGACGTTTTTTTTAAACAGTTTAATTTGATACCCGACTATTATCTGAATATTAAACCCGCTTCGGCCAACAAACAAATAGCCGAAATTCTGATTAAGCTGGAAGATTTAATTACGGATATAGGCAAACCCGATATCCTGCTGGTTCCGGGAGATGTGAACTCAAGTCTTGCAGGGGCTATTTTTGCAAACAAACATGACATTAAATTAGGTCACATAGAATCCGGTTTAAGAAGTTTCGATAAAACAATGCCAGAAGAGCATAATCGTATATTAACCGATGAGTTAAGTGATTATTATTTTGTGACGGAACCAAGTGGTTTAAAACATTTACAAAAAGAAGGCAAGGATAGCACTAAAGTGCACTATGTTGGCAACACCATGATAGATACCATGGTGGCTTACGAAAAAGAAATAGGTGAGTCAGAAATCTTAACGGGCTTAGAAATTAAGAAATCTAAATTTATATTAATGACCATGCATCGTCCGGCAACGGTAGATAATAAAACAGAATTAGAAAAATTAATCCAGTTAATAGAATACGTTGCTATAAACTATAAGGTGGTTTTTCCGATTCACCCTCGAACAATTAAAAACGCTAAAGAATTTGGTTTATACGAGCGTTTAATCTCCAACAAGCATTTAATTTATACGGAGCCATTAGATTATTTTTCATTTCAGAAATTAGTGAAGCACTGCGAATTTATTTTGACCGATAGTGGCGGCATTCAGGAAGAATCTACATTTAGACAAAAACCCTGCTTAACATTGCGCCCGAATACAGAAAGACCCGTTACCGTAGATGAAGGAACGAATACTCTTTTAAACTTTGATTTGGAAGAGATAAAAACTTACATCCTTCAGATAGAGGAAGGCGTTTATAAAAAAGGCAGCATTCCCGCACTCTGGGATGGAAAGGCCACTGAACGTATTTTAAACGTGATTGCGCATTCATGATTCTTTATCTTACATACAACGATACGCATTCGGGTATTTATTCCAGTCAGGTTATAGACGTGGTGAAGTTTTTGCGCAAAGAGCTTCACAAAGAAATAAGATTAGTTTCCTTAATTTCTTTACGCAATTTTTTGTTAAATCGCAGGAAGATTAAAGATGAACTGCCAGATGCTATTGTAGTACCCATGGTTCCTGGCATTTCACGATGGGCTTACAACCACATCAGTCTTTGGATACTTTGTTTGTTTTTGCAACCAAAAATAATCATAGGGCGAAGCGTTTTAGCAACGCACTTAGCTTTGAAAAATAAAAAAAAGGACGTTAGAATTATTTATGATGGACGTGGCGCTATTGCTGCGGAATGGGAAGAGTATAAGGTTGTAGAAGATAAAGTTCTTCTAAGTCAAATAAAACAATTAGAAAAAGAAGCCATTTTTTGCACGGATTACCGCATTGCTGTCTCTCATAAGTTAGTGGAGTTTTGGAAAATGGAATACGGCTATAGTGCGTTTACACATGCAGTTATACCTTGTACACTTAATAAACTATTCGAAGACGTTAATTTAAGTCCTGGCGCGATACTGAAAGCGCGCACTGAGCTTGGATTACTTGAGGATGACATCGTATTTGTTTATTCAGGGTCTGTTGCTGGCTGGCAATCTTTTGCACTATTATACAATTTTTTGGCGCCGATTTTAAATTCAGAATCACTCGTAAAGATTTTATTTTTAACAGATAAAGACGAAAATATTACAAAGTTGGAGCATGAGTTTCCGGGTAGAATTATTTGCAAAAAAGTTGCACCTGATAATGTTCCTGATTATTTATTAGCGGCCGACTATGGTTTATTAATTCGTGAAAAAAGTATTACTAATAAAGTAGCTTCCCCTGTTAAATTTGCGGAGTACCTTGCTTGCGGGCTGCCTGTGGTTATTTCAGAAGAACTAGGAGATTATACGGATTTTGTTGTTGAGAAAAAATGTGGATTTCTAATCCGCAATTTAAAATTTGAAAAGGTGACGATGGAGAACAAAAAAACGATCCGAACTTTACATCTAACTAATTTTTTAAAAGCTAGTTATTTAGAAAATTATAAAACGGTTGTAAGCTGATGAAAAAGCAGTACTTTCGATTTTAAAATAGAAAAATTCTAATTTATAAACTATAAAATCTAAAAGATACTAATCCCCAATCCTTTATGAAAAACTTCATTAAATTAAATGGTATTTTAATTTTCTTTTATACCCTTTTCGCTTTCCCACTGTTTTATTTTGTGTACAAATATAGCACCCCTTATTTCGGGTTAAGTGATTTTTTTGATTATTATAAGTTGTATGAGAATATGGACATTAAGAATACCGACTCGCCTCTAAACATGCGATTGGTTAGCTCGTTCTTTGTGTATTGTATGAGTAAGACCGGTTTGTTTTATAACACACCTTGCGCTATTGATGGAGAAGCATTTAGTAAGGTTATTTATTTTAACGCTATCCTTTTTAATTTTATGTGTGTGGTAACTACCTGCCTGGTTATCTTTCACCTCGTAAAAAGCCGCGGCTTCAGCACTCTTATGAGTTTTACAGCAGGCTTATCTTATTTATTAGGATTTGGGACCATTTTTTTTGAGATCACCCCTATAACTGATGCCTTCGCAGTTCTACTTTTCGCGATTGTCCTTCAGTTGTATTATAAAAAAAGTCATTTCATTCTAATACCTTTGGTCATTCTTATTATTCAAAGAGAATATGTATTTCTGGCGCTAGGCTTTTTTGCTTTTATAGATTATATGAAATTCAAGAGCCGCTATACTTTACAGGTTTTTTTATATTGTCTTGTGTGTTTTATTATCCATGTGATATTACGGAAATTATTTTTTGAAACATCCCGCTACGCCCATCACACCAATGTTAATTTTATCTTAGAATCTATTACCAGATTGAGTTTTCCGATACTTCCTTTTATCAGGCAGGTAGGTATGACGCTTAATATTTTTATCATTTATGTTTTTGTTGTGGCTTACAAGCACTTCAAAAACATAAGTTACGACAAACATGAATTTTTAAAAATTAATCTTCTTTTTGTACAGCTTTTGATCATAGCCTTCTTGCTGGCCCTGGGCAATAACTCTGGCAGGTACTTCTATATCTTAACGCCTTTGTTAATTGTTCAGATTGTTAACGAACTTAAAGTGTTCCAACTTGACAAATCAGGAGCTTAATTTTTCAGCTCCTAAAAAAGAGAATCTCAGCTATTACATGATTGTGATAGCGGTTTACATTTCTATTTTCGTTAATTCTTATGTGTTTTTTAAAAACCCTTTTGAATTTTATTTCGGCTACCTTGTTTACGTTCTCTTGCTCCCGGTTTTTATTTCCCGTTATTCTTTCCATAAAGGATTGACTCTTATTTTTTCTATTCTTTTTATAACCGGAATTTATAATATACTTCTTGATAATAATACAGCTCCTCTTTTTTTTAAAGTTTTTACCGGGCTTTTTCTTTCGTATTTTTTTTATTACTACATCATAATAGAATTTGATTATGACCTTGAGCGTTTATTCAAATGGTATTTAAAAGGATCGTTTATAGCGTCGGTTATAGGCGTATTTCAATTTATTTCTTTCCAGATAGGTTTTGTTCCAGGTTATGATTTTCGGTGGATTCTTAATAAGTGGGGAATGGTATTCGGCGGTAATTTTGGTATCCGGATCAATTCCATCTTTGCCGAGCCAACCCATCTTAGCGCCGTGTTATCAGCAGCGTTTTTTGTATCACTTTATAATTTGTTCAATAGAACTACTTTCGGGTTAAGTAAACTTCAAAGTGTCGTTATAATTATTGTCTATTTTTTATCTTTCTCAGGTTTGGGGCAAACCGGTATTTTTATTTGTATCCTTCTTTTTGCCATCAGTTACGGCGTAATGCGGTATGCTGTTATTTTGATTCCACTTTTTATTATTTCCTTTAACTTTCTTTACAACAATGTTAAGGAATTCAGCGAACGTTACGATAGTCTCGTAGGGCTTTTTACAGGTAGTAAATTTGTGCTCGGAAAAACACACGGCTCTTCTTTCATTCTTTATAACAACTTCACGGTAGCTATCAAGAATTTTAAGAGTAACTTTTTATTTGGAACTGGTATTGGCTCGCACCCGATAGCTTTTGATAAATATTCATTGGCAAGAGGATTTAAAGTATATGGTTTCAATTTAAATTCTGCTGATGCAAATTCTATGTTCGTGCGTTTAATATCAGAAACCGGCCTTTTTGGCGTTTCCATTTTTCTTTACATTCTGTTTAAACACTATGTCAAAAAAAATCCGCTTCACGATAGCTATCACTGGCTAATCAGCAATAGTATTCTGGTTATGATTTTGCTTAACCTATTGCGTCAGGGGCATTATTTTTTGAATGGGTTCCCGTTTTTTGTAATTCTTTACTATTTTAATTCAATTTCATACCGCAGCTATTTAGAAACGGGTAAATCTTTGTATGAGCAAACAGTAAGGCAAGAGCCACCGGAAGAAGTTACCGAAACTGTAAACTTATAAAACAACAAGAGGTCTTAAACTAAAATGAGAGTACTAAGAATCCCATAAGCGGAAATCGGCTCAGATAGTTACGCTATTAAAAAAGAGGCTGTTCTCGACTTTTGAGACGACCTCTTTTTTTATGTGATTACTTTTATTTTTCATAACCGGTTCCTTTACCATAACCGTAGCCGTAGCCATAGCCGTAGCTGTAGCCATAACCCTGATAATAATAGCGCTTGCTGTTGCCTATAACGCCGTTTAAGATTAAGAGTACATTTTTAAGATTATTCGCTTCAATCACTTCTTCAATAAAGGTAATTACTTTCTTATTACTTGTACGTGTATTCAAAACAAAAACCGAAGCATCCACATTCTGCACCAGGTAAATGGAATCTGATAAAAGCCCGGCCGGTGGTGTATCAATGATTACATAGTCGAACTGCTCTTTAGCCTTGGCAATAATCTCTTTCATCTTATCAGAAAGCACAAAATCGGAAGGGTTTGGAGGCACGGGCCCGGAGTAAATGCAATAGAGGTTAGGCACATGCGTCTCTGAAACAATTTCTTCGAAAGTATGCTGCCCGGTTATGCAGGTGGTTATACCCTTTGTTTGTGCGGGAATTCCAAAACGCTTATAAACGCGTGGTTTATGTAAATCAAGCTCGATAATTACTGTTCTTTTTCCACTCTTCGCTAAAATAGCGGCAAGATTTACACTTGTAAATGTTTTTCCTTCCCCCGGAAGAAAAGAGGTTACAAGAAAGGTCTTGGTATCTTCCCCAACATTAGCATATTGAAGATTTGTTCTCAGGTTTCTAAAAGATTCTGCAATTGTAGAATTAGGAGTTTCTTCCACAATTATACCATCATTTTGCGCATTTTTTACATAGGGTAAAACACCTATTAAAGGTAATTCGGTCATCTCTTTTAATTGTTCTACACTTTTAATCTTTGTAAAGAAAAAAGCTCGGAATAAAATGATAAGCACCGAAATAATAACTCCAATGGATATAAACTGTTTTTGAATTTTTGGTTTGTCAGGAGAGTCAATGCCGGCAAAGCGCGGAGCCTCGACTATCTTCACGTCAGGTACAATACTGGCCCTTGCTATTTTTGTGCTTGCTTTTTTCTCCAATAAAAAATTGTATAATTGCTCGCTCACCGCAGCCTGGCGCTGTATGTTCAAAACATCTCGCTGTTTACCCGGAATTAATTTTGCTTCGTTAATGTACTGCACAATCTCCTTGTCTAAACTGGCAATCTGCTGATTGGATGCTTTGCGGGCATTGTTAATATAGATAAGCAGATCTTGCTTTGTTTTTTTGATACTTGCTTTTAGGTCTGCAATAACAGGGTTATTTTCCTTTGCCAGATTATACAAACGGTTTAATTCAATTTGTTTGGAGTAAAGATCATTCACAGCCTGACTCATAAATCCAGCCTTTTCCACAATAAAACCGCTGGGCGGTAGAAATTGGGGGTCCTTGTCTTCTATAATATATGTTTCGAGATCGTTTAAGGCATCCACCTGCAATTGCATCTGCGATTTCTGCCCATCATAGCTGCTAATTTTCGCAAGAAAGTCGCCTTGTTGCCATTCGAGATTTATGATTGATTTTTTCTCTTTATAATTTTGCATAGTGTCTTCTATGCTTTTTAAAGAAAAAGTAATTTCATTTAATTGTCTGTCGATGTAGGCAATCGTACGTTCGTTTAATTCAAACTTCGATTTTAATTTATTCTCGGCATACACACTGTTTAAAGTGTCTAAAATCAAAACAGCGCGTTCAGGCAGCACATCCTTCAAATCTACTTTTAAGATCTGCGTGTATTCGGGGTTTTCAACAGTTAAATTCTTTCTTATTTGTTCGATAAGAAAGTCTTTGCTGTGAATGCTAAACTGATAGAAAATAGTTTTTACACTTGCAACCGTTTCCTTTGTGAAATTCGGTTCACGGCGAATGAGAATGTTCAGGTTAAGTTCCACATCTGCAAGCGGCTCCTCAAACTTGCCTTCCTTACTTTTTTTTGCTCCTTCATCTTCGTATTCGATCTTGTAGTTGTCGTAATCAACAATCACAAGATCGTAAATGCGCTCGTAATAGTTGGGATGTATAGAGTTAATGATTATCTCTATTGGCATGGCCGAGAACTGTTCGGTAGTGCGCACCTTGCCCACAATAAAATAAGACACCTTTAATCGGGCCATTAATTTATCTACCACCTTGCTAGAGAGATCATAAGACTGTATAATACGAGTCTCGTTGGAATTGTCCATATAAGAACTAACCGCGGCAAAATTAGCATCGCTTAAAACGTTGTTTTTGTAATAAGCGTCATCGGATTTCAGTAAAAACTCTGTAGATGCTTTGTAAACAGTGGTTAAACGATATACGTAGAAAGTTCCTATCGCATAAAAAACGGGTAAAACCAACAAGGGAACCCCCCAATTTGATTTTAAAATACGCAAAACCAGATTTATGTCCTTTTGAGAGACTATAGCCTGTTTTTTAGTGTTGATAGGGCTCGCCAATTATACTAGATTTAGTTAACAAATATAAAGTTTTAATAGATAATTTGGGGGTTTTGAGGATTTTTTATACATTTATAGCTTATAATGAAAAAAGTGAAATTTCTTTTTACCGCTCTGTTATTTTTTGGGACCAATGCAATTTTTGCAGCTCCTTCTCCTCCCCCGGCTTCCAGCACTGGTGGCCCTACTTGCTGGCCTCCACCGTGTGTGCCCATTGACAACGGCCTCATTTTCTTAATTGCTGCCGGTGCTTTGTTTGCGGCTAAAAAGGTTTACGATCTTAGAAAAAAACCGGACGCCATTTCCTAATTTCTTTTTAATGAAGGCCTTCATTAAGTCAAATGCCTTTTTAAGATTCATTGTTACTGCAGGTTTACTGTATTTTATCCTTTATCTTCTCTATCAGTTTATCGTAAAAAGATATACATTTTACGATCAAAAATTTATTGGTTTAATTATAGAGTCCGCTGATTTTTTACTCAAATTTATTGGGTATAAAACCTTTAAAGTGCTGCAGGATCGGGATATGCAGGTTATTGGCATTGATGGCTCCAACGGCGTATGGATAGGCTCTAATTGTAACGCGATTACTCTTTTTACTTTGTTTAGTGTTTTTGTTGTTGCTTATCCCGGCAGTCAAAAAAATAAATTATGGTTTATTCCCGCCGGCATTTTGGCCATTCATCTTTTAAATGTTTTGCGTGTTGCGGCATTGGCAATGATTGCTGATTCTTATCCTCAATATCTTAACTTTAATCACACCTACACATTTACATTCCTGGTTTATTCTTTTATCTTTTTCCTTTGGATTCTTTGGGTAAATAAGTTTTCAATTAAAGGTCAGGCAGATGAAAGAAGCTAAGTGGTATTTTATACTTTTTTTATTATTTGCCGTGTTGGGCTATTTCCGCGAATTTTTCTTTGTGCATCTGAACATTATCATGTATGAAAAATATTACAACAGTTTTTCGCAGGCGCCCTTTCCGGACTCGATGAATTTTTTCAAAAGCTTTTCTTACGACACGCTGTATTACTCTAAATATGTTTACACCCTTCTTGGGTTATTGGCTTTTCTCGCTACAAATTATCTGGCTGTAAAAAAACTGACCCAGACACCGTATCTCCTCAAAATTTTGCTGTGCGCTTATTGTCTTATGTTTGTTTTAGCAGCCCTGTCCATGCTCTACGGGTATTTTGTAAACGGTCGTCTGCAGGATGAGGAATATACTGTTAGTCGCTGGCTTATGGGCATTGCACAATCTCCAATTATTTGCTTAATTTTAGTGGCGTCAGAAAAATTGTATACTAAATCCTTTCAATCATGATCAAAAAAGATTCTACCGTTTTCAAATTAATAAAAGAAGAGTTACATCGCCAAACAGAAGGTGTTGAATTAATTGCTTCCGAAAATTACGTCAGCACCCAGGTGATGCAGGCCATGGGAAGTGTTTTAACCAACAAGTATGCGGAAGGTCTTCCTTTCAAACGGTATTATGGTGGCTGCGAAGTGGTAGATAAGATAGAACAACTTGCTATTGATCGTGCCAAAGAACTCTACGGAGCAGAATGGGTAAATGTGCAACCGCATTCAGGAGCGCAGGCAAATGCCGCTGTAATGCTGGCCTGCTTAAAACCCGGAGATACCATTATGGGCCTCGACCTTTCTCATGGCGGACATTTAACACACGGTTCGCCAGTAAATTTTTCGGGTAAACTTTATCGTCCTGTCTTTTACGGTGTAGAAAGAGAAACAGGATTGATTAATTACGATACTTTAGAGGCAACAGCCAAACAAGAGAATCCAAAAATGATCATTTGCGGTGCCAGCGCTTATTCAAGAGACTGGGATTACATTCGTCTTCGTAAAATAGCAGATTCAATCGGTGCTCTTTTGTTTGCTGATATCGCGCATCCAAGTGGATTAATTGCGAAAGGAATTTTAAATGATCCATTACCGCATTGCCATGTCGTTACAACAACCACTCATAAAACATTACGCGGACCGCGCGGTGGTATGATCATGATGGGCAAAGACTTTGAAAATCCATTTGGTGAAAAAACACTAAAGGGAGAAATAAAAATGATGAGCAATGTGTTGGACATGGCTGTTTTTCCTGGCACACAGGGTGGTCCACTCGAACACGTGATAGCAGCAAAAGCTGTTGCTTATGGTGAAGCATTAACGGATGACTATATGTTGTATTGCATCCAGGTTATTAAAAATGCCCAGGCTATGGCCAAAGGTTTTATAGATCTTGGTTACAACATCGTTTCCAAAGGAACCGACAATCACATGTTCTTAATAGACCTTCGTAATAAAAATTTAAATGGCAAGGAAGCGCTTGCTGCATTAGAACAGGTGAATATTACCGTAAACAAAAACATGGTTCCTTTCGATGATAAATCTGCTTTTGTAACCTCCGGCATCCGTATAGGATCGCCAGCGATTACAACCAGAGGCTTAAAAGAAAAAGAGTGTCTGAAGATCGTTGAACTTATTGATAACGTTCTGAAAAACAATGAGAATGCAAAAGAACTTTCAAAGGTGAAGAAGAAGGTAAATACAATGATGGTGAAATATCCGTTGTTTATGAACTCCTAAAAATTCGCTTGAAGCGCGCAAAGACACAAAACTTAAAGCACGCAAAGACGCTAAGCACGCAAAGAAATAGGGATTCGTGATAGGAAAGGTGCTAAGTCATTGCACGCAAAGACGCTAAGCACCCAAAGAAATAGGGATTCGTGATAGGAGATGCACTATGTTTTTGCACGCAAAGACGCTAAGCACCCAAAGAAATAGGGATTCGTGATAGGAGATGCACTATGTTTTTGCACGCAATGACGCTAAGCACCCAAAGAAATAGGGATTCGTGATAGGA
>Ga0335394_10000380_pt1 | contig 46236 bp, 50 predicted proteins | sample MAT03_FD_205741 | JGI IMG/M metagenome (GOLD analysis project Ga0335394, IMG submission 205741) | Freshwater microbial communities from Lake Fryxell liftoff mats and glacier meltwater in Antarctica - MAT-03 (spades assembly) (version 2) ... | reverse complement strand
CAATTGGTCGCGCCATTCTGAAGTGGCTTACAACCTAGGCTAAGTTGCTAGTTGAGAGTAGCGATCGCACCTCACGCCTTCATTCCCTCACAAAATAACGGGAAATGAAGGTTGCAGGTGCGATCGCTCTTTCCTCTCGATCGACTTATCAATTTACATTGAATGTAGATAGTCTACGCGCTAACACCTACAGCTTGTCCTATCATCACTGTAGGTAAGATAGCTAAGACTTTGGGTGCTAAAGGCTTCAAGTCTGCCAGTCGATTAGAGGGTGCTTGCAAAACAACCACAGCAATGTTGAACTGTTGTAGATTTTGCTGAAACGATAGATTGCGATCGACTGTGATGAACACATCAAACTCCGCTTCTGCAAGGGCAAGAAGTTGACCATTTTTTACCCCTGCCCACCCCATCTGAGGAACCGTTTTCACCTCGCAGCCCACAAACTCCCTTGCCAGTTTGCGATCGATACACTCATCCAATAGGAGTTTCATGCTACGCCACCATACCAACAAGCCGTTTTCCAGCCTCTTCAAGCAAGGCGATGACTTGCTCTCTTGTCACAGTGGGAAATCCATCCAAGAAATCGTCTATGGATTCTCCTGCTTTGAGGTAGTCCAGAAGCGTCTGCACGGGAACCCTAGTTCCAGCAAAAACTGGAGTGCCACCCATAATCTCAGGGGATGCGCTAATAATTGAGAAGTCTGTAATCATAAGTCTTCGACCTCCTGGTTTCATACTTAACAGTTTATCAATTCTTGAGGGTTTAGCATTGATACTGCACGCCCATTATTTTAGCGAACAATTATCTGACTGTTGTACGGGCGATCGCACCTCACTCCTTCATTCCCTCACCAAATAACGGGAAATGAAGGTTGCAGGTGCGATCGCTCTTGAATTTACCGACTTACAAATCTCCAAGCTAAAATAAAGGGGCTAAGTCGCAGCGATCTCAAACTTATGACAGTTCGGCAACCCCAATACAGTAAACAAGACTTTGCTCGACGGGGCGATGAGATATATGAATCTCAGGTGCGCCTCGAAGTTGAGGAAGGCAATCATGGCAAAATTGTGGCAATCGATCTCGAAACTGGAGACTTTGAAGTTGATGCAAGTGAAATTGTTGCTTGCGATCGCCTCGAAACCCGTCACCCAGATGCTCAAATTTGGATTGTCCGCATTGGTTCCCGCTACGTTCGTCGATTTGGCGGGCGCACCCGGAGAACCGCATGATTACCGGAGTGGTTAATGCGGAGTTTGAACCAATCATTCCACTGTCAATTCGCCAATCTGATGGCAAAGTCTTCACACAAGATGCGATCGTAGACACAGGATTCAATGGTTGGCTTTCACTGCCTCCCGATTTGATTGCTGAGTTGAAATTGAGATGGAAAAGACGAGGACGGGCAATTCTGGGAGACGGCAGTGAGTGCATTTTCGACATCTACCAAGCAGTTGTAGATTGGGATGGGACACTGCTGACAATCCCAGTAGATGAGGCTGATTCAGAACCACTCGTGGGAATGTCTCTGATGGAAGGCTATCAGCTAACGATGCAAGTCTTTGAAGGCGGTCATGTTGAACTTCGCAAAGTCAACCCGGTCTAACCATCCCGTTGCACACTGACAGTATAAAGTTTCTTCATTGAGTCGGAGAAGTTACTAGGGGCGAGCGCACTAAGTACGAAACAACTATTATACGTGCTGTCAACTATCAACTGTCAACTATCAACTGACTTTCATTCATGCCGCGTACCATCAGGCATCACCGCACCCTTTAAATTCGCCCCCTCCAAATTAGTCTCCAACAGCAAAGCATTCCTCAGATTAGCACCCTGCAAATTTGCACCTTCCAGATTAGCCATCCACAGATTAGCCCCCTCCAAATTCGCCCCCGCCAAGTCAGCATTAACGAGAAAAACACCTTTCATAAAAGCACCTGCTAAATTAGAATTTTTTAAGTTACCCTCTCCAAAATAAGCATCCTCTAAAAAAGCCTTTTCTAAATTACTTCCCTCCAAATTTGCCCCTACCAAATTGCTGCTTATCAGGTAAACACCAGTCAAGTTGGCCTGTTTTAAGTTAGCATTTACCAAATTGGCACTCCACAAATTGGCATCTTTGAGGTTGGCATTTTCTAAATTGACGCCTTCCAGAAAAACTGCACTCAAATTAGCCCCTGAAAGATTGCAGCCCCGGCATTCTCTGGTAACAAGCAATTGTCGGACTTGATGCTTGACTGAGGAACCGTTGGCTGCGAAAATTATTAAACCTGTAGTTGCTAGGCCGATCGCACAAAAAGTCGCCAGTCCGATCGCACTTACAATCTTTCTTTGTGTCATAGCTCGAAAATCTGCTCTTCACAGAATAAAATTGCATAATTTATAGTATTTACGATATAGTTTTTTTACCAGAAACCTGAAAAGAAAAAATGTACGCGCTCTTATTTTTTTATGTAACGAATTACTAACAACAAGGTTCTCTCTCCGAGACGATAGCTCTCCTAACGTTAAACTAATCACTACTGACTAATAACGTTCGCGAGCGGGGACGCTCGTGCTAATGACTACTGACTATATATGAAAAAACAGTTAAAACTTAAATTCCTGACGATCGCACTTATTGCAAGCTTAGCAATAATCGGTGTCGGGTGCGATCGCCTACTCAAAAAACCCTTTCAACTTCCCCCATCAGCCAAACAAGAACCCTGGCCAATCCAAACAGGCCTCCGAGTCAACATCCTCCGCGACAACATCCCAACAGTCAACCGCATAGTTTTAGTACCAGACGAAGCCACATTCTTAGCAGCAATCCAAAAATGGAATCTCAAAGGAAACTGGCCCATTCTCATCGAAGATAAAAAATACGCGCCCATGTTTTTACAGCGTTTCCAACCCGAAGAAATCGTCCGTTTGCCGAGCATCAAACAGCAACTCCCAAAAGGTCAAAAACTCCAACAATTAATGCTCAACAGCGCAGCAGCAGCCTGGAATGCTACGGATGCTCAAACCTTAAAAGCAAAATGGAACTCACTCGGCTGGGAACCTCCCGGAGTAGTAATCACATCAGAAAACGACCCAGCACGTACAGCAGCAGTTGCCTTAGCAGCCGCCCGCGGCCAACCTTTAGTATTTCTCGAAGGTAACTTCGGAAAACCCAACGATAACCTCAATGACGCACAGTGGAAAAATCTGCAAGCAGCGGTTACAAAAGTCGTCGAATCCACCGGATATTTTTACTCTCAACTCGGAGACCCGATCGACACAATCACCATTGTACGCCAACTAGCAGTAAAATATCAATCCCCCAAAAACAAAGACGAACAATGGGCTGTAACCGACGGTTTGGGAAGGCATCCCAACGGCGAACGCTGGGCCGCCGCCGGCTGGATTTACGGCGACGAAGTGCGATCGATCTATAAAGCCATGTGTGCCATATTTCTAGACAGCGAAACAGCCATGCTTTATGACAGTTACCCAAAAGAAGGAAATTGGGCAAAATATGAAATGGAGTCAGCAGCTAGCGAACTAAAAAGCATAGGTATTAACGTAGAATTAGTGCAGCAACCAGAATCTAGCCTGCAACAGTGGCGGAGTTTAGCAGCAATACCGTGGGCATTTGACTTAATATTGATGAATTCCAAAGGCTATCCAAAATCATTTCAAGTCGGTAACGGCGACGCTGCAGTTGACGACATACCAAAACTACAATTTCCCGCAGCAATCCACATGATTCACAGTTGGTCAGCATCCGCTCCAGATGATGCAAATACCGTTGCCGGCAGGTGGTTGCAAAATGGCGCTTACGCATATGTTGGTAGCGTCAACGAACCTTTGTTATCTGCATTTCTTCCACCTAAAATAATGGTCGATCGCCTAAAACGAGGTGCACCCTTTTTAATCGCAGCCCGCCAGCTAGAATCCCCACCCTGGAAAGTCGCCACCATCGGCGATCCGCTAATGTCGATCGCCAAACCCAGACCCAGAATCTCGCCCATTCAACAACCGATGTGATAGTATGCGCGAGCGAGGGATTTAAAATTGGAGATTTGAGATTTGTGGTTGTAAGGTAAAAGCTCAAATCGCCAATTCTTTAATTTGAAAGTTGTTTTCCACTGAGTTATATGATATGACCCGTTCACTGATGCGATCGGCCTAACCACCCACATGGTAAATATAGTTGATTAGCATTATCGCCAAATTATATCTAAGTTTGAATGTAAATGATTATACAATGACCTAAAATCTGCCGCTCCTCAGAATCAGTCATTCCACCCCAGCGGCCAGCCCCAAAAATTTACCCTAAAATACGCCTTAACTAAGTTGTCAATTCCCCTAAAATCACTCAAAATGAAAATAAGAAATAAATTGTAATATTTATATAACTTCTCACCGAAGAATTAACCGCTAAATGAGAGCCATCCCTCCTGTGGATCTGCCGCCACCCGGGCCAACCGCAGCAACTCCCCAAGCCTCCCGACTAAGCCCGCTATTCAACCGCCTGCACCCCAGCCCAGAAACCCTCCTGCTCATCCTCTCCCTAGTCATCGGGGGAGTTACGGGCGCAGGCGTCGTCACCTTTCACTACCTGATCCACTTCATCCACAGCCTGATGCTGGAAGACTTCATGGGCGCGATCGCCTCGAAAGGCTCTTGGACACTAGCCTGCATTCCCACCCTCGGCGGAGTCATCATCGGGCTGATGCGCTGGCGGTTTCGGGATTTTGGCCCGAATATGTCCTCATTAATTGCAGCCACCCGCGGCCTGCAAGAACTCTCCCCCCTCAAACCCATCACCAAAATGGTGGCCGCCTCAGTATCCCTTGGCACCGGCGCATCCCTCGGCCCAGAAGCCCCCAGTGTCGAAATCGGTGCGAACTTCGGAATGCTGTTAGCTCAAGTCTTGCAGCTTTCCCCAGAACGGCAGCGCTTGCTCCTCGGCGCCGGAGCAGCAGCAGGTTTATCTGCGGGATTTAACTCTCCCATCGCCGGAGTCTTTTTTGCCTTAGAAGTCGTGCTCGGCAGCACCTTCGCCACTTCGTCAGTCAGCGTTGTCTTGCTCTCCGCCGTAGTTTCGGCGCTGATCGCTCAAATTTGTTTGGGAGCTCAGCCGGCCTTTGCTTTGCCTGTCTACGATGTCCGCAGCCCCCTAGAACTGCCGCTGTACATGGGATTGGGACTTTTGGCGAGCTGTGTGTCCCTAGCTTATACAGAAGCAATTCAATTGACCGATCGCTGTTTTCAAGGAAAAATCCGAGGATTTGGTTGGCTCGGACGACTGCCCCGGCCGCTGCACCCGATCATCGGCGGGGCTTGCGTCGGCTTAGTCGCCCTGCAATTGCCACAAATTTTGGGCGTCGGCTACGAAACAGTCCAAGCTATGCTCCAAGATGTGAAATTTTCCTTGTCTTTGCTGCTGGTGCTGCTATTCGTCAAACTGGCGGTGACAGCAATCAGCCTCGGCAGCGGTTTAGTGGGCGGGATATTCGCTCCGGCGATGTTTTTGGGAGCTTCCTTGGGTTCGGCTTACGGCATCTTTTTGGAAATGATCCCGGCATTGAGCGATCGCGTCGCAGGCCCTCCCGCCTACGCAATGGTGGGCATGGCAGCCGTCCTTGCTGGCAGCGCCCGAGCACCGCTGACAGCCATCTTGTTGATGTTTGAATTAACCCGCGATTATCGGATAGTCTTGCCTTTGATGGCAGCAGTCGGATTGAGCGTTTGGTTGGTGGAGTGGGTAAACCGTCGATCGACAGCCCACAGCCTCAACCTTCAGCAAATGGGCGTAGACGTGGCTATCAATACACCGATCCAAGCCAGAGAACAGTTGCAGGATTGGGAAGACGCTCTGGGCGATCGCATCGTCACAGAACTGATTTCTTGCCAACTTCCCACCGACGGCGAACACAGTATCGAGGAGCCAGTGCTGGCTATGGCTCACGCACATTTACCAGAAGATGTCAAGCCTTTGCCTGAAACAAAATCAGCAATCTGACTGAGTTCGATTCTGGTTGCTTCCTCACCAAACTAATAGTCGAAAAGCACCCATCTGACAATCATGATATTTATCAACCCGAAAACCGATTACGCCTTCAAAAAAATCTTCGGTTCTTCAGAAAGCAAAGATATTCTAATTAGCTTTCTCAACGCCTTAATTTATGAAGGCAATTCCACCATCCAAGACTTAGAAATTATCAACCCAAATCTACCACCCAAACTTGAAGGCTTAAAAGATAGTTATCTGGATGTGAAAGCCAAACTTAGCGACGGCACTTTAGTAATTATTGAAATGCAAGTGCTCAACGTCCAGTCTTTTGGCAAGCGAGTTTTGTACAATGCAGCAAAGACTTATGCTTTTCAATTGGAAGCAGCACAAGGATATCGACTGTTGAAGCCAGTGATTGCTTTGACAATTACTGATTTTGAAATGTTTGCTAACAGCGAAGAATGGATTTCGAGATTTGTGTTTAAAGAAGTCAAGAAAAACTTTACTTATCCCGAAAACGATCTAGATTTAGTGTTTGTAGAGTTGCCAAAGTTTATCAAAGGACAGGAGCAACTGGAAACTTTAGCAGACAAATGGATTTATTTCATGAAAAATGCCAGAAGTCTGACATCAGTTCCCGAAACAATGGATAGCATACCGGAAATACATCAAGCTTTTGATATTGCGAATCAAGCCAAGTTAAGCCGGGAGGAAGTGGAAGATTTGGACAGAAGAGAACAGTTTATTTATGACCAACAGGGAGCGATTATTAAGGCTGTTCAGGAAGGCATAGAACAAGGGATAGAACAAGGGATAGAACAAGGCATAGAACAAGGCATAGAACAAGGCATAGAACAAGGAAAGCGAGAAAAGGCGATCGCGATCGCCCGACAATTACTATCACAGCTAGATAATGCAATGATTAGCCAAGTTACGGGGCTTAGCGTTGAGGATGTGCAAAATTTGCGGGGCGATTCTTAACCCTTCCTACGAGCATAATTTACTGTACTGATTTAATTCCTACCCTACGGGCAAATTTATAACCATGATATTTATCAACCCGAAAACCGATTACGCCTTCAAAAAAATCTTCGGTTCTTCAGAAAGCAAAGATATTCTAATTAGCTTTCTCAACGCCTTAATTTATGAAGGCAATTCCACCATCCAAGACTTAGAAATTATCAACCCAAATCTACCACCCAAACTTGAAGGCTTAAAAGATAGTTATCTGGATGTGAAAGCCAAACTTAGCGACGGCACTTTAGTAATTATTGAAATGCAAGTGCTCAACGTCCAGTCTTTTGGCAAGCGAGTTTTGTACAATGCAGCAAAGACTTATGCTTTTCAATTGGAAGCAGCACAAGGATATCGACTGTTGAAGCCAGTGATTGCTTTGACAATTACTGATTTTGAAATGTTTGCTAACAGCGAAGAATGGATTTCGAGATTTGTGTTTAAAGAAGTCAAGAAAAACTTTACTTATCCCGAAAACGATCTAGATTTAGTGTTTGTAGAGTTGCCAAAGTTTATCAAAGGACAGGAGCAACTGGAAACTTTAGCAGACAAATGGATTTATTTCATGAAAAATGCCAGAAGTCTGACATCAGTTCCCGAAACAATGGATAGCATACCGGAAATACATCAAGCTTTTGATATTGCGAATCAAGCCAAGTTAAGCCGGGAGGAAGTGGAAGATTTGGACAGAAGAGAACAGTTTATTTATGACCAACAGGGAGCGATTATTAAGGCTGTTCAGGAAGGCATAGAACAAGGGATAGAACAAGGGATAGAACAAGGCATAGAACAAGGCATAGAACGAGGCATAGAACAAGGAAAGCGAGAAGAGAAGTTGGCGATCGCCAGACAATTAATTTCACAGCTAGATAATGTCACGATCGGCCAAGTTACCGGGCTTAGCGTTGAGGAGGTCCAAAATTTGCGTGAAGCGAAGCTATCCCGAAGGGAATCGGGCGATTCATAGTTTAAAGGAATTGGGTAGAGGAAGTGGAGCTAGACTTAGTGATGAACGGTTTTTGATTATGGATTATAGAAAAAAACTATTGATCCTCGATCTTGATGAAACTTTAATTTATGCTACCGAAGCATCTCTCCCTCGGCAAGCTGACTTTTTAGTGGAGCCATATTACATTTACAAACGACCGTTTCTAGATGTCTTTTTGAAAAATTGCCTAGACTGGTTTGAGGTGGCAGTTTGGACATCTTCTACACCGTCTTATGCGATCGCAATTGTGTCAGCCATCTTTGAAGATCCCAAAACTTTATCGTTTGTGTGGGCAAGCGATCGTTGCACAGTTGCTTACGATCTTGAATGGTTTGAATATTACAATCGCACAAATCTAACAAAGGTCAAGCGCAAAGGGTATTGTCTAGAGTCAATCATTGCAGTGGATGATACGCCTCAAAAGTGGGAGCGCAGCTATGGCAATCTGGTGCGAGTAAACCCCTTTGAGGGGGAGGAGACGGATGATGAATTGAAGTATTTACTGCTTTACTTGGATAAACTCAGATATGAAGAAAATATCCGCAGTGTCGAGAAAAGGTTCTGGCGAAATCGGCTTACCAGATCAATCGGTGAGTCAGATATCTCAAACACGCAGTAAGTCGCATAAAAAATCGATGAAGCGGACGGCATGGGGAGCATCTCATATTTGTAAAAACACTTCTTCTGGCTTCTTCCTTCTTCCTCTTTCCTCGCAGTCTCGGGCCTCAAAACTCCAATTTCTAGCTTGCCTGCTTTCATTGAGATGCTCCCGACGGCATGAATATCTTGGTGCTGAGTTTGATGTTACTTGCCGTCGCCGATCGCCCACCCTCAACCCCTGGATATAGCAGACAGTGGCGCTACCCTCAACTCTGGGCTAAAATAATCAAAAACTATTCACAACAAGCCCAGAGGCGCTGAGGTGACTCTTAACGAGGGAACTGCACAAAACCAAAGTCAGAAAATGCCCGGAAAAGCCCCCTTGGGTTCTAGCTACTACGGCTTGTTAGGGCTGCATCCTTCAGCCTCAGCGATCGAAATTCGGCGATCGTACCGGGAACTGAGCAAACTCTACCATCCCGATACCACCGAGCTGCCGCCCTCCGTCGCCACCGCCAAATTTCAGCAGCTCAACAACGCCTACGCCACCCTCAGCAACCCAGAACGTCGCCTCGCCTACGACCTAAAGATAGGCTATTCTCGCCTGAATGTGATTGCGCCACCCCCAGGCTTCCATACTCCAGTTTCGGGATCTGGCAAAAAAACTTCCAACTCCGCTTACCTAGATCCCACGGATCGACCTCTTTCTCCCGGAGAAATGTTCGCCCTGTTGATCATGGGAGCTAGCTTAATCGGATGTTTGTTACTGGCGATCGCGATCGGCTTAATTCGCGGCAATTAAAGCCTCACATCCGAAATCCCCAATCCCAAATCCCAAATCCCAAATCCCAAGTCTAAAATCCCCAATCCGAAATCCCCAATCTAAAATCCAAAATCTAAAATCTAAAATCCCATGACTCTTCCTTCCGCTGACACTCCTTTGTACAACCATCCACTCCCGGAAATCGAGCAGTGGCTAAAAAGCCGCGGCTGCCAGCAAGATCGGCGAGAACTCCACTGCTGGCAGATCGAGCAACTTACATGGAAAGCAGAACTCTCCCTCGATATTGACCAACTCACCATCCGCTACATCGATGCTGGAGCCGACGGCCAAGACATTCAGCGAGCATTCAAATACTCGCTCTCACGTCAGGACATTGAAGCTGCCGTTTTCTCCGGCCCCTAATTTGATTTTAGATTGGCGATTTTAGATTTTAGATTGAGAAATACATTTCAGAATCTACCTAATTGGCAACTGAAAAATTAATCTAAAATCCAAAATCTAAAATCCAAAATCGTTAGACTTTGCCAAATCGGCGGTTACGTTGCTGATAAGTAGACAAAGCGCGGTGAAACTCCGATCGATCAAAATCCGGCCACAGCGTCTCAGTAATGTAAATTTCCGAATAAGCCATTTGCCATAGTAAAAAATTGCTCAACCGCATTTCCCCACTCGTCCGGATCAGCAAATCCGGGTCACAAACATCAGCAGTATACAAATAGCGTTTAAATAAAACCTCATCAATCTCCTCCGGCTGCAACTTGCCCTCTTTCACCTGAGTGGCGATCGCCCGACAAGCCTGTACAATCTCCTGGCGGCCGCCATAATTCGTCGCCACCCGAAACAAAATCCCCCGATTGTGCTGAGTTGCCGTCACAGAACGCTCAATTTCCGCCTGCAAAGACTTTGGCAAAGCCTGCAAATTCCCCATAAATTGAATTTGCACGTCCTCGTCCACCATCTCCCGCAATTCTTGCCGCAACTTTCCCTCAAACAAACTCATTAAAAAATCCACTTCTCCAGCGGGCCGCCCCCAATTCTCCGTCGAAAAAGCATAGGCCGTTAAAGCTGGAATCCCCCAATCTTTGCAGCAGCGCAGCAGTTCCTTCAGAGTGCTAGCTCCTCGGCGGTGTCCCGCAATCCGCGGCAACCCCTTATTCTTAGCCCAGCGCCCGTTCCCATCCATAATCACTGCGATGTGCTTAGGCAGTAGTTCTAGTTGTAGATCCGCAGGCAACTTTTCCAAGCAAATTCCTTGACTCATGGTTTCTCCCGATTACCCGACTAACGGCGCAGTATCCGTTTTAATAGCGTCACTCCCTTCAATCCTATCTGGCGTCCGAGATTGCCGATCGGAATTGGAGCCACAGCTCTTTCTCCCTCCGACGGAAACAGCTTTGCTTCCAGCAATTCCTTAAGTTTGCTGCTAGTCAAAGGTCGATTTAAAATTCCCATCTGCGCCAGAGAAATCGAACCAGTTTCCTCCGACACCACCACGCACACGCAAGCTTGCACCCGTTCCGTAATCCCCATCGCAGCCCGGTGGCGGGTTCCCAACTGCCGCGATGCAGTGCGATCGGACAAAGGCAAAATTACCCCCGCCGACACGATCCGCGAACCTCGAATCAAAACAGCTCCGTCATGCAGCAAAGTTTGCGGCTGAAAGATTGTCTGCAACAATTCTTTAGAAACTTCAGCATTTAGCTTGAGTCCCGGCACAGAAAAATCTCGATCGTCGATCGGAGAATCTGTTTCTATAATTAGTAAAGCGCCCGTGCGGTTTTGCGAAAGTTCTTTTACTGCGTCCACAATTTCATCTATTACGCTGTCGGGTTCGGGATTTGGTCGGCGATCGCGTCCAAACAATTGCCGAAATTCCCCCCGACCCAATTGTTCCAGAAATCGGCGAAACTCCGACTGCAATATTACCGCCATTGCCACAGCCGAACCAGTCACCAAGCTGTTGAGGGCAACGTGCAACAGCCTCAATCCAGCCCAGTTGCTCACCGCCGCCGCCAGCATCAAAATAATAAATCCCCGTACCATCCACAGCGTTCTGCGCTCGCCAACAATGACGAGCACCAAATACGCAAGGGCAAAAACCAGTCCAATATCGATCCCTTGAATCAATAAGGACTGAACCAGGGCCAAGTCAAAGCCAGATTGTTGATTGTTCATGGTTCATCGAACGCTACCGCCTGTGAACCGCGAACCGTGATGCACTCGAACCCGTGAACCATGAACAGTTGTTATAAGGAATATGCTGAAAATCCCCGTGTTTTTAGACAGGGGAGTGTCAATCCAATCGTGTGACTGAACAAGGCAAAAGTTAAAAGTGAAAAGGCAATCATCACTAAGTAAACATGGATTGTCTTTCTTTTAACTTTTAACTTTTAACTTCTAACTTCTAAGTTTTTACTTTTGAGCTCCGAGTCGTTCAGGAAGGCGGTCAAGCCTCAACAAATCCTGGTAAGTTTCCCGCTGTATAATCGTGTTAACTTCCCCGTTTCTCACTAAAACCGCTGCCGGTCGGGGCACTCGGTTGTAATTAGAAGACATACTGTAATTGTATGCCCCTGTCGCCGTAACCGCGAGGATATCTCCGGCTTGACACTCGGGCAATTTGGCATCTTTAATCAGAACATCGCCTGACTCGCAGTGTTTCCCAGCAATTGTCACTGTTTCCGTTAAGGGAGCAGACATTTTACCGGCTGCGAGGATTCGATACACTGATTGATAGGTAATAGGACGCGGATTGTCCGACATCCCTCCATCCACAGCTAAATAAGTCCGCATTCCCGGAATGACTTTTTGAGAGCCAACGGTATAAGCAGTGACGCAGGCTGTACCGACGAGCGATCGCCCCGGTTCGCAAAGCAATTTCGGTAATGGCAATTGCTGCCGCTCGCAAGCTGCTACCACTGCGGTGCAAATTGTACGAGCCCAATCGTCAATGCTAGGAGGATCGTCCGTCTCAGTATAGCGAATGCCCAACCCGCCGCCAATATTAATTTCTGTGGCAGGCAAATCATAACTTTGTGCTTTTGTCAAGGCCTGAATTATGACCTCGGCTAAGTCGTCGTGGGGTTGCAGTTCAAAAATCTGAGAGCCGATGTGAGCGTGCACTCCCACACAATATAAGGACGGCTGTTGGCTGATGAACTTAAATACTCGATCGAGCGAATTGGGATCGAAGCCAAATTTACTATCGATTTGACCGGTTTGAATATACTCGTGGGTGTGACACTCAATTCCAGGAGTAAACCGCACCATAATTCGTATCGGCCCACCGGTTTTGCTGCTGACACCCAATTTCCCCAACTCGGAGAGAGTCTCTAAATCCTGCCAATTATCGGCTACGGTAGTGCAGCCGCTTTCGACAGCTAGCTGGATTTCCTCGCGGGACTTGTTGTTACCGTGGAAATAGATTTTGTCAGGGCTAACGCCAGCTTGCAGTGCAGTATGGATTTCGCCGGCAGATACGACATCGATGCCTAAACCTTCCGAAGCTGCGATCGCACAAACTGCCAAACAACTCCAAGCTTTGGAAGCATAGAGCACTTGAGATTCGCCCGGATAGTACCGTTTAAAAGCATCTCGGTACTGGCTGCTGGTCGCCCGCAGCGTTTCTTCATCTAAGATGTACAGTGGCGAGCCAAATTGCTCGACCAAAGCTGTCACCTCGCAGCCTCCGATTTCCAGCCGATCGCGACTGTTAACACTGGCTGTCAGCGGTAAAAGTTCTTGATTGGGCGATGGATGGAGCCCCGCTACGCTACGACTTTTCGGGGCTACTTGAGACTCAGACAGGTACTGAAGTCCAGATTCCACCCTGAGAGATTGAGTTGATACCATCGGCGCAATAACTATCTTTACTGTCTTCCCCAGTGTACAATTGACAGCAAGCAATTGGGTCAAAAGCGCCCAGATTGATGCTTTTGAGTAATTCTAAGATCTAAAATCTCGAATCCCCTGTGCGTTTTCTAGAAATCAAACATCTTGCCGCAGAAGACCTGCCTAGTGCCGTAGAACTCGATCGACTTTGTTTTGGGGGACTTTGGGCGATCGAAGGCTACAGGCGCGAGTTAGACAGTCCTAACAGCGATTTATTAGGTCTGTGGACGTGGGAAACTGAGGACTGTGAATCAGGTCAAAACCGGGCGGGCCCGCACCATCCACCGCCCCTACAGATTCCGCCAACTCTCATTGGTATCGGTTGTCTGTGGGCAATTTTAGAAGAAGCTCACATTATCATGCTGGCAATTCATCCTCAGTTTCAACGTCAGGGTTTGGGACAAGCTCTGCTTTGGGCTTTGCTAAAATCGGCTTGTGACAGACAATTAGAACGGGCAACTTTAGAAGTGCGGGACTCTAATTTGGCCGCAGTTTCCCTGTACAAAAAATTTGGTTTTAAAGAAGCAGGACGGCGCAAACGATATTACGAAGACACTGGAGAAGATGCTCTGGTGATGTGGCGCAGCGGCATTGAAAAACCCGAATTTCAGCGATATTTGACGGTTGAGAAAGTGCAGATGTGCGATCGGCTGCGGCGGAAAAACTGGCAGGGGGCGATCGATAGTTTTGAGTTTTGAGCAGCCTACTTTGGGCATTCCAGTTATGCTAAGAATTGAATTTACTGACACTGAAATCAAACATCAGCCTGCCCGGCCATACTTACCGCTTTGCTTCGCGCTTCGATAATTTGACCGATCTCACGCCCCAAGCTTGGTTGACGTTCAATCATCGTATTTACAGCATCAGAATAGACGACAAGAACTTGCAAATCGTCAACGGCGGCGATTGATACCGGACTCGGTTCCCCACTAAACAGCGCCATCTCGCCAAAAAACTCACCACTCAAGATAGTCATTACCTCCAACTCCATACCCAACTTGTTTGTGACTGTGACCTTAGCCTGACCCGCAATGATAATGTACAAAGCATTACCAGGATCGCCCTGCCGAATGACTTTCTCACCCGCACCAAACTTCTGTAAAATAGTTCCCTTAGTTAAGTCATCCAAATTTTTCGCCTCTCTAGCTAAAGGCATAAATCCGGGAATTGAGTGCAGGCTTTGGGCTAACTTACTTGAAGCGCTATCTGCCTTTGCTGCTGGTTCCACAAGAGACGAGTATCGATAGCGATATAGCGTCAGGTTGTTTCGCTGCGCTGCGTACCAAACTCGCGTCATAAATCGATCGAGTATCTGCTCCACATCCTCAAAGTTTTCTATAAAAAACTCCACCTCATAGATAATTGCAGTCTCATCATAGGATGTAGTTTTGATCTCAGGTTCGGGTTCGGCTAATATTCCCTGTGTAGCCAAAGCTGTACTTGTTAATACCTGCTTCACGAGGTTAGGGGGGGTATCGTAGGAAAACCCAATATTGAGGCGTTGATTATAAATGCGTTCTGGTTGGCTGTAATTACGGATTATTTCTTTGCCAATGAACTGATGAGGAACAATAATCACTTGGCGTTCGAGAGTTAGCAGGCGAACAGAGCGCCAATTGATATCAATTACCTGACCTTCGATATCTCCAATGCGTAACCAATCACCCACACTAAAGGGGCGTTCCAGAAGCAGCGCAATCCCAGACATGACGCTACCCAATGTGTCCTGAAGCGCCAAACCGATCACGATCGAGCTCACGCCCAATCCCGTAGCAAGACCAGCCAAATCAGCACCCCACACCGCCGCCAGCACGATCGCGCTTCCTACAAGCACCAAAAACAACTTAGAAAGATCGATCAGCAGTTTGGGCATCCGTGCCCGCCATGTATTTCCCTCAGCTTCCTCAAACAAAATCACATTAAGCAGCGAGAGAGAGGCGTAGATAACAGATATCCAGAACAGCGTTGCAACCAGCTTGGGAAAATTATCGTTAACGTCAAGCTTCAGGACATTCCTGATTAAAAGCATCAGCATTAAGACGGGCAGGACGAGGTTTTTTACAACCACCAGGGTAGCCGCCAGCGGTTTACCGCGCCGTTGTAGATGATAAATAACCTCTCCTAGTAAAACGACCAGGAGTGGGAACCCTAATCCGACAATTAACGCCCAGGTCTGCCAGTCGTTTGAAAAGCTTAAATTACTCATAGACTTCTGCCTCTGGAACACTTACGCTCAGCTTAGAACTTTTGATTTGCCAAGCCACTAGCTTTTCTTTGCCAGGTTCTTGAATTTCACCAACCATCTCAAAATCGTAGAGATCGTGCAGGCGATCGCAGATGTCTTGAGACAAAAAGATTGCGCCAGGGGGACAAGCCGACTTCAACCTATTAGCAATATTGACAGTATCGCCCCAAACATCGTAGAGCAATTTATTTTTGCCAATAACGCCTGCAACCACATCTCCTGAATTGATGCCGATCCGCAGGTCTAGATGCAAGCCTTTTTCATAATTAAATCGACGGACAAACGCCAGCATTTCCAAAGCAAAATCTACCGTGCGTTTATCATGATCCAGACGCGGCACATTAAGCCCGCATACAGCCATATAACCGTCACCAATGGTCTTAATCTTCTCCAAACCGTATTTTTCTGTCATTTCATCGAAGGCTGTTACCAGTTCATTAAGCAGGCTAACAACCTCTTGAGGGGGCATTGATTTCGTGAGCTTGGTAAATTGATCGAGGTCGGAAAACAAGACCGAGACATTAGAAATCTGATCGGCAATTTCTCGATCGCCCTGTTTGAGGCGTTTGGCAATTGCGGGACTGAATATACTTAAGACTAATGCTTCATTTTCGCGATTTTCCCGATCGATTAGTTGAGTTTCGGCACGAAGGCTACCTATGGTTTGGTTAAATGACTTAGCTAAATCTCCAAATTCATCTTGCGAACCAGATGTGACTGCGGCATCAAAATCCCCAGCCCCCACCTTGCGGGCGCTAGCGATTAACATCTTGATGGGTTTGACAAAGATTGCGGTCAGCCACATGGCAACAAGCGTGATTAGCGCGATGATTAAAGTAGCCCCAATCACAACTTTTTGTTCAAACGAGTGAATTGAGGCATAGGCTTCAGAAACATCCATCTCCGCCAATATCACCCACTTTAAGCCATCAATATCTAGTGGAGCATAAGAACTCAAAACTGGAATATTACGATAATCGTCGATCGCCTGCGTGCCCTGTTTCCCAAACAACGCTTCCTTGACTCCTGTTGTTTTCACTTCCTGTAGGAGGATTGTAGTATTGAACTCTTTGATTTTCTTGATGGTCTTTTCATCAGTACCGATCGAGGCTAGAATTTTTGCATGACCTTCGGGGTCTTCAATCTGGAAACGAGACGCAGAGCGCATTAGATAATCCGACCCCACCAGATAAGTTTCTCCTGAATCGCCCAGACCACTTTGTTTCCAATTTTTGTTGCCCGTCATCACATTGTTAATTTTGTCAACGGGAAGCTGGAATGCCAAAATACCAAGGAATTCCGAGCCGTTAAAGATTGGGGCAGCGATAAAAGCCGCAGGCGCACTGTAGGAAGGGCTGTAGGGCTTAAAATCTACTATTTTCACATACCCAGTTCCCTTAGCCTGTCGTGTGGCTTTTACTGCGGAAGCTAGGTTACTCTCGTTGTAGGGGCCGTTGGTGAAGTTTGTGGTAAAATCGGTTTCTTTAAAAACCGTGTAGACAACAGTTCCTTCGCGATCGATCAAAAACATATCGTAGTAACCATATTTTTCAACTATATTGCGAAAAATTGGGTGGTAGCGGGCGTGAGCGCGGCTGTAAGCGCTGTCGTCGCCAGGATTGTCAAGGAGAAGTTTCTTACCAACGGGGTTGGGGTTAGCAGCGATGTAGTGGTATTGTAGGTAACGGGCAGCGGCTGTTTTTGGCGTGTAGGATGCCAGAACAGGCGAACCCTGGTTAGTTCGCGCCAGTTTGGTTAAAAATTGTGTTCGGTAGTAGGTATCAATTTTTGCGTCAAAATCTGCTGGTATTGTTGATTTTTCTAGTTCGCCGTAAGCCGTCTTAAATTCCTGTATGGCGCCGACTACTGTCAGGTCTTCGCTGAGGGTTTGGCTATGGTTGTTAATGCTTTCAAAATAATCTTGGATTTGATAAGTTTTGGCAGCCCGAAGGCTAGTTAATTGGTTGAAGACTTTTTGCGTCAAAATAGATCTACCAGCGCTAGAGCAGATCAAGGTGCTGGCGAGCATAGCGCAAAGGCTGACTACCAGCAACATGACTATGAGTTTGGTCTTTATACTTAAGTGATTGAGTAATTGCATAGGAATTTTTCCTGATATTCTTTGCTTTATTTTTATGATTATAAATCTTCATAAATTCAACTCTTATTACTAAAATTTATCTGAATGACATTTGAGGCGGGAATTACAAGCGATAAACTCTTCTATTCAGAAACTTTTTCCGCAGTCAATCGATTTTAGATTTTAGATTTTAGATTTTAGAGGCGACCCCACGGATAAATGCGGAGGATTTTAGATTTGAGATTTTGGATTGATTCCACGGATAAATCCGGGGGCTTGTACCATCAAGAAATTCTTGGTCATCCATAGTATAAAGGATATTAAAATCGATGCTATAACAGTGTTGCAGCCCCCAGATTCGGTAAAAAACCCGGTTTGTTTGTCGGAGTGCGTCCAGGACTATAAATCTGTAAATTGCTCCTCTATGGAGCTAGGATATGACAGAATTTTTTGTAAATTCTGTCATATCCAAGTTCAACTCCTGGTCACCACTTATGCTCCAACTGGGGATGCAATAGCAGAGACGACGTTCAAGTTGGCAACCAACCCATAGGTTGATACATACTCTTCTAATTCTGCTAAATCAACACTGCCATTGCCATCGCTGTCAAGAATGTTGAAAAGATAATCAGTGACGTAGCTTCTGACTTCTTCAGAGCTACGTTCGCCTGTTGTCATATCTTCGATTAGCCCTAACAACTCCATAATCTCAGTTCGATCGAGCGACTTACTTCCATCCGTATCCAATTGCAGGAACAGCTTTTTGATATCTTCTGTTGCTACTCTCGAAGAACGCAGTGTTTCTCTCAGTATGTCATTGCCAAATGAATTCATGAACAATATCTGTTCGATGAGTGGGATGCAGAAAAAGCCCAGGGATGCCCAAAAAACTGCATACTTCACATCCGAAGTAGTTGCACTAACTCCGATGAAAAGAGCCGCCCAAAGGAAAAAGTTTGGATTCACCAGCAGGATATAAGCATCCCTCGCTTCTGCCTTGCTTAGCTTGCCCTTTGTCACTACTGAGGTTAACGTAGCTGCTACGCGCATCGAGACAAAGACCAAAGTTGCAATTGCCAGTTGTTGCAGACAAGCTAGCGATCGCGCTGTATCCGTTGAGGAAAATATATCGCTGAGGAATGTTGCAGGAGTAAACTGAAACCCGGTTGCTAAAGCCATGAATGCAACAGCCAGCACGCCGATAAATTTCCAGTTTTTGCTGTGGTGGTTTGATTCAACAGGAGATTTGTCGCGCCAAAATTGGGCGATCGCACCCGGTATTGCCAGACCTAGAATTAGAATCACACCGAAAAAGATCTGGCTATCAACGTTAATGGGTAAATTGGCAACCTTCAATGTAGCCAGAAGCGCCAGTGGAGCAACGATTGATAGCGTTCTTGACAAGACAGCCGACGGATAAAGATTACCGCCCCAAAGCACGGATAAAACAGGGGAAGTAAGGGCTGGCGGAACCATCCAAAACAGCACCCACAAAACTTTGTACAAATCCGCTTCGCTCTGATACAAAAATCCCGAAAATATTAAAAATAGCCCAACTGCCCATCGCACTGCCATCCACCCGTAAACTAGATACTTCACAGTTGAAGTTACTTTGAGTTTACTGGCGGCAAAGTCAATGTCCAGGTAGGTATAAAATGTTGAAGCGGCAAGACACGCAACAATTATCGATCGAAATAGCGCTGACGGAATCCCTGCTTCTGAGGTGCTGATTGCCCTTACTAAGCTTCCCAGCAAGAACGTGGCGGCATAGAGCAAAATCGCCCACATAATTGAAAGATCGTTGATCTCTTTCCGTAGGGCCGCCGTACCGCCGGATTCCTTGTCGCGAAACTTGACGAGATCCACACCGCTGAGAGCTTTACCGTTGGGGAGTTTCAGGTGTTTATAATCTGTCGGTGGCAGACCGCTTAAATAAAGTGCTAGAGGCTCCAATACATATTGGTGGCACACTACTAGAACAGTTTCTCCCCGTTCCAAGTGCGGTACAACTTTGTCTTCGTAGAAACGGGCAGCGCGAGAATAAACTTGTGAAATCTTTTCGCCCGCCGGAGGTGCTTCGTTGTGTGAATGCAGCATTTCCTCGAACCCTTCGTAGCCCAGGGCTAGACGCAGCAGATTTAGGTTGCGGCCTGCAAAAATGCCAAAGGATTTTTCGCTAATTCGATGGTCGATTTCAACGGGGGTATCGGACGACTTTAGTGCCTGACTTTCAGCAAGGGCGATTTCACAGGTTTGCCGTGCGCGTCTCATGTGGGAGACATACAGCACTTCCGGCTATTATGAAGCACAGTTTTACTCGTATCCCTTTCCTGTCCTAACTTTCGATACTGTCTGCGTACCTCATAGCAGCCGGAAGTGCTGTATACTGCGTCAAACTTTGTACCTTTTTTCTTCAGGTCAACACCGGCACGGCGTGCCTGCCATCGGCCAAATGATGTGAGGTCAACATCCAGAACTCCCGCAAAAATGTTGCGTTCATTACTGGTACTTTCACCGTGCCGAATAAAGTAGACACGTCCTAGCTCTTCTGCATTGAATTCTTTTTGTGAAGTGGCAGAAGTTGCTGTGGTTCCATCCTGGAATTTACCTGCGACTTCGAGCGATTCATTTTCGGTACTTGGTGCCTGCTTATCTAACTTTCTAGTATTCATGATTCAGCTTATAGCAGTTATTGGGTAGATCGGTACACAATCAAACTTAAAAAGGTTGGCAACAAAGGTTTCGGCGTAATCCATCTTTCTGAGAAAGACTATACTACGCCTTAAACATTTAGATTGTATCCTCAAGTTCAATTGTCAGACTTTTAAGTCAGACCAGTTAACGACCAAAAGCACTCTGCTACGAAAGCAAGGTTTTTGACTGTGCTGAGTATAGTCTGAGCCAAACCCCAACGGATATATTTGTGGCAAAATTTTAGATGAGTTGGCCCAGCTCGCTCTCGCCCTTTCAAACCAACAGATTGAGATGGGTAGCAACTTAAGGGGGAGTTTAGGCCATAGATCGGCGATCTAACCAATAAGTTTTGTAAGAAAACCGTCCTATACTTCTTCGCACGGTTTGTCTGAGACAATGTTGTCCTGTGCGATCGCACCTGCATAAGAGCAAAAAACATTGTGCTAGAATCCATCAATACGCAGTCGTAGGTTGGGCACAGGCCGAGAAGAGCAATCTTCTTGCAGTCTAGGGGAGGTTGTAGGTCAGCCACCATTTGGGTCTTCCCAGTTGAAAGCCACCCTGCAACATGAGCCTAGAATCTGCAACCGCAGCCGAGTGAGGCCCAGCGGTGGGAGTGTCGCGCTAGAATTAGCATCACGAGTTAAAACTCGAATAAAAACGCTCGTCGTGCGAGCGTGACCTCAAAACGGGCACATAGCAGGTGGGAATAAACCATGTTTGAACGCTTCACAGAAAAAGCAATAAAAGTAATCATGTTGGCCCAGGAAGAAGCTCGCCGCCTGGGTCACAACTTCGTAGGGACAGAACAGATCCTCCTGGGTCTGATCGGAGAAGGAACCGGAGTGGCGGCGAAAGTCCTCAAATCAATGGGAGTCAATCTCAAAGATGCTCGGATTGAGGTCGAAAAAATCATCGGGCGCGGTTCGGGCTTCGTAGCAGTAGAAATTCCGTTCACCCCTCGCGCCAAGCGGGTTCTAGAACTGTCCCTCGAAGAAGCCCGCCAACTCGGACACAACTACATCGGCACCGAACACCTGCTGCTGGGCCTGATTCGGGAAGGTGAAGGAGTAGCGGCCAGAGTCCTGGAAAATCTGGGAGTAGACTTGTCGAAAGTCCGCACCCAAGTGATTCGGATGCTGGGAGAAACCGCAGAAGTCGCAGCCACTGGCGGCGGCGCTCGCACCAAAACCCCAACCCTCGATGAGTTCGGATCTAACCTGACTCAAATGGCGGTTGATGGTAAGCTTGACCCAGTAGTCGGACGGCAAAAAGAAATCGAACGGGTAATCCAAATCCTCGGTCGCCGTACCAAAAATAACCCGGTGCTCATCGGCGAACCCGGAGTCGGTAAAACTGCGATCGCCGAAGGTCTGGCCCAGCGCATCGCTAACAACGATATCCCAGACATCCTCGAAGAAAAGCGGGTAGTCACTCTCGACATCGGCCTGCTGGTGGCCGGTACCAAATATCGGGGTGAATTTGAGGAACGTCTCAAAAAAATCATGGATGAAATCCGCACAGCGGGTAACGTGATTTTGGTGATTGACGAAGTGCACACTTTGATCGGTGCAGGTGCGGCAGAAGGGGCGATCGACGCAGCGAACATTCTCAAGCCAGCTTTGGCTAGAGGCGAACTCCAGTGTATCGGCGCTACAACCCTTGATGAGTACCGCAAGCACATCGAGCGCGATGCAGCCTTAGAGCGGCGCTTCCAACCGGTGATGGTCGGCGAACCTACCGTTGACGAGACGATCGAGATTCTCTTCGGCCTGCGGGAACGCTACGAACAGCACCACAAGCTGAAAATCTTGGACACCGCCCTAGAAGCCGCAGCCAAACTCTCTCACCGCTACATCTCCGACCGCTTCCTCCCAGACAAAGCAATTGACTTGGTAGACGAAGCCGGTTCGAGAGTCCGCCTGATCAACTCTCAACTTCCCCCCGCAGCTAAAGAACTTGACAAGGAACTCCGCCAAGTCCTGAAAGATAAAGACGAAGCGGTGCGTTCTCAAGACTTTGACAAAGCTGGCGAATTGCGCGATCGAGAAATGACCATCAAAGCCGAAATTCGCGCTATTTCCCAAGCCAAAAAAACCGAGTCGGCGGCCCGTGGCGACACCGACCCATCGCCAGTAGTTACCGAAGAAGATATCGCTCAAATCGTCGCAAGCTGGACGGGCGTACCGGTTAACAAATTAACTGAATCTGAGTCCGAAAAACTGCTGCACATGGAAGACACCTTGCACCAGCGTTTGATCGGTCAGGAAGAAGCAGTGAAAGCCGTTTCCCGCGCCATTCGTCGCGCTCGCGTTGGCTTGAAAAATCCCAATCGCCCGATCGCCAGTTTCATCTTCTCCGGGCCCACAGGCGTCGGCAAAACCGAACTCACCAAAGCCTTAGCTGGCTACTTCTTCGGTTCCGAAGATGCGATGATTCGGTTGGATATGTCCGAATACATGGAACGTCACACCGTCTCCAAACTCATCGGTTCTCCTCCCGGATACGTCGGCTATAACGAAGGCGGCCAACTCACAGAAGCAGTCCGCCGCCGTCCTTACACCGTCGTATTGTTCGACGAAATCGAAAAAGCCCACCCCGATGTCTTCAATATGCTCCTGCAAATATTGGAAGACGGCCGTTTAACCGATGCTAAAGGTCGCACCGTGGACTTCAAAAACACGCTGCTGATTATGACCTCTAACATCGGTTCTAAGGTCATCGAAAAAGGCGGCGGTGGCCTCGGTTTCGAGTTCACAGAAAACCAAGCCGATGCTACTTACAACCGCATTCGCTCTTTGGTTAATGAAGAACTTAAGAACTACTTCCGCCCAGAATTCCTCAACCGACTTGACGAAATTATCGTCTTCCGTCAGTTGAACAAGGAAGAAGTCAAGGAAATCGCCGTCATCATGCTCAATGAAGTGTTCGGCCGCTTGACAGAACAGGGAATCACGATGGAAGTGACCGAGAAATTCAAGGAACGACTGGTAGAAGAAGGCTATAATCCCAGCTACGGAGCTCGACCTCTGCGCCGCGCTATCATGCGGTTGTTGGAAGACAGTTTGGCTGAGGAAATCCTTTCTGGCCGCATCAAAGATGGCGATACCGCTGTTGTGGATGTGGATGAAGCCGGTGTTGTGAAGGTGCTGCAAGGTCAAAAGCGGGAATTGCTGCCCCAAGGCGCTGAGTAAGTTTGAGTTGTGTGCGATGATCGCGAGTTAAGTTGGGAAATAACTAATCTCGCGATCGCAAACAACTCAAAATCCTCACATAAAAAAGGTAGAGAATTTAAATTCTCTGCCTTTTTTATGAGTTAATATCAAGAGTAGACTTATTGCATAAATTTTTGATTGATAGGGAAACCGCAGATAAACGCAGATAAACGCAGATAATTTCAAGACTGTTTGCGAATGCCTGCACTTCAAGTCTAGTAATTAACAGCGACATACTTCAATGGTAAGCTGTACTGCATTTAAATTGTATATTTTGGGCGGGTTCGCTTGTCCAGCCCGCTCATGGTTTGATTATTTCTTGAGATGCAATTTAAATGCTGATGAGCTTAATCAGATAATTAGTGGCAACTATATAGCGAGGAATTTCATGACATCTGAAAAAAATAAGTTGGGTACAGAAGTAGCAGAAAATCCGCCTGAAACCTGGTGGCAGAAAGCGTGGAAGTCACAGCGAGAAAATCTTCAGATAGTGATTATTGCTTTGAGTTTAGCAATAGTGATTCGAGCCTTGGTCGCCGAACCGCGCTACATACCCTCAGATTCTATGGTACCAACTCTGCACGTGGGCGATCGCGTCGTAGTCGAAAAAATCTCCTACTACCTCGAACCTCCCAAAACTGGGGACATCGTAGTATTTGCCCCTCCCGAAAAGTTGCAAGAACAAGGCTTTACCCAAGACCAAGCATTCATCAAGCGGGTAATTGGCTTACCGGGTCAAACCGTCGCCGTTAAAAAAGGTTTAGTTTATCTCAACGACAAACCCCTCGTCGAAAAATATATTGCCGAACCTCCTAAATACCAGTGGGGGCCTTATCGCGTCCCCGAAAATGAATACTTTGTGATGGGAGACAACCGCAACAACAGCAACGACTCCAGCAGGTGGGGATTTTTACCTAAGCAGAATATCATCGGCCGCGCTGTAGTGCGGTTTTGGCCTCTAGAACGCATCGGGCAAGTTTGAAGTCAGTTGACTGTTGACTGTTGACTGTTGACTGTTGACTGTTGACTGTTGTCATCGCCAGCCCAATGCCCAATGCCCATCCCTTATGCTGTACGGAAATTTCTACTTATTCTTGCGCCTTAAGGGGTAGGGACTTCCCCCGGCAACTGATAAAATAGTAGAAAAAGCAGCGGGCATTTCTCGCCTCGATCAAAAATAGTAGAATATTAAAAAATTAGGAAAGCTATGGGATTTTTTGATTCAGAAATTGTTCAGCAAGAAGCCAAGCTGTTGTTTGAAGACTATCAATCTCTCATCAAACTAGGTGGCAATTACGGCAAATTCGATCGCGAAGGCAAGAAAATGTTCATCGCTCAGATGGAATCAATGATGGAGCGCTACCGTATTTTTATGAAGCGCTTCGAGCTTTCTGAGGACTTCATGGCTCAGATGACTGTAGAGCAGTTAAAAACACAGCTCAATCAATTTGGCATCACGCCCCAGCAGATGTTTGAGCAAATGAACTCAACGCTGGAACGGATGAAATCTGAGCTGGAAAAACAATCATAAGTTGACAGTTGACAGTTGGTAATTACCCATTACTTCTTTCCTCCTTGCTTATTCCTTCGCTCAACAGTTAACTGTTAATTGTTAATTGTTAATTGTTAACTTTTAATTCTTGCTTATTCCTTCGCTAAACAATCAACTGTCAACTTTCAACTGTCAACTGCCAACTTTCAACTGTCAACTGCCAACTGTCAACTGTCAACTGATAATTAAGGCCGCTCAAAAGCTGAAGCAGGTTTGAAACTTTCTGCGGGAACTCCCTGCAAAGCTTGGCTCATAAAATCGCGCCAAACAGGGGCGACAATCCCACCACCAGTAGCACCGTAGCTCATCGGTCTATAATTGTCGTTGCCCATCCAAACAGCCACCGACAACTGCGGCACGTAACCCACAAACCAGATATCCCGTTCTGAGGAAGTTGTACCAGTTTTCCCAGCAGCCGGTCGCCCAAGTTGAGCCGCCCTTGCCGTTCCGCTATTAATCACTCCTTGCAGGGCGCTGTTGACGGATGCTGCGGCCCAGGCGTTGAGAACTGGTTTTGGTTTGGGCGTATTGTCGAGCAAGACGTTGCCGCTGCTGTCGGTGACTTGCACGATAAACGTGGTGTCAGAATGCCAGCCGTTGTTCGCGAAGGTAGCAAAAGCTCCGGCCATTTCTAAAGGAGTCAGGTCAACGGCACCCAACGGCAAAGAAATCACGGGTTCCATCGGACTTCTGATGCCGAGTACGCGGCAAATCTCAATCACTTTATTCAATCCGACTTCTTGGCCAAGCTTGACGGCGGGAATGTTCAGAGATACTTCCAAAGCTCTGCGGATGCTGACGGCACCGGAGAAGCCGCCGCCGTAGTTTTGAGGGTAGTAGTAGCCGTCGCCGTCGCGGTAGCCGACTGGGGAGTCGTAGACGATTGAATCGGGGGTGTATTTGCCGCTAGCAAAGGCAGCGTAGTAGATAAAAGGTTTAAAAGCAGATCCGGGCTGGCGGCGTGCTTGAATGGCGCGGTTGAATTCACTCTTTTGGTAATCGACTCCGCCCACCATTGCTTTGACGAAGTGGGTGCGGGGATCGACGGCGGCTAGGGCAATTTGACCTTCGTCGCGATCGTAAAAAAGTCCTTGGTTGTAAAGTCGATTGTGCCACGCTTTGACGGTTTCTTCGGCTATGCGCTGCATTTTAAGGTCGATCGTCGTTTGAACGCGCATTCCTCCCTTAACCACGGCATCTCGCCCGAAACGCCTTGTCAGTTCCTGGACTACGGCTTGTGTGACGTAAGGAACTTGAGAGCCACCAAAAGAGGTAATTTTGCCTAGCTTAATTTTTTCCTGGCGGGCTGCAGTTTCTTGGGTCGGCGTAATCCATTTAAGATCCTTCATGCGGCCTAAAACGATTGTTTGCCGCTCTTTTGCCAATTTGTAATTGACGAAAGGACTGTATTCTTCGGGGGCAGAAATTAAGCCGGCGAGCATCGCTGCTTCTGCAATGGTCAAATTATTGGCTGACTTGTTGAAATAGCTTCGAGAGGCTGTCTCTACGCCGTACAAGTTGTGACCTAAGTAGATTTGATTCAGATATAATTGCAGAATTTGGTCTTTGTTGAGAATTTGCTCTAAGCGGATAGACATTACCGCTTCAGCTACCTTGCGACTAAATTTTGACTGGGGAGATAGAAACAGGTTCTTGACTAGCTGCATAGTCATAGTCGAGCCGCCTTCCACGGTTCTACCTTTCTCTAGGTTGACTATGAGAGCTCGGGCTATCCCGCCGGGGTTGATGCCTTTGTGGGTAAAGAAGTTGCTATCTTCGATCGCCAGAACAGCTCGTTTCAGGTTCGGGGAGATTTGGTCAAGGGGTACGACATCCCGGTTGGCTTCGTCGTGGATGCTGGCTAGGGGCTTGCCGTTGATGTCGTAAATGTGGGTAGTTTCTGTAGGAGAGTAGGTTTGCAAGATCCGAACATCTGGCAAATTGCGGAAGCTGATCGCTAAGCCAACCAGTCCACCAGCGACTACGGAACTGGCAAGCATTGTCATGCTGAGTATAGTTCCGGCGGTCACTTTGCTGACTGACTGAACAAACTCGAATACAGGGGCTGAGTTTTCCGTATGTTTGCGGACTGCGTTGGTTGACACGTGGATTTCACTTCCTCACTCGATTTGGGGTTTAAGACTTTTAATTTTAGATGCGAACCCTAGAGACTGTCAGTCGATTTTAGATTTTAGATTTTAGATTTTAGATTTATTCCACAGATGAATCTGGGGGTTTGAACAAGAGTCTAAAATTTGGGGATCTCCACGACTGTTGTCGGGGGCTTGTATCCGTTTTTGGGCGGGGTCAGCTAATGAAAGCCGGTCAGCTTTGGGATTATAGTAGCTTGATAGTTATGTTTTTATGCGTCAACCAGTGAGTGTAACTAATTCTGCTGCACTTTGGCAAAATATGATGGACGATCGCTCCCCGATGATAACTCCTAACCTTTCAGCGCTTTACCGCGGCGTCAGCGAGATTTTTCCAGATCGACCTGATTCTAGCAACCCTGACGAAAATTTAGCCCAACTCCTGGCAAAAGTCGATCGACCCTTGCGAGTCAAACTGGGAATCGACGCCACAGGGGCGGACATTCACTTAGGTCACAGCATTTGTTTCCGCAAGCTGCGAGCTTTTCAGGATGCAGGCCACACGGCGATACTGGTCATCGGAGATTTTACCGCAAGAATTGGCGATCCGACAGGGAAATCGGAGACGCGCAGCCAGTTGACAGCCGAACAAGTGGCGGAAAATGCCAAGACTTATTTAGACCAAGTGCGTCCGATTCTAGATTTTGACACGCCCGGACGTTTGGAAATTCGCTATAACTCCGAGTGGTTGTCAAAATTGGACATGGCGAAGATTTTGGAACTGCTAGGCACGATGACGGTGCAGCAGATGCTCGCTAAAGAGGGATTTGATAACAGGATGCAGCAGGAAAATGCGATTTTCCTGCACGAGTTTCTGTATCCAGTAATGCAGGGTTACGATTCAGTAGTCTTGGAAGCGGATGTGGAGTTGGGCGGAACTGACCAAAAGTTTAATATTGCGGTGGGGAGAGATTTGCAGCGGCATTTTGGGATGAAACCGCAGTTTGGTTTGCTGATGCCGATTTTGATCGGGACTGACGGGGTGCAGAAAATGTCGAAGTCTTTGGGCAATTATGTGGGTTTGTCGGAAGACCCGCTGACGATGTATTCTAAGTTGGAGAAAATTGCTGATAGTTCGATCGCCCAATATTTTGAACTATTGACAGATTTGCCACTTGATGAATTGCCCAAAAATCCGCGAGAAAAACAGAAACTTTTGGCTGTGGATGTGGTACGCCAGTATCGGGGGAAGGCAGCAGCGGAACGCGCACAACAAGATGCAATGGCACTGGTTAAAGGTGCTGCAGGACAAGCTGATGCTGTGGCGGAGTTTTCCTTGGCAAGTGTGCAGTTTCCGGCTAAGTTGTTTTATATTCTGAGTGCTAGCGGGCTGTGTAAAAGCAGCGGTGATGCGCGGAAGTTGATGCAGGGCGGTGGAGTGAAGTTGGAGGGCGATCGGGTTTCTGATGTTAACCTTACTTTTGAATCACCTGCTGATTTATGCGGTAAGGTTTTGCAGGTTGGGAAGAATAAGTTTGTGCGATTGGTGTCTTGAATATCTTTTTTAACCGCAGATGAACGCTGATGAACGCTGATGAACGCTGATAATCGAATTATTGTTGCTTTGGATGTTTCGAGTTTGGAAAGTGCGATCGCCCTGATCGACAAACTCCCAGATGTATCTTTCTGGAAAGTCGGTTTGGAGCTATTTGTGAGTTCGGGCCCGGAAATTATTTCTATTCTGAAAGAGCGGCAAAAGCGGATTTTTCTGGATTTGAAATTTCACGATATCCCGAATACTGTGGCTGGTGCTTGTCGGGCCGCTGCTAAGTACAATGTGGATTTATTGACTATCCATTCTACTTGTGGTAAAGATGCTTTAAAAGCAGCACAGTCAGCTTTAGTAGAAGGGGCGGCGGCTGTGGATAAACCGACTCCTAAATTAATTGCAATTACTCTGTTGACGAGTTTGAATTCCAGACAGTTAGCTTTTGAGTTAAAAATACCTTTGGAGTTGCCGGAATATGCTTTGCACATGGCATTGTTGGCTAAGGAAACGGGTTTAGCTGGTGCTGTTTGTTCTCCGCAAGAGGTGGAACAGTTAAGAATGAGTTGCGGGGATGATTTTCTGTTAGTTTGTCCCGGTGTGCGTCCGAAATGGGCTGATGGAGGCGATCAAAAACGATCGATGACTCCAAAGGCGGCTTTAAAAGCTGGTGCAGATTATCTGGTAATTGGGCGGCCGATTACTGCTGCGCCCGATCCAGTGGCAGCTTTTGCGCGTATTTGTGAAGAGTTGGGATAACAATTTGAATGTTTTTTAAACCCCAGATAAACACAGATGAACCCAGATAAAATCCCATCAGCGTTCATCTGTGTTTATCTGCTAATATCTGCGGTTGCAAGTCCGACTTTGGCTGTTAATGTTGTCACAAATGCCGATCGCACTATAAACGCAAGTGGGTATGGTTGGTTAGCGCGATCGCCCTGTCCGGCTGATTTAGAAACTTTAGTCGATCGCCTGTTGCAAGATTTGCCGAGTTATGCTAATCGCGTAATTGTGCGATCGGGCTTTGCTCCTAACAATTCTAGAGCGATCGGTTACGTACCGCGTCAAATAATTTTAGCAGGTCGCCCGGAGTTTGAACCGCTACCTTTAAATTTTGAAGATGCACTTCCTGAAAATGCTAGTCAAGTTTTTATTACTACATTGGAATGGCAGTATCTGGGGGGAAAACGAGTCGAGATTCAGCAATATCACTGGCTGTTTTTAACTAAAACGGAGAACGGGTGGGAATTGGCAAAAATTGTTTCTCGGTTTGGCACTACGGCGGATATTCGTCCTTTATTTGAGCAAGATAGCGAGAAAAGCGCAATTGCTGAGGCTATTCGTTTGTGGCTGCGAGATTGTCGTGCAAAAGGAGAAGATAGAACGAAGGATAAAAAAAATCCTTAAAATTAAAAATATCCTCTTGAAAGCACATCTTTTTCATCTAGTTCATCTTTGCCAATCATCTTTTCAATTTCACTTAAAAACCTCATAAAAACTGCTGTGCGAAGGGATTATCATCGAGATGATTCACAAAAAAAACTCGATTTCTATTTCTTCCCTTTGCTGTACTAAAAGCACTTCTTATATTAGACGATAACCGCTTGGCTTTTCTAAGAATTAAAATTTCATCAATAGCTGTAAGTGATGAGCTTATTGGTGACATATCAAGCCATTCACATAGTAAAAAATACTTTGCTCCTGGCACACTCAATTTTACATCAAGGGCGGTTGCAGCGCCCTCTTGAAACATGGTTTTATCAAGATTTGTTTTACACTCAGCCGCAACATAAGCAATATTTCCCTCGCAGGAAATACTATCATTAAAATCTCGATTGTGAGAAGCTTTCAAAAAGATTTTTCTACTTATTGCAAATCTTGATCTTTGGATCGAATACTCATCCCGCCCCCGGGCGGACTTGTTTTCAAACTTGACTCAAATCGTAGTGATGAAAAACATTGTGTGGGGCCAAAGGATAGTTCTTTGTCTTTTAATGAATCTGCAAAGACGGTTGTAACTAAGATAGGTATAAATTCCTCTATAATTGAATTGTCGAGTTTTAATTGCCCCTTTTGACGGTATAAAAAATCAGTTTCACTGTCAAAAATTAGTTCAACATCAATGTATCGCTTATAAGATGTTAGATGAGATACCATTTCTGGCATGACTTTCAAATCACCACTGATGTTTTTAAGGGTTTCTAACCATTGGTTATAGTGTTCGATTGCGTGTTCAACACGCAGTTTCTCTGTAGTAGGTAGTTTATCGTTATTGAGCAATGCTGCTAGTTTTCCCCCATGTGGTTTAGGTAAATTAAACATAAAGTTCTGCTTTTTGGTGGATTGTTTCAATGGGTTTTCGAGAATTATGCCTATCAAAATAAGGTGAAGGTTGTACTTTTTCAACCTTATCAATAGCATCTTTAATTTCAGGTTTCACTTGTTCATCCGCTAGGGAATAAGCGGACTCTAATGCTTCTACTGCCAAAGTTCGTGCTTGATGTAATGCAAAATAATATGGTTGATTTTCTAGCTTGACAAAGTGCAGTATATCTTCTTTAATCGTTTTGCCATAGCGATTTACAAAACTTCTTTCTTGACGGATATCTAAATTAATACCCAATACTTGACTGGCGACTCCTGCAACTAACTCTCCGTTAAAGAAAGGAGTGCCTCTAATATTTGATTCTCTACCGACAACAAATATTATCCTACTTTCATGGCTGCATATTCTCAACAATTCTTGCAAAGTAGAGGCGATGTCTAAGCAATATTGAATTACAGTTAAAAATCTATTACTTCTATGTTTGCGATTTGAACCAAATTCAGATTTTGCCACCTCTAAAAGTTTCCAGTTTAGTGCTTCAGTAGAAGCGCGATACTGCTGATGATAGTTGAATACATTGATATAAGGGGGAGAGGCGATCACAAGGTTGACGCTGGAGTTTTCTAAGGGAATATTTCTGGCATCGGCGTTGTAGGCATTTATCGGTTTTTCGCTATAGGGTAGTTTCAGCACAAAAGCAGCGATATTTTCCGCAATAGTGAAAATTCTTGAGTAGGTAACTTCTTTTTTGTCTAAATCTAGCAATATAACTAATGCTTCATGTAGAATATTAATCAACTCTTGTTCTGCATCAACTGCTAATTTTACCACTTTATCTATTATATCATCTTGGGTTACATCTTTTTGGATTGTTTGAAAAAGTGGCATTGTTTCAAATATTTTTATTTGCACCCGATTTAAAAAACAATTGATATAGTTTTCTCGCTGTCTTGGCAAAATATTGATGAATTTATAAATGTTAGCTAGGATTAAAGCTGCTGGGTTAATTTCTGTTCCGTAGGCTTCTATTCCGAATCTTCCGGCTTCATATAAAACTGTTCCACTACCTAAAAATGGGTCGAAAATCACGCTGTTTTGATTAGCATATTTATTAATCAAAATTTCAATAAACTGGGGGGAAAATTGCCCTTTCCAGGGCAGGGGATTGGTTCGTTGTTTATTTTCAATGTCTAAGAGTTCTTGAGAAATTTCTTTTTTATTGATGGGGGTTGCGGTGAAAATATCAGATAAAACCATGATGCTAATTCTTATTTGGTGCGAATTTCCGATAGGGCGGGTTTATGAGTTTGTTGGTTTGAGCCAGAGATTTTTGGTGAACCCGCCCTACAAGTATTGGGGTTGACTGGAGATGATATTAGGCGTAAATCTTGATTATGTTACTGTTTTAAATTCATCCAATTTAGCCTTAATAGCCTGCATATCTTGCCACATAAACCATTTTGGTGTCTCCGGTTCGCGGGAGGGATTTCGCAATAAGTATGATGGGTGGAAAATTGGCATACACAAACGTCCTTCCCATTCTATCCATTGACCTCTAATTTTACTAATGGGTCGCTTGTCGCTTAGCAAAGCTTTGAGGGCTGTTGCACCGGTTAATAAAATAATTTTGGGGTCTAAAATGCGAATTTGTTCGAGCAAGTATGGTTTGCAAGCTTCGATTTCTTTGGCTGTGGGAGGGCGGTTTTTGGGTGGGCGACATTTGATGACGTTGGCAATGAATACGTCGGTTTCTGCGCTCAATTCTACGGATTCTAAAATCTTATCTAGTAGTTTGCCCGATCGCCCGACGAAGGGTAATCCGGTTTCATCTTCATTTTGTCCGGGCGCTTCTCCCACAATCAAAATCGAGGCTTGAGGATTGCCGCGCCCGATGACGGCGTGAGTGCGGCTGTTGCCCAATTCGCAGCGGTGACAGCGGTTGCAGTGCTCGCCGATTTGTTCCATATTTTGATATGTGCCGGCAGGAATGGGAATTTTGGCATTTGCTGGGATTGAGTCGTTTTGGAAGGCGGCACTTTGATTGCTGTCAAAAAGACTGAGTTGCAAGTCGCTGGACATATATTTTACAATTAGAGAGATTTTTTTTGAGATTATAGTTTATACCAGTTTTCATTTGAGTGAAGTACAGGTATCGGGTAGGGATACGGCAGTGCCGTGTCCCTACTGTATTTCATGGGATTGAAAACTGCTATATAGTTTAGATTAGAGCAGCAAATCTCCAATTGTTTCGTTGAGCTCGTACAGGCAAAAATATGTTCTCTAACCCGTTTTTTGACGATCGCGCCGATGCAGGCGAAAAACTGGCCGAGGCAGTTGTGGGCGAGCTCGGCAAGTTGAATTTAACGGCACAGACGGCTGTGAAACCGATTGTTTACGCCTTGCCGCGCGGGGGTTTGCCCGTTGCTGTGCCGATTGCGCGCCGCTTGGGCTGTCCTTTGGATGTGGTTGTCGCTAAGAAAATTACTCGCCCAGATAATTTAGAATTGGCGATCGGGGCTGCAACTGCTGACGGTCATGTCCTCTGGGAAAAGCAAAAGCAGCACAATTTACGCTTGCAAAAATCAGCTTTGCCCCTGGCTCAAAATAATGCTCAATCTCTGCTGGCAGATTTGTCTCCGGGACGCCCCAATGTCAGCGCGGCGGGGGCTTTGGCGATTTTGGTAGATGACGGCATTGCTACGGGGATGACGATGGCTGTGGCGGCTAAGGCTTTGCAGTCGCAGCAACCGGCGGCTTTGTGGATTTGCGCGCCTGTCGCCCCGGCAGATTTGATGGGATTTTTGGCCCAGATGGCCGATAAGTTGATCGTTCTGGAGACTCCTCACCCTTTTTACAGTGTCAGTCGCTTTTATGGGCAATTTCCGCAGGTTGAGACGGCGGAGGCTTTAAGGTGTTTGCAGCAACAAACTGAATGGCGATCGTAGGTTAAGCTAGAAGGCTAAATCCAAAAGCTCGATCGCTAAAACATGAGACCTTGGCAATATTGGTTGGACACTTTGATTCTGTCTACTCAGCACAATCCGCCTCGCTTTGTTGAGTTGGTGATGTTGACTTTGGCGATGATTTTGCTCGGGTTCTGGAGTGTAACATTGCAGTGGCAGTATTTAACCCTGTCTCTGAGTTATATAATTGGTTCGTCTTTTTCAATTTTGGTGCGGGAATACCTCGGCCCGCGGCCTCAATTTCAACTAACTCATTTGACTGCCTTGCTGTTATTAATTATCAGTTTTTATAGTTTTGCTGAACTGATTAGATAGTTGATGTTTTTTTTGACGAACCGCGAAGACGCGAAGAACCACAGGCGGGACGCCTGTTCAACAAAGGAAGAGAAGAGCGAGAGTTCACAAATTATTAGCGATTATCCTACATTCTAATGAGATTGATGCAAAATTATGCGGTTGCCGGCGGGATCGAAGGCATAGATTTCTAAACCGTGTGAGGCTTTGATAATTTCTCCGGCGGGCGGATATCCTAAAGCCCAAATTCGGGCGATCGCATTTTCGATATCGCTGACTTCCAAACACAAACTCATGCCTGTTTTTGCTCGATTTGCAAATTCCGATTTGTGTGAATCTTTGGGTTTGAATATGCCGAGTCGTAAGCCTGGAAGTTGAAATTCAGCATAAGTATTGGGGATATAAGGATTTGGTTCTATGTCGAGAAATTTTGTGTAAAATTTAACCAGAACTTCCTTGTCGAGGTCTGCTAAAGTTACTAGGGCGGCGCTGTATTGGAAACTCATGTAAATTGGTAATGGGTAATTGGCAACAGGTAAATCGCTTTATATCTACAATAGATAGGCTTTCTCAAGTCTTTCTAGTACCCAACTTTCTACTTCATCTTCTGCAAGAACTTTTGCACCTAGTTCTGAGAAAGTCGAGGTAGCTTGCCGATAAGTTTGCTGAAGTTCTTGATAGTTATCAAAGTCTTTTTTAGGCTGTAGTGCCATGATTGCAATAGGAAAATCAGGTTGACACTGTTTTACATCAGTAATCATCCAAGACAAAGAGTTTTGCAGGTGTTCCTGTCTTTTCACCTCAAATGACATACCGTATGCTGCTAAGCAAGGTCGCCCATTAGCAACAACCGCATCAAACTTGTGCTGGGCATGAATACCCTGCACCGAATAACTTGTTTTTAGGAGTTCTTTATAATCATTTTTCACGTGTTGTTGAAAAACATTTCTAAATTTAGAAGTGGTCAATCTTGCAGCATCTTGGCGGTCACGTCGATGCGGTTTTTGGGAATTCAAATCTACCAAAAAATTACTAGCAATATCTTCTAGTAAACTATCGACATCTTCTAACGAGCCACGAGGTTCTGTCCACTGAATACTATTGAGCCAATCCTGGGCAATTTTATTTAAACGTTCCTGATAAGGAGCATTTGGGTTATCCCCAGGAAAAATCAATCCACAGTCAGCAGCTTCAGACATTCGCTGAGCAAAAGTTTTTAAGAAAGTAATATCTTCCATGCCAAAGTTTCGCACGCGCTCCCAGTTTGTGAGAAACTGGACGCGCACCTGTTCTTCGTTGAAAGCAACAACGCCAATATTAATCCGTTCGTTAGCAATTGGATTGGGAACGTATTGAACGATACTATACTTGCTTGCCATTGTTTCCGCCTTTTTGTCTGACAGTGGCTATAAGAGCGCCAGTAAATCCTGTCTTCTTTTAACAAGATACTCTACCAGGGTAACACGCTCGTCAATTGTAAGTCCCCATTCGCTGGGTGGAGCAGCCACAGCTTGAATAATGCTTTCTTCGCTGACGGCATCGAGAAGCATAAGTCCCTGGTTCATATCCTCTGGCTTTAGTTGACAATTAGAAACAAGGCGGGAGTTTATCTCAGCATTAGCAGCTTCGAGCAAGTCGCGCTGCTTCCACTCTGGGCCGCCTGGAAAAAAATGACCGTGATCTACAGAGTAAACTAAATTGGGACGAAAATTTTGATAGATGAATTGATAGTCATTAGCATATACCCATCCGTACAACAAAATTAGCAAAGCAAATCTTTCGCGGTTTTCGGGCTGGTTTGTGTAGTTGATTTCTTCTCTTTCGGAAGAACATTTAGGTATGTAAAGCGTAGCATGAGCCATCCCTGGAGTAAGATAAGAAAATCTAGAATCTTCAGTAATTAGTTCCTCAGAAATTTCCACAATACAAGGTTCTCCGACAGGTGCTCCGATTGCCATCCCAAGTCTTGCTACCACCTGATCGTTGACGATTTGACGCCCAGCTTGTTGTCCCTTGATGACATATTCGCGCTTATCAATGCCCGTGCTAAAACTGGACGCGCGGCAGAAGCCCACCCTGAACGAAAGGTAATGATAATTATCGGATCTTCAGCTCGATCGATTCCGGCTTCTAAACAATTTTTCCACCTTTTTCTGCTCTCTTGCTTAGTCTCTGCACTATCGCTCACAATAATTTCGCAGTCATAAATCTGCTGGAAATTTATACATTATCACTTTATATAGCAAGACTTAATGATTTGTCAAAGATTTTTTTATCGTGCTGCGAAGGACACAAAGGAAGAGGAAAGCAAGAGTTCATGAATTCGGCAAGGATGGCTATACCTTCTTAAAATCCTCCAATTCGTCCGACTATTTGCATTTTACCTTGTCGAGATCCTTTGAGAATCACAGCTTCGCCGCTTTGCGGTACAATATCAGTAATGGCGGTAATATTTACTTGATGAGTTACCATAATAATCGCCTCTTTAGTGTTGCGGTTGTCAACAATTAATTTGCGAATTGTCGCTGTTTGTCTGGCTTCTTGGCTGCTGTCGCTAAAGAATGAGTTGAGGGCTGGTAATGGCTCGAGTTTGCCTAAATTTATCAGTTTTGCTGTTTCCAAACACCGGCACCACTGACTCGATACAACTCTGGCAACTTTGATGTTGCGGTTGCGAAATTCGGCTGCCATTTGCTTTGCTTGGGTTTATCCCTGTGCTGATAAATTGCGCTGGGTGGAACAGTCACTCAACTTAAAGTTAGCAGGATCTCCGGTGCCTGGGGCGATCGCGTGTCGCATTGCTACCACCAACCCCGTCTCACCCCGCTGCAACAATTGCCACCCTGCTTGAGTTTGCGCGTTGGTTGCTGCGTCAGAACTTGCAGTTGCAGTAATTAAGCCGATCGACAATACTAAAGCTAGCAACCCGAAAAAGCCTTTCCAGTTGAGGTAAATCCGCGCAGCCATTGTTGCAGAAGTTAGAAATTAACTTATCATATTATAATACAACAAATATTGCTCTATGGAACTCACCAATTTTATTGCTCTTTCTGTCATTATTGCTCTCGTGCTGGGGATTGGGTTGGGAACAATGACTTGGGCTTACTTCGGCAAGGGCAGCATTTCTGTACTCTTTAAAGAACCAATTTTAAGTTCCCCAGAATTTCCAGATACCGACAGCGGCACCAAAGCTTCCGTTTATTTCCAACAAGGAATTGAGGCTTATCAGTCGGGAAATTACCGCAAAGCTAAAGATAAATTTACCAGCGCTTTAGAACTAATTTCAACTTTGGCAGAAGCTTACCACAATCGTGCCTTGGCTTTTGCAAATTTGCGATCGGATGACGAGGCTGTTGCAGATTTAATCCGTGCCAGCGAATTATACCAACAGCAGGGTGCTGGATTTGCGATCGACACGATTAAACAAAATCTTGCCGCCTTGAAGCAGCGCAAATTAGAACGAGAAAAACAAAAAGCAGTAGCGACATAAATTATTATGTTGGGTCAGTGTAACTCAACCCAAACCTAGAGTTTTAGCCTGAAAAACCCGGTTTCTTTGTGGTTGGGAGAAACCGGGTTTGTTTACAGAATTTTTGTTAAAGTTGAAAATCAAGATTTAAGCTTCTCCCGCTCAACTAAATTGTTCTGGAATCTTCTATTTGGTCGATTTTAGCAATCATCATTTCTCGGCTAGGTGCCACAACTCGATAATTAGTAATGGGATCGTAAGCTTCCCATTCTTGAGTCACTTCGCTGTCTTGCCACAAAAACCATTCCCGATAAATTTCGCCGTCATCAATGTCGCCGCACAATGGCAGCCAATCATCTCCTCCCAAGCTCTCAAAATCTCCTCCTACTAAGTCAATCCAAGCTGTAAGGATACAAGAGTCAATAGCATTATTATTAACAGTGACTGTGTTAGAGTGAAGAGAAGTTTCGGGAAAACAAAGTGTGGATTTCATAAGCTGTACCTGAATGTTATGTTATTAATTTATAAAAAAATCCTCTACCGCAGTGACAGCAGAATGCCACTATCCCAACCTCCACAGTTCCCACCTCGAAAAAACTTGACACTCAAAGCGCTCAAATACCTCTGCTGTAAGACTTGAGAGCGCTTTGAGTCAAGTCGCTAGAGAGGTTAAATTGAGCCAATTTGCCAAGTGGCACTGCAGAAAGCCCGATCGACCAAATATTGCTGGCGAAGGAGCTCGCGCATTCAGAAGCGAAGGCCGCGCGACTGCCAATTGTATACTGGGTAAGTTGGCGAGTTTCAGTACAGTTTTTGTGGTAAAATTAGAAGTAACCGGACTTTCGTACCGACAGCCTGGTTTTGTCAAAAGCTTTCCAACGGTGGTGCGATGCCAGTTTTGATTTATTGTTAATTTTGCGAAGTCCCGATCGACTCTTAGGGAAAAAAATTATGGAAACAACCAACCAAGAAAGAATTATCAATCTGACAATCCACTTTACCAACGGCAAACAGCAACACTTCGAGTTCATTCCGCCAGAGGTAAGAGTAGGAGAGCAAGCAAATTTAGGCACTCGCCTGCACAAAATGTTGACAGCAGACCCCCTAATTATCGAATTGGCAGATAAACTTGTAGCTATCCCAGCTCACAACATACAAAGTATTGAAATATCGCCGGTTCCTCCCAAATTGCCAGATGGTGTCATTCACCCAATGCGAGAAATTAAGAAATAGCTAAGCTGTTCTGCATCCAAATTCAACTGAAAAGGCGGGCCGGATGCCCACCCCACACAAGCTTTTAATAAACAGAAATGTCTCAATTAAATGCGAACAACTTATTACAGCTAACAGATTTAAATGACCCAAAAAGTTGTCGATCGCAGGGACGATATATGTCGCGTGAGTGAGGGGAATAATTGCAGGTTTCACAGACTTTAACTTACCAGAAAAAATGCTAGAACTCCACTGTCACACAACTTATTCCGACGGCACTCTCACCCCTGCCGAACTCGTAGCCGCCGCCGCATCTTCGGGGGTTCGCGCCTTGGCTGTCACCGATCACGATACGATGTCGGGTTGGGATGAAGCCTTTGCCGCCGCTGCTTTGTACGGTATCGAAATAGTCCCCGGACTCGAACTCAGTACAGTGCACAACGATCGATCTTTGCACATTTTAGGTTTTTATCCCGATGCGAATAAATTGCAAATTCCTTTGAACGATCGCATAGAAGGCAGGTTTCGCCGATCGCAAGAAATGGTAGACAAATTAGCAGCGTTGGGATTCGCGATCGAACTGCCAACAACATCGCCAGGAATGGCACCGGGAAGGCCTCACATTGCCTCTGCGCTGGTAAAAGCTGGTCACGCCAAATCATCGCGGGAAGCCTTCGATCGCTGGCTGGGAGACGACGGCCCCGCCTACGTGCATTACGACAAATTCTCGATCGCCGAAGGCATCAATTTATTGCGGAGTTGCGGCGCAGTACCAGTCTGGGCGCACCCTTATTTGTTTCGCGGCGGCGCTGTTGAGGAAGTCTTAAAAGAATTAGTAGATGCTGGCTTAATGGGAGTTGAAGTATACCATCCCAGCCACAGTTCTAGCCAAATTCAAAAGTTGAAAGATTTGTGTATTCACTACGGTTTGCTGGTAACTGGTGGCAGCGATTATCACGGCCCCGATCCTGAAAGGAACGAAAGGAAAGGTGTTGAAAGTACCCAATTGAATATGCTGCATATACCGTTGGAATTGCTCGAACCGATTAAGGTTGCTGCGGCGAGTTTGAAGTAATAATCGTAGGGTGCGTCAGTTTAAATCGGAGTAAATAGGAATAATCAAGTCATTCTAACGCACCGTATTAGACATCTTGAAAATTCCTAAAACTATCTGCGTTCATCTGTGTTTATCTGCCATTATCTGCGGTTTGTTTATCAAATATTTTGCAAGAGGTCTACTACAAACTGATAAAAAGGAAAAAGAACATAAATTAATGTAAAGTTAGCGAGTAATTGCTGTTGAGCTAATGTTAGGATAGTAGTAACGTTTAACTACTCGGCGGAGCTTATTATGAGTACAGAAGACAGAGCAAAGGCGATCGGCAAAAATGTAGAAGGCAAAGCTCAGGAAATTTTCGGGAACATCACGGGCAACAAAAAAGACCAAGCTGAAGGTAAGGCGAAACAAGCGGAATCGGCCGCCCGCCACGCAGCAGAAGATGTGAAAGATGCTGTGAAAAATCTGAGTGATAAGGCCAAAAGGGCGATCGACAAATTGTAGAAACGGCAATTTATGCGAGTTTTTGTATGTCATTGCGAGCTCTTAATGAAGCAATCGCCGGGGTTCTGGGATTGTTTCGCGAGCTCGTAATGACATTGTTGTTTGGACTCTGGGATGGCGACGCACACCGAACAATGATAGAGCTGTCGCACCCTCCACCCGATATTTCTGCATCAGTCATGCTACAATATCGGGTGATTAAGTTCTAGTCTGACTTGCGCTTGTTATTCTTCAGCAATTCCAAAAGGGTCAGCCCCCCAACCTTGAAAACTTCAGCGGATTTCTGGCACAACTGTTTCTGCTCAGGAGAAAGCGTTGGTTGGAAAGCCAATGACACGGCTGTAATTCCAGAGGAGAAGGTTAAGGCTGAAGCTAAAACGATAGCAAGGATTGGGTTGTTAGAATTACGTTTATTCTTATTCATCTGAATGGCTCCATATGTTTGATATCTATAAGTTTCGCAGGTCTTAAATTGATTGAAAATAGCCAATAGAAACTTACTTTTAAACTGATCATTGACAAATAGGAGCGGATGTAGTAGTGGGTTGGAAAGTGCGATCGGGCAAACTGGCATTAGTCAAGCAAAAGGTAACGGACAAAGGTGGTAGGCAACAGGTTCGCTGGGAAGTTGCCCAATATAAAATCAAACAAGCTTTGGCTGCTAGCGGGAAAGCACTTGAAGGTGGACTAGGTATAGCAGACTTTCAATCCTTAGCTAACCAGGGTATTTTAACTTTGAATGACGAATGCTCAATCATTGAGATAATGCCAGAATTAGGGTTAAAAAAATTTAGCTTAGAAGCAATTAAAAATCATTTTATTTCCAATTATCAATATGACATAAAATCTTTTCTTGATGATGATCTGAAAATAAAAAATAATACTAGCCCAACTTGGCAGAGATTTTTGAAGGGAGAAACAGCAATTGAATATGAGACTTTTAAGACTATTTGTACTGTTTTAGAGCTTGATTGCAACGAAATAGGCATGGAGGACGAACCAGAAATTCCTGACTCTAAACAACTAGAAACTTTGTTGTGGGACTTAAACCACCGTACCCAAGTTGCAGATTTCCAAGCCTTAGCCCAAAAATCACATAATTTAGTCTGTTTAAAATTTCGTTCGGCTCCAGGGAAGAAGATTCCTATGTTTTGGTTACTGAAAACTCTGGTTCAGTCAGTTGATAACAGTATCCAAAAAGCTGAAATCATTTTTTCTACTCAGATTTACTCGGATTCTACAGATAGGCTGAATAATATTATTACAGGACTCAGACTTCCCCAAAAACTTGAGAAAAAGAAAAAGCCTGACGCAATTGCTAAAGAAATTCATAAAAAAATATTGAAAGAAAATAAAACTATAGTTTTACTGTTTTTTACGGATGAGCGGCAACAATCAGCAGATTGTCAGGAATTGTTTAATCTATTGCATGAACCTCTGCTCAACGAATTATCCGTGAAGAAAACTGAGCAAAAACTGTTGATGGTATGGATTGATTCGCAACCATTATCTCAAGGGGAATCAGATGCTTTCGATGAGGATTATGACAATCATCAGAATGATTCCCTCTATACTAAAATCGATGTTAGCCCTAGGTTCAACAATAGTGATATAATGGAATGGATAAATCGTCAAGACGTGAAAACATTTATTAACAAAACTAGAAATTCTTTATTAAATGACAACATCGCCGATATTATTTGGAATGAGAGCCAAGAAGGGCAACCAGAATTTTTATTAGAGTCTGTCTATAATCTTTGTAACTTAAAATGGGAGGAGCATCAACGTTCATGGCAAAAACTGTAGAACCAAATAAGTCTCAACTTCAATTCACCGGGGACATCAAATATCAGCCCAAGGCTGGTGAAATTGCTCCAGCAGATACAGGAGAAACTCTTTATCCCTATTTAGCAGATGTTAGCGAGGGCTTGGTTGAGGCTGTTAACTTGGCGATTAACCTGAAAAGACCATTGCTGCTGGAAGGGGAACCGGGCTGCGGTAAAACACAGTTGGCTAAAGCTGTTGCTTATGAATTTAGTCAACGCTATAACGATAAAGTTAAATGGCCCTATGCAGATTGGTGTGTTAAATCCACAGAACAAGCGCGAGATGGCTTGTATATGTATGATGCTGTGAGGCGGCTATATGATGCACAGCTAGCAGCGACAGATGACGACGCAGCAAAACAACGTTTTAATGACTCCAAACATACAGATTATATCAAATGGGGAGCGCTTGGCAATGCTTTCAAAGACTCCCAAAATAGTCAGCGCACGATTGTCTTAATTGATGAAATTGATAAGGCTGATATTGATTTCCCTAACGATTTACTTTTGGAACTTGAAGAAAAACGATTTGTTGTTCGAGAAACTAGAGAAGAAGTTCGCGCTAAAGAAGGCTTTGAACCAATTATTTTTATTGCTAGCAATGCTCAAAGAAGGTTGCCTGATGCTTTTTTGAGGCGCTGTCTTTATCACTATGTGGAATTTCCTAGCAAGGAAAATTTACAGAGAATTGTTGAAGCACGGATTGGTAAAAAATGGTCTTCAAAATTAACAGACAAAGCTCTGAATAAATTTTTAGAGGTTCGTGATCTAATGGAGGAGGAAAGAGGAGAGTTTGGTAAAAAGATTAGCATTAGTGAATTACTAGATTGGTTTACCGCATTGCATCTACACGCAGACAAATCCGAACTTGAGAAACTTTTAGGACAGAAGAAAATACCCTATGCTAGTACATTACTCAAAAGTCGAGAGGATTTGCAACTAATCGCTGGGGACTCAGGAGGTGAAGATGAAGACGACGACTGAAGTTAATCTGCCTTTCTATGAATTGTTTAGCCAACTCCGACAGGCGGGATTTCCTCTGGGTATTTGTGATTACACTTTACTGATGGAGGCTTTGGACACTGATGTTTATTCATTAGAACCAGAATCTGTTAAGCAATTGCTAAATACTCTATGGGTGAAAAGTCGCTCTCAAAAACAACAGTTTGAGGCTATTTTTGAGCGCGCAGTATCTACACCTACTCAAAAATTTGATGCTGATGATGATTCTTCCCAGACGAAATCAGATACTTCTAATTTGGTGATGGAATCGCCACCACGCCCTCCTAAAAAAGATAGTATTCCCGGAAAGCCGAAGGAAAAATCTTTCTTTTTTCCAGCTACTTCTCAATCACCAGTCACTACTTCTGTACCAGAAAATTGTGAAGTTGTGAAAGCTATCAAAACATATCATCAACAAGATTTGACGAGTTTTAAGCCAACGGTTAAACCGAATGATTATTTGCCTGTCACCGAACCACAAATGGTACAGGGTTGGTACAATCTTAAACGCTCAATTCGCATGGGAACTCGATTAGAATTAGATGTTGATGCTACTATCGAACAAACGAAACGTCAAGGTAAATTAGTTTTGCCTGTGATGAGCCCGCGCCGACTCAAGTATAACTCTCTATTGTTGTTGATTGATCAGAGAGGTTCTATGCAGCCGTTTCATGTTTTATCTCGGCAGTTAGTTGCTACTGCTCAACAAACCGGATGTTTGACTTCTGAGTCTTGTTATTATTTTGATAATTATCCTCACGATGAATTGTATTGTGATTCGCAGTTTAATACTGAAATTCCTTTAGAACAAGTTTTGGCCGGGCTTTCGTCTCAACACACAGTTGTTTTGATTTTTAGTGATGCTGGTGCAGCAAGGCGAGATTATACTCCCAGGCGGATTCGTGAAACTCAATCGTTTTTGGAGCGCTTAAAACGAGAAGTGAAAACAATTGTTTGGTTAAATCCTATTCCAGAATCTGCTTGGCGAAATACAACTGCTGGGGCTCTTGCTAAATCTAAAATTATGCAAATGTTTCCTGCAAATAGTAAAGGCTTTCAAAGGGCAATTGAGGTGCTGCAATGACTGAATCTACAGCGACTGGTAATGATTTAAAAGAACAAAATGCTATTAAGCAAATTGAAGCATTTGAAAAACGTTTTAGTAAAGAGCATCTGGAATTCGCTCGTCGTGCAGCTTTCCCTCTGGCTTTGACACCGGATTTGCTTTATCGCTTGCGGGATTACCTTTTGCAGCATGACGAAAAATTGCAATTGCCTTGGATTGCAGTTGCTGATTTGCTATTGTCTGGTTTGTGCAGCGAAGTTGATGAAGAACTATATGAAATGGATATCACAGTTCGCAAGGTGCTTTTACAAAAGTTGAGTCAAGATGATTTGTGCAAACTATCGACGAATTTTTTTCTGAAATATGTTAAGCGAAATTTTCAATCAAAAATTCCTGGGTTAAAACAAGCGCAGCGCTGGACAGCTTTAGCCTACGTAAACCCGGAGAAAGCAGCAAAAGAATTAACTCTGAAGCTTAGTCAATTATTGCAACAGCCAAATCTTAGTCAATGGTTGCAGAAGTCGTCGTTAGTAGAAACTTTGGCTGAGCCTTTGCGAGCTAATTTTGAACCTTTGTTGACTCTAGCACAGGCAATGAAACAAACGGCTTTAGGCGATTACACAGAAGCAACTCGGTTGTTTGAGAGTTTGCCCAAAACAGCAGAAGGAGAAGTTGCGCTGGTGGCTGGAGTGGAAGTTGATTTGCCATCCCATCCCATCCCCGCTAAAACTTTTACTTTTAAAACTGTGATGGTTAATCCTGAAGGTGAGATTATCCAAGAAGAAACCAAAACAGCTTCGTACTTTACTGAAAAATTAGACGGTGATACCAGCTTAGAAATGGTTTATATCCCTAGGGGTAGATTCTGGATGGGTGCACCTGAAACGGAAGCAGAAAGCTATGACGATGAAAAACCTCAACATCAGGTGACAATCAAACCGTTTCTGATGGGAAAATACCCGATTACTCAAGCGCAGTGGCTAGCAGTGGCTAAATTGCCCAAAATCCACTATGACCTTAATCCCGACCCATCTCGCTTTAAAGGTGAAAACCTGCCTGTAGAAAGCATTTCTTGGTATCACGCTGTGGAATTTTGTGCCAGATTGTCTGTGCACACAGGTAGAAGCTATCGTCTCCCTAGCGAGGCTGAATGGGAATACGCCTGTCGCGCTGGGACAACCACACCGTTTCACTTTGGGGAAACGATAACGACAAAATTAGCTAATTATAGAGGTACAGATCATAAAGATAACAAATGGTCTGGTTCCTATGGTCAAGGGCCTAAAGGAATTTACCGCCAAGAAACAACGCCTGTGGGTAGTTTTGAGGTAGCCAATGCCTTTGGACTCTACGATATGCACGGAAACGTCTGGGAGTGGTGTGCAGACCCTTGGCACGGTAGTTATAATGGTGCGCCTACTGATGGTAGCGTTTGGGATGATACTTGTAATGATAATCGTTATCAAAGTAGTGTTGATTTATTAGTCAATCCAGAGGTAAAAGATAACCAAGCTCGGCTGCTGCGCGGTGGTTCGTGGTACGACCTTCCGCGCTATTGCCGTTCTGCTTTTCGCAACGTCGTTGCGCCGGACATCGACGACGTCAGCATCGGTTTTCGGGTTGTGTGTGTGGCTGCGTGGACTTAATAGCTCTTTACACTTTTACCCTCTTGCTCTTTACACTTCTTAATTTTTCACTTTTTATGTCGCCTTTGGTGACTCGATTTTTTTTTGGGAAAAAACGACACTAAACGTGCTAATATTTTGTCATGAACGAATTGCCAATCATTCAAAGAACCTACGATTTAATCAAATGGTATGTACCAATCTTG
>Ga0335394_10000374_pt1 | contig 46789 bp, 36 predicted proteins | sample MAT03_FD_205741 | JGI IMG/M metagenome (GOLD analysis project Ga0335394, IMG submission 205741) | Freshwater microbial communities from Lake Fryxell liftoff mats and glacier meltwater in Antarctica - MAT-03 (spades assembly) (version 2) ... | reverse complement strand
ACCAAATGGTACAAAAGCAAACTTTTATTATGACTTTTATGAATATGTTCACTCATAAAGCAAAGTTAGTCCTTTACTTATATTATCCGACTACCGAAGCAGAGCTTCGGAGTATTCTCTGAATAAACTGAGGAAACTCTGCCTCATATAAAATGCAGCTGCTCCATAGCGGCCTGAATTCGTATGATTTCCGGTAAAAGACCTGCAAGGTATACTATTTGCATTTGTTTATGGGTTATGAAGTTTCTAAACCTTTTGTTATCCCTTTTTATTATGAGCACATTACATTCACAAGATAAAGTCAGCAGTGTCGATCTGCAGAAATATTCCGGCAAATGGTTCGTTGTTGCACTTATACCAACGTCTTTTGATAAGAACTGGGATTACACAACCGAATCCTATACCCTCAATTCGAAAGGCAAAATAGATATCCTTACGACCTACCGTAAAAAAGGAGAAGAAAAAGAAAGGTCTGTGAAATCAAACGGATTTCCTATTAAGGAAACAGCAAACGTTAGTTGGAAAGTTCAGTTTTTATGGCCTTTCAAGGCAGATTACCTGATAGAAGAATTATCGCCTGATTACACTTATGTGGTGGTTGGACATCCTAAAAAAAAGTTTCTATACATCATGAACCGCAGCGGTAAAATGGCAGACATTCAATACGACGAAATTGTAAAAAGGTGTCGTGAAAAAGGCTACGACCTCAACAAATTAAAAATAGTGAATCAAGGGTTTGAATAAACCTTTTAGTAAATTTTGTTTTTTGTCGGTTTGTAATTTATCATCATGGTAAATACTTTAGAGTTATAATTCATACAATGAAATCTGATTCCAAACTCACCATTTTCGCTATCTCCGGTAGCTTAAAAATAACTTCTTCCAACTCGCGCATTCTAAAAGCATTATCAAAATTTTCTGGACATGATATTGAATTCACAATTTATGAAGAATTAGAACAGCTTCCTCCATTTAATCCCGATAAAGAAGCCGGAAACGCAAGTGTAGCAAGATATAAAGAGCTTTTAAAAAATGCCGACGGTGTTATAATAAGTACGCCGGAATATGCTTTCGGAGTTCCCGGTACATTAAAAAACGCTTTGGACTGGACTGTATCTACGGGGGAATTAAATGAGAAACCTGTGATCGCTATTAGTGCCTCGCCCTTATACGAAGGTGGCGCAAAAGCTCTGTCCTCCCTCTTGTTAACGCTTGGAGCTTTGGGAACTAAAATGACTGAAAAATCCCACCTTAGTATTTCTGATATTCATAGGAAGATAAATACCGATTCAGAAATTCTGGACAAACAAATGAAAATAGATCTTGAATTTATTTTCGGGCTTCTTATTGATCAGGTAAAAGAATTAAGAAGTCAGCACAAAGAACCGTCTTAACAATTGTCAATCCGACCTTGTAGTGTGTCCCAAAAAGTAATTTTGGGTAATTTCACTCGCCCGATCTCACACAATGAACAGGAAAGACTTTTTAAAATCAATTGCCATATTACCATTAGCAGGAACCGCTATGCAATTAAACGACTTAGCTAAAATTACAGCGGGATTCGGATCAACCGACCAAATGCCCGTGCTCTTTGTAGGACATGGCAATCCTATGAATGCTATTACAGATAACATCTACAGCAAAAGCTGGGCAGACATGGGAAAGAGGCTTCCGGTGCCAATAGCCATATTATGTATTTCTGCGCACTGGCTTACAAATGGCACGGCTATTAGTATGACAGATAAACCAAAGACTATTCATGATTTTGGTGGTTTTCCTGAAGAGCTATTTGCAGTCCAGTATCCGGCTCCTGGCGCTGTAGATTACGCTAAAATGGCGATCTCTTCGGTTACCTCAACAAAAGTGCATGAAGACTTTGAATGGGGTCTCGATCATGGCGCCTGGTCTGTATTAAAAAACATGTATCCTAAGGCCAACGTACCAGTTTTTCAAATGAGTATCGATTACGGTAAACCGCCAGAATATCATTACAATCTGGCTAAAGAACTTTCAATGTTGAGACACAAAGGAGTTTTAATCGTAGCGAGTGGAAATGTGGTTCACAACCTCGGTATGGTAAGCTGGGGTGATAGTGAAAAGAAATTCGATTGGGCCATAGAGTTCGACAACCTCGTTAAAACAGGTATTGAAGACAACAATCCAAGTCCCTTAATAAACTATCAAAAACTTGGTAAGATTGCTACAATGGCACATCCTACCAACGACCATTATTTACCATTGATGTATGCCATAGGACTAAGATCTAAAACTGACACCTTTGAATTTTTTAATACGGCTTTCGACTTAGGATCCATTAGCATGCGAAGTGTGATTTTTAGTTAGCACCCATCATTTTGCTCTTTAAGAAATGAAATTACTCTTCGATTCTTTAATTAGGGTTAGATCTAAATTTATTTCTTCACAAACGTATAGGTGCTAGTAACCTAGTCGGTGCCACTTACTGATAGAAGCTCATATCCTTTAATTGAAAGTCCGTTAATGGCATCATTAATAATCTTTGTGTTGCTGACGAAATTCTTGGAAACGAACCTATTTAAAGCAAGCTCCTCCGTTTTTCCATCTTCGTAAGCGATCACGATTTTAGCAGCTCCATAAACTTCAAATACGCACATCGTTACATATTTATTCCTGGAATCCGCATTATAAAAGGCTGTCAACAGAAAGAATAAAACTCCTACACCGATTAAAAAAAGTAAGGTTAATTTTTTCATAGAGTTAAGTCTTGTAGTAAATAAAAAAAATTCAGTTAAGTAAAATTCATTCTACTTAACTTTCAATTTAGCATCCATCTCAGATGCTTTTACGTTGTCACTGGTTAAAAAATATAACTTGCGTAAAGCAGACATAGTTGAACGGTCATCGGTTTTAATGGCCAATGCTTTTTCCAAAAAAGGAATTGCTTTTTTGTAATATACCTGAGCATTTGCTTCGTTTTCTTTTTGACGCTTCGCCATGTCGGTAATCTTTTCAATTTTGTAATTTGCCAGATAACCTCCGTAATTATTGTACATGGCTCCAAGATTATACAGAGAGTTGTAGAGATATTCTTTATTGGAAGGACTCAGATCTATTGCTTTTAAATAATTTGTTTCTGCATTCTTAAACAGCTCCTCAAATTCCTTCGGCTTTTCAAGATCCTTTCCACTTGATTTGTCCTTAGGATTAGCCATATTTTCATAGATCTGCCCGGTGATAAAATAAAACAAAGAGTTTTTTGGATCTTTGTCAATAGACAGTTTTAAATTAACCAAAGCTTCTTGTTGTTTTCCTTTTGATAGGAATAGGTTTGTCTCCTGCGTAAGTAATCCGATATCATCTGGAAATGCGGTTCTTCCTTTTCGCAGACTTTCCATTGCAGAAGCAGAATCGCCTTTCGCCAACTGAGCCGTATAAATAGCTTCATAATTATAAGGAGAAGCAATTTTAGCGTCAACCATTTTCTTATTGTACTCAAAAACCTTTTCCGTATTTTTAGACTTTGTAGCGGCAATACAGGCATTATAAAAATTAGCAGTATCCATCGTTTTATAGAGGATCGTATTCATGACTCCTGTTTTGTAGAAGTAATCTGCTGCGTCTTCATACTTTTTTGCCTTGTATTTTCCTGAGGCAATGTTCCCCGACTCCATCTTCATCTGCTGAGCAGCTAAAGCAAATTTAAGTTCATCCTCATCAAGCGCCGACACTCCTTTTTCAAGTCCCGTCTGAATGGTCTCTAAAAATTTCGGGTCAAGGTCTTTAATTTTAATGAGTTCTTCAGTAGCCACTTCAAAGTCTTTAAGCTCAATGTTGCCATAGGCCATCATCAAACGCTCATTCTTATCCGTTACCGTTGATTCTAGTTTCTTTTTCTCTTCGTCAAGCTTGTATTGAAATTGAGCGTAACTAATCCGCATTTTATATGCGTGAGTCTTCGCTTGTTTTTTTGTATCTTCATTAGCCAGCGCAAGATCAATGGCTTCATTTGCTTTAGTCAGATAATCAATATTTGGTTTACCATCCCTTAAAGTCTCTTCATAATCACTCAAACCTCTCCAGGCTGTTTGTACTTTCCCCTTTTGAGCAAACGTACTTGTTGCAATAAGAAGACCTGTCGTTAAAATTACATTTTTATATTTCATGCCTTTTTTTGGTGTTTATTTTGTATTAATCATGAAGCGTTGTCGCCTGAGTCTGCATTAAATGATAGTGAAACGGGCTTTGTTCTGCTTCAAATAATAGTCAAGCGAGCTTTGTTCTGCTTCAAATAATAGTGAAGCGAGCTTTGCTCTGCTTCACTATTTATATTTTTCCGCCTTTTCTGTTTCGCCTAATCTTAAGCTCAATTGTCGCAGCAATTTTTTTGAATTTGCATCCTTTGGATTACTCAACTCATAAGCTGTTTCAAGATATCGGAGAGCTTTTTTAAAATTCTCGTTGGATTTAGTTTCGTACTCTTTTGTTTTTGGATCTTTAAATCCAAGTGCATTTAATTTATCGTTCCATTCCTTGCCCGCACCATAGTACAATACGCCTAAATTATAATTAGCAGTTTCAGATTCTGGTTTAAGTTCAATGGCTTTTAAATACTCTTTTTCTGACTCTTCAAATTTTCCGGTTTTTCTGTAAACGTCAGCTAACACTATATGCAATAGCTCATTGTCCGGAGCTACTTCTATAGCAGCTTTTAATTTATCCTTCAGAACATCTGTTTTTTTGCGCGCCATATAAATATCAATCTCAGTTCCAATAAGGCTCATGTTCTCCTCAAATAAAAGCTTGCCTTTTTCAATGTAGGACAAAGCAGCCGTTGTATCTTTATCTGCAAGAGATATTCTTACCATATCCGTGTACAATCGTGCATCCTTGTACTTCATGTCCATTAACTTTCCTGCATACTCTACTGTTTTTGACTTATCGCCCGAAGTTTTATACATTTCAAATTTGTCAAAAACGATCTTCTCTCTAGTAATATTTTGACGTTTCATACCTTGATTAAAATCATAAGGGATAGCCTGTTCTAAAAGGTCATAGCAATACAACGCTTTCTCGTATTCCTTAATGTATGAATAAAATCCAGCCTTGCGCTTTGTAGCAGCAGCAGCAGCAACAATATTTCCCTTAACATTCTCATCCATTGTTTTACTTCCAAATTCGGGACCCATGTCTTCGATTTTTGAATTTTTATACAGATTCACCTTGTCATACTTAAAACAATTTATATAGGCTTCTAATGCTTTTTCTTCCGCCATTGTATCAAGCTCTTTTACACTTTTAGCTGTGTCAGAATAAATTTTCTTATATACATTTCCTCTATACAACCACATTTTGGGATTTTCTTTCGTGGATTCATGCACCGCAGCCGCATCTGCTGCTGCTTTAGCTTTTGGATAATCTTTACTCCGTACATAATTAGACATGTTTTGCATCTGTATATTCTGTGAGAAAGCAAATACGGTAAGTAACGTAAAAGTAAGAGTGATGATTTTTTTCATGTTTTTGATTTGAATGTAAATGTAAGTTCTTGTTTTTATTTAACCTTGTAAAAAAACCACTAAGCTAGATAACTTAGTGGTTTTATTATGTTTAGTGCTAAGCATTAATTTGTATATGGACGCAAAGATTGCTTATTTACATAAATTAATCAATAGAAATTTTCTTTAATTTAACCTTATTTAGTACATCTTTATTGTTAGCGTCTTTAGACCCTTTATTCAACAAGTCTTCAATGATCCACTTGTCGCCAACAACCACTGTAGTAAGCTTATTGGAGTCAAAGTACTTTTTAATTTGTTGATTTATATCCTCTTTTGTCATACTTTTCAAAATCTGGTTCTGTTTTGCGGTATAATCTTTTTCAAGATTAAATCTGGCAATAGACGAAAGGAAATCTGCTTTTTGATAAGGATCTTCGTACTTAATCGCCTCCGTGTTTAAAAGCGCACTTTTCGTATAAGCGAGTTCAGCGTCTGTAATCCCTGTAGCTTCGTATTTTTTAAACTCTTTAATGATCTCTGCCAGTGATAATGCAGTAGAGCTGCGTTTCACCGCTGCTGAAATCTGGAAAGTACCGCTGTATTTGCCACCGTTAAATCCTGAACGGATCCCGTAAGTGTAACCTTTGTCTTCACGTAGGTTTAAATTTAAACGGCTGTTAAACGCTCCGCCAAAAACGAAATTGGAGATTCTGTTTTTGTAATAGTCTCCAGTAGCATCAAATTTTAGTGATGGATACCCCATAACAATAACAGAAGAAGGTGCCAGGCTTTTGTTGGATATAAAGAAACGTGGTTCAGCCGGAGCAACGGGTTCAACTATGGGTTGAATAACCACTTCTTTAGCGGCCCATTTATTTAAAAATTCAAGTTTTGCAAGAATTTCTTTTTCTTCCACATTACCAACAATAACCAGGTTTGTTACCGATGGTGAGTAGTAATTGTTATAGTAGTCTTTTATATCAGCCAACTCAATATTATCTATCGACTTGGTAGACGGTGATAATCCCATTACCGTGTTTCCATAAAGCGAAAAGCTAAAAAGTTTACCTGCTGTTGTGTTTGCGTCGGTCTCTTCATCTCTCACACTTTCTTTATATTGCTTTTTTGCGAGTTTAAAATCTTCGTCTCTGAAACCCGGACTCAAAAGTTTTTCTTCAAAAATTTTCAAAGTAGCATCCAGATTCTTTTTAAGGCAATTTACTCGAATTGTAGTCGTTGCTTTGTTGGAGCTAAAAGATATCGAACTTCCCAACACTTCTAGTTGTGCACTAATTTGCTCCGTAGTAAAATTCTTGGTACCCTCGTTAAGCATGCTGGCCGTAAGTTCAGCAAGTCCCAATTTTTTCAACTTATCATCCCCAAAAACAAGACTTCCACCCTCCATAGTCATTACCAGCGTAACTTCGGGAGTTTCTGTATTTTTTGTACCAATAAAGTTAAGTCCGTTCTTTAACTTTGCAGAGAAGTATTCAGGAACTTTAACACTTACTTCTACGCCAGGTGCTGGTCTTGCGCCTCTGTTGAATTTTTCAACCGCCGGTGTGTAAGCCAAGCCACTGTATTCAGGATTCGCCGGGAAGGTTTGTCCCGCAAAAGGATTTACACTTCTTACAGAACTTGTATCAGTAATAGGATATGTATTTAACACTGCTGCACCTGAGCCTTTAATGTATTTATTAAATACGCGTGTAATATCATCTTTTGTGACCCGGTTGTAACGGTCTATCTCATCAGAAATAGTCGAAGATTTTCCTAACAAACGCTCCCACTCCGAAATGGTAGCATTTTTGCCCCATACGGAATTTAACTGGCTATAAGCGCTTGTTTCAATTTGTCCTTTTGCTCTGGCTAAAGCCTCATCAGTAATTCCACTTGTTCCGAATTCGTCGATAGTCGCTTTTACTTTGGCATCGATATCTGTAAACAATTTCTCAAGATTAAAATCCTCTGGAGGATATGCGAAAATATCAATTGTAAATTCACCTGACAATTCATCTGAATTATGATTAGCGCTTGCCTGAACAGCCAATTTACTTTTTACAAAGTTTTTGTAAAAAATAGAGTTGTTCCCCTGCCCCATCATAGATCCTAATAAATCCAGTGCAGGTTCATCACGGTGATAAAGGGGAATTGTAGGAAATACGCGAAGGTTTAATGGAAAATAGGTTTTGTCTCTGTAGGCGGTGTATTTATCTGTAGCGATAGTTACCGGTGCAGTTCTTAGTTTTTTAACTTCAGGACATTGTTTCAGGTCTCCGAAATATTTATCGATCAATGCAAGGGCGTCTGCTGATTTAAAATCGCCGGAAATACTTAAGATCGCGTTGTTCGGACCATACCAGCGCATAAAAAAGTTTTTCACATCTTCCAGGTTAGCGCGGTTAAGATCATCCACGTACCCAATCACAGGCCAGCTGTAAGGATGTCCCGGAGGGTAAAGTGTTTTGTTTATTTCCTCAACGTAGGCCAGAGCGTAAGGACGGTTTTCAACATTTTGAGATTTTTCGTTCTTCACCGCGTCTCTTTGGTTCTCGAATTTTTTAGTGGTCAGTGAATCCAACAAGAATCCCATCCTGTCCGACTCCAGCCATAGTCCCATTTCCAGGTAATTCGATGGCAATGTTTCGAAATAAACGGTTCTGTCACGTTCCGTAAATCCATTCATATCGCCACCTGCCGTAGACACCATTTTAAAATGTTCCTCATCTGCCACATGCTTTGAGCCCTGAAACATCATGTGTTCAAAAAAATGAGCAAAGCCCGACTTCCCTACATTTTCCCGGTTAGATCCTACCTTGTAGGTAACCATGATATTTACAACGGGATCTGAATGATCTTCATGCAATAAGATCGTTAGTCCATTCGGTAATTTCCATCTTTCGTAAGGAATTACAACTTTGTCGGGTTTTGATTCTACCTTTTCAATCAAGGCAGGCTGGGCAATCAGAGCGCTTAGGCCTAAGAGACTTAAGGCGCCTGCTAATAAAATCTTTTTAGTCATTGTGTGTGTTTTTGTGATTTAAAATAAAGAAGAAACAGAACAATTCTTTCAGCTATTCTGAAATCATCATTCTGTTTCCTACAAATAATTTTTTATAAAGATAAAATTTTTGGTTTAATACTGCATCCCGTTATTAACCAATATCGTCCGTTGGTGTAGTATTTTCATCTGGAGTTTCTGAAGCTGTATTGCTTTCACCTGTTTCCGGATTTTCAGAAACAGGCCCGGTAGTTTCTGATACAGTTCCTTCCGCGCTCACCTCGTCATCTTCTTCATGATCAACCTTAGTAACAGCTGCAATGCCGTCAGTATCCTGAATGTTAATCAAACGCACACCCTGGGTAGCGCGTCCCATCACACGAAGATCAGAAACGTTCATACGAATAGTAATTCCGTTTTCTGTAATGATCATTAAGTCATTGGCATCGGTAACAGATTTAATAGCAATCAGGTTTCCGGTTTTATCAGTAATGTTAATGGTTTTTACACCTTTGCCACCACGGTTTGTTACTCTGTACTCATCAATATCAGAACGTTTGCCGTATCCTTTTTCTGAAACTACCAATACATTAGCACTCATATCAGCAATACAAATCATTCCAATCACTTCATTTTTATCGCCTTCCTCGTCATTCAGATCAATTCCAATAACCCCGCTGGCATTTCGTCCCATCGGACGCACCTTCTCTTCATTAAAACGACATACCTTACCTAACTTGGTGGCAAGCATGATTTCGTTTTTGCCATTGGTTAAAGCCGCTTCTAACAAAATATCTCCTTCACGAATAGTAATAGCGTTAATACCATTGGCACGTGGACGGGAATAAGCTTCTACTGAAGTTTTCTTAATGATCCCTTCTTTGGTGCATAAAATAATAAAGTTATTCTGGATGTATTCTTCGTCATTCAGATCTTTAATATTAATAAATGCTTTTACTTTATCGTCCGGTTGAATGCTGATCAGATTCTGAATTGCTCTTCCTTTGCTTGTTTTGTTTCCTTCAGGAACTTCATAAGCACGGATCCAATACACCTGTCCTTTTTCAGTAAATAATAAAATATAATTGTGTGTAGAAGCAATAAACATGTGTTCTACAAAATCCTCATCACGGGTTGCTGTTCCTTTACTTCCTTTTCCACCGCGGTTCTGAGCTCTGTATTCAGCAAGGTTTGTCCGCTTCATATAACCCATGTGAGAGATTGTAATTACTACATTCTCATCCACAATCATATCTTCAATACGAAGATCATCTCCTGCGTAAACTATATCCGTGCGTCTTTCGTCACCGTATTTTTCTTTAATCTCTGTTAACTCTTCACGAATGATAGAGAAACGTAAAGCCTCGTTGTTTAAAATTTCATTCAAATGAGCAATCGTTTTCATTAACTCTTCGTACTCTGCTTTGATCTTATCGCGCTCCAGTCCCGTTAAGGTTCTTAAACGCATGTCAAGAATCGCACGGGCTTGAATTTCGGATAAATTGAACTTTCCAATTAACTCATCTTTTGCAATATCCGGACTATCGCTCTCACGAATAATTTTAATTACTTCATCCAGGTGATCAATAGCAATTAATAAACCTTCTAGTATGTGCGCACGTTTTTCTGCTTGTGCTAATTCGTATTTCGTTCTTCGTACAACAACCTCATGACGGTGCTCCACAAAATACTGGATCATATCTTTTAAGTTAAGCATCTGAGGACGCCCTTTCACGAGAACTACGTTATTAACTGAGAAAGAAGTTTGTAGAGCTGAGAACTTGTATAAATTATTTAACACCACATTTGACATGGCATCCCTTCTTAATTCGTAAACAATCCGCATTCCTTCGCGGTTACTCTCATCGCGAATTTCACTAATCCCTTCAATTTTCTTTTCGTTACAAAGTTCCCATTGGCGTTTGATCATCTCCGCCTTATTAATCTGGTAAGGAATTTCTGTAACAACTATCCGCTCTCTATCGTTAACCGGTTCAATGTTTGCTTTGGCACGCAACACAATGCGGCCGCGGCCTGTCTGAAAAGCGTCCTTTACTCCCTGATAACCATAAATTGTTCCACCTGTAGGAAAATCAGGAGCTTTGACGTGTTTCATTAAACCATCAATATCAATTTCCTTGTCATCAATGTATGCCAAAATAGCATTAATACACTCTGTAAGGTTATGGGGAGCCATGTTGGTAGCCATACCAACGGCAATACCCGAAGAACCATTCATTAACAAAGCTGGTATACGCGTTGGTAAAACCGTGGGCTCCGTTAAAGAATCGTCAAAGTTCGGACGGAAATCCACAGTATCTTTTTCAATATCCGCAATCATTTCTTCCGCTATTTTGCGGAAACGGACTTCGGTATAACGCATCGCAGCAGGAGGATCGCCATCCACAGATCCAAAGTTTCCCTGCCCGTCAACCAACATGTACCGAAGACTCCAATCCTGCGCCATACGCACCATCGTCTCATATACAGAAGAATCACCATGTGGGTGATACTTTCCTAATACCTCCCCCACAATACGGGCAGATTTTTTATACGGACGATTGTGTAGCACACCGAGATCTAACATTCCATAAAGCACACGACGGTGCACTGGCTTCAATCCGTCACGCACATCCGGTAACGCACGCGACACAATAACCGACATCGAATAATCGATGTAAGCTGTTTTCATTTCATCTTCAATGTTAATCGGAATAATTTTTTCTCCTTCTGCCATACTTTTTTCTTTTCTTAATTTGAAGCTCTTTTTAAAAGGCCTCAGCTGTTAGCTTATATTTTTTACGTCGTTTTAATGCGAATTTATATGCTCTTTTGTCAGTCCATATTTTTAACACTTGTTGGGCTAAAAGTGAGCAAGAAAATATTTCTTTGAACCGTTGAAAGTACCGAAAAAACTGCAAATACACCTAAAACTTATCAACAAAATATTTGTTAAAAAAACCAGTTCTACAATTCATCTTTCCACTTATTTAGAACTATTTTTGGTTTTGGCATTAAATATGTAACTTAACCAAACAAATTAAGGAAACTGATATATGGAAGCAAAATTTTCACCCAGAGTAAAGGACGTAATTACGTACAGCCGGGAAGAAGCTCTTAGATTAGGGCACGATTATATAGGTATTGAGCATTTAATGCTTGGAATGATCAGAGACGGAGATGGAGTTGGTATGCGCTTATTAAAAAATCTGGGGATTGATTCTTCAGAGTTGAGAAGAAGTATTGAACAAAGCCTTACTCCGGGATTACGCAAGTCAAACAACCTTGCCAACATTCCTCTGGTTAAACAAGCAGAAAAAACGCTTAAATTAACTTACCTCGAAGCAAAAACATTTAAGTCTATTCAAATAGGTACAGAACATTTATTGTTATGTATCCTGAAAGAAAACGACAACGTGGTTACAAAAACATTATTGAAGTACGGCATTGATTACGACGCTGCGCGTGCCGAATTAGAAGGGTTCCTTGAGAATCCGGGCAAGATCGAAAACTCTGCTACCGGTGGAGATGAAGACGATGCTGAAGAAACAAGTTTTGGAGGCGGTGGAAGTGGCGCCGGTTCTCAAAAGAAACAAGGAGAAAACAAATCTAAAACACCCGTATTGGATAATTTCGGAAGAGATCTTACCAAGATGGCAGAAGATGGAAAACTCGATCCTGTAGTTGGTCGTGAAAAAGAAATTGAGCGTGTATCGCAAATTTTATCCCGTCGTAAAAAGAACAATCCAATCTTAATAGGTGAGCCGGGTGTTGGTAAATCCAGTATCGCAGAAGGTTTGGCATTACGCATCGTTCAAAGAAAAGTATCGCGTGTTTTGTTTGGGAAACGTGTTGTGACTTTAGATTTAGCGTCTTTAGTAGCAGGTACCAAATACCGTGGCCAGTTTGAAGAGCGTATGAAAGCGGTAATGAACGAATTGGAAAAAAGTCCGGATGTAATTTTATTCATCGATGAGATTCATACGATTATTGGCGCCGGTGGAGCAAGCGGAAGTTTGGATGCAAGCAACATGTTTAAACCTGCTTTAGCGCGTGGAGAGATTCAATGTATTGGTGCAACTACTTTAGATGAGTACCGTCAATATATCGAAAAAGATGGTGCTTTAGAACGCCGTTTCCAAAAAGTAATTATCGAACCTGCAACTCCGGATGAAACATTTCAGATCTTAAATAACATTAAAGGTAAATACGAAGATCATCACAATGTAACTTATACTGAAGAAGCCTTAAAAGCATGTGTGACGTTAACTGCCCGCTATATTACCGACAGACATTTACCGGATAAAGCAATTGACGCTTTAGATGAGGCAGGAAGCCGTGTTCACATCACGAACATTAACGTTCCGCAGAATATCGTTGATATTGAAGGTAAAATTGAAGAAATAAAAGAACTGAAAAACCAGGTGGTTCGTAGCCAAAAATATGAAGAAGCTGCAAGACTTCGTGATACAGAGAAACAATTGCATGCGCAATTAGAAGCTGCTAAAAAAGCCTGGGAGGAAGAAACAAAACAAAATCGTGTGACGGTTACTGAAGAGAACGTTGCCGAAGTAGTAAGTATGATGAGTGGAGTTCCGGTTCAACGTGTAAACCAGAATGAAGGAGAAAAACTAATCAAAATGAATGCCTTATTAAAAGGTAAAGTAATTGGCCAGGACAAAGCGCTCGAAAAGGTTGTAAAAGCGATTCAACGTAACCGCGCTGGTTTAAAAGACCCGAATAAGCCAATTGGTTCATTCATTTTCTTAGGTCCTACCGGTGTTGGTAAAACACAATTAGCAAAAGTTTTAGCGAAACATTTATTCGACAACGATGACGCTTTAATTCGTATCGATATGAGCGAGTACATGGAGAAATTTGCTACAACCCGCTTAATTGGAGCACCTCCGGGCTACGTAGGGTACGAAGAGGGTGGACAATTAACTGAAAAAGTTCGCCGTCGTCCCTACTCTGTGATTTTATTAGATGAGATCGAAAAAGCACATCCTGACGTATTCAATATGTTATTACAGGTGCTGGATGATGGTATGTTGACAGATAGTCTTGGAAGAAAAATCGATTTCAAAAATACAATCATCATCATGACCAGTAATATTGGGGCCCGTCAGTTAAAAGACTTCGGCGTTGGTGTTGGTTTCGGAACAGCTACAAGAAAAGAAGGCGAAGAAGATTTATCTAAAGGCGTAATCGAAAGCGCTCTTAAAAAAGCTTTTGCTCCTGAATTCTTAAACCGCATCGACGATGTGATTATGTTTAACTCATTGCAAAAAGATGACATTCACAAAATTATTGATATCGAATTAGCGAGTTTGTTTGGAAGAGTAAATGGTTTAGGATTCGTAATTAAAATCTCTGATGCCGCTAAAGATTATATTGTTGAAAAAGGATATGACATTAATTATGGGGCAAGGCCATTAAAACGTGCCATTCAAAAATACCTCGAAGATCCTATGGCTGAGGAAATCATCAAAAACAGCTTGTCTGAAGGCGATGAAATTGAAGTAGATTACAACAAGGAGAAAGACGAAATCGTTGTAAGCGCTCACAAGCCTAAGACTAAAAAAAGCAAAAAAGAAGATAAAGCTTAATTTTTTAACCGTTTTAAAAATCCCGCTGCCTTCAAGGAGCGGGATTTTTTGTACCTTTGTCTACTTATTTATTAAGAATGAACACCTTTAACGAACCCGATATTTTAGAGCTTGAAATAACAGAACCCGTTACGAAAGAAGAAGCTACAAAGGCATTACTTCTGTATAACGATGATGTGAATACATTTGACTTTGTTTCAGAGGCTCTTATAAAAGTTTGTAAACACGATGCTATTCAAGCCGAACAATGCACTTACCTAGTGCATTATACTGGCAAATGTGTGGTTAAAAACGGGACTTTTAAAGCATTAAAGCCTCTTTGTGAAGCTTTGCTTGAAAGAGGCTTATCTGCAAAAATTGAAGATTAATCCTTAACCTAAAAGCAAGATGCGCTGGCCTCATTCTTGCATGTATAATCAAAAAACAATATGAAAAAAATTACTTTTTCGTTACTGATAGCCGGTACTATTTTTTACGGGTGTCAAACAAATGCTGTTACAGGTAAAAAATCATTGCAGTTGGTCTCCGAATCAGAAATGATCTCAATGAGCCTTACAGAATATGACAAATTTCTAGCAGAAAATCCGCCTCTGCCTGCCTCTGATCAACGTGTAATGATGGTAAGAAACTGTGGATCAAGAATTCAGAAGGCAGTAGACCAATTTTACGCTCAAAAAAACGCCACAAAAGATCTGGAGGGCTTCCAGTGGACTTTTAATGTGGTAGATCAACCAGACATAAACGCCTGGTGCATGCCCGGGGGAAAAGTAGTGGTGTATACCGGGCTATTGCCTGTAACACAAGATGAACAAGGCTTAGCAATAGTGATGGGACATGAAATCGCGCATGCCATCGCAAGACACGGAAGTCAGCGTATGAGTTCTGCAATGATAGTTCAGGGCGTAGGAACAGGTCTCTCCATTGCTTTATCCCAAAAACCAGCTTTAACTCAGGCGGTATTCGCGCAGGCTTATGGTGTTGGATCAACCCTTGGCACCTTAAAATATAGCCGTAGTCACGAAACCGAAGCCGATAAAATGGGGCTTATCTTCGCCGCAATGGCAGGTTACAATCCAGAAGTTGCTGTAGGCTTTTGGGAGCGCATGTCGGCAGGTGGTGGACAAAAACCGCCTGAATTGCTAAGTACTCACCCAAGTGACGCAACCCGCATCAAAGATTTAAAGGCGTATATGCCAGAAGCAAAAAAATACTACAAACCTCAATAACAAGAAAAGAGTCTCAAAAGCCTCATTTTTTTATCTGATTTCTTTTATTTTACTTCGGACCAAAAATAACTATCGCGGCGTATATAAGTCCCCATACACCCAGGGCAAACGCATCTAAATTATAAAGCCTTGATTTCATTAAGAAGTTCAATTTTAAAAACTGGAAAACACAATTAATTTAAAATAGACATTTGTTGATTTTACTGTATCTCGCGTCATTATTGAAATTTAGATGCGTTTGCCCTGCCCATACACCCGAAAAAAACAAGTAAACGCAGAACGCTTGCAGGTGTTGTTTTAAATCTCTTTTAATTAACAGGTGATAAAGCGTCCAAAGAATAAATGCGCCTATTATGATAAATCCGACCATTGGCCTCATAACACCGGCGCATGTTTTAGTGAGGTGTAATGATCGTTCAGAACGCAATGCATATTACCCTCTTCATCAAAATCATTCACGGTAATCAGTAAAGGCCTATTGCATAAAGCCAGCTCATAAGGCATTTTCACTTTGACGTAATTTTGTGTAAAGCCGTACATAAATCCACCTTTATTCTCGTATTCAAAAATCACACTTAATTCTTTTCCTTTTTGTTTTTCATAAAAGGCCCTTAGTTTTTTTGCAGATAAAATGCGCAGCATTTTATTACGTCGCTTTCTTTCGGCTATAGGAACAACGTTGGGCAGATGAATAGCCTCTGTATTATCTCTCTCGCTATAAGTGAATATATGCAGATACGAAATATCAAGCGCGTTTAAAAAATTATAAGTCTCTAAAAAATGCTCTTCTGTTTCGCCTGGAAAACCAACTATCACATCCACACCAATACAACAGTCCGGCATCAGGGCTTTTATTTTTTCAACCCGTTCTGTATACAGTTCTCTTAAATAACGGCGTTTCATCATCTTTAAAACAGCATTACTGCCACTTTGTAAAGGCATGTGAAAATGAGGAACAAACAGATTGGAAGTGCTTACAAACTCAATGATCTCATCTTTCAGTAGATTCGGCTCAATAGAAGAAACTCTCAGGCGCTCAATACCTTCCACCTTATCCAATTCTTTTACCAGGTCGAAAAAAGTGTATTCTTTTCGCTTTTTTACATCCCCGTCAATAAAGTGCCCATAACCAAAATCCCCAATGTTCACCCCTGTCAGCACAATTTCTTTTACTCCGCTTTGTGCTATTTTTTTTGCATTTTCCAGCACGTTCTCAATGGTATCGCTTCTACTCTTGCCTCTAGCAAGAGGAATGGTACAAAATGTACAACTGTAATCACAGCCATCCTGCACCTTTAAAAATGAGCGGGTACGGTCGCCGGCACTATAAGCACCCACAAAAAAATCAGCTTCCTCTATTTCACAATTGTGAACGTGCGCGTGGGTTTGTTTTGAAGAAAGATCTATGTAATTTAAAAGCTTAAATTTTTCAGTTGCGCCAAGAACCACATCTACACCTTCAATGCGTGCAATTTCCTCCGGCTTAAGCTGCGCGTAACATCCTACAACGGCAACAAACGCCTCCGGATTCTTAGCAAGCGCATTTCGCACAATCATCCTGCACTCCTTATCAGCGTTCTCCGTTACCGAACAGGTATTAATCACGTAAACATCCGCCGCCTCATTAAATGTCTTTTTTATAAAGCCCTTTTCATAAAATAAGCGCGCTATCGTGGAGGACTCTGAAAAATTAAGCTTGCACCCTAACGTGTGAAAAGCAACTGTTTTACCTGAAAAAGACATCTTGCAAAGATACTTATTTTTTAAACCAGGTCGAAATTCATTTGTTATGTTACCAAATGGTAACTTACCACATGGTAACTTACTACTTGGTAAGTTCGAAAAGCCTTTCTATATTTGTACTACTATGCTAACACCCTTTAATTTTGGTCGTACGGTAAAAAACGAAAGTTTCACCAACCGCGAACAGGAAATCAAGAAACTCGTGTCCAATTTCGAGAATAGGATCAACACCATTATTATTTCTCCCAGGCGTTGGGGCAAGTCCTCCCTTGTTGAAAAAGTAGCCACACAAGTGAAATCAAAAAATATCAAAGTGGCAAAGATTGATTTATTCAGTATGCGCACCGAAGAAGAATTCTATAATGCGTTGGCAAACGCTGTTATTAAAGCTACAACCACAAAAGCAGAGGAATGGCTGGAAATGGGTAAGAAATTCTTTAAAACCATCACTCCCAAATTTACCGTTGAGCTGGGCGACAAACAACATTTCGATCTGGAAATGGATCTGGATACCATAAAAAAACATTATCGCGAACTTCTGGACATTGGTGAAAAAATTGCTAAAGAAAAAAACATTACCCTGGTGATTTGTATTGACGAATTTCAAAACATAGCCGCCTTCAGCAACGCGCTAGCCGTGCAAAAACGCCTGAGGAGCGTTTGGCAACATCACGAGCACGTAACCTACTGCCTTTATGGAAGTAAACAGCACATGATGATGGACCTTTTCAATAAGCAAAGCAATCCCTTTTATAAATTCGGAGAGTTGATGTATTTGCCAAAAATAACAGAGGCTAAATGGGTAACTTACATCACCAAACAATTCCAAAAAACAAAAAAGAAAATTACTGCTCAGCAAGCTCAGAAAATAAGCGAAATTGTAAAATGCCATCCCTATTACGTGCAACAACTTAGTCATCTTGTGTGGATAAATACAGAAGCTGAAGTTAACGAGCAAGCCATTAAACAAAGTACTCAGGAACTCATAGATCAAAACGCACTGCTCTACTTTAAAGAAACCGAAAACCTCAACAACACAGAACTGAGATTACTTCGGGCCATCAGCGCCAATGAGCCGCACTTAACCTCCAAAGAAGTGATCCAAAGGTACAATTTAGGTACTTCTGCAAGCGTTATCAAAGCAAAACGCAGTCTTATTTCAAAGGAAATTATAGATGATCATCTAAAAAATTTGTATTTCTTAGATCCCGGATTCGAACTATGGTTTAACAAAAACCTTTTATAAATAGGGCCTACATAGCTTACCACTTGGTAAGTTACCACATGGTAAGTTCCTCAAAGATAAGCCTTGCTGAAGCTACGAATTTGTTTGTTTAGCCTTTCATTTTATAGTACCTTTAGTCTTTAAATTTTTTATGGAATTAAATGCCTTAACCGCAACATCTCCAGTTGACGGTCGTTACAGAAAAACCACAGAGCCTCTGGATATTTATTTTTCCGAATTCGGACTCATCAAATACAGGGTGCTGGTTGAAATAGAATATTTTATTGCTTTAGCACAGGCTGGTTTACCCCAATTACCTGCAATGAGCGACACCCGTAAAGAAGCGTTAAGAGCGATCTATAAAAATTTCTCGGTAGCGGATGCGTTAAAAGTAAAAGAGACAGAGAAAACTACGAACCACGACGTAAAAGCGGTTGAATACTTCATCAAGGAAAAACTTGAAAATCTGAATCTATCTGCTTGGACGGAGTTTGTGCATTTCGGATTAACTTCACAGGATATTAACAACACCAGCATTCCTCTTTCATTAAAGGACGCTTCTCTGAAAGTTATCTTTCCTGCCATTAAGGAAATTATCCAAAAAATAACCGCCTTTAGCCAGGAATGGAAAGACATTACACTTTTGGCGAGAACACATGGTCAGCCTGCCTCTCCAACCAAACTCGGGAAAGAATTCTACGTGTTTGTAGAGCGTTTAACCAATCAACTCGAACAACTTACCAACATCCCTTTTTCCGCTAAGTTTGGCGGGGCTACAGGCAATTTCAACGCGCACCAGGTAGCCTATCCCAAACAAAACTGGATCGAATTCGGAAATACATTTGTAAATAAAACACTGGGGTTAAGCCGTTCTCAATTCACGACACAAATTGAACATTACGATAATCTTGGTGCATATTTTGACGCACTAAAACGCATAAACACCATCCTGATTGACTTTTCGCGTGATGTGTGGACCTATGTGAGCATGGATTATTTTAAGCAGAAATTAAAAGCAGGAGAAGTAGGGTCCTCAGCGATGCCGCATAAAGTTAATCCAATTGATTTTGAGAACGCCGAAGGTAATCTGGGTATCGCCAACGCTCTACTGGAGCATCTCTCGGTAAAACTCCCCGTGTCTCGCTTACAGCGTGATTTAACTGATAGTACTGTTCTTCGGAATATCGGTGTGCCTCTTGCCCACTCGCTTATTTCGTATTCCAGTATTCTAAAAGGATTAAATAAATTAATTTTAAACGAGGCGTCTTTGAAAGAAGATCTCGAAAATAACTGGGCTGTTGTGGCAGAAGCTATTCAAACCATTTTAAGAAGAGAAGGTTATCCAAAGCCCTACGAGGCTTTAAAGGATCTGACCCGTACCAATACACACATCACACAAGCTTCCCTTCATGAGTTTATTGGTGGATTAAACGTCTCTGACGAAATTAAAGCGGAACTAAAAAACATTACTCCACACAACTATACTGGCATCAATCCTAATTTTTAAAATCATGAACAGAGCCTGGACATACATAATTAGCAAACCTTTAAGCGATTTACAATTAGATCAATTAAGTACTTCGGGTACTACTTTTGCTACCAACTGGACGGCACATGAAAACAAGTTGAGCGCGAGTTTCAAAATTTTCAAGAATAAGATTATCGTTGTAACGGTAAATGAAGATTTTGCCAATGCCAGTGGCTGTAGCATTGATAAACTGACGCGGTTTATTAAAGAATCAGAGTCTGCTCTGGGTATCGAATTATTAAACCGCTTACTAATAGCCTATAAAGCTGGCGATGCAGTTGAAGTTATACATTCATCCAAAGTGAAAGAATTGCTTGCGGAAAATATAATTTCAGAGAATACCATCATATACAATACAGCCATTGCTAACGAAACTGAACTGCAAAACTGGGAGCAGCCACTCAAAAACACGTGGCTGAATAAATACCTCGCAAAGGTTTAATGGCTTCGGGATTTTTTTATTATCTTTATTGGATAAAAATCTAAAGCATGAAAGTTTTCCTGCTTATTTTTTCCTGTCTTTCTGCTCTAAATTTTAATGCTCAGGCTTGGTGCGCTCCCGGTTCAATCTGGTATAACGACTATGGCGGCAGTGCGGCTTCAGGTTTTTCAAAACAAACGTATTTATACGACACTCTTGTAGGCTCGCAAACCTATAATAAAATACAGGTTTATAAACAAGGCGTAAGAGGTTTTTCTGGTGCAATCCACAACTTTAGTCAGCAGAGTTATGCTTATACTAAAACTTTAAATAATGTGGTATACCTTGACAAGGATACGTTGTTCTCCACCGCTTTTTCTCTCGGCACCAAATGGAGATTACCGCTTAATGAAGGAGCGGGACGCTGCCAGTCAATAGTAACCTTAACGGATACAGGCCATCTTAGTTTACAAGGCGTATCGCATAAATACCTGGCTGTAACTATTAACAAAGAAAATTATTCGTTTTTTGACACGATCATAGATAAAATAGGATATTTAAAAACGTATGTTTTTTTGCCTGGAAATTGGTGCATGTCTGATTGCTTGCCTGAGTTTGGCGGTGCTTTAAAATGCTTTTCGAACAACCATATCAATATAAATTATGCTCAAACGAATTGTGATGAGTATCCTTATGCCACAAGCCTAACTAAAATTTTCAGGCAAGGAAGTGTTACTTTTTATCCAAATCCAACTAATGGATTGTTACATATCGCTTCTACTACACTACAGGAATACATAATTAGTATTTGTGATCTAACGGGGAAACAAATTAAAGCCATCGGCATTCAGGCTGGAACGAATGAGCCTAAAATAGATCTTTCCTTTTTATCAGAAGGATTCTATTTTGTTCGTATTTTAAACGGTAACACCCCCTCCGCTTTTCAAAAAGTATCGATACCGAAATAAAATTAAAACTGTAAAAAACCTTCCAGCTGAGTAACACAAGCTTTCATCTGGTCTTCTGAGAAATGTCCTTCTGAATCCATGACTTTATTCACAATTGAAATTGGTAATTTATCATGGTAAACATGCATTTTAAGGTACTGAAGAATTCCCGTTAAATGTTCCATCCCCCTTAAATTTCCAGCTCTTCCATCGGCAATGCCAACCAGACAGGCATCTTTGTTTGCCCACTCTCTTGGATGTGTGCTGTCGAGAAACGTTTTTAAAATTCCGGGAAAACTTCCGTTATACTCAGGCATAATAAAAATAAAGCCAGACGCAGAGCTCACAAATTCGTCGATTAATAGTGCGTATTCGTCGCTTCGTCTGCCAAATGTTTCACTAAATGCAAGGGTTTCAGGGAGCATACAAAAGTCTAAAAGCTTCGCTTCTATTTGCTTTGACTTCAGAACATTCTCGTATATCTTGCTTACCTTTAAGGTGTTACTATTCGGGCGATTCGTGCAGCTTACAACAACTATTTTCTTCATAAAAATTTATCAACACACTGTGAATTCTTTCACCGATTTGTTTAAAACTAAGGACCGGAAAAGTCGGTAATTAATTTAATTTTACAATCAGCAATTTTAGTCAAATTTTGGGTATTTTATGAACATTACGTATTACGGTCATTCTTGTTTTGGGGTTGAAATTAATGGAAAGAGAATTGTGTTTGATCCGTTTATAAGTCCGAATAAATTATCGAAAACTATTGATGTAGATGCCGTAGAGGCAGATTACATTTTAATTTCGCATGGACACGAAGATCACATTGCAGATGCTGAAGCGCTTGCCAGACGCACAAAGGCATTGGTGATCTGCAATTACGAAATTGGTGTGTGGCTTGAGAAAAAAGGCGTTACAAATACGCACAAAATGAATATTGGAGGAAAGACTAAATTGGACTTTGGAAATGTGAAGTGTGTAGTGGCACACCATAGCAGTGGTCTCCCCGATGGAAGCTACGGCGGAACCGCCATGGGATTTGTGGTTGAAAGCAGTGAAGGCAATTTTTACTACGCTGGCGATACCGCGCTTACATACGACATGAAGCTCATTGGAAATTACAGAAAAATAGATTTTGCATTTCTTCCCATTGGTGACAATTTCACCATGGGGGTTGATAATGCGATACTGGCCGCTGAGTTTGTAGATTGCAACAAAATCATTGGAATGCATTATGATACTTTCGAGTCGATAAAAATTGATAAACCCGAAGCGGTTTCAAAATTTGTACGTGCTGGAAAAAAATTAACCTTAATGGAAATTGGTGAAACGAAAACGAAACAGGATTTAAACTAAAAAGGAACAGAATGGGAAAAATAATAGCAATAGCGAACCAAAAAGGTGGAGTTGGAAAAACAACAACGGCAATTAACTTAGCTGCCAGCCTTGCGGTATTAGAATATAAAACACTGCTGGTGGATGCCGATCCTCAATCGAATGCTACTTCAGGTGTGGGGATAGATCCTTCGAATGTAAAAGCCGGTTTGTACGAGTGTATCATTGACAGTGTTCATCCTAAAGACGTGACGCTGAAGACAGAAACACCTAACTTATTTTTACTTCCTACAAATGCTGACCTCGTAGGTGTGGAACTCGAACTGGTTAACCTGACCAACCGGGAATACATGATGAAAAAAGCACTGGATAAAATTAAGGACAAATATGATTTTATCATTGTAGATTGTTGTCCTTCCTTAGGATTAACGGTTATCAACTCGCTTTCAGCCGCTGATAGTGTTATTATTCCTGTGCAGTGCGAGTATTTTGCACTGGAAGGAATGGGTAAATTATTACAAACTATTAAAATCGTACAGGCACACCTCAATACAAATCTTGATATTGAAGGGGTTTTGTTAACCATGTACGATGGCCGTTTGCGCCTTGCAAACCAGGTGGTGGAAGAAGTAAAAACACATTTTCAGGACATGGTTTTTGATACCTTAATCCAGAGAAATACAAAACTGGCTGAAGCACCAAGCTTTGGTAAAACGATCATCATGCACGATGCCGCCGGAAAAGCATCCAACAGCTATTTAAACCTTGCCCGTGAAATCCTGCAACGCAATGGTCTTACCAAAATCAGCGACAGTAACAGAACGATTAGTATTCAGGAACAAACAGAATTAAGCGAAGACATATAACTCAGTTTATAGTTACTAGTTTAAAGTTGTTAGTGAAACCTAGATTCAACTGAACTATTGACTATAGACTATCAACTATAGACTATAAAAGATGAGCAAGAAGCCCGCATTAGGAAGAGGATTAAGTGCATTACTCGAAAATGCAAAAACAGACATTACTACAAGGAACATTGGAGAAAACGCAGCCGTTGTTAATTCAGTTTCTGTTATAAGAATTAAAAGCATTGAGACAAACCCGTTTCAACCGCGTACTAATTTTGAAGAAACCGCATTACAGGAATTGAGCGATAGCATCAAACAACATGGCATAATTCAGCCTATAACCGTTCGCAAACTAGGCTACGACCGTTATCAGCTTATTTCAGGAGAACGTCGCTTCAGAGCCTCGCAAATGGCAGGATTGACCGATGTACCCGCTTATATTCGCATAGCGGATGACCAGGAAATGTTGGAAATGGCTTTAGTAGAAAATATTCAGCGTGAAGATCTGGATCCGATTGAAGTATCACTTTCTTACAAACGCTTAATTGACGAGTGTAATTTAACGCAAGAACAACTTAGTGAAAAAGTCGGGAAACAAAGAAGTACTGTTACAAATTTCCTGCGCTTATTAAAACTACCAGCTGCTATTCAAAAGTCTTTGCGCGACCGGGAAATTACAATGGGTCACGCAAAAGCTCTTATTAACATTGACAACGAAGACCGTCAGCTCGCCATTTTTGCTATGGCGCTTGAGCAGGATTTTTCTGTAAGACAAATAGAAGATCTTGCCCGCGGAGAAAAAGTAAAAGTAACTCCAAAAGTCACTCGTGTTGAAAAACCTTTAAGCATCGAGGACAAAGTTATTGCGAAAGGCTTAGATAAAATTTTCAATAAATCTTATCAATTCAAACGCAATGCTAAGGGCGGGGGAAATCTTACGCTAAGTTTTAGTAATGAGAGCGAATTACAACACGTCATTTCATTTTTCGGCATCGACTAATCAAACGCCTTACAACGAATTCTTAATTTGTTCCGGGCCTGAAAATCCGGATTTTTTTTTGAAAAAGATCTTACTCATATCCGACACACACAATTACCTTGATAAAGGACTTTTAACGCACATCAGTGAAGCAGATGAAGTTTGGCATGCTGGTGATATTGGAACAATAAAGATTTGCGATGGAATCGAAAAGCTCAAACCTTTGAAAGCAGTTTTTGGCAATGTGGATGGGCAGGATATCCGTTCGGTTTATCCAGAAAATTTATTTTTCCAATGTGAGGATGTCAGCGTCTTTATAACCCACATTGGGGGGTATCCGGGAAAGTATCCGGCAAGAGTTAAAGCTCTGATTCAACAGCACCAACCTAAGTTATTTATCTGTGGGCATTCACACATTCTGAAAGTAATGTATGACAAAGAATTTAAGCTACTGCATATAAATCCCGGAGCTTGTGGCGTGCATGGATTCCACGTCGTTAAAACTGTGACGCGTTTTGAAATTGAAGGAAGCGAAATAAAAAACCTTGCAATAATTGAATTAGGAAGCAGAACATCCTTACCTTCGTAAAATGGATCCGAATACGTATTTCAGTGACGAGGCGCTAGCGCGCTTTGTAAGTGCTCAAGGCAAAATAGTTGAAAAAGTGGTTTGTCATTTATGGCAAAATACTGTTGACAAAAACGGCTCAGTTGAGCTGATCGATAATGTAGAGCTTCATTTTACCGACAAGCAAAAACTCACCATTTCCTGCAATGAAAACGGAGATGGCCTCGACGCCATTAATTTTAATTATAAAAGGGCTGCTACCGAGCTCGCCAAGGAATTTGAAGGCAAAATAAAATTGTTTGGAGTAAATGCCTCCGATACAAAAATGTGGGAGGATGTGATTGGATTAACGCTTGAAAGCGTCAGGATCATTAAAGAAGGCGACTATCATAAAGCCGGTTCAGCATTATTGGTCTTTGGGAAAGAGAAACGGATAATCTCTATTAACCCGTTAGATGGGCTTATTATCGACTATTACGAAGAAGATTAACACTGCACATTCTTTTTTTTAGAATAAAAATCCAATACTTTCAGGTATTGGATTTTTTTAATGAGAGATTCTTTTATTTCATTAACTCCATCGCCTCCTGGATGGAGATGATCTCGCTTTTAAAAGTCGCAATGATGAACGCATCAGTATACCCTTTATCTTCAAGATCTTTTCTTAGCTTTTCAGCTGCATCAAGTCGTGAGAACTCTCCACCGGCTGTGTAACGGGTATTTCCTGTAGCTGTTGTTTGTTTATCGATAGCTGCAAGCTCTTTTACTTTCTCGTCCATTAATACTTCCTGTGAAGGTTTTTTCAGTGGCCCTAATTGTATCTTGAATACAAGTAGTTTTTTATCAATAGAGTTAAAGGTTCTATCCTCACTCAAATCCTCCTTAAACCCCTTATCCATAGTAGCGCCTGTTTGATTCATCGGAATACGTTTACCGCCTTTATAGGCTGTAACAAAGGCATCGCTGTATCCCTGAACAACCAAGTCGGCCCTAACAGCTGCTGCATCGCCAATAGACTTATAACCTCTGGTTACATACCTATAAACGTTTTCCCCTGTCTTTAATTCTAATACACCTGCACTTGTATTAAATACTTTGGTAGAAATTTTATTCCGGAAAGCCCCTAATTGAACGCGGTAAACGATATCCTCTGTGCTAAATGCGCCTACTTCTTCAGCAAGTAAAGTTCCCACGGCACTATCAGATACGTTTACATTAGCAAGGTCTTGTATTTCGCTCTCAAGTAACTTCTGTAATTCTTCGTCGCCTACCTGGATAATTTCTTTGCCTTTAATTCTTGAAATACCAGCCCCCTTATTTCCCGTTGTTCTGAATTCATCGCGACGTTTAATGGCTGAACTTAATTTATCGTAATTACCGCTTGTATAAACTACAGTTGTACCATCATCAAGCGTTACAGAATTAATATCGCCAATACTCAATAAGAATGCAAGTTCTTCAGAAGGAATGGACCCGGCATAACGCACTAACTCTACAGTGAAATTATCTTTCTTTTCTTTTGGTTTCTTAACGGCAACCACGTATATATTTCCGACTGATTCTGTAATTCTGTCATTAGCCAGACTATCGTTCATATAATTATCATACCAGTTTTGCCAATAAGCGTCGTTCTGAGCCACACCGCGCGCATTCACCGGAGCGCCAGGAGGTGTAGCGACCTCGTCGTCACGGTGAGTTGGTATTCCATCAGCATCCTCATCAAGCGGACAGCCCCTCAAATCAACCTTTGCACCTTTTGCAGTACCCTGGCAATCATCCTGCAAATCAATTACACCATCATCATCAAAGTCACTATTATCAATTGCAAACCAGTCGCTGCTACTAATCGTATCAAGAGCTTTATACCTTGCTCTCTTTTTAGAAATAAGATCATATTGTAAAGAAAAGGATGTATAGGTCCAATTGTCTTTCCCTTTTGTTCCTATTCTGCTTCCTACACTTTTATTAGAGATTCCGTCAATATAATCCGTTGTGGAAAAATAGTACTGGAAATTAAGTTTAAGATCTACCCTATCAGTTACTTTCATAATAACACCTGCACCCACAGGGAAAGCAAAAGCGCGCTCTTGGTATTTGCCGAATCCGTCTTTATTTAATTCACGAATATCACTCTCGTAAACATAATCTCGTTGAAGATCAACAGCATTTTGTGCTTCAGGAGATCCTTCGGCCGTGTTTTTAATACTTCCGTCGCTCCAGTAATAGTATGTATTTCCGTTTTTATCTTTAAGATCGGTTTTACTCAAAAATTCGAATCCATAAGCTCCAAAACTTACAAATGGTCTTACTTTATAATTACTCGGAATGAAATTTCCAAAATCATATATTAGGTTTACACCACCTGCTCTTATTTCGGATCGGAAATTTTCGTTCCTGTTATTTAATCTTTCGTTTGCACCAAGCTTACCAAAAAGTACATTAAAGTCGAGTTGAAGGTAACGGGTAATGCGATGTGAGATCGCCAAATCAAGGGCTGGACGTCCCATAGATAAAGTCTGAAAATGCTTTTTATAAAGGTCTCCGCTAAAGCCCAAACGTCCTACTCCAATACTTATTTTTGGTTTTAAACGTTGTTCAACTGCGCTACTACTGGTATCTGCTGAAAGATCAGGTTCCAGATATCCATCCCCATGTCTGCTTAATCTGTCTCCATCAACTGTATTAGTAGGAATAGTAAGTGGGTTAAGAACATAATAAATAGAGTCCCCATCAGTCGGTCCTTTGTAGAACTGAATCGGCTCAGGTTCCAACTGATAATAAAGCAGAAGTTGATCAGGATTTAAACTATCAATAGGCAGCGTTCGTGGATCTACATAGGGAACATTTGCAGTGCTTTTGGTTAATGTATCCGGCGGTGGTAATGGTTTTGGCGTTAAAGTATCCATAACCGGCTTAGTTTTAGCGGTATCAGGCGGTAAGGTTATAGCCTTTAAAGTGTCTGGTGGCAAAGGTTTTGTTTTAACGGTGTCAATGACTGGTTGATCCGTATTAATCTTTTCAGACACCTTGGGTTTTAACGTGTCTGCAACAGGAGTTGTTGGAACCGGGCTCACGGTTGGTTGAACCGGCACCACGGTAGGCTCAACAGGAGTTAAGGTAGGTTGAACAGGACTTACGGTAGGTTGAACAGGACTTACGGTAGGTTGCGGAATTACAGATTTAATAGTGTCACGAAAAACAGGAATTGGCTTTACAGTGTCTAAAGCGGGTTTTGGAATTTCTACCGGGATTGGCGTTTGTTTCGGTTCAAGAGGCTTTAAAATATCAAGCAATTCCTGATCCCGGATACTATCCTGAATGCGTTGGGCTCTTAATAAACTATCCTGACCGGATATACCCGTTTGAGCCTTAACAGATAGTGAAACCAGGATTATTGCAAGAAGAAATAGCTTCTTCATATAGTATTTAGATGTGGTAAAAATAGGCTTTTTTTTTACTTAAACCATTTTTGATTTGTAATCATTAATGCTTCCTGCACGGTTATTCGTTTCCCATGATTATATGCGACAACAAAAGCACTTTTTACCCCGTTCGAATTTTGCATTGTTTCTCTTTGGTTGCGGGCACTTTTATATTCAGGATGTAACCCAATCATAAATTTTGTATACCCGTCCTGCATTTCACTTTTTACTGACTCGCGGATTTTGAATTTATTTTTTAATTTTTGAGCGGTTACTTTTGAATTTGTGAAAGCCCCAACCTGCACCAAATAGTTCATATCGCCCTCTTTTTTCGCTACTGGCGTTTCAACAGGGTTTTCGGACAATCTTTTTGCTACAGTTTCTTCAACAGATTCAACGGTTGCAGGAGTGGCAATTTCAGGGTCTTTAGTTTCAACCGGTTTGTCTGTTTTTGCAAGTTGTTTTGTCTGGAAAGCTATTGTTTCCATCGGCACTTTGTATTTTTTACTTTGATTGTCTTCCAGGTAAGAATATTCACCGGCTAAAATAACAGCGTTAGAAGTGCTTCCAGCAATGGTATAAGCAATTTCCAGTTCATCTTTCTCAGGTACATTTACCCAAACAAACTTAATTTTTCCGTCCGCTACCGAAAAAGAACCTCCATCTGTCTTAGCAGCCTTCACTATCACACCTTCTGCAATATCATCGCTGAAACGTGCAAAGCCTTTTGTTCCGTCTTTTTTAATGGTTAGTGTAATTAAGAACTCGTTGTCTGCCGAACCTGCTGAAATTCTTCTTGTCACAGAAATCACCCCGGCGGGCTCTACACCACTATTTCCGGGAACAGCAGGGGTAATTGCTACAGGCGTTGAATCTGAAGGTGTTTGCGTTGCTATTGGGGTATTAATATCAGAGCCTGGAGGAAGAACATTCACTTCCACTGGATTCATTTCAACCACCTGTTTTACGTTACTTTCAACATAAGAATATTTTGCTGAAATAGTTTTTGCTCCTAAAGAAGAGGCCTCTACAAACAAAGTGATCTTTACAACGATCTCACTTTCCATAGGTAAAGCAGCCCATACCCATTTAGCAATGCCTGCATTGTAGTTATAATTGGCGCCTTTATCTTCGGCTTCTTTTACAAGGATGCCTTCAGGCAATTCCAACTGAAGCTTTGCAAAGCCATTCATTGCGCCTTTGTTTACTTTCAACTCAATGGTTACATCCTGACCCGCTACCATGTTTGCAGGAATAGTATTTGTAACAGTAATTCCATTGTCGCCGGTAAATAAACCGAAAACAAAAAGACTCAGTGTGTTGATTATAATAAATAAGTATTTAATCATGCGTCTAAAATACCCTAATTAAATGCTTCGTTTTTGTAAGTGTCAATCGTTTTAGTAACAGTTATTTGTTAACTTCTATAAAGACGAAGTCCGCCCTCCATCTACAGGAAGATTGATTCCGTTGATATAAGCAGCTGCGGGTGAAACTAAAAATGCTACCGCATTGGCTATTTCAGAAGCTTCTGCAAAGCGTGCCAAAGGAATCTCGTGAAGCATTTCTTTTTTTACTTCTTCATTATTTACATTTGTTTTTAATGCTTTGTTCTCAATAATAATTGAAAGGCGCTGAGTGGCTGTGGCACCCGGCAACACATTGTTCACCGTAATGCCGTATTTTCCAAGCTCATTAGCAAGCGTTTTAGCCCAATTGCCAACTGCTGCGCGTATCGTGTTGCTCACGCCTAAATTTGGTAAGGCTTGTTTAACCGACGTAGATATTACATTTACAATTCTGCCATAGCCACTGTTCTTCATCCCTTCTGCACAAGCCTGCACCAGAATGTGATTACAGATGAGGTGATTGTTAAACGCAGAAAGAAAGTCTTCTGGTTTTGCACTTATAATGGGACCGGCAGGAGGTCCACCCGTATTATTCACTAAAATATTTACAGGCCCTGTTCTTTGAATAAATTGCGAAACAAGTTCTTTTAATTGTTCCGGATTACCGAAATCGACACATAAGTAGGAGTGCAGTTGCGAGCTTGTGGTAGGTAAGTCACTTTTCGCTTGTTTTAAACTTTGTTCATTACGTGCAATTAGTGTAACATTTGCTCCCATTCCAGCCAGTTCCATCGCTACAGCTTTTCCTATCCCCTGAGTACTGCCACAAACAATTGCGCGTTTATTATGTAAGTCTAAATTCATTTCTTATGTTCACCTATGTCTAATTAATTTTCGTCCTGCAATTTACTTAAATTTTCTCTTACCAGGTCACTCTCAAAGCCTCTTGAAATTAAATAATTTAGAACCGCATACATACATTTTTGAGGGCGCGTGGGTTTTATCAACTTTGTTTTTTTTTCGATCAGCTTTTTGATTACGACTTCATACTGATTTGGATCAATCGCGTTCAAAGCCTTGTTAATACAGTAATCTGAGACCCTGTGTTTTTTTAACTCTATTTTAATTTTAATTTTCCCCCAATTTTTAATGCGGAATTTTCCACCGGCAAATGCTATTGCGAAGCGCTCTTCGTTAAGAAAATTTTCTTCGATCATATTAGCTATAATTGCCTCGACTTCTTCGGAATAGAGTCCGTATTCATAAAGCTTTTGACGTGTTTCGTGTTGAGACCGCTCCTGATAAGCACACCAATTTTTAATTTTATATTGAGCTGCCTCAGCAGAAAGCTTTATTTTACTTACTTTGTAATCCATAAATTCAAATCTGAGTGTGCTTTAATAAGACTTTCTCAGAACGAATTACAAAGAAACTGTTTAATTTTAAAAATGCCAAGCCTCCCTTCCCAACTTCTGCAAAGTCTTAATGATCTAGGTTCATTTGATGAAAAGGCTTTTATTGAAGTACACTGTGCTGAACATAAAATAACATCTATCAGACTTAACCCCTTTAAAAAACTTCCGGTGGGTTTAAAGATGGATTTTGAGTTGGATGATCGTGTAAAATGGAATACTGAAGGTTATTACCTGAATGAACGTCCTTCGTTTACGTTGGATCCGCTATTCCACGCCGGGTGTTATTATCCGCAGGAGGCAGGAAGCATGTTTCTGGAGTTCGCGTTAAAACACACGCTTGATTTTTCGCAGACATTAAAAGTAGTGGACGTGTGCGCGGCCCCGGGCGGGAAAAGCACACTTATAAATTCTTTGTTAAACAAGGACAGTTTGTTAGTTGCCAACGAAATTATTAAGTCGCGTGCTGATGTATTGGTTCAGAACCTCAGTAAATGGGGCACCTGCAACACGATTGTAACCAACAACGATCCAAATCGGTTTTCGCAATTACCGGCTTTTTTTGATGCCCTTGTGATTGACGCGCCCTGCAGTGGCAGTGGACTCTTTCGCAAACAACCGGAGGCGATTAACGAGTGGAGTGTTGATCATGTAAAGGCCTGTAGCATTCGTCAACAAAAGATCCTCACCAACATTCTTCCTTCATTAAAGGAAGGAGGGATTCTTGTTTACAGCACCTGCTCATATTCGGCAGCTGAAAACGAAGACATTGTTGCATGGCTTATTAACGACTTCGATATGGAATATGTATCCTTGCCTGTTGATAAAGATTGGGGACTTGTTGAAACCGAACATGGTTACCGATTCTACCCGCATTTAACTAAGAGTGAAGGCTTTTTCTGCGCAGTTTTGCGAAAGCGGAGCGATTCAGGTAGCTATCATTTTTCGAAGAAAAAAAACACTCCCACTGCAACCAAAGCCGAAATGGAAATCATCCTTCCATTTGTTGCTTTATCGAACGAAAGTGTAGTCAAAAAAAATGACCAGTTTCACCTTATGAACCCTCTGGCAGAAGGCTTCTTAAACGTTTTCGAAAAACAATTCTATTTTAAGAAGGCAGGAGTTGTAGTAGGTGAAATTAAAGGGAAAGACATGGTGCCAAATCAGGAACTAGGTTGGTTCACTGGTTTAAATGGGCAAATAACGCACCTTGAATTGAATAAAGAAACTGCACTTAAATTTTTACGAAAAGAGAATTTCAGTGTGGCTGAAAACACAAAAGGTTTTGTATTAATGCGGTTCAAGGAAAAAGGGCTGGGATGGTCTAAAATACTACCCAACCGAATAAACAACTACCTTCCGAACGAGCTTCGGATTTTAAAATGATCGACAAAAAAAAATAATAAAAAAATTGATAAAATATTTCAATAAATATTTGTTGGGATAAAAAGTTTATGTACATTTGCAATCCCATTTTGAGGGGTAGTTCTTTAAATTATTAAAAAAGCCGCTTTAGCTCAGCTGGTAGAGCAACTGATTTGTAATCAGTAGGTCGCTGGTTCGATTCCGGCAAGCGGCTCTGTTTTTTTTGAACGGGGATATACCAGAGTGGCCAAATGGGACAGACTGTAAATCTGTTGTTTCGACTTCGGAGGTTCGAATCCTCCTGTCCCCACTGAGTAACCTTGGTTATTGAGTAAAAAAAGCGAAAGTAGCTCAATTGGTAGAGCTCCAGCCTTCCAAGCTGGAGGTTGCGGGTTCGAGACCCGTCTTTCGCTCCAAAAAAATCTCCCGGGGTAATTCTTGGCGGAGATTTAGTGAAGTTGGAAAATACGCCTGCTAGAGAGGCGACAAAAAAACGAGGGACTGGTATCGGTTCCTGTTATTTTTGAAAGTCCCAAAAAGAGGGACTTTTGGCATGTGAAGACGATTGTTCTTTAAAAGTATTGAAAATTTGAGCAGCTTTAACTCTGAAAGAACAGAGCACAAGCTGTTGTAGCTCAGTGGTAGAGCACCTCCTTGGTAAGGAGGAGGTCGGCAGTTCAATCCTGCTCAACAGCTCAATTAGGTATTGAGCATTGAAAAATGAATCAATGGGAGATCGGCAGTTCTCTCGATTGCAATCGGGAGTGCTCAACAGCTCAATTAGAAGTAAAAAACTAATAAATAAAATATAAACAACAAAAGTAAAAATAACAACTATGGCAAAAGAAAAATTCGACCGTTCCAAACCACACGTAAACATTGGAACTATTGGTCACGTAGATCACGGTAAAACTACTTTGACTGCGGCAATCACTACAGTATTAGCATCAAAAGGTTTATGCGAAGTTCGTGACTTCGGATCAATTGACAATGCTCCAGAAGAAAAAGAACGCGGTATTACCATTAATACATCACACGTTGAATATGCAACAGCAAGCCGTCACTACGCTCACGTTGACTGTCCAGGTCACGCGGATTACGTAAAGAACATGGTTACCGGAGCAGCTCAAATGGACGGTGCTATTCTGGTAGTAGCTTCTACAGATGGTCCTATGCCACAAACCCGTGAACATATTCTTTTAGCTCGCCAGGTAGGTGTGCCTAAATTGGTTGTTTTCATGAACAAGGTTGACATGGTTGAAGATGCTGAGTTATTAGACTTAGTCGAGATGGAAATTCGTGAATTATTGACTTTCTATAAATTCGACGGTGACAACACACCTATTATTCGTGGATCTGCTTTAGGTGGCTTAAATAACGATCCGAAATGGGTTGATAAAATCATGGAATTAATGGATGCAGTGGATACTTACATTCCAATTCCTCCACGCGAAAAAGATAAGCCATTTTTGATGCCGGTTGAAGACGTTTTCACAATTACTGGTCGTGGTACTGTTGCTACAGGACGTATCGAAACAGGTGTGATTAACTCTGCTGATCCGGTTGAGATCATTGGTATGGGTGCTGAAAAATTAAACTCTACTGTAACAGGTGTTGAGATGTTCCGTAAAATCTTAGATTACGGTGAGGCTGGAGATAACGTAGGATTATTATTACGTGGTGTTGAGAAAAAAGACATCAAACGTGGTATGGTTATCATTAAACCAGGAACTGTAAAACCACATGCTAAATTCAAAGCAGAGGTTTACATTTTGAAAAAAGAAGAAGGTGGACGTCACACTCCATTCCAAAACAAATACCGTCCACAGTTCTATTTCCGTACAACTGACGTAACTGGAGAAATCGAGTTAGAAGCAGGCCGTGAAATGGTACTTCCTGGAGATAACGTTACAATTACTGTTAACTTGATTAACCCAATTGCTATGGATAAAGGTTTACGTTTCGCGATTCGCGAAGGTGGCCGTACTGTAGGAGCTGGTCAGGTAACTGAAATTTTAGACTAAGCCATAGTCATCCCGATAGTTATCGGGATATAGCAAAATGGCTCCCTCAACGGGGTAGCCATTTTGCCATTTTTAGCAAGGCTGCTAAAACGTTAATTTAGTATAAAAAAAATAGCGAAGCAGATCAAATAGATCGCTTCACTACAAACGGGTGTAGTGCAATGGTAGCATACCGGTCTCCAAAACCGTTGATGGGAGTTCGAATCTCTCCACCCGTGCAACAAAAGTTAATAGTTGATAGTCAATAGTTTTCTATCAACCATAAACTACAAACCATAAACTTTAAGAATATGAGCAAAATAGGGACTTATTTTTCAGAAACAAAAAACGAATTAGTAAACAAGGTAAGCTGGCCAACTTGGCCTGAACTTCAAAGCAGTGCTATTGTGGTGATGGTTTCCTCCATTATGATTGCTTTAGTTGTTGCTGGAATGGACTATATTTTTGAAGTGTTAATGAAACAAGCCTACGATATTATTAAATAATTATATTAATAAAAAAAATTAATAAGTAAATGGCTGATGTAGTTAAAACCGACCTGTCGCAGAAAAAATGGTACGTTGTACGTGCAATTAGCGGTCAGGAAAAAAAGGTAAAACAATATATTGAAGTAGAAATTACGCGTTTAAAATTAAACGATTATGTTTCTCAGGTATTAATTCCAACGGAAAAGGTTATCCAGATCCGTAATGGTAAGAAAACGACCAAAGAACGTTCATTTTATCCTGGTTACGTATTGATCGAAGCTGTTTTGGCGGGCGAAATTCCTCACGTAATTAAGAATATTACAGGCGTTATTGGCTTTTTAGGGGAAACTAAAGGTGGTAACCCTGTCCCCATGCGTATTAGCGAAGTTAACCGTATTTTAGGTAAGGTAGATGAGTTAGTAGAAAGCGAAGGAACTGTTTCAACAAATTATACTATTGGCGAATCGGTTAAGGTTATTAACGGGCCTTTCAATGGCTTTAATGGTGTAATTGAAGAGGTAATGGAAGACAAACGTAAAATTAAAGTAACAGTTAAGATCTTTGGACGTAAGACTCCTGTTGAACTGAACTTTGGTGAGGTAGAATTAGAATAGTGTCTCGACTACGCTCGACATGACATGAAGAACGCTCGACATGACATGAAGAACGCTCGACATGACATGAAGAACGCTCGACATGACGTAAAGAAGATTCGAGTTGATATAGTAAAAATTAGAATAAAATAAACACATTGATGGTTGATTAGTTTTAGAATGAAATGAGCGCTTTGCTGCTTCCAACTCAAAGTAAATTGCTTCTAAAATCAAAGACCTCCAATAAAACAAACAAACAAATATAAAAATGGCAAAAGAGTTATCGGCAATTGTAAAATTGCAAATCAAAGGTGGAGCTGCTAACCCCTCGCCTCCTATTGGTCCTGCATTGGGTGCCAAAGGTGTTAACATTATGGAGTTCTGTAAGCAATTTAATGCTAGAACTCAGGAGCAAGCTGGTAAAGTATTACCGGTTATCATTAATGTTTACACTGATAAGTCGTTTGATTTCGTTATCAAACGTCCGCCTGTTGCAATACAAATATTAGAGGTAACTAAAATCAAAGCTGGATCTGCAACAAGTAACCGTAAAAAAGTTGGTGCCCTAACATGGGACCAGGTGCGCAAAATTGCTGAAGATAAGATTGTTGACATGAACTGTTTTACAATTGAATCTGCAATGAACATGGTTGTAGGTACTGCCCGCAGTATGGGTGTTACAGTAAGCGGTGAAAAACCGTATTAATCAAATTATTAATTTCGGTGAAGTAGATGGGAAATCACTTCATCATTCAAAAAAACAAGCTTAAGAAATGGCAACGTTGACTAAAAAAAGAAAGGCTGCAAACGCGAAATTCGACGCAAGCAAGTCTTACTCCGTGGCTGAGGCATCTAAAATTGTGAAAGACATTTCGTCTACTAAATTTGATGCATCAGTGGATCTTGCGATCCGTTTAGGAGTTGACCCTCGTAAAGCTAATCAAATGGTGCGCGGTACAGTTACCTTACCTCACGGTACGGGTAAAACCATGCGTGTTTTGGCTATTGTAACTCCTGACAAGGAAGCAGAAGCAAGAGCAGCAGGCGCGGATTTCGTTGGATTAGATGAATACATTGAAAAAATCAAAGGTGGATGGACGGATGTGGATGTTATTATCACAATGCCTTCAGTAATGGGTAAAGTTGGTGCTTTAGGACGTGTGTTAGGCCCTCGTGGTTTAATGCCAAACCCTAAAACCGGAACTGTAACCATGGACATTGGCAAAGCGGTAACAGACTCTAAAGGCGGTAAAATTGATTTTAAAGTAGATAAAGCGGGGATTATTCACGCAGGTGTTGGTAAAGTATCGTTTGATGCAGCTAAATTATCTGAGAACGCGAATGAACTGTTACAAACTATTTTAAAGTTAAAACCTTCGAGCGCAAAAGGCACTTATGTAAAATCAATTACATTAAGCAGCACAATGAGCCCAGGTGTAACTGTAGATCCTAAATTATTCTCTTAAAAAAACTGCTAAAAAATGAATAAAACCGAAAAAACACAGGTAATAGAGCAGTTGGTAGAAAAATTAAATGCCAACAATAAAATCTATTTAGCAGATTGTTCGACTTTAACAGTTGAAAAAGTAAACGCATTCCGCAGACAATGTTTCGATAAAAAAGTATCGGTAACAGTGATTAAGAATACGTTGCTTAAAAAAGCAATTGAAAGAGCAAACGACAGTAAGTTAGCTGAACTAATTCCAGCATTAAAAGGCGAAACTGCTTTAATCTTCACAGATACATCTAATGTGCCTGCAAAGATTATGAAAGAATTCCGTAAAGGTGGTAAAAAACCTGCTCTTAGAGCGGCTTACGTTGAAGATATGATCTTCATTGGCGATGAGCAATTGGATGCCTTAGCAGGATTGAAATCTAAAAACGAATTAATTGGTGATGTAATTGCATTATTACAATCTCCAATTCAACGCGTTATGGGTGCTTTGGAAAACAAGGGCGGCGAAGACGCTGCGGCTTAGTACAATCTGGTGAAGCAGTTTTTCGATAGTTATCGGAAGCTTCGCAAACAATGAAGTAGATTAAAGTCACTTCATTGAAAACAAAAAATAAATAATTAAATAACAACGTTTCGGTTAACCGGGACATAAATAAAAAACAAAATGGCAGATATTAAACAATTAGCTGACACATTAGTAGGCTTAACAGTAAAAGAAGTTCAAGAATTAGCAAAAGTATTAAAAGACGAGCATGGTATAGAACCAGCAGCAGTTGCAGTAGCAGCTAACAATGGTGGCGGTGGCGGTGAAGCTGCGGCTGCAAAAACTTCTTTTGACGTAGTGTTATTAGAAGCTGGTGGAGCTAAATTAGGAGTTGTAAAAGTTGTAAAAGACTTAACAGGTTTAGGCTTAAAAGAAGCTAAAGACTTAGTTGACGGAGCTCCAAAAGCAGTAAAAGAAGGTGTTGGCAAAGAAGAAGCTGAAGCAATTAAAAAGGCTTTAGAAGAAGCTGGTGCTAAGGCAGAAATTAAATAATTTTTGCATAATTACTAGAAAATGGTCCCGCCACTGGCGGGATCATTTTCCTGTTTCTTGTCATAGGAAACAGAAGCTTTAGAAAAAAGTCAAAATTGTATTAATTTAATATCTAAATAACATTGGCTGCAAGTACAAAAATTCAAAAACGAGTTAATTTCTCGTCGAATAAATTTCCGATCGAATATCCGGATTTCTTAGATATTCAGGTAAAATCCTTTCAGGATTTTTTCCAGTTAGAAACAACGCCGGAAAACCGTAAAAAAGAAGGGTTATTCCGCGTGTTTGCCGAAAACTTTCCTATTTCTGATGCGCGCAACAACTTCGTATTGGAATTTAAGGATTATTACATTGATCCACCCCGTTATGCTCTTGATGAGTGTATCGAACGTGGACTCACCTACTCTGTTCCTCTAAAGGCTAAATTATACCTTTATTGTACAGATCCTGAACATGAAGATTTTGAGCCGATCATGCAAGACGTGTATTTGGGAACTATCCCATATATGACTCCAAAAGGTTCATTCATTATAAATGGTGCAGAACGCGTAATTGTATCTCAATTACACCGTTCACCAGGTGTATTTTTTGGCCAAAGCCGTCACGCGAATGGTACCAAGTTATACAGCGCACGTGTTATTCCTTTCAAAGGAAGCTGGATAGAATTTGCAACTGACATTAACAACGTAATGTACGCTTACATCGATCGTAAGAAAAAATTACCTGTTACTACTCTCTTGCGTGCTATCGGTTTTGAAAGCGATAAACAAATTTTAGAGATTTTTGGTTTGGCTGACGAAGTAAAAGTTAGCAAAGCTGGTTTAAAACGTGAGGTTGGCCGCAGATTAGCTGCCCGTGTTCTTAAAACCTGGTTAGAAGATTTCGTTGACGAAGATACCGGGGAAGTTGTTTCCATCGAACGTAACGAAGTGATCTTAGACCGTGAAACGATTTTAGAAGATGAGCATATTGATCTGATTGCTGATGCTGGTGTTAAATCCATCATCTTACACAAACAAGATGTGAATACTGCTGATTTCGCAATCATCTATAACACTTTACAAAAAGATTCAACCAACTCTGAAAAAGAAGCAATTGAATTTATCTATCGCTTATTACGTAATGCAGAACCACCTGATGAGGAAACTGCACGTGGCGTAATTGACAAATTATTTTTCTCTGACAAGCGTTACGACTTAGGTGAAGTTGGCCGTTACCGTATCAACAAAAAGTTGGGATTAAACATCCCGCCTGAGATTCGTGTATTGACCAAGGAAGACATGATCCTGATCATTAAATATTTGATCGAATTAATTAATTCAAAAACAGATGTGGATGATATTGATCACTTGTCAAACCGTCGTGTGCGTACTGTTGGTGAGCAACTATTCTCGCAATTCGGTGTAGGTTTAGCCCGTATGGCGCGTACTATTCGTGAACGTATGAACGTGCGTGATAACGAGGTGTTCACACCAACGGATTTGATCAACGCAAAAACATTAAGCTCTGTCATTAATTCATTCTTCGGAACAAATCAGTTATCGCAGTTCATGGATCAAACCAATCCTTTATCGGAGATCACGCACAAGCGTCGTCTTTCGGCACTGGGGCCAGGAGGTTTAAGTCGTGAGCGTGCAGGTTTTGAGGTGCGTGACGTTCACTACACTCACTACGGTCGCTTATGTACTATTGAAACTCCAGAAGGACCGAATATCGGTTTGATCTCTTCTCTTTGTGTATACGCGAAAGTAAATAAATTAGGATTTATTGAGACTCCCTACCGTACGGTAACCAATGGCAGACTAGATTCAAACAAACCCATTATTTATTTAACAGCGGAAGAAGAAGATCAGAAAAACATTGCCCAAGCCAATGTTGATCTCGATGATAAAGGAAATATCGTCACCAAAAAAGTAACAGCACGTTACGAAGGCGACTTTCCTATCCTTGAGCCAAATGCCGTTCATTTAATGGACATTGCTCCGAATCAGATCGCTTCCATCGCCGCTTCGTTAATTCCTTTCTTAGAGCATGATGATGCCAACCGTGCCTTAATGGGTTCGAATATGCAACGTCAGGCGGTGCCATTATTGCGACCGCAAGCTCCAATCGTTGGTACTGGTATCGAAGCACGTGTTGCTGAAGATAGCCGTGTATTAATTAACGCTGAAGGTGAAGGTATTGTTGAGTATGTAGATGCTCAATCGATCACGATCCGTTACAACCGCAACGAAGAAGAAAAATTAATCAGCTTCGAAGGCGATGTAAAATCATACAAATTAACCAAGTTCCAAAAAACCAATCAAAGTACTTGTATAAACTTAAAACCAATCGTTAAGAAAGGTGATAAAGTTTCAAGAGGACAAGTATTATGCGAGGGATATGCAACACAAGACGGTGAGCTAGCTCTGGGCCGTAACTTAAAAGTGGCATTCATGCCCTGGAAAGGTTACAACTTTGAGGATGCGATCGTTATCAATGAAAAAATTGTTCGTGAAGATATCTTTACGTCGATTCACATTGATGAGTATACTTTAGAAGTGCGTGACACAAAACGTGGAATGGAAGAATTAACTCCGGATATTCCTAACGTGAGTGAAGATGCTACTAAAGACCTGGACGAAAAAGGTATTATTCGTATTGGTGCTGAAGTAAAAGAAGGTGATATTTTAATCGGAAAAATTACTCCTAAAGGAGAAACAGATCCTTCGCCGGAAGAAAAATTATTACGTGCGATCTTCGGTGACAAAGCTGGTGATGTAAAAGATGCGTCTTTACGTGTATCCCCATCTATCAAAGGTGTTATCGTTGATAAAAAATTATTCTCACGCGTAATTAAAGATAAAAAAGCAAAAGCTGAAGAGAAACCTTTAGTAGAGAAGTTAGATACAGATCACGAAAAAAATAATTACAACTTAAAATTAAAATTAGTTGACAAATTATTTGTTCTAGTTAATGGTCGTACTTCACAAGGTGTTACTAATATTTTAGGAGAAGAAGTTGTACCACGCGGTACTAAGTTCACTCAAAAATTATTAGAGCGTATCGATTACAGCGAAGTAAATCCAAGCAACTGGACTACTGATAAAGATAAAAACGAACAAATCGAACGTTTGCTACATAACTTCTTAATCCAATTCAACGATTATTTAGGAAGATACAAACGCGAGAAATTCCAAATCACTGTTGGTGATGAGTTACCAAACGGAATTGTTCAGTTAGCAAAAGTTTATATTGCTCAGAAACGTAAATTAAAAGTGGGTGATAAGATGGCTGGTCGTCACGGTAACAAGGGTATTGTAGCCCGTATCGTGAAAGAAGAAGATATGCCATTCTTAGAAGACGGAACGCCTGTTGACATCGTATTAAATCCACTGGGTGTACCTTCGCGTATGAACCTTGGACAGATCTACGAAACTGTATTAGCATGGGCCGGCGAGAAATTGAAATTAAAATTCTCTACGCCAATCTTTGACGGAGCCACTGTAGAACAAATTGATGAGTACACACAAAAAGCAGGTTTACCACAATTTGGTCGTACCTATTTGTATGATGGTGGAACTGGAGAACGCTTTGACCAACCAGCAACGGTAGGTATCATTTACATGTTAAAATTAGGACACATGGTAGATGATAAGATGCACGCTCGTTCAATCGGACCATATTCATTAATTACGCAACAACCTTTGGGCGGTAAAGCTCAATTCGGTGGTCAGCGTTTTGGTGAGATGGAAGTTTGGGCGCTTGAAGCATACGGTGCTGCAAATGTGTTACAAGAATTATTAACTGTAAAATCTGATGACGTTACCGGCCGTGCAAAAGCTTACGAAGCAATTGTAAAAGGTGAGAACATCCCTACTCCGGGTATTCCTGAGTCGTTCAACGTATTGTTGCACGAATTAAGAGGTTTGGCGTTAGATATTACAATGGATTAATGCCTCACCCTAAATCCCTCTCTAAACGGAGAGGGACTTGGGATTGGCAACACGCTTCGACTCCGCTCAGCGTGACCCGTAAAAAGGTAAAAGAGTGAGTCATTAAATTCATAAACGAAAACCATAAACTAAAACATGGCGTTAAGAAGAGACAACAAACAAAAATCAAATTTTTCGAAAATCACCATCAGTTTAGCTTCTCCTGAAACTATTCTGCGTCGCTCAAGCGGTGAGGTTCTTAAACCTGAAACCATTAATTACCGGACTTACAAACCTGAAAGAGACGGTTTGTTCTGCGAACGTATTTTTGGCCCGGTGAAGGATTACGAGTGTCATTGCGGTAAATACAAACGTATTCGTTACAAAGGAATTGTTTGTGACCGTTGTGGTGTTGAAGTTACTGAGAAAAAAGTACGTCGTGAACGTATGGGTCACATCAACTTAGTTGTGCCTGTTGCTCACATCTGGTATTTCCGTTCGTTGCCAAATAAAATTGGTTACTTATTAGGATTACCAACTAAAAAATTAGACATGATTATTTACTACGAACGTTATGTAGTAATTAATGCAGGAGCTGCTATGGAAAATGGCATCAGCTACCTGGACTTCTTAACAGAAGAAGAATATTTAAATGTGGTAGATACTTTACCAAAAGAGAATGCTTTATTAGACGATACAGATCCTAATAAATTCATCGCTAAAATGGGCGCTGAATCTATTGCAGATTTATTATCCCGTTTAAACTTAGATGATTTATCTTACGATCTTCGTCACAAAGCAAATACTGAAACTTCACAACAACGTAAAAACGAAGCGTTGAAACGATTACAGGTGATTGAGGCTTTCCGCCAAGCTAACCAAAACGTAGTAAACCGTCCTGAATGGATGATCGTTAAAGTTGTACCGGTAATTCCACCAGAATTACGTCCTTTAGTGCCATTGGATGGTGGCCGTTTTGCTACTTCCGATTTAAATGACTTATACCGTCGTGTTATTATTCGTAACAACCGTTTAAAGCGTTTAATTGAAATTAAAGCTCCTGATGTAATCTTACGTAACGAAAAACGTATGTTACAAGAATCAGTAGATTCATTATTTGATAACTCACGTAAATCGAATGCCGTTAAAACTGACAGCAACCGTCCTTTAAAATCATTATCTGATTCGTTAAAAGGTAAACAAGGTCGTTTCCGTCAGAATTTATTAGGTAAACGTGTGGATTATTCGGCTCGTTCGGTAATTGTTGTAGGACCAGAATTAAAATTACACGAGTGTGGATTGCCAAAAGAAATGGCAGCCGAATTATTCAAACCATTCATCATTCGTAAGATGATTGAGCGTGGTATTGTTAAGACGGTAAAATCTGCTAAAAAAATTGTAGATAAAAAAGAACCAATTGTTTGGGATATTTTAGAGAACGCATTAAAAGGACACCCGGTTATGTTAAACCGTGCCCCTACTTTGCACAGACTAGGTATTCAGGCTTTCCAACCGAAATTAATTGAAGGAAAAGCAATTCAATTGCATCCATTGGTTTGTACCGCGTTTAACGCCGATTTTGACGGGGATCAAATGGCCGTGCACGTTCCGTTGGGACATGCAGCTATCCTTGAAGCACAAATCTTAATGTTAGCGTCGCACAACATCTTAAATCCTTCAAATGGTGCACCGGTAGCGGTTCCATCTCAGGATATGGTGCTCGGTTTATATTACTTAACTAAATCGAAAAAGAATTTACCGAATGATGCGGTAAAAGGTGAAGGAAAGATTTTCTATAGTGCGGATGAAGTAGTTATTGCTGTGAATGAAAAAGCAGTTGACCTTCACGCACAAATCAAAATCAGAATTACTAACGCATTAGACGGAGATAAATTAGTTACTAAGATTATTGAGACGACTGCGGGTCGCGTGTTATTTAACATGGTTGTGCCGCATGAAGTAGGTTATATCAATGAACTATTGACTAAGAAATCTTTACGTGATATTATCGGGATGATCGTTAAGAAAACCGGTATGGCTAAAACAGCTAAATTCTTAGATGAAATTAAATCACTAGGATTTATGACGGCGTTTAAAGGTGGTTTATCATTTAACTTAGGAGATATTCAAACTCCAATCGAGAAAATGAAAATCATTGGTGAAGCACAAGTTCAGGTTGATGAAGTTATTAGCAACTACAACATGGGTTTTATTACCAACAACGAGCGTTACAACCAAATTATTGACATCTGGACGCATACCAACTCTAAGGTGACTAAAAAAGTACTTGATAATTTAAGCACAGACCGCCAGGGATTTAATCCGGTGTTTATGATGCTTGACTCAGGCGCCCGTGGATCTAAAGAACAAATTAAACAGTTAAGCGGGATGCGCGGTTTGATGGCTAAGCCTCAAAAAGCGGGTGATACTACGACTTCCATTATTGAGAATCCGGTACTATCTAACTTCCGTGAAGGTCTGTCTATCTTAGAATACTTTATTTCAACTCACGGCGCCCGTAAAGGTTTGGCCGATACGGCTTTAAAAACTGCGGATGCTGGTTACTTAACCCGTCGTTTAGTTGACGTGGCACAAGATGTTATTATTAATGAAGCAGATTGCGGAACCCTTCGTGGATTAAGCATGACAGCATTAAAAAATAATGATGACATTGTTGAAGCATTGTACGATCGTATTTTGGGACGTACTACGGTTAGCGATATTTACCATCCAACTACCGGCGATCTTATTATCGCCAGTGGAGAAGTAATTACGGAAGACTTCGCTGTTACTATTGATAAATCTCCAATTGAAACGGTAGATATTCGCTCGGTATTAACCTGCGAATCACGTTCAGGTGTTTGTGCTAAATGTTATGGCCGTAACTTATCTAACGGACGTTTAGTTCAGTTAGGAGAAGCCGTAGGTGTAATTGCTGCGCAGTCAATCGGTGAGCCAGGTACACAGTTAACGTTACGTACTTTCCACGTGGGTGGTACTGCATCGAATACTGCTGCATCCAGCGCATTAATTGCGAAACACGATGGGATTCTTGAAATTGATGAATTACGCACTGTTGAGCGTGCAAACAACGAAGGAGTTAAATCCAACATTGTTATCGGACGTTCTACTGAAATGCGTATCACCGATGCAAACACTGGTATTACTCTAACTACGGGTAACGTTCCTTACGGTTCTAGCCTTTATGTTAAGCCAGGTGCTAAAGTGAAAAAAGGAGAATTAATTTGTGATTGGGATCCGTATAACGCTGTTATCGTCTCTGAGTTTGGAGGAAGTGTTGAATTTGAGCACATCAAAGAAAACGTAACCTTCCGTGAAGAAAGCGATGAGCAAACAGGTTTCCGTGAAAAAGTAATTATCGAAAGTAGAGATAAAACTATGAGTCCATTGATTCGTATCGTGGATAAAAAAGGTGAGTCTTTAAAATCATATAACATTCCGGTTAGCGCTCACATCATCGTGAACGAAGCTGCGAAAATTGAACCAGGACAAATCTTAGTTAAGATTCCTCGTGTTACGGGTAAAACAGGTGATATTACCGGTGGTTTACCTCGTGTAACTGAGTTATTTGAAGCACGTAATCCTAGTAACCCTGCCGTGGTTTCTGAAATTGACGGTATTGTTACTTTCGGTAAAATTAAACGTGGTAACCGTGAAGTAGTTGTTGAAGCTAAAACCGGAGAACAACGTCGTTATTTAGTGAACTTAAGTAAACACATTTTAGTTCAGGAAAATGATTTCGTAAAAGCTGGTGATGCTTTATCTGATGGAGCTGTAAGTCCTGGTGACATTTTAGCTATCAAAGGACCAACGGCAGTGCAAGAATATTTAGTGAATGAAATTCAGGAGGTGTACCGTTTACAAGGTCAAAAACTGAATGACAAACACTTTGAAACTATTGTGCGTCAAATGATGCGTAAAGTGGAAATCGTTGATCCAGGTGATACCATGTTCTTAGAACAACAACTGATCAATAAAGGAGACTTTATGACTCAAAATGATGAGATCTTTGGTAAAAAGGTTGTTATTGAGCCAGGTGATAGTTCTGATCTGAAACGCGGACAAATTATTACTGCCCGTAGATTACGTGATGAAAACTCTGTATTGCGTCGTAAGGATAAACAATTGATTGAAGCGCGTGATGCGGTTCCTGCAACTGCAAATCCGATTCTACAAGGTATTACACGTGCATCGTTACAAACCAATAGCTGGATTTCAGCTGCATCGTTCCAGGAAACTACGAAAGTGTTGAATGAAGCTGCAGTAAACGGTAAAGTGGATCACTTAATGGGATTAAAAGAAAACGTAATTGTTGGACATTTAATTCCTGCAGGTACCGGTTTACGTCAGTACGAAAAACTAGTAGTTGGAAGCAAAGAAGAGTACGAGCGTTTAATGGCTTCGAAAGAAGAAGTTGGCGAAGAAGCTTTGTAGAGATGTTGAATTATTAATTTTGAATTTTAAATTAAAAACCCTGGTCGAAAGACTGGGGTTTTTAATTTATTGGGTGGGAGCTTCGACCATGCTAGCCATCCACAGTTCACTGCGTGAGATCTTCCAAGCCAACGGAAAAGCAGCCTGCCTGCCGCCGCGCAAGCCTAAGCGTCGGCAGGCAGAATTTCTCCTGCGTCGGAATGACCTTGTAGCTCCCCCTTTTTAGTACGATGATACAATAGACTTTTTCAAAATATTCGAAAAGAAAGCAGCAGTTATTGAACTACCGCCTTCAGTCCGGGTTCTGTTTTTTCCTTTACAAATATATCTAAATTTTCTTCTTTCATTTTTCTAAAATTTATCGGTGATATTCCTCCAAGCGAATC
>Ga0335394_10000372_pt1 | contig 46829 bp, 33 predicted proteins | sample MAT03_FD_205741 | JGI IMG/M metagenome (GOLD analysis project Ga0335394, IMG submission 205741) | Freshwater microbial communities from Lake Fryxell liftoff mats and glacier meltwater in Antarctica - MAT-03 (spades assembly) (version 2) ... | reverse complement strand
GGGGCGCCGGCGCCCCGTGTGGCCTCCGCGCCCCAACCCGCAAAGTTACACGGCCAGGCCTCATGGGTCTGCCCTCAACTCGCAAACTTACGCGCCCCCCGGGGCGCCGGCGCCCCGTGTGGCCTCCGCGCCCCAACCCGCAAAGTTACACCGCCGGGTCCTCGTCGTTGAAAAGATCACAGCCTCTCCGTGTGCCGTCCGCCTTCGACCTGAGCGGCAGGGCGCTCACCTGCAGTGTAGGTACTAACGTTTGAGATACTTGCGATCAGTACTTAGGGATGACTTCCCCGCGGATCAGATCCTCGAACGTCTGCCGCGCTCGGATCAGATGGGCCTGCTTGTCGGTGACCATCACCTCGGCCGCCAGAGGCTTCGAGTTGTAGTTCGAGCCCATGCCAAAGCCGTACGCGCCGGCGCACTCGATCACCAGCAGCTCGCCCACCGCGGCCCCGGGCAACTCGCGGGTGGAGACAAAGCCCCCTTCTTCCTGCGTGAAGATGTCCCCCGACTCGCAGAGCGGACCACCGACCACGACCTTGTGCTTCGTCCGTTCCTTCGCGCCGTCGGCCGGGACGATCGACATCGGGTGATAGGCCCCGTACAGAATCGGCCGCGCCAGGTTATTGAAGCCCGCGTCGAGCAGATAGAAGGTGTTCGCGCCCATCGACTTGATGGCCCGGATCTCGGCCACCAGGTAACCACTCTCGGCGACCAGGTAGCGGCCCGGCTCCAGTTCCAAGTGAACCGGATGGCCAAAAGTCTCGGCCAGACGGGTCCGGGTCGAGTTCCACAGCCGGTAGTAGCCGTCGATGTCGACCGGCTGAGGTTCGACCGTGCGGTAATTGATCGGCAGACCGCCGCCGGCGCTGATCGAGCGGAGCGTGCGACCGATCTTCAGGGCGGCCTTTTCCAGCGCGCCGCAGACCTGCGACAGGTGCTCGAGATCGGTCCCTGAGCCGATGTGCATGTGCAGCCCGGTGACGCTCAGTCCGTGATGATCGGCGCGGCGCAGGCAATCATCGAGCTGTTCGTGCCAGATGCCGTGCTTCGATTGCTCGCCACCGGTGTTGGTCTTCTGGCTGTGGCCATGGCCGAAGCCCGGATTCAACCGCAGGGTGATCTCGCGCCCGGGGGCCCGCTCTCCCAACTGGTCGATCATGTCGGGCGAGCCGCAGTTCACGTGCAGCCCCAGCGCCACCACCAGATCCAACGTCTCGCGGTCGAAGATGTCGGCCGTGTAGACGATCGGCGGCGGCTCGCCCTGCGTCTCGTACCCCGCGGCCTGCGCCCGGCGGATCTCGCCCGCGCTGACCGCATCGACCAATACCCCGTGCCGGCGGATCAGGTCCAGAATCGCCAGATTCGAGCAGGCTTTCTGGGCGTAGCGGACCGTTTCAAAGCTCTTCAGATCGTTGATCCGCTGCACGATGCGGGCCGCATCGTACACGAACGTGGGAGTGCCGAACTGCTGGGCGATGGCGGCCACGCTGACGCCGGCGATGTCCTGGCGCAGCACGGGGTAAGAAGCGGTCATGGAAATCGATGTCGGGGAAGTTCGGAGAAATAGAAATAGGGATCGCGAGAGCGCCACGGCCAGCCGGACGAGCTGTTACTTCTTGCTCTTTTTCTTGGTCGTGGCCTTCTTGGCGGCCGGCGCCTTCTTCACGGCCTTCTTGGGGGCCGCTTTCTTCGCGCTCTTCTTGGCGGCCGTCTTCTTGGACGAGCCGGTAAAAATCGAATCCCAACCCTCGGCGTACTTCTTGCTGGTGCCTGCGTGGACCACACTCACGGGGGCTGTCCTTTCCTGCGGGTGACGAAATGGATCGATGAATTACGGATAATACTCCTGATATCGCAGATCGTACAGGACCCCGCGGAAAGTAAGCAGGCGACCTTGGCCCGCAGCCCGCTGCCGTCAGTCACACGAACGGTTCTCGATTCTCAATGGTGTGACGACAAGCTGGATCTTCCCCGAGTTGAGGTGCGTACCCCCTGCACTCAAAGCGGGTCGCGGTAACGACATCGTGGCTGCCAGGACCGCGGAGCCCGCAATTCCCTGCATCCGGCACAGAAGGTGCAATACACCTTTTGTCGTTTCATACAGTTCTTCAGGCGGGAGCAGCCATGGCCACGATCCTTGTCATCGACGATGACCAACAGATCCGCGAATTCGTGCGGCAGACCCTTGAGCGATCCGGGTACCAGGTCGCCCTGGCTGCGGATGGTCGCGAAGGCCAGAAACGATTGAACAAGGGTGGCATTGATCTGGTGATCTGCGACCTGTTCATGCCCGACCAGGACGGCTTGCAGACCATTCGCGAGCTTCGCAAAACAACCCCGGGGTTGCCGATTATCGCTGCCAGCGGGGCGCAAGCCGACGGATTGGCCGATTACCTGGCGATCGCCGGCAAGATCGGCGCGGCGGCCACGCTGGCCAAACCCTTTTTGCCCGCCGCACTGCGCGAACTGGTGGCCAGGCTGTTACCGCAGGCCGTCGCGGTCTGAGGCTGACTCCATCTCGGCAGACGGTTCGACGCGAGGCGCACGCCGATAAGCGATCACCACAACGATCGTGGCTCCAAGCAATCCGCACAGCAGGCAGAATTCATGCAGAGTTCTGACGGGAACGAGCTCCAGCAATTCATTCTCGTCGCTCCACGGCGCCAGCGGGCGCATGTCGCGATTCATGATGCTGTCGAGCACGATGTGGCTGTACGAGCCAATCAGCCCGCTCAAGATCGCGACCCACCAGCGGATCTCTACCTCCGCCCAGCGTCTGCCTGAGAGAATCGCCAGGCCAAGTTGACCCAGGTACTTGCCGGTCACTCCGCCCGTCAGGCCGACGAACGTCGCCCCCAGGTACGTATGCGTCCAGCCGTGGATGTGCCCGCGCCCGCTCAGCATCACGACCAGTGGTTGTAGATCTATCAAGATCTGCGTCCAGCCGAAGACCATCAGGCTGAAACACCCCTGCAAGGGCGCCTTGATCAGCAGGGCGGGTCCCATGTGAAAGGGGGTGAATGGCATGCGGGTGAGTGTCCGAACGACCAGGAATCCACGAAGTTGCCTGTATAACCGTTACAAACCCATCAAACCATCTAGATGATTTGACAACACCGCGTTTCGAGGGATAAACTCAATAGTGCATGGGAGCATCCTTTCCCGGACGCAACTCCCATCGCGACCTTCGCTACCTGCTACCTTGGATCGGTTGCCCAATCCCGTCGCCCTGGGCTGACCCGCGAAGGTCCTAGCTGAATCCCGCTGCGACGTTAATTGTGGGAGCGTCACCATGCTGGTTATTCCAGGACGTGTGGGGAAACTGTGCGACAGTTACACCCGCCGCGACATTCTGCGGGTGGGCGGTTCGGCCATGCTTGGTCTCGGGCTGGCGGACATGCTCCGCCTGCAAGACACCACCGCGCAGGCCAATGAATCGACTGCCGGCGGCGCTGGTTGGAACAAAGCCAAGAGCGTCATCTTTGTCTATCTGCAAGGCGGACCGAGCCACTTGGACCTTTGGGATCCCAAGGAAAAAGTGCCGGCCAACGTGCAGAGCGTCTTCAAGAACATCGACACCAAGACGCCGGGCGAGAAGTTCACCGAACTCTGCCCCAAGCTGGCTCAGCAGACCGACAAGCTGTCGCTGATCCGCACCATGAGCTACACGCCGGTGGGGTTGTTCAACCACACGGCCGCCATCTATCAGATGCACACCGGCTACACGACCGACAAGGTCAGCCCTTCGGGTCAGTTGGAGCCTCCTTCGCCCAAGGACTATCCGACCGTCGGCTCGAACATCGTCCGCATCAAGCCGATCGACGTGCCGATGCTGCCGTTCGTGATGCTGCCCCGCGCTCTGCAGGAGTCGGGCGTCATCCGCAAGGGTGGCACCGCGGGCTTCCTGGGCCGAGCCTATGATCCGTACGAGGTCTTCCCGGCCGGCGACGACATGGACATGGCCAAGATGGACCGCATTGTGGTCGACGACCTCAAGCTGCGGCCCGAGATCTCGGCCAACCGCCTGGAGAAGCGGGCTCGCCTGCGCGACCTGCTGAACGACGGTATGCCGAACCTGGAAAAGGCCGTGGCCAAGTACGATCTCGATTCCTACTACAGCCAGGCGCTGGACTTGGTGATGTCGGGCCGAGCCCGTGATGCCTTCAATCTGACCAAGGAATCTGCTGCCACGCGCGAGGCGTACGGCCGCAACACCTTTGGCCAGAGCCTGCTGCTGGCTCGCCGGCTGGTCGAGGCGGGCACCCGGTTCGTCGAAGTCATCTGGCCCAAGGTCGCCAACAGCGACAACCACTCGTTCGATGTCCACGTCGATCTCTCGAAGCGGATGAAGAACCAGTCGGCCCCCATGCTCGATTCCGGCGTCAGCACGCTGATCTCGGACCTGGACGACCGAGGCATGCTGAAGGATACGCTGGTGGTGGTAGTCGGCGAGTTTGGCCGCAGCCCGCAGCGTGGTGTCAGCACCAGCGGCAACGGCAACTCGGACGACGGCCGCGATCACTGGCCGTATTGCTACACGGCGTTGGCAGCCGGCGCCGGTGTGAAGCGGGGCTTTGTGCTGGGCAAGAGCGATGCCACTGCTTCGGCGCCGCTGGAAGACCCGGTCCACCCGTGCGATCTGCTGGCGACGATCTATCACAGCGTCGGCATCAAGCCGGACACGCTGGTCTACAACCACCTGAATCAGCCCCGTGAACTGGTGAAGGGGAATGTGCTGACGAAGCTGCTGTCGTAGCGCGGTTCTTGAACTGCTGAAACTTGAAGAGCCCCTGGTCGCAAGGCCAGGGGCTTTTTTCGTAAAGTAGCAGGCACACTCCGTGTGCCGTCCGCCCGATGTGGTGCGTCGGAAAACAACACTAGCGCTAGCCCGACGCCAGTTTTGAAGTTGCGCATTTGACCTGAGCGGCAAGGCGCTAGCCGCCGGTGGCCCTGCTCTCCTGCCACCGGCGGCTAGCGCCTTGCCGCTCAGTCGTCATTCGCCACATTGTCAGTCGGCCGCTTCCCCACACTAGCCCGACGCGCCAGCGCGCCAGCGAGGGGAAGCTCCAGGCGACATCGCCGCCATGTTCCCCTCGCTGGCGCGCTGGCGCGTCGGGCTAGTGGAGAAAGGTGATCAAGGAATCACAGCCACTCCGTGTGCCGTCCGCAGGATGGTGGGGCGTCGGAAAACAACACTAGCCCAACGCGCCAGACTATTTCAGCTTGAAAGGCCACAGGCGAGGTTCGAGCCAGACGGCCTGACAGCCCGTATTTTCATCCGTGCATTCAACTTCCAGCACGAGCTTTTCGACCCCTGTGATGTCCAGTAGCACGTCTTGCGTCTGGCCTCTCCCGCGGATCGGATCCGAACGCCAGCGAACTTCGCCGTCGCAGATCACTACAAACGTAAGGGGCGTGGCGACGCGGGCAATCGAGGCCGTGTCGGCGATCCCCACGGTTGCCTGCAGGGTCCGGAACTGCTGGAAGGCGCCATAGGCAACGTGCGACGAGCCCACCGCTGGCGGGTACATCGACAGACCGTTGGGCGAGAGTTGCCCCCGCACACGGATGCGGTCTCCTCCAGGAGACGTGTAGCCCAACATGCCACCCTTGCCGAAGCGGCCGTTCCCCACCACGGCCTCGGCCTCGGGCATGCTCGACAGATAAACCGAAGCCCGAGGGGCCAGTTGCTTGGCCAGGTCGGTCAACTGCTCTTCCAGAAACTTGCGGGTTTCGTCGTTGTTCACTTCGGTCAGCGCGTCGCGATAGCGATCGTACGCCCGAATCTGCATAGCGGTCTTCCAGGGGATCCGCGTCTCTTCGGCAGCGACCGAGGTCCATTGCCCACCCATCTCGCGCAGCGAAGCCGCGTCGCTGGGCTGACGAAGCTCGCGGGCGGCCAGTCGGGCCAGCGCTGCGTCGCTGCCCAGCGCCATCAATGGCAGTCCGCGACTCCAGTCCCCGACCGACAGGGCATAGTACTTGCCGAGCGCCAGATTTGCCTCGGGATCGGCCGGCTCTTCGGCCAGGCGTTCGACCTGCTTCTTCAGGCGGTCGAAGTCGTTCTTATAGACCTTGATCATGCGGTCGCGCGAGGTGGTGAAGCCCGAGACCAGCGGACTGTTCAACTTGACCGCCGTCCGCGTCGCGATGGCCACGAACTTCAGGGCCAGATCGTGCCGGTCTTCGCCCAGCGCCAGGTCGGCCCGCTTCAGGGCCTCGCGGACGAGTTGGCTGTGAGCCTCGGGCGTTTTTACGGTGCGGGCCGTTTCGGTCAGCGACTCCGCGGCGACCTCCAGGCCGTCTACCTCGTAGCTCTTGCTCAACAGATCGATGGCCGCCAGCGAGGTTGCGACATCGCCCGCTCCGCTGGCTTGCTCCTTGGCCTCGGACCACAGGACATAACGGAGCGGATCGTTTACTTCCGTCGCCTGGCCGCGTTCCAGCAAGCGTGTTGCCAGGGCTGACTTTTCGCTGGGGATGCGTTTGGCGTAATCGGCGCGATAGACGTTGCGAATCTGCACTTCGCCGGCGGTGACAGCCCCCTTCTCTGGCGCGGGGAGGCGCTCGCGGCTTGAGACGATTGCCTCGGGATCGGGCTCGAGCTTCTCGAGCGGGGGAAGGCTCCACAGACAGAGCTCGCCGGAGCGATCAAGCGAAAGAGCCAGTTGCCCCTTCTGCGAGATCGCGGTCCGGACAACAGGCGCGGCATGCTCGCTGTAGAGGGCGACCTGACGGCCGCTGGCCAGATCCCAGACGCGGACCGATTTATCTTGCCCGCCCGAGATCGCCTGCGCGCCGTCGACTCCCACGGACAGTCCCCAAATCGCCCCTTTGTGTCCAGCCAGGCGCAGCACCTCTTGCTCGGCGCTCCAGACACGCAGCAGACCGTCGGCGCCGCCCGTGATGACAAAGTTTCCGCCCGGCACCAGACCCACCGAGGCAAACCAGCTCTTGCCGACGACGCGGCGAGCCTCGCGGCCGTCGCTGGCATTGCGCCAGCGCAGCGTGCGATCGTACCCGGCAGAGACCACGCGCTGGCCGTCGGCTGAGAGATCCCAGCGATCTGCGCGGCCGGTCGCTTCCAGCTCGATCTGCGACTTGCCGGCAGGAAAGTTCCACAGGCGCGCTTGATGGTCGTCGTCGGCCGAAAGGACCAACTGGCCCCCCTGCGCAGAAATCAGTTGATAGACGGGAGCGTTGTGGGCGGTGATGCTCCGCGGCGCTCCACGGCTGCGCAGATTCCACAGCCGCAGCACGCCGTCGACGCCGGCGGTCAGCAGTTCTTCGTCGTTCAAAAAGACCACGCTGGCGGCACCGCCGGGATGCGGACCCAGGCGGACGGCCTCACCAACGGATCGCGATCCATCCTCGGCCGTTCGCAGTTCCCATACCGAGACGTGCGTATGGGCCGAAGCCAGCGCCACATGGCGGTCGTCGGGCGAGAGGGCCGCGTCGTGCGATTCACCAGCGGGGCCTTTCCACTTCAGAAGCAGTCCGGATGCCATCCGCTCGGGGCCGGCAGGGGTCTCTTCTTCGAAGCTGGGAGGGGGCGGCAGAGTCCACTTTCGCAGGCTGCCATCCTGCGACCCGCTCAGGGCCCGCTTGCCGTCGGCACTCACCGCGATCGAAAGGACGGGGGACTGCACGGCGATCCGCTGCAGTTCTCGGCCCGTCTCGACGTTCCAGACGCGCAGGTTTCCGTCGGCGCTGCCGGTGAGAAGCCGCTGATCCCCCGCGTAAAAGACGGCCGAGTGGACGACACCGCGATGTCCCCTCAGTCGATGAACTTCGTTCTGGTCTTCGATGGCGATGATGCGCGCCGTTCCATCCCCCAGGCCATAGGCCAGACGCTGTCCGTCGCGTGAGAGTGAAACCGCGTGAACGGTTCGCTGCTTGGGGCGGTTCTCGGGATGTGTCAGGGCAGCCAGTTCGCGGCCGGTGAAGACATCCCACACACGGACCTGACCGCTGCGTGTGCCTACGGCCGCAATCTGGCCGCTGCTGCTCAGCGAGATCGCTTCGATCGGGTCTTTCAACTCGGCCAGTCGGGCGATCTCTTCCCCCGTCTGCATATCCCACACGCGGACGCGGCCATCTTGCCCGCCCGTTGCGGCCAGCTTCCCCTGGCGCGACCAGGCGGCACACAGCACCGGGCCTTGATGAGAGTCGAGCCGCCCCAGTTCGAGCCCTTCCTGCAGATCCCACCGCTGCAGCACGCCGTCGATGCCGCCGCATAGGGTCTGCGATTCGTCGGGCGAGACGGCCAGGGCCAGGATCGTACGTCGTTCGGCGGTGACCTGGGCGATCTCGCTGTCGGATTCCAGACTCCAGACCGAGAGCGTATCGCCCGCGGCCGCAAGCGCGCGTTCTTTCAGAAGGGCGACCTGCGCGATCGCCGCTTCGAACTTGCCCAGCGGAGGAGCCAACGCCACCGGCGGTTTCTCTTCGCCCGGCGGCGTGACCGGATCGTCCGGGTCGGGAGGCGTGATCTCGGGGACCGGCTCAGGTGTCTGGGTGGGCGTTGGTGGATTTTCGGGCTTGGGCGTCGATTCGATCGGCTCGACCACCTCTGCTACAGGCGGAGGGTTACTTGCCAAGACTTCGGGCTTGGGACGCGTGGCCCACCAACCGAGCCCTATCGCGGCCAGCAGCATCACGCCAGCCGCCACACCGATCAAGAGTCGGGCTGGACTGGCAGAAGGAGACCCCGACGGTGTCGTCTCGAACATGGGGGACATCGCGGGGACCGACGCCGGCCGCACCACGGCTGTGGGTGCGGACTGTCGGGCGACCGGAATGCCGACTGCGATCGGTTGGGCCACTGGCGGTTTGCCGGTCGGCGCGGCGTGCGCTAGCGGCGGCGGAGGGGGCATCGCGGCTTGTTCCGCAGCAGCCTGTTCTGCGCGCAGCCTGGCGTCGTAGTCTGCCCGCTTGGCCGGGTTCAGCAGGCAAAGCTTGGCCGAGGAGATCTCGTTCAGCAGTTTCTGCGAGAGTTCGGAATGCTTGCCTGTCTGGTACGTCCGCACGTGCGACATGTGGCGATCGGCGGCGTTCAGGATCACGTCCGGATCGTCTTCGAAAAGCTCCAGCCCCAGCATGCGATAGTGGTTCGGCGGCCGTCGCGGGTCGCGAATGCCCAACCAACTAAGATAAGGGTCGAATTCAGCCATGAGAGTCAGGCTTGCCGCGTTGCAAGGAGCGGCTGAGGGGAGAAGGACGGTTCTATCTTAGATTGATGGAACCGGTGGCGAAGTTATCGCAGCAAAAATCGTAAAAATGGGGGCCGGGCCCATCGAATCCCCCCTTACGTTGTAGCTGGTCGCAAAATGCTGGCAAGATGGCTGACATCTGCCAGGTTCCCCAACGCCCCGCTTCGGGTTAGGATCGCTGCGCGATTCCAGCTTTCGAAAACTCAACCCGTGAGCTTCCGTTGCGGACCCTGATCAAGAACGCCAAGGTCGTCCTCTCCCGTGAAACGGTCCGCACCAACGTGCTGATCGACGGCCACAAAATTGCCCAACTGGGCGGCTATGTCCAAGTGCCGGTCGACGAAACGGTCGACGCCGAGGGACTGCACCTGATCCCCGGCGTGATCGACGACCAGGTCCACTTTCGCGAGCCAGGGCTGACCCACAAAGAGGATCTGGCCACCGCCAGCCGCGCCTGCGCCAAGGGAGGTGTGACGACCTTCCTGGAGATGCCCAACACGCTGCCCAATGCCATCACGCAGTCGTTGGTCGAAGCCAAGCTGGCCCTGGCCGCCGAGAAGAGCCTGGTCAACTACGGTTTCTACATCGGTGCGACTCCGGGCAATGTCGGCGAACTGGCCCGGGCGACGCGCACGCCTGGCATCAAGATTTTCATCGGCTCCAGCACCGGGGATCTGCTGGTCGACAGTCAGGACGCGCTGGAGCGGATCTTTGCCGAGACCACGCTCCCGATCTGCGCTCACTGCGAAGATGAAGCGACCGTCCGGGAGAATACGGCCGCGCTGGCCGGCACAACCGACGTGGCAGATCACTCGCGGATTCGCGATCACAAGGCAGCGATCATCGCCACCCGGCGGGCGATCGATCTGGCCCATCGCCATCGACATCGCTTTCACGTGCTGCATGTCTCCACGGCCGCCGAGACAGAGATCCTGTCAGACCATCGCGGCCTGATCACCGCCGAGGCCTGCCCGCATCATCTGTTCTTCAATATCGCAGATTACGCCCGACTGGGAACACGGGTGCAGATGAACCCCTCGATCAAGCTGCCGTCGGACTGCGACGCGCTTTGGAGCGCGCTCCAGCGCGATGTCATCCAGGTGATCGCCACCGATCACGCTCCGCATACGCTGGAGGAAAAGGCCAGGCCCTATCCCAAATCTCCCTCGGGCCTGCCGGCCGTAGAGAACTCGCTGGCGTTGCTGCTCGATCAGGTGCATCGGGGTCGCGCCACGCTGGAGCAGGTGGTCCACTGGATGTGCGACGCACCGGCCCGCGTGTGGGATCTGGTCGACAAGGGACGGATTGTCGAGGGCTATGACGCCGACCTGGTGCTGGTCGATCTGAACCGCCGGGCGACGATTCTGGATGAAGAACAGCAGACCAAGAGCCGCTGGAGTCCATGGCACGGAACCACGCTGACTGGCTGGCCGGTCCGCACCTGGGTGATGGGACGCGAGGTCTTCCGCGACGGGGTCTTCGACGAGCAGGCGCGCGGTCGCGAGGCGATCTACGATCACGCGCGGGGCGGCTACTGGGCGCAGAGCTAGGCTTTACTCATTGTGTCACCGAGCCCCCAGGCCGTGATCAACAAGCCCGCGGCCAGCAACAGTCCCCACCACGACCACCACACCAAAATCACGGCTAACAGGGCCAACGCGACCAGCAGCCAGACGGCCCACGGCGGATAGCTCTTCGCCTGGGTAGTTTTCGCCACCGGCACATTTTGAAGCAGGGCATCTGTGGGAGCCGGCGTCGGCACCACGATCTCGGTGCCGCAACTCGGGCATTGGCTACGTTTCCCTGCATCCTGACTGGCCGCTTGAAACGGCTGCCCGCATCGCCCGCATTGAAACGGAATCGGGGGTCCGCCTGCTGCTGGTCTGACGGGAACGGAAGTGGCGTTCTTCGCCTTGCTGGACTCGGATTGCGATTCCTTCGCCAGCAGGACTTCTGTACCGCAGCCCGGACAAAAGACCGTGGGGCGCGCGCCGGCAACCAGAAGCGTGCTGCAGTGAGGGCAAGGTTGGGGCGCAGGCATGCGTCAATGCGTTCGCGTTGTCGGGCATGTTGATGGATCGGAGTATAGCAGACGGTTCCGCGCCGTCCCTTACAACGCTCAACCGCTACAACGCTCAACCGCCACCGCGGACGCTTCGTCTGCGGAAAACTGGACTCCGCCTTGGGGCTCGGCGTATGATTCCAGTATCCAGATCTTTTGAGGGGTCTCTCATCTTCGGCCCATTCGCCGGACGTTCGTTCCGTCAGGTCCATGGCATTTCGCATTCTCCATCAACGCAAGAAGCCTTGCAGTGCAGGTGTCTCGCCTCTTTGCGCGGTCAGTAAGGTTCCCGCGTCTGAGGTGTACGTATGGAGCCTGTGAAGAAATTTCGCCTGGGAAACTACACCTTGCTGAAGCAACTGGGCGCCGGCGGCATGGGGGTCGTTTACCTGGCCGAGCATGTCCACATGAAGCGCCGCGTGGCGATCAAAGTCCTGCCGTCTCGGCTGGTGAAGGACAAGGCTTATCTCGAGCGCTTTCATCGCGAAGCCCAATCGATCGCCGCGCTTGACCATCCGAACATTGTCCACGCCTACGACGTGGATAACGAAGGTGCGATCCACTACTTGGTCATGGAGTATGTCGAAGGGAAGGAGCTGGAGCAGATCGTTACCCGGCACGGACCACTGTCTCCCGAGCGGGCGGCTGGGCTGATTCGCCAGGCCGCCAACGGGCTGGCACACGCCCATGCGCGAGGCCTGGTGCATCGCGATATCAAGCCTTCGAATCTGCTGGTCGACAAGACTGAGACGCTCCGGATCCTCGACCTGGGGCTGGCGCGAGCCGTTGCGACCGGAGAGGCCGACGGCACCGCCGAGCAGGAAGAGAACGTGGTCGGCACCACGGACTATCTGGCCCCCGAGCAGGCGCTGGGCGCCAAAGATATCGACGGGCGAGCCGACATCTACAGTCTCGGCTGCACGCTTTATTACCTCCTCACCGGCAGTCCCCCGTTCCCGGGCGAGTCGCTCGCCGAGCGTCTGGTGAAGCATCAGATGGAAACGCCGCCGTCGATTGCGAACCTTCGCCCCGACGTGCCCGAAGAACTGATCGCGATCTGCTCGCGGATGTTGGAGAAGAAGCCGACCGACCGTTACTCGGCCCAGGAGCTGAGCGAAGTCCTCAGCGATCTCTATCCACCCTCTCCAAGCGAACGTAGCGGCGGCTCGTCGACAACGATCCGCAAGGCGGGGCTCCCCAGCCCCGAAGATTCGGCCTTGAACTTCGACCTGCCGGTTGAAGGAAGTCGCGCCGGCAGAAGCTCGGTCATTCGCAACACCCGCGACCGCAATCTGCCCACGAACCTGCTTTGGGCCGGCGGGGGTGGGGCCGCGCTGCTGCTACTTTTCGGCGGCTGGTTGATTCTCGCAACGACCAAGAAGCCCGCCAGCGCCCGTTTGGAAAGACCGGCAAGTCGAATCGAGAAGCCGTCAGTTCGCGAGGTCCCGGCAACGCCTGCCCCACGGGGGCGTTCGTTTGCATTGAAAGATGAACGCGGGAAGTCGATCTGGCCCGGCGCCGATGCGCCTCAACCGCAGGAGCCCGCCAATCCACAAGCGGCTGCTCAGCCGGCAGTCCCAGCCGTTGTCGACCTGTCGCGCAATCAGAGCGTGTTTAGTCGCGTCGAGGAAGCCCGCGACTATACGCTGGTCTATCAACTGCGTCTTCCTGACGAAGCCCGCTTTAACGGCAGGACCGTTCCCTACTCGGTGGACAATCGCGCCGAGATTCGCCAACCATTCGATCGCGTCGCCTGGTGCTTGGAACTGGGAGCCAAGGAGGGCGAAGTGCCGTACGCCTACGTGTCGTGCGATGCCTGGTCGCAGGATCTGGAATTGCTCGGCGTTCCCGCGACGGATGCCAAATTCCGACTGCAAATGGAGCTCAAGAATCTGAACATCTTTTCCAACGTACCCGGGCTGGAGACCGGCGCCGGACGACGGGGCGGGATCGAATTCTGGGAGACCAACTACGGACAGCCCAACGCGGCGCACGTTCCCGGTGCGGCCGACGACAAGTACGACTTCGGGGACCAGATGTCAGGCGGTGGCGGCTATGGCTCGATGCAGGTGCACAACTGGGACGCCAAGCAGACGATCTTCGCCTACAACAACTGGGGCGGAGGGGCCGGCGAAGCAGGGCTTGGAAACCAGGCCACGGGCAATTCGGACTGGACCTTCACCAACAACATTCGCAGCTATGCAACCCGCGAACTCTACGTGCTGGTCCGCTGCAAGACGCCTTAAGCTCTTGTGGTGCAGACCTCCCGCGTGCCGTTGACACTTGTGGTGCAGGCGTCCCGCCTGCCGTTGAAGCGGGACCGATCGTCCAGCAGTCGGGACGCCTGCATCATAAGAACTCCCGACCTGCCCTTTGGCACTACCCATCTAAAGTGGGGTCCTGTCGCTTCCGCCAGCACCGCTTCTCATTAATCGCAAAATGGGGGATGCCCGCAAATATCCGATGATCCATAAATCAGTTAATTACTTTCATCGATTGGTATAAATCGTGTACAATAACGCGCTCAAAACCCCGCCCTTGCTCGCCGGACTGCCAACCTGCCTTCCTACCGAACATACTGACTCTCCCATTCCCCCACCTATTTGCCGGACGGGCGTCCCCCCATTTACCCTCCGTCACGCTTTCTCCTGAAGACACTGCTTCTCCTGAAGACACTGCGTCAGGCCGAGTCGACCGTTTTCCTTTAGAATGTAGTCTTGAGACCATGAATCCGCCTTTCCCCGGCGGAATGGATCGCACGTTTCACGGGCTATTGCGGTTGGGCACATGAGCCGCGGATAGCGTAGGGGCCAGGACTTTATGGCGGTCAGCATCGACGACGTAATCAAGAACATCACCGAGAGCGGGCTGCTCTCGGTGCATGAACTTGATTCGTTCATGGATGGCCTCCCTCCGCACGATAAGCCCGTGAATGCCCTGAACTTTGCGGAAGTGCTGACGCGCTACGGCAAGCTGACCCAGATGCAGGCTACTGCCGCCTATCAAGGCAAGGCAAAGGGGCTGATCCTGGGCGACTACGTGATCATGACCCAGATCGGCAAAGGGGGCATGGGCCAGGTCTACAAGGCCCGCCATCGCCGCATGAACCGGATGGTCGCGCTCAAGGTGCTTCCGCCGGCTGCCACCGTCTCGGACACCTCCGTCCGTCGCTTCCGCCGCGAAGTGGAGATGGCCGCGCGGCTGACGCATCCCAATATTGTGACCGCCTACGACGCCAACGAGCATCAGGGGGTGCATTACCTGGTGATGGAACTGGTCGAGGGAGACAATCTCTCCACGGCCGTCAAAAAGAACGGCGTCTTCTCCATTGATCGGGCCCTGGATGTCGTCATTCAAGCCGCGGAAGGGCTGGCCTATGCACACGATATGGGCATCGTCCATCGCGACATCAAGCCGTCGAACCTGCTGATCGACAAGCACGGGACTGTCAAGATTCTGGACCTGGGCCTGGCGCGAGTCGACCACAATGACCAGGCCGACGAAGACGCGCGCGACAGCCTGACCCAGACCAATCAGGTGCTGGGAACCGTGGACTTCATGAGTCCCGAGCAGTCGCTTAACGCCCGCGAGGCTGATCATCGGGCCGACGTCTACAGTCTGGGCTGCACGTTCTTTCGGTTGCTGACCGGCAAGAACGTTTACTTCGGCAGCACTGTGATCGAAAAGATCGTGGCCCATCGCGAGAAGCCGGTCCCCTCGCTGCGCGAGATGCGGCCCGACGTCTCTCCGGAACTCGACGCCGCTTTCCAGCGGATGCTGGTCAAGGATCCCAAGAAGCGCACCCAGACGATGCGGCAGGTGGTCGCGGATATGCAGGCGTGTCTTTCGGCGATCGTCCCCGCCGAACCTGCCCCGGGCACGGTGAAGGACGATTCCAAGCTGGCCAGCGAAAGCGGATCGCATGCCAGCGCCACGGGGCAATCGCGGCAATCGGTCACCACGCCCGACCATCCTCCGGAGCCGATCGAAGGGTCGACGATCAAGCCGACCGAGCAACCGCAACCGACCGAGCAGGAGGATCTGAGCATCAATCCTCCCAGCGCGGCCAGCGAACCGCTGGTCCCCCCTGAGCCTCCCAAGACGCGCATGGGCCTGGTGATCGGTCTGGCTTCGGCCCTGGCCTTGGTTCCGCTGTTGGTCGTGCTGCTGGCGGCGCCCCGCCCGGTGGTCGCGCTGCACGATCGTGCCGCGGTGATCTCGATCGCTGGCGATGCCTCGCGCCCCGTCCGGCCGATTCCCTTTGCGGGTGAGGATGCTCAAGGGCTGGTCGAATGGTCCGGCTCGAATCTGGTCAAGGTCTCGCGCGGCGGCTCGGCCGAAGCGCTCAGTTCGTTTTTCGCCAGCGACCTGCCGGGCGCCGTTGGCACCGGCGCGGGCCAATCGATGCTGGTCTCGCTCGCGGCCTATGGCATGTCCGACAACGGAACGCCGTTCCTGCTGGCCAGTGATTTCCGCGACCCCGACTCAGCGGCCGGCCGCGTTCCTCTCCGTTCGCTGCTCGAGAGCCTGAAGGCGCTGCCCACTGAGTGGAAGGTCCTTATTCTGGATGCTGGCCCGCTCCCTCGCGATCCGCGGCTGGGCCTGCTGGTGAACGAGTTCCCCCGTCTCCTGGCCGAGGAAGTCGCCGCCACGGGCGATCCCAAACTTTGGGTGCTGGCATCCTATGGACCCTTGGAAACGTCCAACGCCTCGGCGGCCTGGCGAAAGTCCCTGTTCGCCCACTTTCTCGACGCAGGCCTGCGGGGCCAGGCCGATCTGGACGCCAACCACAGCATCGATCTCGAGGAGCTCGCTCGCTACGTCTCGAGCAACGTGGCCGAATTCGTGCGGATCGATACCGGCGGATTCGACTCGCAGACTCCTACGCTGCTCTGGGGCGGCGGCAAGTTCGCGGCGGCCGTCTCGGAAGAAGGCAAGCCGGCAGCCGTTTCACCACAGGATCGCGCTCGCAAGATCGTGGTCGCGTCTGTTCATACCCCCGCAGAAACCGCACGCACGTCGATCCCATTGCAACGGAATGTGGTTCGCCTGCGCGGCGCGCTGGAACGCGCCTGGCAGCTTCGCGACGCCTGGGACGCCCGCAGCGGTTGGAACTTCACGGAATACTCGCCGCAGTTCTGGCGCGCCTTTCAAGAGGAGCTGATCGACTACGAATGGCTGTTGCAGTCCTCGCCGGATCTCGATGACAAATCGCTGGGCGCCATTGCCGACACGCTTGAGAAAGACCTGGTCCGTCTGCAGGATCTGCTGGACGACCGCAAGAGCACGCCCTTGGCCAAGACCGCCATGGCAGAGCGACTAGCCGCCGCTCGGCCGCAGGTGATCGTGGGGGTCAACGATCCCAGCAGCATCGCCATGGTTCCCCGCTTCACCTGGCCCGAGGCAGACCCCGACGTTCGCGAAGTCGAGGGATTGGCCAGAAAGCTGGAAGAGGGACTGACCAAACCCAAGGCGGCCGCCGGCTTCCCCGAATTCATCAACAGCGCCGGAGTGCGCTATGGTCAGATGGTCGAATTGCGGGCAGCCAGCCGCTTGTTGAAGCGGACGCCCAAACTGGCCTGGCAAACCGTCGAGCAGGCTTTGCAGACACGCGGCTTGGGCGAGCAAGTGGCCGCCGCAACGCTGCGGTTCGGAGCCCGGACTCCCGCTGGCGAGCCCTGGTGCCCCCCGTGGATTCGCGAACGGGTCGCTCGCGCCGATCGACTCTCGCACGAAGCCGATCGTGAGCTGCTCTACGAGCCCAAGATCGACGAGAAAGAGTTCCTGTCTAAAGTCCTGGCGGCTCATCAGGACTACGAACAGGCCTGGCAGGATCAGGCCAAGGTCGCGCCGGCGATGCGGCTCCGCAACGAGTTGCTGTTCCGGCTTCCGTATTACTTGCGCTGGCATGCGGCCACCGGCCTCAAGTCCCCCGAAACTTTGCGTGCGGGAAACCAGGGGCCCGCGAGCGAAGACCTGCGTCAGTTGATTGCCCACTTGAAGGTCCTTTCAGGAGTCGGCTCGCTCCCCTCGAACGAACAGTTGAAGGTGCTGGAAGACGAGACTCGCGCGTTGTCGGCCCTGCGATCCAAAATCGATCGAGGGTTGGAGGGTCGCGAGATCGAGCCATTGGCAGCCAACCCCTTCGCCCCGGGCCATCTGTGGAGAATACGCAGCCTGCTGGCCACGCCGCTCCTTTCAGCCCCCTCGCGGTCCAAACTGGTCGCGGCACTGGGGGGCGCCGCCCCTTCGGACTACTGGTTCCGTCCTCGCAAGACCGACCTTGCGCCCATCGCAGACCCGGCGCCCCTGGCCCCGGCCGACTGGCAGCCCTTGTTGATCCAGGCCGAGTTGGAAGCTCTGCGGGTCGAACTGTGCGATTCTTTTGGCGACAGCGCGTCGGCGGGGCCTTCGCCCGTCGCCGCTTCGCTGCAGGCCCTCAAAGCCGCCCACGAGAAGTTTCAGGCGGCGCCGACTGAATCCGACGCCCATCTTTGGCTGGCCTACCGCAAGCTGGGCATGGACCTGAAGAACTGGTACCGCGAACTCCCCGTCACGCTCAACCGCGAGAATGCCACGCTGGCTCGCTTCGATTTGAGCAAGCCCGCCGATCGTGTCCGCTGGGCGGCTGCCTTGGATGCCATGGACTTTCAACTGCGGTTCGTCGACGCCCGCGACGCCGAAAAAACGGACGGCCTGCGTCCTGCAGAGTCGATTCGCCAGACTCAGTTACAAGGCTTGTTGCTGTGGCAAGAGGAGCGATTCCTGGCAGCCGCGGCCGAAGCCCGTCAGGTCGACATCAAGTACCTCCGCGATATGGCCCGCGTTTCACGCCGGCAGGCCGAGGCGATTCAGGCCATCCCCCCACGCGAGTAGCACAATCGCGGCCGATCGCAGTACATTCTTCATACGGCCGGGTAGAATGGCGATTCATAGCTTGGGCATCAAAGGGTCAACCCTGCCCGGGAAGACACCTTTTGAAAACCAAGATCTGAAATAAGGCCGATCGTATCAGGTGCAGCGCATGTCGATTTCTTTCAACTGCCCGCATTGCAAGCAGCTCTTCGCGGTCCCCGACAATCTGGCACATACCAAAGCGGCTTGCAGTCAGTGCGGCGAGGTCATCGCCGTTCCGGGGCCGGCGACTGCGGTTCCCCAGGGGATTCCCGTGGCGGTGCCGGTTGCTGCTGCCGTATCCGTGGGGGTTCCGGTTGCTGTTCCGGTGGCCACACCGGTGGCCACACCGGTGGGCGATTCCGTTGCCGTTCCCGTGGCGATGCCGGTGCGGTCGGCCGCCGAGAAGGAAAGCGTTCGCGCTGCTCCCTCGCTCCATCCGCTCGACGATGTGCTGGCAGGGGGCGCGGTTTCCACGTCGCGCATGGTACATCGTCGGAAAAAGCCCAGCCCGATTCCGGCCATCATCATCGGCGCCGGCATGGCGCTGACCACGCTTATTGCCGTGATCCTGATGATTCGCGCGCTGCGGAGCGACGACGATGGCGCCACCTCGCCAGGCATGCCTCAGATCGCGCTGGCGCCCCCCGTTCCCATCCCGACGCCATCCGCCCCCGTCACTTCGCCGCTGGTGGGCCTGCCCGCAACTGCCCTTGCCCCCAAAGAAGCGCCGCCTATTCCAGTCCCCGTCGAGACAGCAGCGCCAATCATTCCCGAGACGCCCACGTCTCCCTCGTTCGTTCCGCAGCCGCCCGGGTTGCCCTTCGTTCCGCAGGCGCCGGGTTCGACACCCAGTGTTCGCCCCACGCCCAATCCCGAGCCCTTCCGACCGCTGCCTGCGGGGCCGCAAGCTTCGCTCCCGCGCCCCACGCGCCCTTGGCCTCCCTTCGCTGCCCCTGGCCATCCGCAACGCGATCCACTCGCCGGGCCTGCTCCGCCAGGCTTCCAGCCCATCAGCGACGGGGCGATGCGTCCGGCCGACGTGCTTTGGAAAGTTCAGCCTGATCCGTCGGCCACCCTGATCGAGGCCGATCCCAAACGCAAGATCGTCTTCCGCTTGCCCCCCGGCGGATTCTCGAATGAATTGCTGTTTGCCGATGGCGCGGGACCCTTTCTGGCGATCGGCGGCAACAAGGATCCCAAGGATGTCCGCGAATTCTGGGACTTCACCACCAAAGTGAAGAAGGGGACATTGACCGGCGTCACGCTCAGTTGGGTCGATCGCAAGGCGCTCAGCCCCGACGGCCAGTACTTTGCCGCCGTCGCGGGACGCGGTGCCTTCTCCTCGAACAACATCGTGGTCTACACCGTCAAGACAGGTAAACCGCTGGGCCAGTTGTCGCCGCCGGACGCGACTCGCTTCGGCATCAGTTGGCTGGCCTTCGCGGGTCCCGACGTGCTCGCCTTCAAGTTCGACAACATGTTGCGACTCAGCCGACTCCCCGGCGGAGAACTGATCCGCGATATCGACGTCGGCTTGCATTTGGGAGAACGCCAGCTCGAGTTCAGCCCCGGGGGCAAGTACCTGGCAATCTCGGCCAATCGCAGCATCAAATTCCTCTCCACCGAGACCGGCGACCTGATGGGCGAACTAAGTTTTCCGCCGGAGGTCAGCCAGTCCAGCACGACGCTCACCTTCTCGCCCGATGGCAGTGAACTGGCCGCGCTGTTCGACAACAAGAAAGGGCATCTGTATGTGTTCAACTTGGCCGATGGAAGCGTCGCCTCGCGGATAGATCTGGAAGAACCCTTGAGCGAGGAACTGCGAACCGGGCTGGGCTACAAGGGACAGATCCTGGATTGGTTCCCCGACAAGAGCGGCTGGCTGGCCTATGGTCGAGGGATCGTCGACCGCGAGGCAGGCCTGGTCTTTCGCCTGCCCGACACGGGTTTCGACAGCAGTTACCCGCGCAAGGTTCTCGACAAGGGTCGCCTGCTCACCGTGGGGGGCACCAAGGAGCGGCCGGAACTGGTCACGTTCGACTTGCCGCAGGCCGCCATCGAGAAGGCCACGGCCGTCGTGCAGGCCGGCGGAGAAGTGGGCGACGCCGACCTTCCTCCGCTCACGGCAGTGAATCTGAACGACGCCGAAGCGATGTCCATCCATGGCTTGGCCGATTGGTCGGTCAAGGCCGATCCCGCGCCGCTGGCCGACAAGGCGTTCCCCGGCAAGCTCGAATTGAAAGGCAAGACGGGAACGCTTCGCGGGCTTTACCTCTCGCGCGCCGATGTCGGCGAGGCGATTGTCTGGTACACGCTCGAGGATCGCCCTTTCGGCAGACACCCCTTCAATCGCGCTCGCAACACGCCGGTCGATCCCAAACAGAAGCCGACCTGGGCCGACCGTTACCACCTTGCCACGGGCAGGCGGATCAGCACCATCGAGATCCCCTTCCATAGCGAGGTGGTCGGCCTGAGCCCTGATGGCACGCGGCTGGTTACCCGGTCGGGCGGCACAGGCGAGCGTCTGGACGTGTGGGACGCCGCCACTGAAAAGCATGTGGTCGGCTTCCGACCTTACAGCAAGCTGGCCAACTACGATCGCGCCGTCACGGCCGTCGCCTTCCTCGATTCAACCCGCCTGCTGACACTGAGCCATCGCAGCACCTTGGTGCTGTGGTCGCTGCCCGATTGCAAGCCCATCTACCGCATGGAGAACGTCTCCCAGCCGGGCATCAGCCCCGGAGGAAAGTATCTGCTGCTGACAGTCGGCGACAAGATCCGCTTCTTCGAGGCCGCCACCGGAGCGCCGGCGGGCGACCTCAACGCCAGCCGACACGCGACGTTTGCGTTTCATCCCGATGGCGTCCGCTTCGCCGCCCTGGTGAACGACTACACCGATTCGAAGTGTGTCGAATGGGACCTGACGACAGGCGAACAGACGGCCGAAGGGATGATTCCTCCCGCCTGGCATGGTTCGCTGCAATGGGCGGGCGACGGATATTTATTATTCGACAACCGCTATCTGTATGACACCAAACAGCAGAAAGTGGCCTGGCGGTACAAGCAAGGGCGTTTCACGTCGCATTCTCCCGACAGTCCTGACGGGCGGCATTGGTATCTCTCGCAACGGGCGGCCCGCGATCCCGCCGTGACGCTGTTCGCACAGGCGCTGCCCGACCCCAACCTCAAGAAATGGCTGGACAACTCGGTGCTCCCCGACGAGACCGTGCTTGCGCCGGGTTCGCGCGTCAATCTCCAGATTACCGTGGGGGGAACGGCCGATCGGCCCGCTCTTCCCGACGAGATCCGCAAGAACATCACGGCTCAGCTCGAGCAGCGGGGCGCCGTGCTGGCCGCCGACGGCGATCTGGTCATGACCATTAGCGCTGCCATGATGAGCGAAGGCAAGACGCAGGAGTACCGCACCTTTGGCGCCTCGGGCGGCCCGCCTTTGTTCACCTTGAATGTGACATCGCTAACCTGCTCGGTGGCGCTCTCTCAGCAAGGCAAGAAGGTCTGGGAGACGACCAGTAACTTCAGCGCGGGAAAGTCGTCGATGGAAATCATCGAGCGAGGCGAAGATCCCAACGCTCAGATGGCGAAGCGGCAGTGGCAGCAGGCCGGCGAGTATCTGGCGAATCTTAAATTGCCCCGCAAGCTTTTCATCACGGGCGCCGGCCAGGGAATCGGCGAGTCGGTGCTGGGCTACGGAGACTAGCGCAGCTCGCTCTGCGTCAGGTGCTCCTCGCGGCCAACGTCCGGATCGCTTCCGGTCAGCATTCCCCTCGCGATCTCGAACAACACCCGCGGCCGAGAGTACTTGGCCTTCATGTAAACGACCGACTGCGCCTGCACCAGAATCAGCGCCAGGCGCGGGTCGTCGGGACCGCCATTCCGCTGGTCCCCCTCGTCGTGAAACCACGCCCGCCAATCCGGGGCGTACAGCTCATGGATCTTGGCCCGATCCTGCGTGACCACCGCCGTACCACTTACCGAGACCCATTCCATCGTGCTGCTGTTCAAGTAACCCAGCGACACATGCGGGTCCTGCTCCAGTTCGTCGATCTTGTGGGTATTCAGATTGGTGACGAACCACAAGTCGGCCAGCGGGCCGTGATCCTGCGTCGCCATGGGCCGCGTCACCAGCATGCCATCGGGCCTGCGTGTGGTCATCATCGCGATCTCGATCTTGTCGATCAACGCGTAGAGTTCGTCGAGTTTCTTCTCAGTCGGTGTGGCATCGATCACGTTGCACCTCCAGCGAGCCAGCGGGCTCGAAAACGACCAGGCATTCCGGCCTACGGGACCAAAAGAGAGCGATCCTTAGGAAAGGGCAAGTGCAATGCCGTCGCGAGGCAAAATCAGCGACGGCGCCCATCGAAACACTCTCCCAATGACGCAGGGTCACTCCCGAGTCCAGCGTGTCCCTTAGTCGCACAGTCCTCGTGCAATGCTGCGACAGCACTGCTGAGCTGCTTCAACTGGGACTCGAGTTCTTGAAGGCGCTGCAAGGGGCGCACGGCCCCGTCATCCATTTGTTCATGGGCGATGGTGCTTTGAACGTCGTTCAGGCTGTTTCGCAGATTAAACAATTCGGTACGCAGCGTTCGGCGCTCTGCTTCGGCACGGGCTTCGATTTTACGGTGATCGAGCCACCAGCCGAGCATCGCCGCCGCCAGTAACATCCAAAGGGTCAATCCCTGCAAGCTGAATCGCAGCGGAGACGGGCGAGGGCGATCGCTGGAAGCCATAAGCGACGTCTCCAGGGCAAAAGTGCGGGCCTCTTCCTTTGTACGCTCGAACCGCATCAACGTCGCAAGACATCCTTACATTGCTCAACGTCGCTTGGCGTTGGCACGCGATTGCCGGGCAATTCGCTTTTCCACGCCGCGGGCCAGCAGCGGATCCTTTCGCCAGGTGCGGGCGGCTTCGTCATCCAGGGGCGCATCGCTTTCCAGGACCCGGGCGCGCTCGACCACCTTCTGCTGATCGCTGCTGGGGAGCCTGAGGAACTGCTCCTCTTGGGCCAGTGACCACTCCAGATACTTCTGCAGGCCGGGCAGATCTTGGAAGAGCTCGGCCGCTTCCGCGCGGGCCGTGCTCAGAAACTGCTGCCGGATCTCGAACTCCTCGATGCGGGCGTTGGCCGACTGCAGTTCACCGAGCACGCGGGTCAGTTCGCGTTCCAGCGTATCGCGATCAGGGCGAGACTCGAGACGTACAGGGCGAGACTCAACGAGAGCGGGGCGATACCCACTGGCCGTCGATGCCCGTTTCGAGATCTCGATGAACAGTTGACTCTGAGCATCCATTCGCTCCTGCGCAACAATCGCCAGATGGCGCTCGACGATCGCGAGGCGCTGCTCTGCCCTCCAGTGATCGATCCCCCAACCCAGCAACACAGCCACGAACAGCGTGAAGATCAGGATCGAGCGCAAGCTGAAGCGCAGCTGAGTCGGTTCGGGTTCAGTCGCTGGCACAGAGGACATGTGTCGGCTCCTCTGAGGAGTTCGTGCCAAGGAAAAGCGGATACCTTTCATTATGCCTGATAACCGGAGAAGTCAACGAGAATCGCCCGTTTGCCGCGCGACGCCGGTCCGCGTACAGTGCATCGTATGCTTAGCTATCGCCATGCCTTTCATGCCGGCAATCATGCCGACCTTTTCAAGCACTTCGTGCTCACCCGTTTGCTCAGCCATCTGAATCAGAAGGACAAGCCCTACTGGTTCATCGACACCCACGCCGGTGCCGGCTGCTACCAGCTCGACTCGGGCTATGCAGCGAAGAACGCCGAATTCCAGGGGGGTATCGGCCGGCTTTGGACTCGGGAGGATCTGCCGCCTGTGTTGGCTGGCTACGTGGCGCTGGTGCGGGCCCTCAACGACGATGGCGAACTGCGGTTCTACCCCGGCTCGCCGGTGATCGCGCTTGAGATGCTGCGGCGCACGGACCGGCTGCGGCTGTTCGAGCTGCACAACTCCGACTTCCCGCTGCTGGAAGCGAACCTGGCCGGCGCTGGCCGCCGAGCCATGCTGTTCCACGAAGACGGCTTTGCGGGGCTGAAGGGGCTGCTCCCACCCACGGCCAGTCGGGCCCTGACACTGATCGATCCTTCCTACGAACAGAAGGACGACTACACGCGCGTCGTCTCCTGCCTGCGCGAGGCGCTCAAACGTTTTGCAACCGGCGTCTATATGGTCTGGCGGCCGATCCTGGACCGCGACGAAGCCCGCGAGCTGCCACTGCAACTGGAGCAGTTGTCAGCCAAGAGCTGGCTGCACGTAAGCCTGACTGTCGCTCACCGCCGCGACGAGGGCCCCGGCATGACCGGCAGTGGACTATTCATCATCAACCCGCCCTGGACGTTGCACGACGAGTTGCAAAGCACGCTGCCGTTCCTGCGCGACGCGCTAGCCGTCGATGATGGGGCAGGATACGAGATCACGCGAGACGGAGAATGAGGAGCAGCCTCGTGGAACCGTTCCTTCGCAAACTGGGAATCGAGCTGCCGATCATCCAGGCCCCCATGGCGGGCGTCTCCACGCCCGAGATGGCGGCCTGCGTTTCGAATCTCGGCGGGCTGGGCTCGATCGGGGTCGGGCCGTCTGATCCAGAGACCACGGGGCAGATGATCGCCGCCGTGCGATTGAAGACGTCACGTCCGTTCAACGTCAACGTGTTCTGCAATCAGCCGGCCGTGGCGGATTCCGCCCGAGAAGCCGCCTGGCTCGCTCGGCTCGCACCAGAGTTTGCCCGTTACGGGGCGAAACCGCCAGAACGGCTGACCGAGATCTATCAGAGCTTTCTGACCGACGAAGCCAAGCTCGCGGTGCTGTTGGCCCAGCGACCGGCGGTCGTCAGCTTTCACTTCGGCCTGCCGACGGGCGATCAGATCAAGGCGCTGCATGCGGCCGGAATCGTGCTGCTGGCCAGCGCGACAAATGTCGAGGAAGGGAAGGCCGTTGCCGCGGCCGGCATCGATGGCGTCGTCGCGCAAGGCTATGAAGCCGGCGGCCATCGCGGTGTGTTCGATCCTCTCGCGGCGGACGATCGTCTCGGCATGGCCACGCTGACTCGCCTGCTGGTGAAAACGCTCGACATCCCGGTGATCGCGGCGGGCGGAATGATGGACGGGGCCGGCATTGCCGCCGCGCTCGCACTGGGCGCGGTCGCCGCGCAACTGGGCACCGCCTTCATCGCCTGTCCGGAATCGTCGGCCGACGCCGGCTATCGGGCCGCGCTGCTCGGCCCTGCGGCAGAACATACCGTCCTCACGACGGCGATCTCCGGCCGCCCTGCACGCTGCCTTGCCAACCGCTTCACCGCGCTGGGAGCGAGCGTGGACCCCAACGCCATCCCTGACTACCCGATCGCCTATGCCGCAGCGAAGGCCCTGCATGCCGCGGCGAAAGCAACCGGCGAGTTCGGCTACGGAGCCCAATGGGCCGGGCAACGGGCGCCGCTCGCCCGAGTCCTTTCCACCACCGAACTGATGGCTCGCCTGCGAAGCGAACTGGAACAGGCGATCCCCGGCGGCTAGCCCTCTGACTTGGCCACCGCTTGCCGCCGAAACTCTCGGGTGGGCAGACCCCCAACTCCCCAGTCCTCGAGTTCAACTTCCTGGATGATCACAAACGTCAGGCTCGGCGGCTTGTTCAACACGTCCACCATCAGGTCGGTCGCCCCTTTGATCAGGGCGGCCTTCTGCTCGGGTGTGGTTCCTTCACGAGTGATCTGGATTGTCACGATAGGCATGGCTTGTCTCCTTCGTGGGGGTTACCAGTGGCCAGCGTGGGCGCCGCCGTCGACATGCAGGGTCTCGCCCGTCACAAACCCTGCCGACTCCAAATACAGCACCGCTTCGACAATCTCTTGTATCTCGCCCATTCGGCCCGTCGGGTGCAGTCCGGCCAGAAAAGCGTGCGTCTCCGGGGCGTGCATCGGGGTCTTGATGACACCCGGCGCCACGGCATTCACGCGGATCCCCTTGTCGGCGTACTCAATCGCCAGCGATCGCGTGAACGCGTCGAGACCACCCTTGGTGATGGCGGTCAGTGCCGAGGGCACACCTCGGACAGGCTGCCCCACCAGCGTCGTGGTGATGTTCACGATATGCCCCGAGCCCTGCTTCAGCATCTGCCGGACCGCACGCTGCGAGACATGAAAGAACCCGGCCACATTCAGCGACATCATGCTGGCGAAATCGGCCTCGGTGAACTCTGTGAACGGCTTCGATACGAACATCCCAGCGTTGTTGACCAGCGTATCCACGCGGCCGAACTTCGCGACCGCGTCGCCGATCACTCGATCGGCGACGGCTGGGTCTGCAATATCCCCGGCAACGGTCAGAACATCTGGCGAAGTGCTGGGCTTGATCGACCGGCTATTAGCGACAATCTGGTATCCGCGTTCAAGATACCCACCGACCAGCGCCGCACCGATTCCCTGCGAGGCCCCGGTGATCACGGCAACTTTGCGTTCGGTAGCCATTGGAGATCCTCCTCGTTATAAGATGCTTGTCGGTAAATTCGCGTCCGGTTTAAAGCAGATTGATCTCAACGTCAATGTTCCCGCGCGTCGCCTTCGAGTACGGGCATGTCTGATGCGCGGCGTCCACAATCGCCTGGGCGACTTCGCGATCCAGACCCGGCAGGCTGACATTCAGCCGAGCGCGGAGCAGATAGTCGCCGCCATTCAGGCCCAGGTCGACTTCGGCGTCGACGGCCCGGTCGGCCGGCAGGGCGACCTTCATCTTGCTGGCGGCCAGTCCCATCGCGCCGATGAAGCAGGCCGACCAACCGGCTGCAAAGAGCTGTTCGGGATTGGTGCCGGTGCCTGAGGTTCCCGGCGACGACAGGTTTACTTCTAGGCGTCCATCGGAACTGCGCGACGCGCCGTCCCGTCCACCCGTGGTGTGTGTCTTGGCGGTGTACAGGACTTTTTCGATTTGAGTCATGGCTAGGCCCTTTCAAATGAGAGTTACCAAACGATTTAGAAGTTGCAGGCTCGGTTGCGAGTCTGCCAGGAACTTGTATCTGAAGGGGAATACCGAACGTGTCGGGCGACCTTACACTCAGATTGTCCTATCCCTTCCTTGCTCGTCATTCTTACGTTCACTAGAATTTCTTGGACCGGAAACGGTGGGGGAGTCGCCCACAGTTTATGGGCGAGTTGGCTTGACCCTGGGAATGAGTCGTCGATGACGCGCGGCGTGGCAGCCTATCTTTCGAGCTTTCTGTTTCATGTCAGCGTGCTGGCGTGGATGGGGAAGTCGATGCTGGCCACGCCCGTCTCCATGCAACTCGAGTCAGGCGAGACTCTGGTCGAACTCACTGCATCAGCCCCAGCGCCGGAGAGTGACGCGGACCCAGGGCCCGAAGCAAGCGAACCGGTCAAGATCGTTGCCGCGGAACCCCCGCGCGAAGTCACCGAACCCGAGCGCGAACCGCCCGAAGTCCCCGATCGGCCGTCGGATACGACACCGCCCGAGTTGGCAGTCGCTCAGGCGAGTGAAACCCCTCCGCCGCCCGTCAGGCCCCAGCGCGAACCTCCCGCTGAGCCGTCACCGGCCGAACCGACCCAGGTAATTCGCACCCACGAGGCGAAGGTGCAAGAGGCAATCGTCTCTGCGCCGTCGGCCGTCGCCACCGCATCGGTCGCCGGAAGCCAGGTCGATCTCTTGCCGCGCAAGGTTCCGACCAATCGCCCCCCTTCGTACCCGATGGAAGCCTTGCTGCTGGGGCACGAAGGGCGCGTCGTGCTGCGCGTTCTCGTAGGCGCCAATGGGCTGGTCGCCAGCGTGGCTATGGAGACCTCGAGCAAGATCCCCAGCCTCGACCGCTCGGCGATTCAGACCATCAGCGGCTGGCGCTTCGAACCCGCCCGCCGCCGAAACGTGGCCGTGGAGTACGAAGTGCTGATCCCGGTCAGCTTCTCCATTCGGCTGAAGTAGTCACGAGCGATTCAACGGCCGCGATGCGATGTGCCGGCGATTCTAGTAGACGAAGCTGACCTGCAATCGGGCGTTGGTCGGCGCACCGGGGTAGACGTTGGTCAGGGCGCCCGGGACGGGGAAGGCATCGATCGAACCCGTGGCGTACCGGCGGTCGAAGATATTCTCGATGTACAGCATCGTGTTCATCCGACCCTGACGCCAATAGAATCCGGCGTCGAGACGAGCGTACTCGGCCAGCTCGAACGAGTCCGCCAGATTGGCTGCTCGATCCCCGACATACACGACCCCCAACGCCGCGCCAAACGTCTGCTCGGGATTCTGGATCAGGTCGTAACGCGACCAGAGGTTGGCCGAGTTGTAAGGCACGTTCCGTTCGTGCTGTCCAAAGAAGGTGCCGTCGGCACTTTGGATCTCGGTATCGGTGTAGGCATAGTTGGCGATCGTGCTGAAGCGATCAGTGAACTGGCCGGCCAGGCTCATTTCCATCCCCTTGGCTTCGGCATTGCCGTAGTCAACCAAGAGGCCGCCGCCGGAGCGAAACGGCTTGTTCTGCTGATCGTTGTGGAAGCCGGTCACATTGAAGGCCAGATTCTCGAGCAGTTGCATCTTGATGCCGGCTTCGTGCATCTCGCCAAAACTGGGAAGATTGCCGCCGCCGGGAGGGGGCGCAAACGAGCGGGCGTAGTTGTAAAAGAACGCCAGTTCGTCGGGGATGGCCTGCCACAGGATGCCCGCCCGCGGCGTGCCGCGGAGGAATCGCTGTTCGTCTCGCACTCCGTTGATCTCTTGAGCAAAGTCGACATCGTCGATGCGCACTCCGCCGATCGCGATCAGGTTGTCGGTCAGGTTGACCATGTCCTGAGCGTAGTAGCCATGACGAACCTGGCGAAAGACAGGAATGTTGGTGGAGCTGACCGGGAACAGCGGCGGCGTGTTGTAGTTCGGATTGTTGACGTCGAACAGCCCGCCGAAGGGCCCGCCGGTATCGCCGACTTGCGAGACGACGACCGACGAGGCCGACTCGTAGTTCACGTGTTCGGTGCCGATGATCACCCGATGGCGGAAGCCGAGCACATCGCCGTCGCCGGCCAGGTTGGCGACCAGCGACTGCGTCTTCTCGCGGTCCCGCAGGTCGGAGTGCAGCCGCACGATATCCGACGGACCGCCGCCGGCGATCACACCGGGGAACGCGCCAAACGTCGTCGCCTGGGGAAACTCGAAATAGAGCGTCGTCCCGGCAACCTGCATCGACCACTGATCGTTGAAACGGTGGTTCAAGAACAGCGAAGCACGCAGGTCTTCGCTGTAGTACTTGTCGAGCGCGGGTATGCCCACATAGCGGCTGATCGGGTAGGCCAAAGGATTGGTCCCCTGGTTCGGCAGGCCCGAATCTCCCTGTCGGCGATCGTTGTGAAACTCCGCCTCGAACGTCAGGCTCGTATCCGAGTCGACAACCCAGGTCAGCGCCGGCGCGACGAAAGCTCGTTCCAGATAGCCAAAGTCGCGGAAGCTGTTCGAGTTCTCGTAGGCCGCGTTGACGCGGTACAGAAGGCTGCCGCTCTCGTTCGCGTAGCCGTTCACGTCAAACGTGTACCGCATCTGATCGAAGCTGCCAATCGTGATCGAGCCAAAGGCGAACTGATCATCCAACGGCTTCTTGGTGATCAGGTTCACCACGCCCGCCGGCGAGCCGGGACCGTAGATAAATCCGGCAGGGCCCTTCAGGACTTCGACCCTTTCGACGTTGGCAAAGTCGCGCGGCGTATAGGTCGGGTCGAGCATGCCGTTTTTGCGGAAGTCGGTGCTCTGAACTTCGTAGCCTCGCATGAAGAAGCGGTCGGCAAAGTTGCCATCGCCTCCTTGGACCGCGCCGGGAATATTGCGGTAGATGTCCTGGAACCGCAGATTCTGCTGATCGCGGATTACATCCTGGGGAACCACGTTTACCGAGCCGGGATACTGAATATCCGGCACATCGAGCCAGGTGCCGGTCGTCGAAGAGTTGGCACGGTAGCCTTCCGTGCGCGGGCTGGCGAAGACCGAGCCGTCGAGGATCGACGTCTGGCCCGCACCAGTCGCCGGCGACGTGGGCACGGTCGTGGGCTGAGCCACAACTTCCGTCTCGGGCAGGACCGGCGGCTGACCCGCCGGGGCCTGCGCCGAAGCCCTTCCACAGATGGAGAACACCGAGACGCCTAGAGCCGCGGCGAAGAGGAAGCGGGTACGGCGCATGTCCAGTCGACATCCTTGCGAGAGGTGCGTTCGTGCAGACGCGCCCTCATGGCGCACTGCTCACAAGAAATATCGTCGGACTCCGGGCGGCTACCGGACGGAATGATCTCATGAATATGAGAATGTACATGCAGACAGTCGGGCGACCGTTGGAACAACCGTCAAAGTCTCCCTAGACTGCCGACCGCCTCGGACGAGTATCCCCGACCTGCAAGCAGGTGGCATGGCCCAGCCATCCAAAATGCCAGCCAGAAAGGCACTCGCCCTACTGCCCCCAGGCGGCGCCGATCACTTCCAGCGAGAAGGCCGAGCTGTCCAGGTCGATCGTCAGGCGACGACGCGGGCCGATGTCGTAGCCCGTCAGGGTCAACTCGTGGGAAGCGGCCGTCGATTCGGCCCGACGACGCAGATGGAGGGAGGTCAGCGCCAGCGGGAAATGGTTGATCACCTCGACCCCATGCATCGTCCCCGGGTTGATCGGAGCCGCGCGGCGCAGTTCGATCAGATTCTGCAGCAGCTCGGTTTCGATCTTCACCGCTACCGTCTTGGGATCAGGCGCCGTACCGAGTTCGACACGAATGTCACGATGCACCCGAAACACCCGACCGTCCCAGCGGGCGATCGCCACATGCGCGGTCAGTTTCTCCGGCGTGCCGCCGATCGTCAGTTGGCAGCCAATCGCAGTGGCCAACTGGGCCGGCGTGTTGAGCGGAGCTTCTTCCACATTCCCCATCGTGACTGGCAGGCCCAGAAAACCGCCGGTCTCCATCAGCCGCTCAAGTTCGGCGGCCAGAGTCGAGGCCCCTGAGCCGGCCTTGTTGATCACTTCCAGATAGACGCGAGCGGGAACCGCCGAGGGCTTGCGGCCCCCCTTTTCGACCGCCTGCCGCACTTCGCTCACCAGATGTTCGGCCAGCACAATTTCTTCGTCGTTGATGTCGTGCAGCTTAAGAAGTCGCAGTTGTCGCAAGGGAATGCCATGCATCAGATGCCACAGCGCCGCCTGGGCGACTCCAAACGTCGCCCCACGCTGGGTCAGTTCCGACAGCAGCAGACGCACGGCCGGGTCGCTGGCGGTTTCGCTCTTGCCCAGCGTGTACCGCACGTTGGGATCGGGACGATAGTCCTTCAACTCCGTCGCCAGAAAAGGAACGGTGACGTTAAAGGTCTCGCCCGGGGCCAGCTTCAGGATCAGCAGCCCGCCATAACCACCGCGGCCATCGCGGCCGGCGATCGCGCCGACCTGACTGGCAGCCACCTGCTTGGCCAGCTTCATCAGCTCCTGGATCTCGGCAGATTTCTCGGGCGGTTTGGGAAGGGTCGGGCGAGGCTCGCTCGCCGGCCACGCCAGAGTGCCGCTTCCCAACACAATCCGCCGAGGCTCGGCCGTGCGGTTGGTCACTTCCAATTTCAGGCGACGGGGCTCGATGCACCAGGCTTCGACCGAGACGGCTCCGTCGGCGATCGCCGCGTGAAGATCCTGTGTGGTATCAAGAGCCAGTGCCGTGCCGCACTCAAGAAAGCATACACCCACGAACGCCAGAAATATGGCCAGGATTGTTCGGGGGTGGTGCGCAAAAGCTGACATCGCTGGCCGACGGCCGGTTCCCCTGGAGACTGGACCCTTCCTGGACGGAAGTTCTGGTTCCATCATAGGATCGCAAGGGTCGGAAAGCCAAGAATTGATCGCGAAGAGCGGAATGGCTGTAAAAAACCAGCCGCGCGAACCAAGTGCCCCTTCCCTGCGTAGCATACCGATTGGTACGCTCCTTCGTCGCCGGAAAAACCGCCCGCTCCTCTCTCCCAAGGTCTCGAGATGCCGCCTGTTCCGTTGTTCGCTGCGGAAGAGATGGGCCCGTTCCTCAAACTGGTGGACGCCGTCTGGCTGAATCCCCAATGGCTGGCCGAGCGGGCCAGCGTGTGGGTGGTCCCTCTGTGGGAAGCTGCCCTGGCGATCACCGTGCTGGTCGTCTTCTGCAAAGTGCTGGCCTGGGTGCAGCCCAAGACCTATGCGGTCGCCATCACCACCGCCAAAGAAGGGGTCTACCAGCCGCTCTTCTACCTGATTCTGCTGGGCGGTTCCTTCATGCTCGGCATCTCGGTCTTCATCTCCTACTACACGTTCGGCGAAGACGTGAAAATGGTGAAAGACGCGGGCCTGACGCTGATCATGATCCTGTCGATCATCCTGGCCCTGTGGACCGCCAGTACCTCGATCGCCGATGAAATCGAAGGGCGGACGGCGCTCACGCTGCTCTCGAAGCCGATCAGCCGCCGGCAGTTTATCGTCGGCAAGTTCGTCGGCATCACGCTCCCCGTGGCCATCACGTTTGTGGTGCTGGGGACGCTCTTCCTGTATGCCATCGCGTACAAGGTCGGCTACGACGCCAAAGAATCAGGCACGCCCGACTTCAACGAAGCCGACCGCATGAAGGAAACCGTGCAGGTCATGCCGGGCCTGGTGCTGGCCTTCTTCGAGGCCGTGGTGATCACCGCCATCAGCGTGGCCATTTCCACCCGGCTGCCGATGCTGCCCAACTTGTTGATCTGCGCCAGCGTCTACGTGCTGGGCCACTTGGCGCCCATGCTGGTCGAAGAAGGGCTCGGTGGAAAGAACGAACTGGTCGGCTTCATCGCGCAGCTCTTGGCCACGATCTTGCCCAACCTCGACACGTTTAACATCTACGCGGCAGTCTCCACAGGGGCCACCGTGCCGCTGCTCTACCTGGCCGGCGCGTTCCTGTACTGCCTGCTCTACAGCACCATGGTGCTGTTCGTGGCGCTGATCATGTTCGAGGATCGCGACCTGGCGTAAAGGCGCGGGGCTCCGGGCGTTCTAGCGTCGTCGCGTCGTAGGGTGTGGCAGTTTGGCTCGACCCCGGAGGGGTCCCAGCGATTAGCCGGGGGTAAGCGAAGCGACACCCCCGGTTGTTCACGCAAGAACCCTTCCGACCCTGAAAGGGTCGCAGCCTATAGGGAACGGTGATGTATGCTGTGACCCCTGCCGGGGTCAGGATGGAATGGGAGACCGCTAACCGGGGGTGTCGCTTCGCTTACCCCCGGCTAATCGCTGGGACCCCTCCGGGGTCGACCGCGCGAACACCCACCCACGCACAACTACATCGACGACCCCTTTGCATCTGCCATCTCGCGCAACAGATCCACATACGCCCGGTCGATCAGACACGACGTCGCGATCCCAAGCTCGCGCAGCAATCCCCCAGCGATCTGCTCTCCCTCGGCAAGGGTCTGTTCGTCAGTCAGTACCACTTCCAGTTCTACAAAATCCCCCAGCCCCTCAACCTGATCCAGATGCACTCGCGTCTGCCCAACCAGATACAACCGGCGTTGCTTGAGCACTCGGCCCGACACGCCATACGCCTGCGAGAGCGCCTCGCGCAACTCCCCCGGCGCCGACGTGGGGGCGAGGACGTACTCCGACAGCTTGGGCCCCTCGGTATCCGGCCTGCGATAGAAGATCAACTCGCCATGATCCGCGCGGAACTGACGCAGCTTCAAGCGACCCGTGGAGCAGGTGAAGAAGGTGTCATCCTGCGACAGCTCGAAGGGGCCCTGATCGGCCAGCAGCTTCGCCCGAGCTTCCACCGCGGCCAGGTCGGCGGCGCGGGCTTTCAGTTCGACATTCCGCGGCATCGCGAGCCCTCAATGCGACGCTACGAGAACAGCGGCTCGATCGGCTGGCCAGTTTCCACGGCCTTGATCAACTGCGTCGGCAGTCCGGTCTGCAGGCGGACTTCGGCCGGATCGAGCACCGTATTGAAAACCGTAGCCATCAGGTTCTCGGGGCCATAGGGATCGGTCGCCGGCTTGCTGGCAATGCGATCGGACTGGCCGATGACTTGCCCCATTCGCAGCCCGCCGCCGGCGAAGACCAGGCTGGTGAGCGCAGCGTAATGATCGCGGCCTCCCTGGCGATTGATCTTCGGCGTGCGTCCCATCTCGCCGGTGATCACTAAAAGAATCTTGTTCGTCAGCCCCCGTTCGGCCAGATCGTCGATGAGCGCGCTGACCGCATGATCGACCTGGCGTCCCAGCGGCTCGATACCGGTGAGCTGCGGCAGGCTGTTCGAGTTGCCGTGCATATCCCAGCCGCAGTCTGAGACGGTCACGAAGCCGCAGCCCCGCTCGCACAACCGTCGGGCCATCAGCAACTGATGCCCCAACAGATTCGACGAGCGGTACATGTCGTTGTACTTGTTCAGACGCTCGGCCGCGAAGACTTTGGTCGTGTCGTAGCGGGCGATCGTCCGCGGATCTTCCTTTGACAGATCGAAGGCCTCGGAAACGCCGCGTGTGATGACATCAAACGCCTGCTGCTGGTACTGATCGACTCCGCCCATCGGGCCATCGATGTCGGCTGTCCGCTTGATGCGGTCCAGTCCTGCCAGTAGTTGCTGCCGATCGAGGAACCGTTCGCGCGGGATTCGCAGTTCCATGTTCTCTTTGAGCTGACTGCCGCCGACCGGATTGAAGGCGCCGTACTGTGCGCCCAACTCGCCCGGGCTGGTCAGGGTAGGCAGCGCCGAGGTTTCAAAATTGCCCTTCAGCTTCAAGTCCGGGCGGATGGCCTCGGGCGTGATCAGGGCGTTGGTCGGCATGCCGGTCTGCGGATGATTGGCCCCGGCCACGCGGGTGTACAGGCTGCTCATCGAAGCCTTGAGCGGGTTGCCCGCAGCCATCACTGCCTGGTAGCTGTGGTCGGCATTCCCCGAGGCATACGATCGAACCACAGCCAGGCGATCGGCCCGATCTGCCATCTGCGGAAAGGTGCCTCCGAAGGTCACGCCCGGGATTCGCGTCGCGACTTCGCCCGTCGTGCTGCGGATGTCGCTCCCCGCGTCCATCTTGGGATCGAACAGTTCGATGTGCGACGGCCCACCCTGCAGGAACAGGAAAATCACGGCCTTGTCGGTAATCGACTGCCCGACCGACGACGCCTGCGCCTTGGCGGCCAGCAGCCCCGGCAACGACAGCCCGCCTAACCCCAACGAGCCGATGCGCAGGAAGTCGCGGCGCGACACGCCTTGGCAATTCCGGCTGTCACCGAAGTCTCGGATGGTGAGCATGGTGGAATCCTGGCGAAAGAGAGCGGCTCTTTGAACGATATCGACACATCCATCAACATATACTTGTTTGTTTTGCTGAAGTCGTTACAGAAATCGTCTGCATCCGACGAAATGGGGTGCCAGCATAAGAGTGCCATTAGCGCAACATATTTATGCGCATCGACTTACGATATTCGCCGAGATGAGCTGGCGACGAAGAAACCGGGCGATGCCTGAATCGCAAGCCGGTTATGAGCGAATGACACAGCGACGGAAGAAATCCGTGCGGTCACAATTTCTGAGCAGAGCCCATGAAGAGAAAAGGAAGGGGTGCTGAGTCGAGCGGCGCGGCTATTCGGCGCGGCGCTTGCGTTCGCGCTCGCGTTCGCGTTCTTCGGCGATGCCAAGCTTGGCCATCGTCTCGCGTGCGGCCTCGTCTTCCTCTTCCTCCTCTTCCTCCTCTTCGCGTTTGACACGGGTGGGGCGAGGTTTCTCCTTGATTTCGGTGAACATCCCACCAATCGCGCCGCTGGTTGCGCCAACCAGACCGAAGATGATCATCGCTTTCATGAGACTTGTGATTTCAAGTTGATCAAAAGCGAAACCGCTGGTCGCGCTCCCAATCAGTGCGCGCGCGATAAGCTGCAGTACCAGGATGCCGGCCATCGCAATGGCCGCCCCGGTCAGGGTCGTCCATTTGATTTTCTGAATCCTTTCCTCGGACATGATCATTCTCGCAATGCGCTGACTTGAGAAGCGAAGAACGCCGCAAGGGAAGAGATCCCTCCCTGCTCATCGTAAACCGGCGGACCAGAAATCGCCACTCTTTTACGGGCAAGACGCGAGTCTTTGTGGTGCAGGCATTTTGCCTGCTGGCCCGCGGGCGACCTCCGTTCCAACGCACTGCGCGGCACTCAGGATCTAAGTCCGCCGCAAGATTTGTTCCTGCCCGCCGGTTCCGCTAAGATCGGCCTAGCTAGATATGTCTGCCTGCCATTGCCTTTCCAGCCCTTGAATTCATCGCGTAGCGATGAATGGTAGTAAAAATCCAGCCTCCACGGGATTCTCCGATGATGATGGCCCTCTCGCCTGTGCGTCGCTTTGCGAGCTTCTTGGCCCTGGCGATCGCCCTTGGTTTGTGCGGTTTGCCTTCCGCGCAGGCTCAAGCCGTGAAGGGAGCCGCTGTGCCGCCCGACCATCCCTTCCCCAAGCACATGAAGAGCCCGTCCTTCGACGGCGGCACCGACTGGCTGAATACGGCCGGGCCGCTCGACGTGAAAGACCTGCGCGGCAAGTTCGTCATCCTCGACTTCTGGACTTATTGCTGCATCAACTGCATGCACATCCTGCCCGAGCTGAAGAAGCTGGAGCACGCCTATCCCAACAACCTGGTCGTGATCGGGGTCCACTCGGCCAAGTTCGAGGAGGAGAAAGAGACCAAGAACATTCGCGAAGCGATCCTGCGCTACGAGATCGAACACCCGGTGGTGAACGACGCCAATCACAAAATCTGGAATGCGTTTGGCGTCGACAGTTGGCCCAGCCTGCGGGTCATCGATCCCGAGGGGAACCTGGTGGCCGGCAATGGCGGCGAGATCGAGTTCGAAGCGCTCGACGCCTTCATGAAGCGGGCGTTGCCCTACTACAGAAAGAAGGGAGTGCTGGACGAAACGCCGCTCCGCTTCGATCAGGAGCAGTACACCGGCAAGACCCCGCTCCGTTTCCCCGGCAAGATCCTGGCCGATGAGCAGGGGAACCGACTGTTCATCAGCGACTCGAATCACAACCGCATCGTCATCACCACGCTCGACGGCAAGCTGCTCGACGTGATCGGCTCCGGAGCCATCGGCCGCATCGATGGCGACTATGCCAAGGCCTCGTTCGACCATCCGCAAGGCTGCGCGCTGCGGGGCGAGACCCTGTACGTAGCCGACACCGAGAATCACCTGCTGCGCAAAGTCGATCTCGAGAAGAAGACCGTGACCACGATCTCCGGCACCGGCAAGCAGCGCCGCGAGCAATACTGGCCGGGCCTCGATCCCGCGCGCCGCGACGCCAACGGCGAACCGATCATTCCCAAACGCTGGGTCGATCGAGCCAAGGGGACCGCCCTCAATAGCCCTTGGGCTCTGTGGATCCACGAAAACGACCTGTACATCGCCATGGCCGGGCCGCACCAGATCTGGAAGATGACGCTCGATCAAAAAGAGATCGGCCCCTACGCCGGCAATGGCCGCGAGGACATCGTCGATGGGCCGCTGCTGCCGCAGATTCCTTACACCGCGCCGGGTTTCTCCTCCTTCGCGCAGCCCAGTGGGCTGACCTCGGACGGCACGAACCTGTACGTGGCCGACAGCGAAGGAAGCTCGATCCGCTCGGTCCCCTTCGATCCGACCAAGGAAGTCACCACAGTCGTCGGCACGGCGAACCTGCCGCAGGGGCGGCTGTTCCATTTCGGCGATGTCGACGGCATCCAGCCCAACGCCAAGCTGCAGCATTGCCTGGATGTCGTGTTCCACGACAACCTGCTGTACGTCGCGGATACCTACAACAACAAGATCAAGATCGTCGACCCCAAGAAGCGGAGCTCGACGACGCTGGTCGGCACCGGCAAACCAGGCGCCATCGATGGCGAGAACGCCACCTTCGACGAACCGGCCGGACTGGCCTATGCCGCGGGCAAGCTGTACGTGGCCGATACCAACGGGCACAAAATCCGCGTGGTCGATCTGGCCAACAAGAATCTGGTCAGCACGCTGGCCATCGCGGGGCTCGAGCCGCCGGCGCCGCCCAAGACGGAGAGCACCAGCGCCTTCAAAGATGGCAAGCAGGTGCATGTGAAAGCCGTGAGCTTGAAGCCGGAGGCGGGCGTCGTGAAGTTTGCCGTCGATCTGACCCTTCCCGAAGGCTACAAGATCAACAAGCTCGCCCCGATGAAGTACCAGGTCGAGGTGACCGGCGTCGAAGGGGCCATCGATCGGGCCGGCATCGGCAAGGCCAGCGCCGTGGCGGAACCGGCCACCAAGTTCGAGATTTCCGTACCCGTGAAAGGGACCGGCGACGAGAAGGTGAAGATCTCGCTGGTCTACTACTACTGCAAAGAGGGGAACGAGGGGCTGTGCAAGGTCGGCACCGTGACCTGGAACGTGCCCGTGAACGTGGCCGCCAACGCCGCGAATAGCAGTGCGGCACTGACCTACGAGACGAAGTAAGTCCCCTCAAAGAACGGCGAAGGGGCCCGTCTGCCAATCCACGTTTGCACGCGGATCGTTGACGAACCCCTTCCCGCTTCCCGTTCTCAGAGTGAACTACCGGACGAAGGTCAGGCCCGAGTCTTCCTTCGGGGCCCCCACCAGTCGGAAGTTGAACTTGCCGTCCGCCTCAGGCGTTACCTGGGCGATCAGCGAGCCGCCGTCCTTACGCTCCAGAGCCAGCACGTTTCCTTCCATGGTGTACTTCCCTTCAAACTGGGTTGCCGGCTGGTTGCCCTCGGCATAGACCCATTTGAAGTTGTTCTCCTTGTCGAGGACGAGCGAGAACTTCGCTCCCCCGTCGCGAGTGGCCGTCCAATTGCCGTAGAGCAGATTGGGGTCGACCTTCGGCAAGTCGGTAGCCGCAACCTGCGGCACCGGCGCCTCGGCGGGCTCCGTCTGAACCGTGGCCGGCGGAGTCACCATCCGCAACAGATCCTGGGCCACGCGATCGTTGGGCGTCAGCGCCACTACTTGGGTGAGCTGCTTGGCCACCGCGTCATTGTGTCCACCGATCATGTAGTGATAAGCCAACAGGAATCGCGAGGCACTGTCCTTGGGATTCTGCTGACTGTAGGCCTCCAATGCCCGAAGCTGGGTGGTATAGAGTCCGATGTCGCCGTACAGGCCGCTCATCGTGGTCCAGTTCCAACCGGGTCCGACCGCCAGAACCGAGTGGATCGTGGCCGCCGACTGCTGGAAATCCTGCCGAGCAAAGAGGACCAGCGATCGGAACTCGTGCAACACCGAGTCATCGGGGAACTGCTTGATTCCCTGATCGACGGTGTCGAGCGCCTTGTCGTAGTCATTGGCTTGGAAGGCGGCAACGGCCGCATTCAACACGGTATCGGCCGTGTTAGTCGTTTCGGTAGTCACCACGGTGTTATAGGCCACCGGAATCGGCTGAGCATAGTTGTAGATGCTGCTCCCGCCCCCGACATAGTACGGGTTCGAGTACGCAAGGTAACCGCTGCCATAGGCCATCGAGCCCAGGCCCCAGCCGCCCATCCCCCAACCCAGCGGCGAGTAACCGTAGCCGCCGTAACCACCGTAGCCGCCATAACCTCCTCGACCACCCAAGGCATAGCTCAGACCGAGCTGCGCCAGGGTCAGACCGATGCTGTTCTGGCCGTAGCCGCCGTAGCCCCAGCCGCCACCGTAGCCTCCGTATCCACCTCGGTATCCGACACCATAGGGGTTGCCGTAGCCGCGGTTGCCATTCCAGTAGCCTCGGTAGAACGAAGGATGACGAGCGTACGCAGGGCGATAGTTCTGGTTAGCGAACTGCAGATTGCGATCGCCCACTCGAACGTTCGGCCCGGCATAGTTGCGATTGTTGTTATTGCGGCCATCCCGACCGTCTCGGTCGAAGTCGCGACCATCGCGGTTGCCGTCACGACCATCTCGATTGAAGTCGCGCCCGTCGTTGGCGATGCGTCCATCCGGACCGCGTCCATCAGGGCCGCGTCGATCGGCCGTATTCGGCTGGAAGGCCGGCCGACCGGGGTTGTTGCCGGGGCGATTCCCCGCTTGCCCATCAATCCGGGTCCGACCATCGACACCCACATTCGGACCCCGTTGACCGGGGTTGGCGAGCGAGGGACGTTCTTCATTGTTCGGCGGACGAACATTCGTCGCCGGCGGTCGCACATTTCCTCCCGGAGGATTCACGGCCACGTTCGGCGGGCGAACATTCGCCGGCGGCTGACCCGCTCGGACCGGAGGCCGTGCGACCACCGGGGGCTGCGCCGTCGCCGATACCGGTGGGCGCGAGGTCACGCTGGGCGGATTCACGCGAGGCTGAGGCCGTGCTACCGTCGCGGGCGGATTCACCCGCGGCGGAGTGAACGAGGGCGTGCGAACCTGCGGATTCGCCGGGCGGACGTTGCCGGCGCCCGAAGGAGGACGTGCGACCGGGGCATTTCCGCCATGGGGCACACTGCGCGCTCCACCACCGGGGTTGCCGCCCCGTGCGGGCTGGCCGCCACCGCCACCTCCCTTGGGAGCTCCACCGCCACCGCCGCCACCCTTGGCAGCGCCACCACCACCTCCGCCACCCTTGTTGCCGCCGCCACCCTTACCTTGGGCGAAAGTATCGACTGTGCTCAGCGACAGGGCGGCCACAAAGGCCAGTCCCAGCGCTGCATATCTCAGTGTGCGTCTCATCACGTTTTCCTATCTTCAAACAAAGTATGGTTGGTTCCGCCCAACGTGGGCGAAGGTTGAAATCTTTTGGATCACTCCGACTTGCAAACCACGGGCAGCACCATTCACTCCGACAGCTTGTCGGCGATCAGCGGCTGCGGGGCCTGCTTCACGACGGTTACTTCATCGCTGTCGGGCAACTTCTCCCCAGCGACCTCGTGATCGATATTCTTCCAGGTCATCGTGTGGTTGTTCACCAGCGTGTAGATGCTCGTGCCGCTGGCCGCTTCGCCATCGGCGTTCGTACCGGCCATCCGCAGAATCCAGCGATCCTCGCCATCGGGACGCAGGGTTCCTTCTGCGTAGCCACCTTCCGAATCGAACAGCCACACACGGAACTTGCCGCTGACCGGATCGAAACCGATCCGCTGTGTGCCGCTCATCGATTCCTGGCCGTGCACATGCACCGTGAACTTGCGAACCAGGTAGTTGCCGCCGTCGACCGACTCACACGAGAACATCACCAGCGAGTCCTCGCCTTCGTCGACCCAGTCGCCCAACAGCCAATCGAGCTGTCTCAATTGAGCGGCGTGCGAGCGTGTTTTCTCATGCTTCGGGGCATGATCGCGGATGCTGGCCGTCAGCCATTTGCCGTCGGCCTGCTTCACATGCGTGGCGGTATAACGGCTCTCGACCGCGCCGCCATCTTCCGAATGAATCATCTTGGTGGTGCCATCTTCCACGGCGACACCCGGGGCGATAAAGCGGATCGATTCGATATCAAACTCGAGCTGGCAGCTCGGATGATCGCCGAAGAACTCCGCCAGACCATCTTCGATTTCACTGCGGCCCTGGGCCACGTTCCCCTGCTCGTCGACATATTCAGCGTCGCTGGTAAAGTGCGCGGCGGCCGCCTTGGCGTTCCCCTCGTGATAGGCCTTGGCGAACGACTCGGCCAATGAACGGATGGCCTTCTCTTCGATCTGTTGAGCAGCCGTCAGCGGCCGTTCGTTGCCGCTCGCCTTCTCCATCTTGCCCGGCTCTTCCTTGGTGCCGTGCTCTTCTTTCTTCGCCTCGTCCTTAGCCTCTTTCGCCTCGGCCTTCGACTCCTTGTCGGTCTTCAACGGCTTGATCGAGCCGCTCTCAACCTTGGGAACGGGCGCGACCTGCACCTTATCCGTCGGCGGCGAATCGGGCGGAGCAGGCGGGGGAAGCGTCGCGACCTTGCCGGGCTGCACCTGCGCCATGACCTCGGCGGGCGAATTCAAGCCTAAGTAACTTCCGCCGAGCAGCAGGGCTGCAAAGGTGAAAAGGGCAACGTGTCGCATAGGTTCCTCCGAGGATTGGATGAGGGAATTGAGTGCTGGCCTGCCGACCAGCCGCGGCCAGGGCATCGCCGCGTGGAACACCAGTGGAGCAATCAACGTGCCATGCCCGGAACGCCCGCGCCACGAAGCCAATCCACGGGCCGAAAGTGCCTGAAAATGCGGCAATGCGGGCGAAAAACAAAAGTTCCGCCATCGGAATGCCGCAGGGGCATTCGGGTCAGGAACGACCACGTTGATCGACTCCCGATCGACGTGAGCCACCGCTTCGGCTTGGAAGGTGGCAGCCCCTGCGGTAGAGTCGCAGGCGACTCCCTCTCACCCTCATGCGAACGATCGATGCAGATTGCCGGACGCACTATTGGCCGCGACGCCCCGCCCTGGGTCATCGCCGAGATGTCGGGCAACCACAACCAGTCGCTCCAGCGGGCCTTGGCCCTGGTCGACGCCGCGGCCGACGCCGGCGCGCACGCGTTGAAGCTGCAAACCTACACGCCCGATACGATGACGATCGATCTGGACGAGCGAGAGTTCCACATCGGCGATCCTCAGAGTCTGTGGCAAGGCAAATCGCTCTACCAGCTCTATGGCGAAGCGTTCACTCCCTGGGAGTGGCACGCGCCGATCTTCGCGCGGGCCCGCGCGCGGGGACTCGTCCCTTTCAGCACTCCCTTCGACGACACGGCGGTCGCCTTCCTGGAATCGCTCGACGTCCCCTGCTTCAAGATCGCGTCCTTCGAGAACACCGACCTGGACCTGATTCGCCGCGTTGCGTCCACTGGCAAGCCGTTGATCCTCTCGACTGGCATGGCCAGCCAGGCCGAGTTGGAAGAAACCGTGGCCGCCGCGCGCCAGGCCGGCTGCCGCGACCTGGTCTTGCTCAAGTGTACCAGCACCTATCCCGCGCCGCCGGCCAGCAGCCACCTGCTGACCATCCCTCATCTGCGAGAGCACTTCCGCTGCGAAGTGGGCCTCTCAGACCACACGCTCGGCCTGGGCGTAGCCGTGGCCAGCGTCGCCTTGGGAGCCAGCGTGATCGAGAAGCACTTGACCCTGTCGCGGGCCGAAGGCGGAGTCGATGCCGCCTTCTCACTCGAGCCGGCCGAACTGGCCTCGCTCGTCATCGAGACAAATCGCGCCTGGCAAGCCCTGGGGCAAGTGCACTACGGGCCGACCGAGGCCGAGCGTCCCTCGCTCACCTACCGTCGGTCGCTGTACATCGTCCGCGACTTGGCCGCCGGCGAGATACTGACCCGCGAGAACGTGCGCGCCATTCGACCCGGACTGGGGCTACCGCCCAAGCACCTCACCGAAGTGCTGGGCCGCAGAGTGCGCCGCGCCGTGCCGCGCGGAACCGCGCTGACGTGGGACTTATTGGAATAGGCCCGCAAGGGATCTCAGATTTGAAATTTGAAATTTGAAATGAGAAGAATAGTGAAGCGGAAGGGAGTGTCAGGATATTGACCGCAGATGCCTTCCGTCTTCCCATTTCAAATCTCAAATCTCAAATCTGAAATTTGAATTTGAAATTTGAACGGCGCTACCGCGGCATCTGCTCCGGATAAACCACCAACTCCACCCGCCGATTCCGTTCCTTCCCCGTCGGCGTCGCATTCGACACCACCGGATGGTTCGGCCCGTGCCCTACCACAAACAGCTGCCCCGGCCGCAGCCGCGAGCGCGTCGTCAAGTGGTCGTACACAGCCATCGCCCGCGCGGTCGACAGGGCATGGTTGCTGGCGAACTGATTCGAGTGCAGCACCGGATCAGGATCCGTGTGCCCTTCGACGCCAATGATCTGCTCGGGGTACGCACGGCTCAACTCGCTGGCCACCTCTTCCACAATCCGCGCCCCATCGGGCCGCAGCTTGGCGCCGCCGGTATCAAAGAGCTGTCCGCCGGGGAGCTCAACGCGAACCACATCCCCGTCGTAGCGAACTTCGACCCCGCGCATGTTGAAGGTCGGCAGATTCCGTTGCAGGCTGCTGTTGGCGGTAATGGAAGCTTTGGGTCGCGGTCCGCTGGCCAACGTGCCGCCGCGCGGGTCGGGCTTTTCCTCGCGGACTTTCGCAAGTTGATCGGTCACGCCCTTGAGCTGCTGTTGCAGGGCTCGGGCCTGATCCTCGTAGATGCGGCTCTGCTGTTGCGATTGAGCAAGCAACGTCTGCAGATGCTGATTATCGGAGTCGAGCGTCTGCACGCGCTTCTCGGCATCGTCGTAACGGGCGCTAAGCCCCTGCTGATCTTTGCGAAGATCGGCGATGCGGCCTTCCAGCAGATAGGGATTCTGCGCGCAGCCAGCCACAACGACGACGGCCAGCGCCCAGCCGGAGCGCAGGATGGCGTTGGGTCGCATGGCGACAGTCCCTTCAAGGAAGTTGCGAATAAGACGTGTACGTGCCCCCGTCGCGCCGTGCAAGCACAACGCCGGGAACGAACGGCCCGTGCAGACATCTCCCCCCGGAGCACCGGCACGGGCGGGACCATAATCGAGCCGCGAACCGGGGACAAGATCAGTTTTCTCTCAAGTCCCGGCCGCGAACGACCGAAGATGTTCGCGTTCGACCAGCGCAACTCCGCGTGCGTGTGATAGCAGGGACCAGGGCATTTTTTCGCTCTTGTCCCAAGCTCGACCTTCGAGCTACATTTCGCGGCCTTTCTCGCAAGAGTCACTTCACATCCTATTCTCGGCCACGGTTCGCGATGAACATGTCTAAAGCCCCCGATGGGCAGCAGCCCTGCGCCCCGAGAACTGAATCGCCCGCTCACGCCGCGCACTATGCACGCCTGGCCTGGCTGGTCTGCATGCTGCTGATGGTGGTTCTGGCGACCGGCTGTGCGCAGTTGCCCAAGATGTCGAAGCCGGCATTCTTGACGAAGGCAAAGAACGAGGACCCGCTGGTCACGGCCGCGACAGGTGCGGTACCTGGCGAGCGCGTCGCCGCCATCCGCAAGTTGGCCGCCGAGGCCAACGGCCAGCGTCGCGATCAGGTCGCCACCCAACTCACCGACCTGGTCAAGCGCGAACCAAGTCCGCCGATCCGCGCCGAGTTGTGCCGCACGTTGAGCCACTTCAGCGACCCCGCAGCCGATCAGGCGGTTCGCGCCGCGCTGAAAGATCAAGAAATCGAAGTCCGCATCGCAGCCGCGCAGTCTCTCGCCCGACATGGCGGCCGCAACGCATCGGCTGGCGCTCGCAACCTGGAACGCGAACAGGCCACGCGCCGGTTGCTGGCCGAGTCGCTGGCCGACGACGCCGCCCCCGACGTCCGCATGGCAGCGGTCCGATCGCTCGGCCAGTTCGACGGCGACGATGTGAAGACCGCTTTGGGCGGAGTCCTCGACGATCCCAACCCCGCTCTCCAGCGCCGCGCGATGCACTCTCTGGCCGAGTCGACGGGCAAGGATTTTGGCAACGACGTGCGAGCTTGGCGCGAATTCGTGCAGGGGGGAACTCCCACCCCGCGCACCGAGAACATGGCCGACCGCATGATGAACTATCTGCGAACCTACTAGTCCGCTCGGTTGCCTGAGGGATCTTCGCAAGCGATTTGTAGGGAACCCGGTCCGTGGCGTTCCGCAATGCGATCTGTAGGGAACGCCCTCCGTGGCGTTCCGCGAATCACGGCGAACTTAACTTCAGCGAGAGAGCCGCCCCTCCTCCTTCCGGCGCGATCCCCTCTTTTCGCGTTCCAGTTCTACGCCTGGCGTCGCTCTCTGCGACCGGATCGTACGACATCGCCGAGCGCATTCCGAAAAGAACTGCCAGCAAATACTGCGCCACAACGAATCCACATTAAATTTCAAAAAGTCTTTAATAGGATTGATAATTTGGTATACTGCAAATTGGACACAGGAAGGAGGAGTCTCGACCAGCAGCACACCCGACGAACCTGACGCGCCAACTCGAAAAGTTTGTACAGCAGTCCGGCGCTCGCTCCTCGAACGCAACGAGCCGCGCGCCAACCCGCAAAGTTTGTACAGTAGTCCGGCGCTCGCTCCTCGAACGCAACCAAGCCGCGCGCCAACCCGCAAAGTTTGTACAGTAGTCCGGCGCTCGCTCCTCGAACGCAGCCGAGCCGCGCGCCAACCCGCAAAGTTTGTACAGTAGTCTGGCGATCGCTCCTCGAACGCAACCAAGCCGCGCGCCAACCCGCAAAGTTTGTACAGTAGTCCGGCGCTCGCTCGGCGAACTCCGACCCACGCGCCAACCCGCAAAGTTTGCACAGCAGTCCGGCGCTCGCTCCTCGAACGCAACCGAGCCGCGCGCCAACCCGCAAAGTTTGTACAGTAGTCCGGCGCTCGCTCCTCGAACCCAGCCGAGCCGCGCGCCAACCCGCAAAGTTTGCTCCGCACTCGCGCCAACCCGTCGAGCTTCATAGCACGCGAGGCAACAATCGCCTTCCAGCGTCTTCATGATTTTGTACGACATGATTTTGTCCACTCTCTGCTGCCAGGAAGTGCGACAAAATCATCAATGCACAAAATCATGAAGAAGCACGCCCCTCCGGCGGCGCACGCACCCCGCAAATCTCAAATTTCAAATCTCAAATCCTCGCACCGCCCCTCGATTTTCTCCCCCTTTCGGGTGCGCTCAAACCCTATGGCGCGTTTAGGCAAGCTGCGGTATTCTGGTAGACGTGCCGCGGTCGATCACCCATCACGGAGGACGCCATGTATTCTC
>Ga0335394_10000363_pt1 | contig 47139 bp, 33 predicted proteins | sample MAT03_FD_205741 | JGI IMG/M metagenome (GOLD analysis project Ga0335394, IMG submission 205741) | Freshwater microbial communities from Lake Fryxell liftoff mats and glacier meltwater in Antarctica - MAT-03 (spades assembly) (version 2) ... | reverse complement strand
TAGTCAAGATTTAGCAGCCAGCAAATGCGCGATTTTTGTGTCTGAATTAAGATATTTCTAGAATTAGATTAAAATTCTACGATTCTGAAAAATTAAGGCTCACCGCAACTTATTGAGCGGATACGTAAAAATCGTATTAAAGCGCCTCAACAGGTGCAGGTTCCCAAACCTCCCCGTATTTTTCCTTCAATTCTTGCCAATTTTCCACCTGTCCGGGTTCGTATTCCCCCGGCTTTCCCCACTGCAAAAACGCGCTCAAAGCAGCCTCATTTTGTTCGTCCAGAAAACGGATTGCATAAGTAGTAAAATTGCCTCTTTTCGCCTCGCCAGTTTCAAACTTCACCTGTTTTATTTTGTCCATATTTAGGTGAAACTCAAATATTTCAGCGTGCATATTGGCATACTTTCCCTTCGGCAACTCCGCATAAAACAGCTTGTGAATTGAACCGCGCACTTCCAGCACCGCCGCGCTGCTAGTCACGATTAAACGCAGCGTTCCCAATTGTTCGCAAGCTTCCAAGAATTCTTTCAGAGTCGCAGTCATATCAATTTTGGATTGTGGATTGTGGATTTTGGATTAAATCGATAAGAATCAAATGGGAGTTAGGAAGTAGGAAAAGGAATTAGATAAAAAAAAGATAATTTTTCCTTCTTCCTTCTCTCATAGATAACTAAAGCCTTCCTTCTTCCTTCTTCCCTCTTCCTTCATGTTTCGTGCAGTTCGTAAGCAGCGACAATCCGCTGCACTAGAGGATGTCGCACCACATCCGCCTGAGAGAATTCACAGAAAGCAATGCCCTCAACGTTACGCAGAATATTTTGGGCAACTGACAATCCCGACTGTTGGTTTGGCGGCAAATCTGTTTGAGTGATATCGCCCGTTACTACCATTCTCGATCGAAAGCCCAGACGAGTCAACACCATTTTCATCTGAGCCGGCGTCGTATTTTGAGCTTCGTCCAAAATTACGAAAGCATTGCTGAGAGTGCGCCCCCGCATATAAGCTAAAGGAGCTACTTCGATCAAGCCTCTTTCCATTAAATCAGCCATTTTTTCAGGGTCGATCATTTCTTGCAGGGCGTCGTAAAGCGGGCGCAAATATGGATCGACTTTTTGCTGCAAATCTCCCGGCAAAAACCCTAATTTTTCGCCAGCTTCCACGGCTGGCCTTGTTAAAATCAGCCGTTCGTACTGCTTGCTTAACAGCGCTTGCACGGCGAAAATAGCTGCTAGAAATGTTTTGCCAGTACCAGCGGGGCCAATGCAAAATGTCAGGTCATGCGTGCGTACTGCTTGGACGTATTGCCGCTGCTTGAAGGTTTTGGCTCTAATTTCTTCGCCGCGGCGGGTTCTGGCGAGAACGTCTCGCTGTAAGTCTTGTAAATCGCCTTGGCGGTTGGTATCCAAAGCTTGGCGCGCCGTCTGGATTTCAACTCCGGTAATATTTTTGCCGGATTTCCAATAGTCGGAGAGCGATCGCACTAATTTATGACACAATTCTACTTGACTTTTTGTGCCGGAAATCAGCAGTTCTTGCCCTCGCATTACCAGGGTAGCACCGGTTTGCTTAGAGATAATTTTCAGGTTTTCTTCTTGATTACCGGCCAGCGACATTGCGCTTTGAGTGCTCGGTAACTCTATTGTTAGTTTTTCATTCATGCCAACATAAGCTCCTCCAAATAAGCAATTAAAAGTTAACAAATAAACGTTAAACCAGTCACTATTTGCGAACAAAAAGACGCCAGTTACTAGGTTTTACCTAGTATCTAAGGCGTCTTTTAGATTTAGCTCCCAAATGAGTTTGGTGCTTGAGGCACAAATCAAATCTCCCTTCTATTAAGTCAGGCAATTTTAGATTTTAGATTTGAAATTTTAGATTTTAGATTAACCTGATGTCGCTGACGTTTGAAATGTAAAATTTTACATTTGTGTCCGATCGCAAAACCGGCAATTTCAAACTAAACGCGGCTTGTAATACAAAGTCTACAACAGGCAATCTAAAATCTAAAATTCTTTCTTGGCTCTGCAGTTAGTTAATAACCGGGAGTATTTCTGCTCGTTCTAAACGTAGGTGTGTTAGTACGGCGAGGTTGTTCTCTCGGAGTTCTGCTAGCTAAGGGACTCGGCGACGGAGGTGGCGTCCGGGGTCGGAAGTCGCCTCGCGGCTCCCGCGAGCCACGATCTGGGCGGTCGCGATCCGGGCGATCGCGATCCGGGCGATCGCGATCGCCCCTGGGCGGGCCAGATCCACGATCGCCTGCTTCGACATCATATATGTCTAAGTAGAGAGACTGACCAGCAGTTTGCGCCACCGCTTCGAGGGTAGTTCTAATCGCCTGAATATTGCGTCCGCCCCTACCATAAACCCGGCCCTTGTCAGGATCTTCAAAAGCGAGACGAACCCATACCCGCGATTGACGCGGGTGCAGTTCGCAATCAACCCGCAAAGATCCGGGGGTCTCTAAAAAAGGCCCAATTAAAAACTGTACGAGTCCAGCGTAGTTGGGACTAGCTGACTGCTGCTGTGCTGGATTCAACGTTGGCTCCGGCTCCGACTTGTTCAAATACATTCGCTTTTCTCAGGATGTCACGCACGGTGTCAGTTGGCTGAGCGCCTTGTTGGAGGCGCTTGACAATCGCTGGAACATCCAGCCTGGTTTCGTTATTTCTGGGGTTGTAAAAGCCGAGCTCTTCTAGGGGACGGCCGTCGCGGCGGGTAGAGCTGTTCATCGCTACAATCCGGTAGCTTGCCTCGCGTTTCTTTCCGTATCTCTTCAATCGCAGTTTGATCATCTTCTTGCAGAATAGTCCTGTTTCAATTCTAAACTATTATGTCGGTCGTCTTTCGGCGAACCCCAACTCAACCCCTATTTCTTAACCTCCCAGCAAAATATCGCTGCGATTTGCGGCCCCCAAGGCAGGTCTGGCGCCGTCAATGTGCGGTGTAATTGCTAGTGGCAAAATCGATGCAGTTCCCCACTGCTGCACCAATTTTTGCAAAAATATATCTTGCTGCGCTCTCAAAGAGTCCCAATCGGTGCCGCGATTAATAATTGCAAACCAAACTAAACCTCGATCGCGCGTGGGTATGGCTCCAGCCAAAGCAATCACCGTGTCCAAAGTACCAGTTTTCACCACAGCCGATCGCGGAATGTGTCGGTGTTCCAAAGTTCCTTTATCCCGCCCGGACACCGGAAACAAGTCAGCAACTGTCAGCCCAGTAGTCTGAAGGTTGCGTCCGATCGCCTGCATCATCCCACAAGCCGCTCTCGGAGACATCCGATTTTCCACTCCCAATCCCGAACCGTTAACTAATTGAAGTTCATCCTCCGGCACCCCCGCCGCCCAAGTCGCTTGCTGCTGGACTATTTTTGCCCCGCCCAAATTGTCCGCCAGCATTTGGGCAATTTCGTTGTCGCTGTGGACGTTCATCTGCTTCAGAATTTCGGCTAAAGGAAGCGATCGGCGCTTCAGCAACAAATGCCCCGAACTCACAAATTTCTCAGCAATGACGCTGCCGGCAACCGTTACTTGCGGCTTTCTAGTTCCCGGAGCCATCTTAGAATACATTGCCACCACATCCTTTGGCCAACTGCTCCCGTCGAGGGCTTGCCGCAGTATGTCCCCCGCCACCAAAGGATCGGACTCGTAATTCATGCGGAAATTGCCTGTCACCACCAAATTTCCCGCCACACGATTGATACCCATTTGATTGAGAGCATTGCCAACGGCGATCGCCTCCTCCCACACAAACAGCGGATCGCCCCCGCCGCTGACCACCAAATCTCCCTGCAACACCCCATTCCTAATCGGCCCCGTTGCTCGGAACCGCGTTTCAAACTGATAATCCGCGCCCCAAGTCTCCAGCGACGCCAGAGAAGTCGCAATCTTAGTCAGCGAAGCCCCGGGCATCAGCATCTTCCCCTGCTGACTTACCAGCGGCACCATTCCCGCTTGCACCCAAATTCCCTGATTGCCCTCAATCAGGTTCTTGTCCTTCAAATCTTTTAAATATTCCCGCACCGTCGCTTCTGCGGGTAAGTCTGGATTTGCCGCATCTATTCCCCCAAAAGCCAAATCTTCAGCCACCACTAACCCGGGTATTCCTCCCCGCCAAGCCAGCACTGACGCAGCATTAGGCGCGGCACTGCGTACCCCAGCCATGTCCAGCCACAGAGATATGATTCCTGAGCTAAATAAATCCAGCATTTTTTACTCCTAAAGTCAATCGATTTGAAATTTGAGATTAAAGAATTGAAGAAAGCGCTCCCACTCATAAATCCGGGGGCTTGTGATCAGGATGGGGAGCTTTTTTCTCGCTCCACGGATGAATCCGGCGTTCCCGGACTAAAGTGCTTGCGGTCATGTAAACTATTTCATTGATTTTTTCAATATGCCGTCAAAAATAGTAAAGTAGTGACAAAACAAGTTCTATCAGAGTAGTCGGAAATAAGAATTGTCCGATCGCCCTTGCGAGCGGATTTTAGTTCTTTATTCAGACTTCTGGATTCACGCTCCTGACTTCCTGGTAGAATTTTTAGTGTTTCTCAAACATTGGTCAATGGGATCGACACGCGCAAGAATTGCGATAGACGCTATGGGTGGGGATCATGCCCCCGCCGAAGTTGTAGCTGGAGCGCTTAAGGCACAAGAAGAATTAGGCGTAGAGATTTTGCTCGTGGGCGACCCGCAGCAAATAGAAGACTCGCTCCGGCAACAAGACGCGATCGGCCGCGTCTCTACAGGTCAGCTAGAAATCGTTCCTTCTGAAGGAGCGGTGGAAATGCACGAAGAACCTTTGAGTGCCCTCAAACGCAAGCCCAACGCTTCGATTAACGTAGCGATGAACTTGGTAAAGCAGCAGCAAGCTGATGCTGTGGTGTCCGCCGGTCACTCCGGCGCGGCAATGGCTGCTGCCCTGCTCAGGTTGGGGCGGCTCCCCGGAATCGATCGCCCTGCGATCGGTGCGGTTTTGCCGACCATGATACCGGGAAGCTCTGTACTCATTCTCGATGTCGGCGCTAATGTGGACTGCCGCCCCAAATTTTTGGAGCAGTTCGCTCTTATGGGAACTATTTACAGCCAGTGCGTGCTGGGCGTCCCCGAACCTAAAATCGGCCTGCTCAACATTGGCGAAGAACCTTCTAAAGGCAACGACGCAGCGGTGCGAACCCACCAGTTATTGGTGGACAACCCGAACATTCCTTTTGTGGGCAATGCCGAAGGCCGCGACGTGCTGTCGGGGAAATTCGACGTGATTGTCTGCGACGGGTTTGTCGGCAACGTGTTGTTGAAGTTTGCCGAAGCGGTGGGCGAAGTCGTGGTGCAAGTGCTTAAGGAAGAATTGGCTGCCGGACTCAAAAATCAAATTAGCGCTCCCCTCCTGCAAGAAAGCCTCAAGGGGTTTAAGCAGCGGGTAGACCACGTTGAACACGGCGGCGGTTTGCTATTGGGCGTTGCTGGAGTTTGCATTATCAGCCACGGTTCGTCTCAAGCTGCCTCGATTTTTAATGCCATTCGTTTGGCGAAGGAGGCTATTGACAACCAAGTGCTGGAGCGAATTCGATCGTCCAATCACCAAAGCGCTCTGGAACAAGAAGCTGTGAATTAGAGGCAGTAAGTTGATAGTTGACAGTTGACAGTTGACAGTTGATAGCGACCTCTACCTGGAAGGAAGAGGATTGGAGTAATGAATAGTCTTCTTCTAATTTCTCCCGATCAGGGAGAGGCTTTAAACCAATTCTTTCTGGTAAGTAGGAATTAAAAATTAAAAATGTAAAATTAAAAATGTCAGCTTAAACCAACTGTTTTGCTTAAAAAAAGTAATTTCAGCAGTTTAAAAAATAATTTTAATTGGTAGTTTTTAATTTTTAATTTCTCGATCGATCGCTCATAAATGGAGAGGAATGTTGCAGCAATCAGGGTTCGGCATTGCCGTCACAGGTAGCGGTTCTTGTACACCGCAGGTTTCGCTGGATAATAACGGTTTGAGTCAGATAGTAGAAACGAATGACGAGTGGATTGGGGCGCGGACGGGCATTCGTTCCCGCAGGCTGGCGGACGATCGCACTTCCTTGTGCGATTTAGCGTCCGAGGCATCGCTGCAGGCGATCGCAATGGCAGAAATTTCGCCGACAGATATTGATTTGATTATTTTGGCGACTTCAAGTCCTGATGATTTGTTTGGCACTGCCAGTAAAATTCAATATCAGTTGGGCGCGACAAAAGCTGTGGCTTTTGATTTGACAGCAGCTTGTTCGGGCTTTATTTTTGGTTTAGTTACAGCCTCGCAGTTCATTCGGACAGGGGTTTATCAAAATGTTTTGCTGATCGGAGCAGATATTTTGTCTCGCTGGGTGAATTGGTCGGATCGGGGTACTTGCATTCTCTTTGGAGACGGTGCAGGTGCGGTGGTATTGCAAGCTTCCGAAGTCGATCGCTTTTTGGGATTTGAAATTCGCAGCGACGGCACACAAAATTCGTCTCTCAATTTGGCTTACAAAGCCGAGTCAAAAGAATTAATTGAAGGCGTGAATATCGGAGTAGGCGGATTTGGACCCATCACAATGAACGGTCAAGAAATCTATCGCTTTGCCGTGAGAAAAGTGCCGGAAGTCATAGAAAAAGCTATGTTTCGGGCAAATATTAGCGCTGCTGAAATTGACTGGCTGTTGTTGCACCAAGCCAATCAGCGGATTCTGGATGCAGTTGCCCAAAGGCTAAAGATTCCCCCCGAAAAAGTAATCAGCAATTTGGCGAATTACGGCAATACCTCAGCGGCTTCAATTCCCCTTGCCTTAGACGAAGCCGTGCGTCTGGGTAAAGTTAAAGCGGGCGATACTATTGCTGCTGCTGGTTTCGGTGCAGGTTTGACTTGGGGGGCTGCGATTTTTCAATGGGGAAGGTAATATTTGGCGGCCGGTTGTAAACTTGCTCCGGTTATTGTCGGGAGTTCGATCGAGTAAAATACAAATCCTTTAACACGCCATACATAAGGCAAGGTTCGCAGCGGTACACCACCTGGACAGCAGTTATTGACAAGCGTGTGCTGAAATGGAAAATCCTCTATTCTTCGATCGACTTTCCCCGGCTTGAAGCTTGAAAATTGTGCTACGGCTATTAATCTGATTAAAGTAGCAAAAAAAATAAACCTGGTAAAAATCGCAGTTATAGGTTATAATTGTGAGTCGCCAGTAGATAGTTCGTTAACCGAAAGATAGCGGATACCAGCGAGCGAACGAAAGAAGCGGGAAACAAAGAATTTTTGCAATCACCAATTAGCAACCACCAATTAGCAGATTACCGGAAAAATGACTAAAACAGCATGGGTATTTCCCGGACAAGGTTCCCAGGCGATCGGGATGGGTGCAGACTTATTAAACTTGCCAACAGCCAAAGCCAAATTTGAGCTCGCTAAAGAAATTTTAGGCTGGTCTGTCCCGGAAGTTTGCCAAAAAGAAGAAGCAAAACTATCTCGGACTCTCTACACTCAGCCTTGCTTGTTCGTAGTAGAAAGTATTTTGGCCGACTTAGTGCGAGAAAAAAGCGATCGGCCAGCGGTAGTTGCCGGTCACAGTTTAGGAGAATATGTTGCCCTCTACGCAGCAGGCGTCTTTGACTTTGAAACCGGATTGCGCTTAGTCAAACGCCGCGCCGAACTCATGGACACTGCCTCCGGCGGTCAAATGGTGGCTTTGATCGGGTTCGACAGGCAGGAACTAGAACTGCAAATTCAATACAGCCGTGACGTGGTGCTGGCAAACGACAACAGCGAAGCACAAGTCGTGATTTCTGGAACGCCCGCAGCAGTAGAAGATTTGCTTGCCAAAATCAAAGTCAAACGCGCGGTTAAATTGAATGTTTCCGGTGCGTTTCACTCTCCCCTGATGGCCGGGGTGGCGGCAGAGTTTCAAGTAGCGTTAAAGTCTGCAAGGTTTTCCGATGCGAAAATGCTGGTGCTCTCGAACGCAGAACCGTCAGCCACTACCAGCGCAGCCACTTTAAAGCAGCGGTTGACTCAGCAGATGACCAAAGGCGTGCGCTGGCGAGAAATTTCCCTGCAATTGCCACAACAAGGAATCGATCGGGTAGTAGAAATTGGCCCCGGCAAAGTTCTCACAGGTTTGATCAAACGGACTTGTCCGGATTTAGCACTGGTAAATGTTAGCAGTTTTGCAGACTTGCCCGCTTAATCTATTTTTAACCTGTGATCAAATCGCAGGCTGTAAAATTGAGAGTTAACAGGCTCTAAGATTGCCCAAAAATGAATCGCACAACAGGCAAATCCGAATACTGGCTGTTGTGCAAATTGGGGATAGACGATCCAGACAGCTAGAAAATCTTTATCAAAAATGTAGATCTCGATCGACCTGACGGGGCGATCGACAAATCCTGATGTAAACTAGGCGTAAAAACCAAGCTTATCTCGTATTTATATGAAAAAAGTCCTTTACTGGTTGATGGGCGACAAGGCAGGCAGAACCATAGTAGGTGCCTGGAATTGGATGTGGGGACTGCCCGTAGAATCCGGCGGCAGGGTGTCGGTGGCGGTAGCCGAAGAGTCCCTGCGATCCATGCAAGAATCAGTGCAAAAGCTAGCAGCAGCAGTCTCTACCCAAATTGCAGCCTACCAGCGCGCCAAAACGAAATATGAAGAAAAAGTTAGGGAAATGCAAACCGTAGAGCGCCAAGCCATCACAGCCCAGCGCAACGGCAACGAAGAAGCAGCCCGCTTGGCAATGGCGAAGGTAATTCAGACAGAACAAATCCTGCCGCAGTTAGAATCCCAAGTAAAACAAGCCGAACAGTACGTCAACGCTTCCAAAGATAAGCTAAATCGAGAGCGGATGAAGCTGGAAGCCTACAAAACCGATATGCAAAATATGAAAGATATGGCAGAGATTAACGAAGCCCTCGCAGCCATATCCAAAGTCAACAACGACCTCAGTATCGATTCAGCTCGATCGCAATTTGAGCAAGCCAAAAACGCCGTCCACGGCCGCAACCTCAAACAGCAAGCTTTAGCAGAGCTATCTGAGAATCCCCAAGAAAGACTTCAGGCAGAATTAGAAAATATGACCTTAGACGATGAAGTTAATCGCAGGCTGGAAATGTTAGACGGCTCGAACAACAAAGAACTTCCCAGCTAAGGAGAATTTTATGGCTAAGAGCGGGCCTCCCCCCATAGTTTTTATTTTGTTATTTTTGTTGCTCGCCGGTGGCGGTTGGTTCTTTTTTCTCAACAAACCAGCAGCAAAGGATGCTAATAATACACCCAGTGCCACACCCGCAGCCAGTGGTGGAGCCAATCTGCCTCCCGTCGCGCCTGTAGCCGGCGGTGGTTCGCCTGTTGCAGCTAGTTCCTTTGCGCCTCCAGCTTCGGTACCTGCGGGTACGGCCGTGAAAATTGACGGTTCGACCAGCATGGTAACAATCAATCTCAACCTTAAGAATGGCTTTCAAGCCAAGTTCCCGGGCGCTACAGTCGATGCCAAAGCAAATGGTTCTGCAAACGGAATTAAGGATTTAGTGGCGGGAACAGCCGATATTGCAGCGATATCGCGACCTTTGACGGCTCAAGAACAAGGTCAGGGTTTGGCACCAGTGCCTGTTGCCCTAGATACGATCGCTCTTGTAGTCGGCATTAACAACCCGTTTAAAGGAGGTTTAACTTCCGCTCAAGTTCAAGATATCTTCAAGGGAAATGCTCAAGACTGGTCGAAAGTCGGTGGCCCGCAGGGCCCGATTAAAGTGATAAATCGACCAGAAGTAAGTGGCACTCACCAAACGTTTAAAGAACAAGTGCTCGGAAGTGGCGAGTTTGGCACGACGCCAAATATTACCACGCTCGATCGAGATGCGACAACTCCCCTGCTGCAAGCTTTAGGCAACAACGGCATTGGCTATGCGACTTTCGCTCAAGTAGCCAATCAGAAAACTGTGCGCGTTGTTCCAGTCAACGGTGCGACGCCGGATGCTGGTAACTATCCTTACAAGCGACAGTTGTACTACGCTTACAAAAATCCTCCTAGCCAAGCAGTTAAGGATTTCTTGGGCTATGCGACTTCTTCGGAAGGACAAAAAGCCATGCTGGCTGGAAATTGAGCCTTTGCAACCGTCCGAAATTCAGGAGTTGGCCAGACTTCTGTCGGGATCTACACAAGTGATGTCCGCGCAGGCGGACTTTCTTATTGGGCTGGGTAAGGTGTACACTTCAGGGGGCGACAAGCACCCCTGAACCTTTACGAATTTACTTCCCATTCGCAATTAGCAGTCATTTTACCAGAGGGGACACAGAGCTATAAAGCAGATAGAGCAACCACTTTAGCCTCGTTGTCGCCCCATGAAGCGGGTAGGTTTAAGCACTGTCGTTATAGTCCGTCGGCACAGAGAATCATGGAAGGAAACCACCACGGAAATTCAATTCTATCTGAGCAGTTTATAAGCTCAGGCTAAACGACACAACCAAGTGATTCGTTCTCATTGGACGGTGGAAAATAGTTTACATTAGGTGCTAGATGTCACCTTCAATGAGGATGCCAGTCGGACTCGGTTTGGTTATGCCCCCCAAAATCTGAGCTACCTCCGTCATTTAAGTGTCAATTTACTCAAGCAGGAGCCGTCCAAGATGAGTTGAAAAATGAAACGTTATAAAGCTGGTATATAGCATTTATCAGATAGATGAGGTATGTAATAAGGCTTGAAAGTCCCGATATTCAGGGAATAGGAGTGCACCTCATCTTTTTAAGAAAGGCTATAGATCAATACGGTTTACTTAAGACAGATCCCCCCTAACCCCCCTTAAAAAGGGGGGGACAAGAATGCCCTCAAAGTCCCCCTTGCTTTCGGGGGATTTAGGGGGATCTCCGGGGCATAAATATGTTAAGTGAACCGTATTGGGCTATAGATCAATACGGTTCACTTAAGAGAGATCCCCCCTAACCCCCCTTAAGAAGGGGGGGACAAGAATGCTCTCAAAGTCCCCCTTGCTTTCGGGGGATTTAGGGGGATCTCCGGGGCATAAATATGTTAAGTGAACCGTATTGGGCTATAGATAATGACTTCCTGATTCAAATCCTCAAAAGTAGTGTGAGTGAGATTTGAGCGGGTTCTAATGCAAGCAATACTTAGGAATGAAAATTTAATAACTTAAGCGATTGCTCGTTACCAGGCTCTGCCTGGTAATGCAGATCCGGAGGCTCTGCCTCCTTTTATCTGGAAACTCACAGGAGAGAGGACTGTAGGAGATGTTTAAGTTATTAAGTTTTCGATCCTTATCATAATCAATAGCCAGAATAGATGATGGAGATTAATCAATGAAGTAGAACCCCAATTTGGTGGTAGCGGGCTATCACCAACCTACTAAATTGGGGGGTCTTACTTCACGAGTATCTCTTGAATGCTGGTGTCAATTTTTTGAATAATTTCCCGCTCTTAGGTATCTCTATTAAGATGCGATTACCCTGGCATTGTGTAATCTACCAGAGAAATTGTGCGTATTCGTAATCGCTATTCGCACCTTACAGAAGATAAATTGTGCAGAATTACCGATCGACTAAAAACACAATTCCCAATTCCCCAATTTCATCGCATCTCAGGAACTCTCACAGTCTCTGTAGGAGGCATAATTGCCTCTTTAGCATTCAACTTTTGATTCAACTCCCGAATCCGGCGCGACAGCAAGCGAATAATATTCACCGCAATTCCCGGCGTTTCATCAATCGCATCGTATAGCTGCATTTGAGTCAGCATCAAACACTCGGATTGTTCGACAGTAGAAATAGAAGCCGATCGAGGTTCTGCATCAAACAGCGACATTTCCCCGAAACAAGCCCCCGCTTTCAACTGTGCCAAATCCCGATCGCCTATATGCACCCGCACCGTACCCGATACCAAGATATAGAGCGATCGACCTTCTTGTCCTTCCGTAAAAATCCTGTGCTTGGAAGGAAACGAAAGTTCATCCATTACCGATGCTAGACGCACGAGAAAATCATCCCGCAGTTCCTTAAAAATCGGAACCTCCCTCACAAACAATAGGCGTTCGACGCTGGTTAACATAATGAGATGCAATGATTAATTTAAACTTAAAAAAGGGAAGGAGAAGGGGAATAAAAACGGTTGACGGTTGACGGTTAACTGTTGACTGACAATAACAACTGCCAACTGACAACTAACTAATGTTACCTTTTTCCCCCAGCACCCAACTCTGCCATCATCTCTTCAACTTGAGCGGATACCAAATTATCGGGGTCATTTTGCAGCCTGGGCAACAATTCGACCAAAGCCCGCGGCGAGGCTATTTTCAAATAGGCTAACACTGCTTCGCGGACAAAACCCGTCGGGTGCTGCAGACAGACAAGAGTTTGTTGAGCCGTAAGGCTCCAGCGCGCTTCTCTCGCCAAGTGAAAGCAGCAGGCCAAGGCCCAATCCGAAAGGAAGTGGCGCAATTCTAGCAAGCGGCGCAAACGATCGCTAGGGGCTAGAGGTTTGTAAACCATCAATTCCGAGAGGTTGCTCAATTTTTCTCTTTCCGAGTGTTGATCTAACAAATTGATGAGCGATCGCTTCCTAGCTATATCCACAGTATTATCGAGAATTTCCAATCCCCTAGCAACCAAAGAAGGTTGGCCAGAAGCGATGTTGAAAGCAGCCGCTTGTACCGTGTCCAGCGGATAAAGAAACTTCATCAGCAAAAAACACCGCTCCCTAGAATCAGCTTCCAACCCCGCCAGAGCACGCTGCAACAATTGAGCCGTATCGTTCCCAGGTTCCCGGGCGCTGTTGGCTTCTCGCTCTGAGAAATTGCCGTAGCTTGTTACCCCAGACAAATCTACCAGACCTGCATAAATTTGACCGATAAACATTAACTCCTGTTCGATAAGAGTTTCCAAGCCGCTACGGCCGATGCGGTCTAGAACCCCTTCTATCCCCGCTTCCGAAGGCATTTTTAACAGAATGCGGAGGATATTGCGCCTCGTCGTTCCCCAAGCCGTCATCAAATTGCTCACCAAAATGTCGATCGCCTCTGCAGTCCCAATTTGACCCAGAGCCGTCCAAGCTTGCAACCTGACCAAATCCGGCTTGTGGATATCCTCAGCCAAATACACGAGCAAAGGAATGGCATCGTTGTGAAGTTTGACTATAGCCTGCAAAGCCGCTTCCCTAGTCGATTTGTAACCAAGTCCGCGCAGCAGCGAAGGATAATATTCTTCAGAATGAGTAGACGAAATCACGTCTAACAGAGCGCAGCGCACTCGTAGAGATTCATCTTGCAACAGATTGGGAATGTACAGCCGCAGTCCTTGCAAATAATCAGCTTCTCCCAGAGCCCGCGTCCCCATCACCCGTTCTCGCTCCAGCTTGTGCGTCAGCATTTGGCGCAGCGTGTTAGTAGCCTCTGCTTTTTGCTGGCGATCGCCCCTTCTCATAATTAAAGCAGCCGCCGTACCCCGCACCACCGGATCGACGATCGGCTGCAAGTAAGGCCGCAAGCTGTCGATATTCGGTTCAGCTTCCGTCAGCCAGATGTAGCGCAAAGCCAAGGCCAGCACCTCCGGCGGCAAGGATTGCTGCGAAAGCGCCCGTACAGCTTCTAAATATTCCGGGTTCGGGTGTTGCAGCATAGTTTCCAAGCTCTGGCGCTGCAAAGCTGAAGGCAACACTTCCAGGATGGGTGCCAAAACTTCTCCGACATTTTTCGGGTCAATTTGGGTCAGGAGTTCTATGCAGGAGCGCTTTTCATCTTCGCCCCCCGGCTTTTCCAAAGTTTCCACCACTGCACGCTTCAGAGCTTTGAGGTCAACGTCGGTGACGCCCAAGCGCCCGCGTTCGGCACTTTTGACCAACAAACCCACGTATTGAGAGCGGATCAGCCACACCACAAATACCCACAGCAGGGCCAAAAGTACGATCGCCCCGATGAATATCAAACTTTGGTTGTCGTGAAATAGCTTGTCCTTTTCGTCTTGGTGGGGCAGTATCTTGTCTGTCACCCACAGCATAATCAGGATGCCAACTCCTGTCACTCCGGTGGACACAGGTTCGCCCACACCGTTGACGAGAGTTTGAATGCCCGATCGAATATTGTCAGGAATCGGTTGGAATAAAACCGGGCTAACAGTTTCCAACAGCGTGTAGTGTAGCAATTCGTCGAAAAATCTCAGCAATATCAGTCCGATGAACACAGACACTAGCTGGCCGAGCGATGCTCCTATGGTCAGCACGCCTAGAATAGCAATACCTGCGGGCAAAATCATCGCCGTCACAAACACGCCGATTCGTTCTACCAAGCGGCTGGATGCGAACCACTGAGTCGCGACTTGAAACAAGCCTTGTATGCCTTCGTAAATGCCCAGGAAGCTAGCGATCCAGCTAGCTCCACTCGCGCCGTCCGAAGGGTTTTGGTATTCTAGCTGGCTGTAGAATTGAAAATCTACCAACACGTAGACGACTTCTGCGAGGACGAAGAAACTGACTAGAGGTACGGCGTATTTTTGCAGCGGGCCTGTAACTTTGCGGGCGGTAAATTCTTGTTGATCGTCCTCGTCGTCGTCATCTGTCCAGTGAGCCGTTTCCGGGAAAGCTTGGCGGTATTTTTCCGTCAGGTAGTACAGCAACAGCGAGCCTGTCGCTACCATCAACCCCGATATCAGAGTAACGTTTTTGAGTCCGACTACGTACAGCAAAACCGGCAGAGAAAACCCGCTGACTACTCCAGCCACTAGATAACCACTACTGACTAGCGGATAGGTGCGCTTGATTTCTCTAATATTAAACAGTTGGTTGGAAGTGATGGAAGTATTCAGGTCATTGAGGACATAGCAAGCTTCCACCCACAGCCACATCAAAAAAATAGTAATAAAAGCGATACTGATGCCAGCTATCTTAGTATTTTCGTAGCCGATGCCGAATCGAAACAAAAATAGCGGTACCGACATCATTGCCAGAACCACTACGACGGTGCGCCTTAGCGGCAGGATTTTTTGCAGCCACGAGTAGACAAATCCCAAACCAGAACCGATAAAGGCGCTGGCTATATAGATATAGGGCATTTTGTCCGCACCGAATTCGTCTAAAAACAGACCTACCGTGCTGAGTTCCAGCCAGATCAGCCCGACGGAGGTGAGAGTGTAGACGAGGAACATCAGTACGGTTCGCTCTACTTCTTCCGATCGCAGGTTGAGCGATCGTAGCACTCCTTGTCTTACTCCCGCCGAACCGCTGATTTGAAAATTTTCCATGCAGCGTTGATTTCCCTGTGTGGTAGCTTATTCCTGACTAAATTCGGAAGTCATCAGTTATCAGTCACCAGTTTATGACTGATGACTGCTTACTAATGACTATCTATTTATACTTTCTTCGGCGACAGCAGCATCATCATACTGCGTCCTTCTTTTTTGGGGGCTTGCTGCACTTCTGCGATTTCCTGCAAATCTGTGGCCATGCGCTTAAGCAAGTCCTCTGCTAGGTTGCTGTGTTGGATTTCCCGACCTCTGAACATGATCGTGGCTTTTACTTTGTCCCCAGATTTGATAAAGCGGTCTGCTAGTTTGAGGCGCACTTGGTAGTCGTGTTCTTCAATTTTGTAGCGCATCTTCACTTCTTTAACATCGGCAGTGTGCTGCTTCCGCTTTGCTTCTCGCGCTTTCTTTTCCTGCTCGAATTTGTACTTCCCATAGTCCATTACCCGGCATACGGGCGGGTCAGCTTTGTCGCTGACAAGTACAAGATCCAGTTCTTTTTCTTCTGCCAGGCGCAGCGCTTCTGCAGGCGTCAATATCCCTAGTTGCGCGCCGTCGGTATCGATTACCCGGATTTTGGGGTATCGAATATTTTCGTTGATCTGGGGTAGGTTGCGATTTTGTCTTCTTTCAATCACAGGCATGAATGGTTTTACAAGCAGTAGTTTAATAGCGAAGCTTCTTGATAGTTACAGGTTTGATCGGTCAATATTTCGCTTGGACGATCGAACTGTTTTATAAGGTGTTACCCTTACCGGACGTACTACCGCGCCCTGTCTCCCCTCCGCTAAAGCCTTGGGGAATATTTGGACGATCGTAAATGAATTCTTACAATACTTGCTATTCTACTCAGTCTGGCTGAGTTTCTGCCTAGTTTTATTTTAACTTCACACACGATCGCCCGCCCCCTTGCCCGATAGATGACAAAACCGTCAAAAATTCAGGGTAAAAGCTTAAGGATGAGGTACAACCGCTTTTCCTAGCCCATCTCGCCCGGTCTGGCAAGTCCCCCAAGTCGGCTGATTTGCCTTGTAGAATAGGTATAAGCAAGTGTAAATTTATGTTACGAGCTGAGGCAAAATTGACAAATTCTCTGCTGTGGCACCAACGGGTGGGAACTCAACGAGACTGGATGTGGCGGGGTTGGCAAACTCGCTACACTTATTTGCGGCCCGATGGGGTACGAAATCAAGGCGCGCTGGAATTTCAAGATTCTGCGGCCGAACCAATGGCCCCGCGCGCATCGGGAACGCCGATTATTTTACTGCACGGGTTTGGAGCTTCGATCGGGCACTGGCGACAAAATCTCGCCCAACTCGCCGAAAACCAAACCGTTTACGCCTTGGATTTGTTAGGGTTTGGCGCTTCCCAAAAAGCTCCGATCGACTACTCTGTGTCTTTGTGGGTTGATCAAGTTTATGATTTTTGGCTGACTTTTATCAGAGAGCCGGTAGTCTTGGCAGGAAACTCGATCGGCTCGCTGATTTGTCTGGCCGTGGCTGCAGCTCACCCGGACATGGTGGCCGGCACGGTGATGATTAGCCTCCCCGACCCCTCTGTGCGAGCCGAAGCGGTGCCCGGATGGCTGCTGCCGGCGATCGAAGCTGTTGAAAGTTTGTTTGTTTCTCCGATCGTACTCAGGCCTTTGTTTTATTTTGCCCGCAAGCCTTCCTTTGTCCGTCGCTGGGTTGGCTTTGCCTACTCCAACCCCGAAGCTGTTACCGACGAATTAGTGGAAATTCTAGCAGGGCCAGCAGGCGATCGGGGAGCCGCCCGCGCCTTCTGCGCCTTATTTAAAGCTGTAGGAAGTTCACAATTTTGCCCCAGTGTCAAGATGGTGATGCGAAATTTAACAATCCCCATGCTGTTAATTTGGGGCAAACAAGACCGGATGATTCCCCCTCGGTTCGCCCGACCCCACCAATTTGTCGAATGCAATCCCAATTATGTAGAGCTAGTTGAATTAGACAATGCGGGCCACTGTCCCCAGGATGAATGCCCGGAACAAGTAAATCAAGCAATTTTGAACTGGATGAGCCGGAATTTTGCACCTCGGGGCGAGAACCAATTGCAGCACTGTTGATTAGACATGGGGCCGTGGATTACTAAGGGAAAAAAATAACTTCCAGGTATCGATCCCGCTCAAAAATAAATTTGCTATAACTCGATCGCACTGGTGGTATGGTATAGCAGATGTTGAAGGCGATAGCAGCGAAGCGGAGCAGGTAAAAAGAAGTCAAGCGTGAAGGCGCAATCGACCGCTTAGGTTTCAAAAATTAAGAACGTCCTCACCGTCAGGGCGGTTGCTATATTACAAAACTTCCCTATCTTGAGAGTCAGTCGATTTGAGGTTCAAGATTGACTCCCCAGCCGCTATCTAGAGGCTTGAACTAACCTAAACCACTTGTTTGCTGTGGACGACTCCTGCAGGAAAGTAAGTCTCCGTCTTTCTGTGATGTCATGTATCTACTGTTATTGATGGCCCCTTTTTTTAGAAGCTCAGAGATTGACACAATCACCAAGATAGTGTATCTTCTCTAACTGGTAGTACACATCCAAGTTATGCAGTTAGTCGAAAGGCAAGTCATTAAACCAAATCACAGGTTTTACCCAGAAGCCGATCGATTGTCCTTCCTGTCCAACAAACTTTACAACTGCGATAACTATATCTACGGTCAAAACTTTTTCTCAGGTCAACCAACCAATGCTCTGGCTGTCGATCGTGCACTCAAAAAAAGTCTAAATGACAAAGCATTGCCGGCCCAAGTAACACACAAAACTCTCCCGTTACTGCTGAAAACATGGACTAGCTATCATAGTGTCAAATTGGCGGGCGCGATCACGATCGCCCCACTAAGTTTCAAGCAGCACCGAAAATCCCTGATTAAAAAATTCAGAAAAAAAGAGAGCAGGGGCGATATGTAGTTGTATTTAACTGTCAATGTGTTAGCAAAAAAGCTTTTCCCAAAAAATATGTCAGTTTGTCTGGGAGTAACATTTGGCAACCTTGAAAAGTTACCTAAATCTTGAAAATCCGGATTGTTCGCGAGGTAAGTTGTTAAGTTATTGAGGTAATTTAGGAAAAGTTAGAACAAAACGCAAGTGTAAAGCGGATTATAACCCTTGCCATAACGAGCTTCGCCAACATTAAAGAGCTATGAAACCCCTCCCTGGAAAAACGGTAAAATTATACCTTCTAACTTGTACCTTCTAACTTGTACCTTCTAGCTTCAAGAAACACCTTGTTTCTTGCTCCTAAAAATAAATACCTTCCCTTGTGCCAACAATCTTTCAGTCTGCTTATAACCGATCGCCCCCAAGTATACGGGAAAGTTCAAAAATGCCGGGATCTGGCATTTTGGAGCCTGTTAACGCATAAAAAAGTCAATTTAGCCAACAACTGACGGCCCCCGTGTCCCCGGTCTGCTGGCGGCTAACTGCTGAAAGCCGATCGGGCAAGCAGCGCCCTTCCAGCTTTTGGCAGTAACGCAAACGAGGAAAAAACTGTCGTGAAATTCCACTGGCTACTACCGAGTTTCTTAAGTGTATTTTTGCTCGCCGGAGCCGCCGAAGCAGCTAGACTGCAATCTTGGCGATTTGATGCTTCAGAGAACCGGCTCTACATTAGAACAGAGGGGGGAGTGCAACCCAAGGCTCAACTGATTTTCAACCCCACGCGGTTGGTAATCGACTTACCAGGGACGAGTCTGGGCCGTCCCTCGGTCAGCAAACCGCTCTCAGGGGCGATCGAATCGGTGCGGGTAGGGCAGTTTGACAACGATACGACCAGAATTGTGGTCGAGATCAGAGACGGGTTTACTATAGACCCTCAGCAAGTAAAATTCCGGGGGATTTCTCCGAGCGAGTGGACAGTGGATTTGCCAACGCCGGTGCGGGGAGAAACTCAAAATCCGATTTCAGAGCCAGGGGGAGAAAGGTTATCGGTTGAACCTTCAGCATCCCAAGCCCAGTCGGCCGAGGCGACTGTAGTTCAGAACGTTCAGGTGACGGCGGACGGTTTTTTAGTCCGCACTGCGGGCGGTCGCCCCCAAATTAATTTTCAACAAAGTCGGGCTGGGGACATCGCCACCCTCGATATTGAAGGAGCTAGTTTAGCTCCGGGCCTAAGCAGCCAACCGCCTCAAACGAACGGTCAGCACGGGGTTGACAAGATAGAAGTCCGGCAACTACCAACAGACCCGCCCGTTACCCGCGTGACTTTGCGGATGAAGAATTCTAATACTCAGTGGCGGGCATCTGTGAGCAATTTGGGCGGGGTTGTGCTATTGCCTGGAAGTGTAGTACGACAGCCCTCGGTTTCCCGCAGCCTGACTGTAAATCCTCCGGCTAGACAAGCTCAAGGAAGTTTAGCGAGAGTTCAGTCAATTGATTTAGCCAGTAACGGCACCCAACTGGTGGTGAGAACTGACCGCCAAGTCTCCTATACCAGCGGCTGGGACCAGGGGTCGAGAGCTTACTGGATCAGGATCGCCTCTGGTGTCCTAACGGGAGAAATTCCTCAGCTCGATGCCAACAGTCCTGTATCGTTTACAGCCAGCCAAGAAGACTCGGAGACTGTGGTGATTTGGGTGCAGCCGCGATCGGGGGTAGAGGTAGGCAGGGTGACGAGGCCGAGTCCGCAGTTGCTGTCTTTGCAGTTGCGATCAAATGCTAGCGCGCAGCAACCTTTGACTCGCACTCCCAATTTGTCGCCTTTGCCGAGAAGGACTTTGGGAAGCGACGATTTGCCCCAAGTTTCTAACCGCCGGGCCGTAGTAGCGATCGATGCTGGCCACGGCGGCCGCGATCCTGGTGCTGTAGGGATTGGGGGCATTCAGGAGAAGGAGATTGTTTTGGATATCTCGTTTCAGGTAGCGAGGCTCCTGGAACAGCAGGGAGTGCAAGCAGTGATGACTCGGACTGACGACAGCGAAATCGACCTGGAACCTAGAATTTCTTTGGCAGCACGAGTGAATGCTACTTTATTTGTCAGCATTCACGCTAATGCAATTAGTATGAGTCGCCCGGATATTAGCGGGATTGAAACTTATTATTTCGATAGCGGGAAAGATTTAGCCCGGGTGATTCACGCCAGTATTTTGGATGGGACGGGGGCGGCTGACCGCCGGGTGCGACAAGCGAGATTTTATGTTTTGAGGAAAAGTTCTATGCCTTCTGTGTTACTGGAGGTGGGTTTTGTCACGGGTGCTGAGGATGCTGCTAGGCTTTCTGACCCAGCTTACCGTAGTCAAATGGCGGCTTCGATCGCTCGCGGCATTTTGTTTTATCTTCAACAAAGATAATGGGCAGTGGGCAGTTGACTGTTGACTGTTGACTGTTGACTGTTGACTGTTGATTAATGTTATTGGTTATCTGTTATTAGCCACAGCAAACGATTAACAACTGACAACTGACAACTGCCAACTGCCAACTGCCAACAGATAACTAACTATTAACAAATGACAACAGACTCTGGACAACAAAGAATCGGTATTTTTGACAGTGGCGTGGGCGGTTTGACTGTTTTGACCCAGTTGTACCGACAATTGCCCAACGAATCGATACTTTATTTTGGAGATACGGCGAGGCTGCCTTACGGCACTCGCACGCCGTCAGAAATTGTGGAGTTTGTCCGCGAAATTATGGCCTGGTTGGTGGAACAGGATGTGAAAATGGTGATTATGGCCTGCAACACCAGTTCTGCTTTGGCGATGGAGATGGTGCAGGCTGAGTTTGATATCCCGGTGCTGGGAGTAATTCTGCCGGGGGCGCAGGCTGCGGTGCAGCAAGGCAAGCGGATCGGGGTCATCGCAACTCCTGCTACGGCTGCTAGCAATGCTTATCGAAATGCGATTTTGGAGATGGACGATTCTTGCCTGGTGTGGCAGGTTAGTTGTCCGGCTTTTGTGCCGCTGGTGGAGCAAAACCGGATTCACGACCCTTATACTTGTGAGGTGGCTCGGGAATATTTGGCTCCTTTGATTCAGCAGCGCATCGATACGCTGATTTACGGCTGCACTCATTATCCGCTTTTGGCTCCTGTGCTTCGCTCGCTTTTGCCTGCTGGGGTGACATTGATCGATCCTGCGGTACGGGTGGTGGCTGCTGCTGCCAGAGAATTGGAGCTTTTGGGGCTGCGGAATCCTGGTACTGCGCTACCGACTCGTTTTTGCGTGAGCGGCCCCCCGCAGCAGTTTGCGGAGTTGTCGGTGCAGTGGCTCGGTTGTACTCCTGCTGTTGAGAAAATATCCCTGCCGACAGTTGTACGATCGACCGTATCGCTGGAATCTGGCGAATAAGCCGGAAAATTTATAGGTTAATCTAACCCCCCAAAACTCAGGTAAAGCTGGCTCTGGGGGGTTTAATTATTGCGATGTAACCTAGCAATTACACATCAATAGGTAATATTATTGAACAAAAGCTTTGATGAACAATGCAAATAATGTCCTATACGTGCTGGATCTCTTCAGCCTTGAACCATGTCACCCTATGTATCACAAGCAGTTTTACTTGTAGACGGCTATAACATAATTGGACTTTGGCCTCGACTCCGAGAGAAGCGCGATCGCGACGAACTCGAAACAGCTCGCCGCGAGTTGATTGAGGTTTTAGTTAACTACAGCGCGGTTCAAGATTTTGAGGCCCGACTGGTGTTTGACGCGCACTATCGAGATACTCCCAGCGTTAAAGAAATTATTACTAAAAATTTATCGGTGCACTACACTGACTTCGGTCAGACAGCAGATACTTATATTGAAAAATCTTGTGCTAATTTGCGGTATGAGTTGCGATCGATCAAAGGCAAAGGCCGCATGATTGTCGCCACCTCCGACAGAGCCCAGCAATTGACCGTAGTCGGCTACGGCGCTGAATGGATGTCCGCCGAACAACTAGCGGCTGACGTAGAATCCACCGCCCGCCGCAGCGAGCGCCAGCACAAATCCCGCAAACACAACTCCAGTCGCTTTCTCGCCAATTCCCTCGATCCAGAATCCCAGCAGCGCCTCGCCAAGTTGAGAATGGGGCTGCATTAGCTGCTGAAACCCGCTCGCTGTCTGACCAAAAAAAAGTTTGTCAAAGGCCTTGCCAAATCGAGTAAGTTCAGCTATTGTTAGTAAATGTGGGTAACAAAAACCCCCAATCCTCGGTAGCTCAGTGGCAGAGCGGTCGGCTGTAATGAATGCAAGCCTTTGGCATCAACCAAAAGGCCTAGTGACATAGCAGCTCTATCCGGTAACGGGTACTGAAAAATCGGGTGAATTCAAGGAAACCGCAGCACTTCGGGTGGCGGCAATCTTGAGCCAAGTCTGGCGAAAGGCAGCGGTTACGATCGCAAGTAGCCGGAAAGGTGCAGAGACTAGAGATGAGGAGCCTAACCAATAAATCTCACAGCGCCCGACATCCCGCGACAGATGATAAGTCTGCGTTTTAGGGATGATGAAATAGTCCACGCCCTTCGGAAACGTTGGGATAAGTGTAACCGATTGGTCGTAGGTTCAAATCCTACCCGGGGAGTTAGTAAAAATCTGAAGTTGGAATTTTCCAGCTTCAGACTTTTTGTTTATTAAGATTTGAGATGGTTTGGGGTCAAGCTTCTGGTAGCGCCTTAATTCACATCCCTGTGAGTGTGAATTAACTCACCTTCCATAGGTATGGAAATATTCAACTTAGACAACTCCGGGTTTAATATCGCCTTGACAATACCAGAACTCACCATCACCTCCAAACAACCAAGGGCTTGATGAAGAGCTACTCGAGCGTGTTGCACAGAAAAACGCTCTCCAAACACCAGTACCAACTGCCGATAAATTTGTTCAATGTACTGAGTACGGCTCAAAATGTCAATCAGCAAACCATAGAAACCGGTAACAGGCAACCGCTGACCATTCTTAACATAACACTTGATCCTGTTAATTTCACCAGCATTATAAACAGCTACAAACTCAACATCAGCCTCCACTAGGTCTAACTGAAACACATTGTACGCCGAAAGTAGCCAAGGAACCTCCTCCTTTGAAAAGCGCTGCATCACCTGTTTCATCGAACCTAAATCAAATCCAGCAATCACAGCTTGACCCAAAATATCATTGGTAAATCCCCCTTGAGCTAACCATCGAAAAGCTGTTTCCGGGCTTAAGTTCAACCCAGCATCCCGCGCGATTTCCCTTGAATGTTCATGTAAATCAGTGAATTGACCGTTAGCAGCGTACCAGTAATCAGCGAAGCGAATGTGCTGTTCAACTCGGCTCCGCTGATTGTGGTCGTATTGAGATTTAAGCCAGTTGCCGTCGTGTTTCTGCTGCTCTTGCTCTAATGCCAAAATCGTGTAAGCCAATTCACGAGCACCAGTATGAGCTAAAGTCATGCCCGCCGATAAAATCGGGTCAGCAAAACCAGCAGTTTCACCAACTAAAAACCAATTTTCTCCTACTGTTTTATCGACCAAAAATGACCAATCTTTTGTAGTTTCAATCTTTCCTCTACTGGTAGCATTAGCGATTAACTTGTTGATGCGAGGTTCGCTATTGAGGGCTTCGGTATAGATATCCTCTGGTCGCTTTTTCAGCGACTTATAATGTTCCGCAGGACAAACGAAGCCGATACTGGTGCGAGTTGGGCTCAAGGGAATGAACCACAGCCACCCGTGACTCAAACTCAGTACCTGTATCCGGGTGCCGCCAACGCCAATTGTCTCTGCCCATTCAGCGTTTGTCCAGTAGTCCCAGATAGCGATATTTTGCAGCCGCGTCGGGCTGTGTGTCTCGACTCCTAATGCTCGCCGCAGCACGCCAATGTGGCCGGAGGCATCGATGTAGTAGCGGGCGGTTATTTGTTCTTGCGATCGCACGTGCAGTGCCGTAATCCGATCGCCCACCACATCTACCTTAACAACCGGAGTCTCTTCTCTGACCAAGCATCCCATTTCTTCGGCGTGGCGCAGCAAAATCTCATCATATTTTGCTCGATCGACTTGGAAAGCAGTTTGCCGTCTCTGTCCCTCAAATTTAGCAGGCCGCTGTTCATCTTTAAACAATTCCGGCTTAATAAAATTAAAATCCCAAGGCTGTAGATCCGTTCCCCAGCGATAGATTCCACCAATTTTAATTGGGAAGTCGGCTGCTTCTACTTTGTCCCAACATCCCATTTCTTGAAGCACATCACTAATTTGAGGCAATTGACTTTCCCCAACGTGATCGCGAGGAAATTTTTCTTTTTCTAGGATTAGCACGCTCAGATTGGGATTGTATTTCTTGATCAGAGTGCCAGCAGTGCTCCCAGCGGGGCCGCCGCCCACAATTACAACGTCGTAATGGCTCATATCAAAAAGAGATAGTAGATGCTAATTTTGGGCATTGACAAGACAAATGTATAACTGTTCAGCCTCGTCGGAATCAGCGAGGCTGAAATTTGTTTGCAACAGGTTTTATCCGACTGCTAGTTTTTCCTCTTCCGGTATGTGAGAAGTGTGGGAAATATCCAAATTCTCAGTCCAAGTATGAGCAATATCCAAATTCTCAGTCCAAGTATGAGCAATATCCAAATTCTCTGTCCAAGTGTGAGCAATATCCAGATTCTCTGTCCAAGTGTGAGCAATATCCAGATTCTCTGTCCAAGTGTGAATCATTGTCGGCTCTAGCTCATTGACTACAGTTGAATTGCTGTTAAATTCTGACATGATGGATCTCCTTCTAAGTAATGAATTCGATTTTGTTCAAAGATTTGTCTGGTTCTCAAAATGCAAAATTTTAGATCTGGCAAGCTACGCAGCTTTTAAAGGTTGCAAAATATCCCGGGGTTTGGCAAAAGGTTGCTCAAAGCTATGGGTTTTTGCATGAACCAGAAGCTCATCCGTGAATTGCGTAAAAACTTCAAACAATTCCTCAACTATCTTAAAAGCCTCTTGACGAGTCTCCTCTGTCATTTGTATGCTTTTAATCAATTGATCAGCTTCTGCCGTCCCTGTAGTATGACCTGTTTCCACTACCAAATGAGAGCAGCCAAAATAAAGCAAGTCCCTTTGGGTAATTGTTCGTAATTCTTCGGTAATTAGTGCCGACATTGAGAGGAACACATCACCCGTTGCTTCTATCACTTCCACAATTACTAACTTAGTGGTAGGACTAGCTCCAAAAGCGTGTCTAAAAATTTGGTGCATTACCCACCGCGATGCCTTTGTTTCTTCATTCCACAGAAATTTCAAAGACTCACTGAATTTCAGCGATCTATCAATGCTCAGCCTGTCCAAATCTTCCAAAAACCACAACCAGTGATGATCATCTTCATAAGTATGATTGTTAACTATTACCTGAAGAGGATCGTTGGTTGGTTCTTCTCGGAAGACATACTTGTTAAATTCGCCAAAACTCATTGCGAAAGTAGCAATGCAGGGAGCGAAAGCTAGGCGTTGTCTTGGGTCTATACTTTGGTCTCGCATAAACTCGAATAGCCCAGATTTAGCAAATTCTTGCTTCTTCTTTTCAATCAATGCTAGGACTTTTTCCATTGTGATGCACCTGATTATGGAAAGATGCTAGCAAGTTCATCGCTCTGCACTTGTGATATAAATCATGCTTGTTTGTGATGTACGTCATATTAGACTGTGTTCTCGATCGCCTAAACCAGCGTTTCCCAGCCCCGGGCGTCCCATTTTTTCTTGGTGACAAGGCTCAAAGATTTAGCTAAACTTTGAATTAATAAGGATTTGTCTGTCATGTGTGCGATCGGCATCACAGAATTTGTTACAATATTGTAATCAACTGGGTGAGGTGTCAGACCGTACATGATTAAGTCGAAGTTCAAACCAGATGTTTGGCTGTCCGCCCGTCCAGGCACTTTCAAAGTTTAGGCATCTCCCTACCTAAAAAATCCCTGAGTAATTACTGGTATTTTAAAATACTTTAAGTGTTATAAGCTACCCCTATATAAAAATACTTAAGTACCGTCCGCCCGAGAGTCGCTCGACATCAAGCAAAATGTTTACCCAAAATTTAGTCATAGATAGAATAAAACCCATGAATGCAATTCCAGGTTACAGAATCACAGAAGTTGTTCAACTTGGTGTGAAGTCGATCATTTATCGCGGAGTCCGGGAATCCGATCAAGCGTCAGTCATTATTAAAACACTCAATACCGAGTACCCCACAATAGAAGAAATTACTCGTTTGAGACATGAATACAAAATTAGCTCGAATCTCCAACTCAAAGGGATTGTCAAACCCCATAGCTTAGAAAAATATAAAAACAGTTTCGCCCTGATCTTAGAAGATTGCGGCGGTCAATCTCTCAGACACCATCTCGCGGGCAAAAATATTAAGATTCCCGAGTTTTTCAACCTCGCTATTCAAGTAGCTCAAACTCTCGGAGAAGTCCATCAAAACCAGATCATTCATAAAGATATTAAACCTTCAAATATTATTATAACCCCGGATTTTCAACAAGTAAAAATCACCGATTTTAGCATGGCTACGCGCCTATCCAGAGAAGTTCACCAAAATAGCAATACTACTGTGCTAGAAGGCACTCTAGCCTACATATCCCCAGAGCAAACTGGTCGAATGAACCGCGACCTCGACTACCGAACTGACTTGTACTCTCTAGGCATCACGTTTTATGAAATGCTGACAGGAGAGTTGCCCTTTAATTCAACCGACCCGCTAGAATTAATTCACAGCCACATTGCGGTGACACCAGTTTCTCCCCATCAGCTAAACAACCAAGTCCCGCAGATGGTTTCAACCATTGTCATGAAACTACTAGCTAAAAACGCAGAAGACCGATATCAAAGTGCCTTTGGAGTAAAAGCAGACCTGGAAAATTGTCTAACTCAGCTACAAACTACTGGCACAATAGAAAATTTCATTCCAGGGACACTTGACAAATCAGGTCAATTTTTGATTCCCCAAAAACTCTACGGCCGCACACAAGAAGTCGCTGATTTGAGGGCATCATTCGAGCGAGTCAGCTTTGGTAAAACAGAGATGGTGTTGGTAAGCGGTTACTCAGGCATCGGTAAAACCTCAGTTGTCAGCGAAATCCACAAACCAATTGTCAGGCAGCGGGGTTATTTTATTACAGGCAAGTTTGACCAATTTAAACGAGATATTCCTTATGCTGCAATGACTCAAGCGTTTGAGTCATTAATGCAGCAGTTATTAACAAAAAGTTCAGAAGAGTTGGCAATTTGGAAAGAAAAGCTTTTGTCGCGGCTAGGTCAAAACGGTGAAATTATTATTGATGTCGTTCCTTCTGTCGAACTAATCATTGGTTCGCAGCCTGCTGTTCCACAATTGGGAGCGACAGAATCTCAAAATCGCTTTAATCGATTGTTCAAAGAATTCATGAATGTGTTTGCCCAAGCAGAACACCCATTAGTTCTATTTTTGGATGATTTGCAGTGGGCTGATTTAGCTTCCTTAAAATTGATTCAGGAATTAGTTGCTTATCAAGATAGCCGATATTTTTTACTAATAGGAGCATATCGAGATAACGAAGTAAATTCGACTCATCCGTTAGTTCAAACTGTCGAAAAAATTCAAGAGACTGGTGTTCCTGTGCATCACATTATCCTCCCATGTTTAGAGTTGAGCAGCGTCAGTGAGCTAGTAGGGGATACTTTGGGCAATGAAACCGAAAATTTCAAGTCTCTGGCAGAGTTGATTTTTAGTAAGACCGGCGGAAATCCATTTTTTATAAATCAACTGCTCTCAACCATGCACTCAGAAAAGCTGCTAGCATTTGATTTCAATATTGGTGCGTGGCAGTGGGACATCAGGGAAATTGAAACCGCTGGCATTGCAGATTACAGTGTAGTTGAATTAGTTGCTCGGAATCTGCAACAACTGCCGGAGGAGACGCAGCAAGTATTAAAATTAGCTGCTTGTACGGGCAACCGTTTTATCTTAGAAAATTTGGCAATTATCAGGGGAAAATCGGCATCAGAAACGGCTGCTGATTTATGGGATGCGCTTCAAGCTGGTTTAATTCTGCCAATGAGCGATGCTTACAAAATCCCGTTGGTTGAGGAAAGCGACTCCGGGTGGCAATCCGATGGGGCTGGAGTTGCCAGTCGCGCTCAATCCTCAATATCTTACAGGTTTTTGCACGATCGCGTACAGCAAGCCGCCTATTCTCTTATCCCCGACTCCCAGAAAAAACAAACCCACTTAAAAATCGGCTTCCTGCTACTGGATTCAACTCCCGCGTCAGAAATCGCAGAAAATATCTTTGATATTGTCAACCAACTCAATATCGGGGTGGAATTCATCACCACTCAGTCAAAGCGAGATGAATTAGCTAACTTTAATCTCATAGCTGGCAAGAAAGCTAAGGGTTCTGCTGCCTATGAAGCGGCACTCAAGTATTTTAATGCAGGTCTAGGACTTTTGCCTGAACAAGCTTGGCAGAGTCACTACGATTTAATCATGGAACTCCATATCGAAGCGCTGGAATTGTCCTATATAAATACCGATTTTGAGCGAGCGTTCCAGCTATCAGAGGTGATTATATTCCGCGCCCAAAATTTGCTAGAAAAAGTCAAAGTGGCTGAGCTAAAAGTCATTTTTTACTTCGATCGGAATCAACCCAGAGCTTCGCTAGATATAGCTATTGAAGCTTTGAAAATGCTGGGAGTGTACATCCCTAAAACCCCAAACAAACTGAATATTTTCAGGGAGCTATTTCTCACAAAACTAGCTTTAAAAAACAAGCAGATTGAGGATTTATTGGAGCTGCCGCCAATGACTGACCCTAATAAAATTGCGGCTATACGGATTTTGACGAATATGAGTCCGGCTGCTTTTGTAGTAGCACCTGATATGTTCCCAGTGATCGTGTTTAAAATGGTGATTCTTTCTCTGAAGTACGGGAATGCGCCGCTGTCTAGTTTCGCCTATGCAAATTATGGCGTAATCCAGTGTGGAGTGTTAGGGGATATGAATGCTGGATATCGATACGGTAAACTAGCTCAGGCACTATTAGAACGATTCCACACCAACTTGCACAACTCTAAAATTTCACTAATTTTTAATAGTTTTATTCGCCACTGGTCGGAGCACGTCAGAGCAAGTCTTATAGGTTTAGTTGAGGGAATGCAGAGTGGACTAGAAACGGGAGATGTCAACAATGCTTGTTATTGTGCTAGTTTTTACAGCAACTATATATTTTTGAGCGGCGAACCTCTGGACTCCGTGACGAGCAAGCAGAGTCAATATATTGAAATGTTGGTGAATTACAAGAATGAATTTATGGTTTATCAAGCCAGAGTTGGGGCCCAAATGGTCTTAAATTTGCAAGGTAAAACAGTTAATCTTTGCCTATTGACGGGCGAAATATTTAATGAAGAAACTATGCTGCCAGCTTTAATAGACAGTCAAAATAATCTAGTAACATTTGTAGTGTATTTGTATAAATCCTGGCTGGATTATTTGTTTAAAGACTATGCCAATTCTGTGAAAAATGCGATGACAGCCTCAAATTACTCTGACGCTGTGATGAGCATGATGTATGTTCCCATCCACAATTTTTACTATTCCCTAGCACTGTTAGCTTTATATCCCACAGCTTCAAAAAGCGAACAGAAACAATATCTAAAAAAAGTTGTTTCGCTTCAGAAAAAAATGAAGCATTGGGCTTTTCACTGTGCGGAAAATTATCAGCATAAATATGACTTAGTAGAGGCCCAGAAAGCGCGAGTATTGGGACAATATGAAAAAGCAGCTCAGTATTACGATCGAGCGGTGAAAGGAGCATCGAAGAATGAATACATCCACGAAGAAGCGCTAGCCAATGAACTAGCTGCAGAATTTTATCTAGCTAACGGTCGAAATAAAGTGGCTCAGACTTATCTGATAGATGCTTACTACGGCTATATTCACTGGGGAGCAACCGCCAAGGTAAAACATTTGGAGTCACAGTATCCGATCTCTTTACCCCCTACATCGATGGGAAAAGCCAGCGCAGATCGAACTATTACTAGCACTAATTATAGCACGAGCAGCAGTCACAGCAGTTTATTGGATTTGACAACTGTTGTTAAAGCATCTCAAGCGCTAGCTAGCGAAATTGTGTTGGACAAGTTGTTAGAAAAGTTAATGAAAATGGCGATCGAGAATGCCGGGGCACAAAAAGGTTTTCTGTTGATGCCCAAGGAAGGAAAATTGCTAATTCAAGCAGCGGCATCGGTGGAGTCTTCGGATGTTGCAATTGAGCAATGTCCGACAGTGGCTCCAGCGGAGGTTTTGCCAATAACGGTGATTAATTATGTTGAAAGGACGCACTCTGATGTGGTTTTAAGTCAGGCGGCTAGGGAAGGTCTATTTACAGATGACCCCTATATTAAAAGACGGCAAGTGAAATCGGCGCTTTGTACTCCCATTCTGAATCAAAGCAAACTCGTAGGCATTCTTTATCTGGAAAATAATTTAACTTTTGAAGCGTTTTCTCCAACCAGATTGGAGGTGTTAAAAATGCTTTCTTCCCAAGCGGCTATCTCTCTGGAGAATGCCGTACTTGTTGCTAATTTGTCGGCGGCTAAGGAACAGTTGGAGGATTATTCGCGAACCCTGGAGGTGAGAGTAGAAGAGCGCACGCAGGAATTAAAGACTAAAGAAGCTAAGCTGCAAGAAGCTCAAAAACTGGCGCACCTCGGCAACTGGGAATTTGATTTGGAGGGGGATAAATTAACTTGGTCTGAGGAAGTATTCCGAATTTTTGCTCTTGACCCTAAACTACCAGAACCCACTATTTTAGAACACAGGAAGCAAATTCATCCAGATGACCTACAGTTGTGGTTAGAGGCAGTAGAGCAGATTAGTCGGTTAGGAAATCCTTGCGAGTATGAGATGAAAATTTTGCGCGCTGATGGAGCTGTCAGATATATTTATGTTAAGGCACAAGCTATTTTTGATGGCGGTAAGGTGATTAAGTTATTTGGGACGATACAGGACATTACGGATCGCAAGTTAGCGGAGGATGCTTTGCGACTGTCTGAGGGGCAATTGAGAGAAAAAGCGACACAATTAGAAGTTACTTTGTCCCAATTACGCTCGACGCAGACTCAACTAATTCAAACTGAAAAAATGTCTTCTTTGGGGCAGTTGGTGGCGGGGGTTGCTCACGAAATCAATAATCCGATTAATTTCATTTATGGCAATGTTCTCCATGCTAACGATTATAGCTCGGATTTGCTGGGATTGATTGAGCTTTACCAGGAGTCTTACCCGAATGCTAATCCTGAGATTGTTGCTAAAACAGAAGATATTGACCTCACTTTTATTCAAGAAGATTTGCCCAAAATTCTAAAATCAATGCAGGTTGGAGTCGATCGCGTTCGCAATATTGTGCTGTCGCTGCGGAATTTCTCACGCCTGGATGAAGCCGAGATGAAACCAGTGGATATTCACTCCGGGATTGATTCGACTCTGCTAATTTTGCAGCACAGGTTGAAAAAGGATGCACTCGGACATGGCGTTGAGGTAGTTAAAGAGTACGGTCAACTGCCGAATGTAAATTGTTATGCTTCTGGGTTAAATCAGGTGTTTATGAATATTTTGAGCAATGCAATTGATGCAGTGGAGTTAGGAGTTGGGCGACCGGAGACAACTGCCAAACTAGAAAATCCTTTATCTCCAATCTTTGAGCGAAAGATTGAGATTAGGACTGAGGTATGCGACAAAAACTTGGTGAGAATTTATATTGCTGATAATGGTCGGGGGATGACGGAGGAAGTACGATCGCGAATATTTGACCCTTTCTTTACTACAAAAGCTGTGGGGAAAGGTACCGGTTTAGGGTTGAGTATCAGTTATCAGATTGTAGTAGAGAAACATGGCGGGAAGCTAATGTGCTTTTCCGCGCCCGGTGAGGGGGCTGAGTTTGTGATTGAAATTCCGGTGAAGCAGTGAAGTTTTTTTTGAGTTTTTATATATTTTTTTTAACCGCCGATGAACGCCGATGAACGCAGATAGAATTGTATCTGCGTTCATCTGTGTTTCTTGGCTGATATCTGCGGTTAAAACTTCTCAATCTCAATATTAAACATCGCGTTCTGTTCGCACCCATTTGGTTTGCCGCTTCAGGAGAAAACCTAGATACAAAGGGATTTTCCAAAGGATGTAAAAAGGTACAGATAAAAGAGTTGCGCCGGAAATATCGGCACGGCCAAATTTTGCCCAAGCGCTGACAATTGAAACTAAAATTAGCAGTCCTTGTAATGCTAATAAGATAGCAGGAATCGGCGATGCTCCAATGATTGCTGCTACTATGGAGACGGCAAAAGTGGCTAGCCAAATAGCGACTAAAAGCGATAGGGGAGGGACGGATAAGTCGAGGGCGATCGCCATTAAGTCAAAACGCTGTTGCTCGATCGAAGCTGTCGCCAGCCTGGGAGTTTGAGTTAGCAACGTCTGCAAGTGTCCGTGTTCCCATCGGGTTCTTTGAGTTTTAGCTACTGCTTGCTGCTGTGGCAAACACCCGGTGACGTTTGCTTCGGGGCAGAATACGGTTGGATGTCCGGCGATCGCCAGATCCAAACTCATTTGCATATCTTCCACGATATTGCTGCTAGCTAAAGGAACATCTCGAATGATTAACCAGGGAAAAGCCATGCCCGTACCTGTTAGCAATGACGGGAATCCTAACTGTTTTAATCCGCTGGGCCGGACTAGGTTTTTCACGAGAAATGCTAAAGCAGAAATGGAATCTTTCGGAGTAGGATTGGGTGGCTGTTCCATGAGATAAGTTGCTTGTACCGGTCTTTGTTCAGCAACTGCAACCCTGGCTAATGTTTCTATGGAATCTGGCTCGCAGATGCAGTCTGCATCAACCATAATGACTACTTCTGGGGGGTCTGAGGCGATCGACTGCAACCCGAAATCCAGTGCGTATCCCTTCCCTTTGCGTTCTGTGTCGTGGCGCTCGATCGCCGTTGCACCGCAGTTGTGGGCGATTTCTGCCGTAGCATCCGTGCAGTTGTCAGCAATGACTAACAGGCGGTCTTGAGGTGTTAGCTGCGGCAGAATGGTGGAGATAGTGGCGGCAATTCCTGCTGCTTCGTTGTAGGCGGGAATTAAAACTGCTATTTTGGGGCGGGGCTCTTTTGTTTCGTATGTGGGGGCGAGGTTCGACAGGAAAGCTGCACTGCATTCTAGAAAGAGAACTGCAACGGGAATTAGCAGGATTAGGGCGATCGCCAAAAGTACAACATCAATCAATAGGAACAGTAGCTGATTAATTTCCACAATTCTAGTACCTTAATTTAATTTTATTTGTTGCGTTCATTGAGTTTATTTAATCTTATTGCACCTTTGTTAACTCACGAGGCCACGCTCTCTAAAGTATCATTATATCATGCCCGCAAAAAATCATTATTTTCACATTTGTTGTGACGACTTAAGTCCTCCTAAAATTACTAGGACTAGCGTCATTACTACCAATTAATTTGATTGCGGTTGTGCGGTCGCAACTAATATCATATCATGTCTATTCTGACAATGTTAAGTCACTCAATTTAATTAAACCTCAAACAAGCCCAGACTGGAGAAACCAGGTTTCTAAAAGAAACCAGGTTTCTGGGTGTTATATTTTTAATCAACTAAACACTTAGTCGATGTTTAACATCAAATCCGGTTGCATCGGAATAATAAAATCGAGTCAACAGTTAACACTCAACCATTCAGTTTTTCGACCTTGAGTCAACAGTCAACCATCATTTCGCTCGTGCAACCGGAATTGATATAACTCATTCATCCCCTGTGGGTGAGCACTCAGGAAGCAATCTCCAAACTCAAAACTATGTTCAAGCTACGCTGCATCGCGGATAGCAACAGGTTCAGATTTTTTGGTGGTGAACTGTGCGGGGGCTGCAAATTCTCTGAGATATCTCGATATCGATCGCAAATATCCCACTTCTGCTTGAATCAAATCCAGGGTAGAAAGACTCTCAACTAAGTCATCAAACTCATCTGCCGTAACTCCAGCACTGTGCAAGACTTCTTGGCTAAGCCGCCCGCAGATTCCTTGTAGGAGGAGTTCGATAATCTCGCTATAGTCAGCGATTTCCGTTCCGTAACCTTGCAATTTCTTCGGATTGATTCCCCACTGCAAAATCTTCAACAAGTCTTCAGGGACACTCCACGCAAAAGAGGAAGCAATCACTTCTTTTTCCGCTGCGACAAGAGCGTGCTTGATTTGCACTTCGGGGAAATCTGGATCAATGATTAAGCTTTCCAGCTTCGACACTTGTTTATCTAAGACGGGCAAAGAAAAAGGAGCTAATTCTACACTCACCATGTCGCCAGTATCGTTAATACTTCTAAAAGGATCTTCCAACACATTAATTAGGAGGTGAATGTCTGTAGGTTTTTTCCAGTCAAACTGTCCAAGGAAAAACGGTTCTTCGTATCCCGGCAAAAGTCCTTGAAAATAAATCGGCAGATTTTTGCCTGATTCAAGAATTTTATAAAGAGCTACTTCCAAGGTTTCTGTCGGCCAACCGAGATTACTTACGGCAACAAATTTCAGTTTTCCTGGAACGGACACAATCAGAGAATTCAGCAATAAATGTACGGCTTCAAAAAGATTTTGAGCAGTTACGTAGCGGTGGGGAGCGTGAACGTTGACAGTTTTACCTTGCTCTACTTTTTTGGACATTTGCTCGCAGAACAAGCTATTTTCCAACATATGAGTAAAACGAACCATCCCGTAAGTGACATCTCCTTCTTGAGCTGCTTTGGCAAATTGCCATTCGGCAAACTTCTTCGAGGCGGCGTAAACTTCGGTTGTAAAATATCGAGATGTTTTGCCTGTGGAAGAGAATACGCAGTGTTCTATGCCGTATTCTTCGCAGAGTTGGATGATGTGTTTACATCCTAACAGGCTGGTTGTAACTGTTTCTCGGATTTTGATTTCAGCTAGTCCGGGTTGGCGTTGGGCTGCTAGGTGAAAAACAATTGCTGGTTTTTCTACCTCAAATATGTGTTTGAGCGCCTCGAAGTTGCGAATGTCGGCGGCATAGAAAGTTACAGCACCTTCTCTGTTAAAAACCGGGAGATTTTCTTCGGGGTTTTGACATCGGGCGTTGTCTGCGGAAATGATTTTAGTTGCGCCTAATTCGAGGAGTTTTGCGATTAAGAAACGACCGACGCATCCTTCTCCACCAGTGATGAGGATGGTTTTTCCTTTGATTTGGCTGCTGACTGCGGATTCGTATAGGTGAATAGTACGATCGCGCACGTCGCTAAACGGTTCGCTTTCTAGTTGTCCGTCGGCTTGATAGGCTGCAATTAGCTGTGCGGTGAGAGTTTGTAATGTCGCTAGGATTTCGGGATCTTGCGGTTCGGGGGAACCCTGGGGAACTAGCTGCTGGATGCGATCGATTATTTCCGCTTTGCTGGCACCTTCAAACACTTCTCTTTGGTTAAATGCACTCTTCACTTTTTTTGCTCCTTTAAATTGTAGAAATACCGTTGCTGATAAGCGAGTTGTTAAACAGATTTTCGAGGGACAGAATCTTTCAAAGTCTGCTTAGTTTTAAGATTTTTTAGACTGAAAGCCACTTAATGGGAAAAACACGCGATCGGCTCTGCTACTAATTGCTTGTATTAAGCCTAGTTGTAGTTTTATTAAGCGCTTTTTTAACCGACTTATTTTTGAGATCTGTAAAGTCGGAACCTTCTCTCTCCAAAATTTGTCACTACAACTATATACTTAAATTGCTGAGTGTTGGCAATACTCCGAACATATCTTTACTATTTCTTTGCAATCACCTGCGAGTTTTCACGCAATTTTAAAGTTTATGTAAAGTAGGGTCTACGTTTAAAAAACTTAACAATACACTCGATATTGATTCTAGCATTTTACTCTTTAATTAAAATGTATTTTTTGTTACTAAATATAGTTGAATTTTAAGTAAAAATACGCACAAAAGCCCTCATCAAATATTTCCCTCTGCTGAAAATCTTGTGATTTGATGGGTGGGGTAGTCCTGCTGTGGCTACCCCTGTATGTGTGCTGCTACTAGGCGCGAACAATGCGTTCTTTTTTGCTGCCTTCAAAGCCACGAGCGTCCCCAACATCGTAGCCTCCTGTTCGCAAGCGACGGTCTAAATCGCTGGCTTCGGGAGAAGTTTTTGCCGCTTCTTCGATCGTCACTCTGCCTTCGAGCACCAGTTTGTAAAGACCCTGGTTGATAATCTGCATTCCTTCGTAAGTATCATGTTCCATTAATCGGAAAGCTTCATCATCAGCACCTTTCATCAAGTAATCGTGCATGGCAGGTGTATTCACCAAAATATCGTGAACTGCTACCCGACGGTTGTCAACTGTTGGCAGCAAAAGTTGGGCAACTACCGCTACTAAAGAATCGCAAATTTGAATCCGCATCGCCTGTTGTTCCTCGGGCGGGTAGAGGTTCAACAACCGATTAATAGCATTAATTGCGCTGCGAGTGTGGAGAGTTCCCAATACTAAGTGACCAGTTTGAGCTGCTTGCAACGCTGTATTGATGGTAACGCGATCGCGCATTTCCCCGATCAGAATTACATCGGGGTCTTCCCGCAAAACTGCCCGCAAAGCCTGCTGAAACTCGTGGGTATGCAAGCCGACTTCCCGCTGGCTGACCAAGCATTTTTTAGAGGGGTGAATGAATTCGATCGGGTCTTCAATTGTAACTACGTGCTTCTGCTCCATCTGGTTGAGATGGTCGATCATCGCAGCTACTGTTGTCGATTTCCCCGAACCGGTAGGCCCCGTAACCAATATTAATCCCTGCGAACGCAAAATGATATTTTTGAGAACTTCTGGCAACCTCAAGGAATCGATAGTCGGTATTTCCAAACTAATCAACCGCAATACTAGGGCACCGCCACTGAGAGAATCAAAACAGTTTAGCCGACACCGCACGAAGCCAGGGTAAAAAATTGCTGAATCTAATTCCTTGGTAGTTGCAAACTGTTTTCGCTGTTCGGGGGTGAGAATTTCGGCTAGGTAATTTTCAAAAAATTCTGGCGTTACTTTAGGGTGGGTGGTTGCTACTTGCATCACGCCACGAATCCGAAATCGAGGTACTTGGCCGACTCGAATGTGAATGTCGGAAGCACCGGCGCTATGGGCATCTCTGACCATTTGTTCGATCGTACTGATGGGTGTCTCAACAGACCGCTGGGCTGCGGGGGGCGCACTCGGGGCTGGTGCAGGAGGCGGCGCGGGAGTTGCAGCCAAGGGCGGGGGCGGAGGCGGTGTTCGGCGGGCTTGAGCCTCTGGTCGAAGGGGTGTAGGATTGTTTAATGGGTTCATTTTTTTGTCTCCAGTCAATGTAGATTTATTGCGAAAAAATGCCCGATTTCTAATCTTATCGCTCGCAGCTAATTCGGTGTTAAATGCTGAGAATATTTTACAATTAGGCTTGATGGGGCGATCGAGTAATTAACAATTTAAACTCCTATGAACATCGGTCACAAAATCGCCGACTGGCTCGAAAATCGTGCTGTTACCCCTGCCTACGCGGGTTGGCTGCTGTCGGGGATGACGGTTTTCTTTTTTGGGTCGGCGACTAATACAATGTCTGGGTGGCTGTACGTGCTCAGCGGTGGGGGTTTGGCGCTGTTGGGGGTAGCGGCGGTTTTGCCGGGAAAATCGCTCCGTTCCTTGGAAGTCCGTCGCCGGACGATCGAACCGGTGAGTGCGGGCGATCAAATCACCGTTGAACTAGAAATCGAAAATCGCGATCGCCAACCTAAGACTCTGTTGCAAGTAGTAGACATCTTGCCGTTTGTATTGGGAGAACCCGTCGTCCGCCCGATCGAGGTTATAGAGCCTAACAGTACATACAGGGATACATACTATCTAGAAGTCCGGCAGCGCGGTATTTATCGCTGGCAAGAGGTGCACTTGAGAACGGCTGCGCCTTTAGGGTTGTTTTGGTGCCGCCGCAGCCGTCCGGCGAAAGCGGTGGCGGTTGTCTACCCGCAGGTTTTGCCGTTGAGCACTTGTCCTTTGATCGATCGCATCGGTCAAGAAGACAGCCCGCAATTTTACAATCGCAGTCGATCGCAAACTGCTACCGAAGGCCTCACCCGCAACCTCAGACCTTACCGCCACGGAGACCCCACCCGCCTAATTCACTGGCGCACCAGCGCCCGCTACGGAGAACTGCGGGTGAGAGAATTAGAAGTTGCCGCCGGCGGTCAAGAAATTATTATTGCTCTCGACAGCGCTGCTTTGTGGGAAGCAAAGGAATTTGAACGAGCCGTGACAGTAGCAGCTTCTCTTTACTTCTATGCTAGCAAGCGCCTGTTAAACGTCAAACTTTGGACGGCTGGAACCGGACTCGTCTCGGGGAACCGGGTAGTTTTGGAAACTTTAGCGGCGGTTAATGCTGCCGAAGAGGCGATCGATAGTCGATCGAAACTGTCGATAATTTGGCTGACTCAAAACTCTGCAAGTTTAAGCACTCTTTCCCAAGGCAGCCGCTGGGTGCTCTGGCCGAGCGCTACTGCTGAAACAGACGAAAAAATATTAGTAAAACACGATTTACCCGGGTTACAAATTCGCTCCGACCGACCGTTAGAACTTCAGTTACAAGATACTCTAGAAAGAGCGGTTAGTTATTAAAACAGTCCCCGCAAGCTTTTCTGGAAAGAGGGATTAGTTATAAAGATTAACTTCATGAGTTTTTAGGTATCAGAAACTTTTCCCCTTTTAAATCACATATTTTGGGCGGCCTAAGAGTGCCCACCACAAGATTTTAATTCTAGAGAGATAGTTTGGTTTAAATGCCGATCGAGCCGATCGAACTTATTACCCGATCTAAAAATGTCAATCCCGGTTAATCCGTAGTGTCGGGGAGAGTTTCGACTACATACTCCGGTACATACTCAGCAACCTTTTCAGGTCGATTTTCTGGCAATTTTTCTGGCAATTTATAGGGCAAATTTTCCGGTGGATGTTCCCGCCTCACCCGCCGGATCGGGAGATTTGCAATCAATGCTGTCGCCCGCTGATCGCTAGCTAGCGCAAACTCCGACTCATTAGTATCGATTTCCACATAGCGAGACACCACCTCTAGAATTTCTCGGCGCATCGACTCAACCATTTCTGGGCTGAGCTCTGACCGATCGTGGGCTAGAACCAGTTTGAGGCGACGTTTTACATCGTCGCGGCTGTTGTCAGGGGGGTGCGGGAAAAGTCTTTCGAGAAGTGTGTACAGCATGGGTAGATCTGGTTTGTCAGGGGTTGGGCATAGAAAAAATCACTGGGGAAAATTTCGGCTACTTTTTGTGATGCAGTGGGTGCTGTTCAAGATCGATCGCCAATATTGCAGCACATCACATAATTTTAATGTTTAAGAACTTGCGGAGTCGAGTAAACAAGTTTTCCCGACGGGGATTGAGATCTATAAATTCAACTTTTTCGCCTTCTAAGCGGCGGGCAATATTGTCGAAGGCAGTTCCAGCTAAAGAAGCTGTTTCCGACAATACTAATGGTTCGCCTCGGTTGGTGGAAACGATGACGCGCTCGTCGTCGGGAACGACCCCTAACAGCGGAATCGCGAGGATTTCCCGCACGTCTTGCACCGACATCATATCATTTGCCAGCACCATTGCGGGCCGAATCCGGTTGACGATTAGCTGGATTTTCTTGACGTTGTTGGCTTCCAGCAGGCCGATGACTCGATCGGCATCGCGGACAGCAGCGATTTCCGGAGTGGTGACAATTATCCCTTCTTGAGCCGGCGCGATCGCATTTTGAAAACCTTGTTCAATTCCAGCAGGAGAGTCGATCAAAATATAGTCGTATTTTGCTCCCAACATCCCCACAAGCTGCTTCATTTGCTCAGCGCTGATGGCATCTTTCATCCGAGTTTGGGCAGCCGGCAACAGCACCAAGCGCGGCTGCCGCTTATCTTTCACCAAAGCTTGCTCTAATCGGCACTCTCCAGCGAGAACTTCTAATGCCGTGTAAACAATCCGGTTTTCTAAGCCCAGCAGCAAGTCTAAATTTCTGAGGCCGAAATCGGCATCAATTACAGCAACGTTGCGTCCCCGCTTAGCTAAAGCCATGCCGAGATTGGCTGTGGAGGTGGTTTTTCCTACCCCGCCTTTCCCTGATGTAACAACAATAATGCGAGCCATAAGCGATTTTAGATTTATTGGGAATTGGTGATTGGGAATTAGTAATTGGTAATTGGGAATTGCTAATGGGTAATTGGTAATGGGTAATTGATCTTATTCTTGGTTGATAATTAGCAATTATTCTTTGGTAATTTGGCAGCAATCGGTAATTCACTGAATAACAGCAGATTTCACGTGTATGAAGGACACCCGCTTATCGCTCCCCCGCCGTAGGGACACGGCGAAAGCCTTTGTCCCTACTTCATAAACTCACAAATCTCCTTGTTTTACTAATCCTCTATGAATTTGCACTTAAATTTTAAATCGTCCTTGAGTGACTGATTTAGCCTAGGCAAAAATTATCAAGTGCAGGCTGAAAGAGAAATAGTATTACCAATTACTCATTACTAATTCCTAATTACCCATTACCCATTACCAGAAAGAATTGGTTTAAAGCCTCTCCCTTGTAGGGAGAAATTAAAAGAAGACTATTCATTACTCCAATCCTCTTCCTTCCAGGTAGAGGTCGCTATCCCAGGTCAACTGTCAACTGTCAACTGTCAACTGAACCATTATCGATTACTCATTACCCCCGACTAACTGCGATTTGTCAAAATCAGAGGCTCTACCGATCCGAATCCCTTGGGGTGTCACATAGGCGACTTCCGGGAAAAACTGAGCGGGTGAGGTTTCTGGGCCTCTGGCAACATACTTAGCAATCCTAATCACCATCGGTTCCATCTGCAAGGTCATAATCACGCTTTTGGTATTGCCACCGGCACCGGCGTGCACGACTCCCCGCAAACGGCCCCAAACTAGGATATCGCCTCCGGCGATGACTGAGCCGCCGGGATTTACGTCTCCCAAAAGTACGACGGTGCCGGGATGACGAATTTCTACGCCCGATCGCACTGTCATCTGCAAATATAAAGGTTCCGCCAGGGATTGCGGTTTTTCGGCTGCGGCTTTATTCAGGGAAGAAACCGGAGGCTGCTGTTCTACACAATAGCCTGCCGTAGCTGCGGCAACGGCGGTTTGGCGGCGACTGGTGTGGACTCGTTTGAGTTGCAGTTCCACTTCGGCTAGTGCATCAGCGATTTCTTGGAGTTGGCGGATATCTAAAAGTCGATCGTTCCCCATCAATTGTACTTCTGCGTTTGGCTGCCAAAAGCGTTCTCCTGCATTCAGCCTGACTTTTAGCTGCTGCCAAAGTTCAGTCCAAGTCGAGGCGGAGGCTGTTGCGGGTTCGCTGTTGGCTTCTGGGGGGAGTAGCAACAGTAGCTGTCCATCTTCAGTCTTGAGTCGGACTTGCAGCTCTAAGCTGACTTCGGGTGTTGATTGAGTGGCAGCAGCCGCTCCGGCAGAGGCATCGGGTATCATGAAACAGTTCGATCTCAGGTAGGGACAGGTTAACATCAATATTACCTTGAGTCGTCTTTTGGCTCAGCCTGTGGGCGGAAACATCTAGTTTTTTTATTTTGAACGGCAAGTATCGCAATTCTATTTCATTTTTGAACAAGATTTTGTTTATTCACCGCAGAGAGCGCAGAAGACACAGAGAAAGAGAATCAAGGGAAGAACAAAGTAGAGTGTGCACTGCACACCTTAGCGCTATAAATAGAGTATCAAACCGGGAGCATCTCACGAAAGAGTAAAAAGCGTTTTTGAGGAGTGCGAGCGGGACGATCGCTATACATATACCTATAGCGATCGAGACACTCGCACTCCCTGTAAATGCAAAACTAAGATGCTCCCATCAAACCACTTTTTGCCTAAGTCCTGTAATTATTAATCTTCAATTACCATGCAGCCAATAGAACGTTATCGCGGCAGTCTTCTCGGTTTAGCAGTTGGCGACGCTTTGGGAACAACTTTAGAATTCCATCGCCCCGGAACGTTTGCGCCTATTAACGATATGGTTGGCGGCGGCCCGTTTCGACTGCAACCTGGAGAGTGGACTGATGATACATCAATGGCACTTTGTTTAGCAGAAAGTTTGATTGAAAAACAAGGTTTCGATCCAGTCCATCAATTAGAAACTTATTTGCGGTGGTGGCGAGACGGACATTTGAGCAGCACTGGTAAATGTTTTGATATTGGCAATACGGTGCGACAAGCACTTTGGCTGTTTAAAAATACAGGAAAACCTTTCTGTGGTTCTACCGATGCTCAGGCTGCTGGAAATGGTTCGATTATGCGTTTGGCTCCCGTGCCTTTGTTTTATGCTACAAATCCTTTGGAAGTCATAGAAAAATCTGCAGAAAGTTCGAGAACTACTCACGGTGCTGCTACTTGTGTGGATGCTTGCCGTTATTTCGGTGCTTTAATTGCGGGGGCGGTGAATGGAGTTGCTAAAGATGTGTTGCTTTCGGAAAGATATTGTCCGATTTCGGGATATTGGGCAGCAAATCCGCTGGTGGCAGAGATTGATGAGATTGCGGCGGGTTCTTTTAAACTGCGACAACCTCCTGAAATTAAAGGTACGGGTTATGTTGTCAAGTCTTTGGAGGCGGCACTTTGGGCGTTTTATAACAGTTCTTCTTTTGCTGAAGGCTGTTTATTGGCTGTGAATTTGGGCGATGATGCGGATACAACTGGTGCGGTTTACGGACAGTTGGCTGGGGCTTTTTACGGAGAATCTGGTATACCGGAAAAATGGCGATCGCAATTGGTCGATCGCACTTTAATTGCATCTTTCGCCGAACAACTCTTGACTTTATCTCGATCGATCTGAATATTTACCGCATTTTTCCACTGCACAACAGGGTAATCGATCATCGGTAATCAATCATCGGTAATTGTTAACCGCTAAGGTGCGACTAATGACTCCTGAACTAATAACTGCAAAATTTCTTGACTTTTGCAGCAAATTGTGTATTCCTGACTTACTCCGCAGATCTCTCAAAAAAATATTTACAAATCTTAATTGTTTATTACGTTTAGTATTATAATCTTGGTAACTTCCAACTAAGTATTTATTCTCACTATCATGGTAGCGGATCAATTTCCTTGGCTGACCGCAATTGTCATCCTACCCCTCGTAGCTTCCCTCGCCATCCCTTTTCTGCCCGATACAGACGGCAAAACCATTCGCTGGTATGCCCTAGGCGTAGGTATTGCAGATTTTGTATTAATGTGCTGGGTGTTTTGGACTCATTACGATCCAAGCATCTCTACTTTCCAAATCGTCGAGAAATATTCCTGGATACCTTCTTTAGGCCTCAACTGGTCTGTTTCCGTTGACGGACTGTCAGTTCCGTTGGTACTGTTGGCGGGATTGGTGACGACACTATCAATCTTTGCAGCCTGGGAAGTCGATCGCAAGCCACGACTATTCTACTTCCTGATGCTGGTGATGTACTCGGCACAAATAGGAGTTTTCGTCGCCCAAGACATCATGCTGCTGTTCATTGTCTGGGAACTAGAACTAATTCCGGTGTACCTGCTAATCTCGATTTGGGGCGGACAAAACCGCCGCTACGCAGCTACCAAATTCTTGATTTACACCGCCGGCGCTTCCATCTTTATTCTGGTAGCTGCCTTAGCAATGGGATTCTACGGCGGAGGCACCCCCACCTTCGACATGGTAGAACTCGGCTTAAAGGACTACCCCCTAGGTTTAGAACTCTTGCTTTATGCGGGATTGCTGATTGCCTTCGGTGTGAAACTGGCGATTTTCCCCTTCCACACTTGGCTACCTGATGCCCACGGTGAAGCATCTTCTCCCGTGTCGATGATTCTAGCCGGCGTATTGCTGAAAATGGGCGGATACGGATTGATTCGCCTGAACTTAGAACTTCTCCCCAAAGCACACGTTTACTTTGCACCGATTATGGCGGTGCTCGGCGTGGTCAATATTATCTACGGCGCGCTGAATTCCTTCGGCCAATCGAACATGAAGCGCCGCTTAGCGAATTCGTCGATTTCTCACATGGGATTCGTGTTGTTGGGTATTGCTTCCTTCACGGATTTGGGTATCAACGGGGCGCTGTTGCAAATGATTTCCCACGGTTTAATCGCCTCAGTATTATTCTTCCTGGCTGGCGTTACTTACGATCGCACCCATACAATGATCATGGACGAGATGGGCGAGATTGGGAAAGTCATGCCGAAAGTGTTTGCCTTGTTTACCGCAGGCGCGATGGCATCCTTGGCACTCCCCGGCATGAGCGGTTTTGCTAGCGAATTATCAGTGTTTGTGGGCGTCGCAACTAGCGATATGTACAGCGGTTCTTTCCGCGCGGTGATTGTGTTCCTGGCGGCAGTGGGACTCATTTTGACGCCGATTTATTTGCTCTCGATGCTGCGACAGTTATTTTACAACTGTGGAACACTAGCGGCTTGCGACCTTGAGGATCTAAATTTGCAGAATCAGAGAAACAATCTGGATGAAGCGGTTTGTTTTGGTAATAGTTGCGTTTTGCCTGGTGATGCACAGTTTATTGATGCTAAACCTCGGGAAGTGGCGATCGCATTTTGCTTTTTGATACCGATTGTCGGCATTGGTTTTTATCCCAACATGGCGATGCAAGTCTACGATGCCAAGACTGTCGCAGTCAACGCAGAAGTTCGCCAATCTTACATCCAAATTGCTCAAGAAAATCCTCGGATTTATGCGAATCAACTTTTGGTTCCCAAAATTGCTCAAGCTCAAAAAGCGCCGGCTTTGGGCAAAATTACAGGGTCTGAATCTGCATCGGTTTTGGGCATTGTCAAATAATTTTATCGAACTCTGTTTGTGTTGAAAATTGGGCGATCGCTTTTGTCAAAGGGCGATCGCTTTTTTCTTATCGCTGAATTTCTGAAATAATCTGCGCCAGATTCTCCCTAGCATATCCCACCTCAAGAATCGATTTATCCTCCAGATCAGAGGCAATTTTCTTCAAGATATTTAGCAGTTCTTCAGAGCCTGTCGTCTTCACAAACAACACTTGCAACCGATTTTTTACTAATGCTAAAATAGAGCTACTTGGTTCGCCTTTATCCCCTTTCCGTTTAGCAATGTTGATTCTCAATTTGTGAGTTTTAAACAGTCTCATTCTTTCTATTCCTTGGGTCTTAACCGTCTCCAAAACCTCCGCTCGAATCTGCTCGACTAATCGGTCTGTCACATATTGCACGATCAAAGGCTGAAGCATAAAAACAGTTTCCCCACCCTCACTACTTTTGTCAATCAGCGAGCGACGACCCAAAGAATCGAGATTTTTTAGCAAATCTGAAAGCGATGAATTGGCAAACATCTGCTCTCGTAAAGTTGCCAGGGAAATCTGGCTTTGAGCAATAGCAATCCAGTAGGCAATATCTTGTTCGGAACTCGACATTCGATCGAACTGCTGCGCCAGCAAATTGCTGATATGTTCTTCAATAAATAAAGCCGTTGCTTCCAAAAGCTTTAAAATATTTCCCTCGAAAAACTCGTTAATTGTTGTCGCTACAATCTTTAATGCTAACAGATTGCCTCCGTACCGGGATAACAAGATTTCCAACTCTTGATCTTGAGGCGACAAACCTTTTTCTTGGAAAATTTCCCGCGCTATTTCCTCGGAAATAGCAGGTTTTAAAGACCGCACTTTTTCTCCCGCCAGCAAAGCCAGTTCCGTAGGTTCTTCCGAACTAACTAGCACTAAACAGCTATTGTGATTGACCTCACACAGCCGCACAATTAAATCTCGATATCCTTCGCAGCCTTCGCGGTAGTGTCCCGCTAATTCTTCTGGTCTGAGAACCGCTTCAAAATCGTCTAAAATTACCAGACAGCGGTGTTTCCGCAGATACTCGACCAATCGCGAAATTTTGCTGTTGAGGTCGATCCTCTTCGTTGGCGTAGCCCCCGTAGGGGCGGGCTCCGCTAACGGCACATCGGGTTTTTGTTGGTTAGAAAAAAGTTGAATTAAGCTTCCTAGGAAGTCGGATGGTGCTGGTGTCGATCGCAGCGATCGCCAAATCACAAAATCAAACTCATTCTGTACCTGTTTTGCCAACTGCACCGACAGAGTTGTTTTGCCGCTACCAGCCAAACCCAGCAGCGCTACCAGGCGACAATTATCTGATACAATCCACTCCTTTAAAGTAGTTAATTCTTCAGTCCGTCCGTAAAAAACCGAAACATCCGGTGCTTGGCCCCAATCTTCCTGTCGGTGGCCAATCGCCATCTTCAATAGAGAGCCTTTACCTCGACTAAAATCGCTCGTTCCGTGATCGGTGTGGTATGAAAACAGCAACTGATGCCTCAATTCCGAAAGCTTTCCAGGGCCGTTCCCCCCAATCTGAAACTTTTTGTAAACTTCGCCGAGTCTTTTGCGAACGGCGATGTCGCTAATGCCAAGCTTGGTTGCAATCGTCGCCGTAGATTGACCGTCGAGAGCCATAAACACAGTTTCTAACTCGGCATCTGTGACACCGCGCTGTTTGGCGATCGTTTGCACAAAGTTTTGAGGAATCGGAGTAGTCAAGGTAGGAATCTCGCCTATACTAAAAATCTATCTTCTATTATATTGTGTGAGTTCTCGCGGGAGAGCAATTGAATCGAATCTGCCAAAGTTCAGCTTGCTTTTTGTTGTTTGGGCATTTTTAGATATTTATACCCAATTATTGATTGTGATACCAGTTTAAAAAAATGCAACTCTAAGCCCGTGATCCAAACCCATACACAATCAGTCATTCCCAATTATTCAATTATTCAATTATTCAATTATTCAATTATTCAATTATTCAATTATTCAATTATTCAATTATTCAATTCTTTAATCTAAGATGGTATGAGGAACGGGGAGTTTATCACCATAAATTGT
>Ga0335394_10000361_pt1 | contig 47219 bp, 39 predicted proteins | sample MAT03_FD_205741 | JGI IMG/M metagenome (GOLD analysis project Ga0335394, IMG submission 205741) | Freshwater microbial communities from Lake Fryxell liftoff mats and glacier meltwater in Antarctica - MAT-03 (spades assembly) (version 2) ... | reverse complement strand
ATCGAACCTTCGCAGTCTTCGCCTCTCCGCGAGACAACGATCTGGATCGGAAGAATCGGAGGCGGTCTTACGACGGACAGGCAAACAAGCCAAGATTCGGAGGACGGATGCCGGGAACTCATCTCGCAGATGAGGTTGCGAGACCTCCGCGGAGGCTATCCCGAACGGCGCGGTCCGTCCTAGGTTGCGACGCGAGCAAAGTCGGCTGGAGGATTCGAGTCCGCCGCTTTCTCCGATTTCAAGGCCGACCCGAGCGACGTTGTTTTAGCGTCTGCTGCGCCGAGTCCAAAACTGCTCGTTCCTTGGAGGTCAGGCTGCCGATTCCCGATTTAGCGATCTTATCGAGGAGTGCATCGACTTCAGCCATCGAACCGACAGGAGATTCCTTGCGGCCCACGGTCCGCTCCGGGCGATCCGATTTCAGGTCAGGAAGCGTTCGGAGCTTGGGTTTCGCGGATCGCAGCGTCATGGACGGCAGAGAGATCAGCCCCTGCGCGTGTCGCACGAAATAAACGGCGAAGCCGGTGGTCACCGCCAGGGAGATCAGACTGACCCAATCGCGCCCGGAGAGGGCTATGAGCGCGTAAAGCCCAACGAGAATCGTCGCCACCCATTTGGTCAGAAGATTGAAGAGCATCCCCACGTTGGGATAGAGCGTGGCGAACGCAATAAAGAGGCCAAAACCCCCGGTCTGACCGGCGATTTGCGTCGGAAACCAGGTGCCAATCAGAGTGAGCACAAGGGGCGGAAGCAGATAGAGTCCCGTGTAGAGGCCGAGGAATTTACGTCGACCGAAGAACTTTTCCAGTTCCCGGCCGAACCAAACGATCATCATCATATCGATCGCAAACCAGAGAGTGGGCCGGTTCACCAATCCATACGTGATCAGGCGCCAAATCTCGCCTTTAAGCACGTGCACGCTGCTGAAAGCCAACGCGTTTTCCAGGCCGGCAGCGACGCCGGTGAACATGAGCAGCGCCGTGGCGATCATCGAGACCACGAAGCCGATTACCAGAACGTGCGCCGCGTAGAGCGGAACGCTGCCCCAGTACATCAGAGGCTGGTGATCGTCCGAGTTGCTGTATCCGTTCATGATGGGTCTGCTCCTAAGTTGTCTGTCCTGAGACGATGCGCAAGCAGGGAGCGTGAATGCGACGTTTTCGGCGTCGTCTGCGCGGTGCCGAGCCAAGCGTCGCTGGCACCTTCGATCCGTGGTGCAATCCGCCAGCTCGTTCGCCGAGGCCCGTGCAAAACTCACGCTGCGCAGAGCCAAAGGGCTGATTCATAAGCCATTAAAAGTTCGGATCGAACATTTTACAGGTGGAATGCAGGTTGGCACACGGGTTGCGAATCGATGCCATGCAGATCCGTTTCGGCTTCGATATCGTTTACTCTCTTCCGTCATCGACGGCGATGACAGTGCTACTGCATACGCATCCTTCCGTCGCCGCCCGTCTGCGCGCTCCCGAGGACCTCAACGTTTTTCCCGCGTTCCCAACGGAATCGTATCTCGATGCTTTCGGCAACCGCGCCACGCGCATGCTCGCGCCGGCGGGAGAGGTGCGGTTGACGCTGGATTCGAACTGCTGGGATAGCGGCGAACTCGATCCGTTTGCGCCGGACGCGCTTCAGCATCCGGTCAACGAGCTTCCGGTCGACGTTTTGACCTATCTGCTGCCGAGTCGGTACTGCGAGGTGGATCGCCTCGGGCCCATGGCTTGGTCGCTTTTCGGGTCGACTCCCATGGGATGGCGACGCGTGAAGACCATCGTGGATTGGGTTCATCGCCACCTCCGTTTCGACTATCGACAGGCACGCGCCACGCGTACCGCTTTGGAAGGATACAACGAGGCGGTGGGCGTTTGCCGGGATTTCACCCACCTGGCGATTACGCTGTGTCGGTGCCTCAACCTCCCGGCGCGTTATGCCACGGGATATCTGGGCGACATTGGAGTGCCGGCCGTTCCCGATCCGATGGATTTTAGCGCCTGGTTCGAAGTTTATCTGGGTGGGCGTTGGTACGGCTTGATTCGTACCCTGAGGCGATGCGGGCCGGAGAGGCGGTGTGGTGGACCGGGCGATCGTCTACCCGGGGAATCGACCCCAGAACGCCGGGTTCAAGGGCGGCGGCGTTGAGTCGATACCCGTGCGTTGGATATTCTTTTCCTTCACCCTCAACCAATCCAGTCATGACCACCCTTTGGGAAATCGCCGACGAAGATATCAGCCTCGTCATAGCATGTCATAAATCGAAAACGACGGTCGAAGTCGCGCGGGCGAGCCTGAGCGAGCCGCGCGTCGTCGAGGCCCTCACTTTTTTCAGCGACTTCGCCGATCAAGTGGCCGCCGCTTCCTCGAGCATCGAAGATCAATTGATGGAAGCGGGTTCGATCCCCACCGCGAAGAAGCGGTTCGAAGTGCCGAGCGTGGCGCGCTAAGCGGGGGGCGGTGGCGTCCCTCCGGTCTGAGGTCGGCCGGCGAGGACGCATCGGTTCCGGTGAGGCCTCTTTCGAGGCGAACGGGCTGCCGCGGCTACGGTTTTACCCGGCTGCGTTCGTGGCCGGGCGAGGAGACGTCGGCCGCGAAGTGCGGGTGGGGTGCGAGATGGTCTTGAACGATCGGCGTTTCCGAGTGTTCTAAGCGGGATGTGCGCAAAATTGGAACGTCCGAGGCTCCGCCCCCGGAATGCGGAGCGAATTGAGGCCGTGGTGGCCTCGTCCTACGCGCATCGGTAAACGCCTTTATGGGGGATTTCATTCGCAAGGTCATCGATTTCATTCTGCACATCGACGTGCATCTCAGGGAGATCGTCGCGACGTATGGGCTTTGGACCTACGCCGTGCTTTTCCTGATCGTCTTTGCGGAGACGGGCTTGGTCGTGACGCCGTTCCTGCCGGGCGACTCGCTCCTCTTTGCGGCGGGAGCACTGTGCGCACCCGCCGACAGCCAGCTGAATGTGCATGCGATCGCGCTGCTCCTCTTCGTCGCGGCGATTTTGGGCGATACCGTCAACTACTGGATCGGTTCGCGCCTGGGGCCTGCGGTGTTCAAACGCGACGATTCGGTTTTTCTTCGCAAAAAGCACCTGGAGCGAGCGCACGGTTTCTTCGTTCGTTACGGGGGACGGGCGATCGTGCTCGCGCGCTTTGTGCCGATCGTGCGGACCTTCGTCCCCTTTGTGGCGGGAGTGGGCAGGATGCGGTACGGGCAGTTCGCGCTGTATAATGTGTTGGGCGGATTCGTGTGGGTCTATTTCTTCACCTACGCCGGATACTTTTTCGGAACGCATCCGTTGGTTCAGAAAAATTTCAAGTTGGTGATTCTCGCGATTGTCGTCCTGTCGATTCTCCCGATCGTTATCGAACTGTGGCGCGGTTGGCGGCAGGAAGCGGTGCGCAAGCGCGGCCTCGCCGGAAGCTAAGCGCGCGGGGCGGTTATTTTCCGATGGGCCAAGGTCTCGAGGGCGTCTCGCCAACAGGCGCCAGCTGGGACCGCAGAGTTTGGAGTCCGGCCTTTAGGCCGTCCGGGGAGAGTGCGATCGGTTTCGGCACGGCCCGAAGGCCGGACTCCGAACTCGGAGGGCTGCGTAGGGAGTCCGGGCTTTAGCCCGTTCCGGGAGCGGGTTTCGGCACGGCCCGAAGGCCGGACTCCGAACTCGGAGGGCTGCGTAGGGAGTCCGGGCTTTAGCCCGTTCCGGGAGCGGGTTTCGGCACGGCCCGAAGGCCGGACTCCGAACTCGGAGGGCTGCGTAGGGAGTCCGGGCTTTAGCCCGTTCCGGGAGCGGATTTCGGCACGGCCTGAAGGCCGGACTCCGAACCCGGAGGGCTGCGTAGGGAGTCCGGGCTTTAGCCCGTTCCGGGGGCGGGTTTCGGCACGGCCTGAAGGCCGGACTCCGAACCCGGAGGGCTGCGTAGGGAGTCCGGGCTTTAGCCCGTTCCGGGAGCGGATTTCGGCACGGCCTGAAGGCCGGACTCCGAACTCGGAGGGCTGCGTAGGGAGTCCGGGCTTTAGCCCGTTCCGGGGGCGGATTTCGGCACGGCCCGAAGGCCGGACTCCGAACTCGGAGGGCTGCGTAGGGAGTCCGGGCTTTAGCCCGTTCCGGGGGCGGGTTTCGGCACGGCCTGAAGGCCGGACTCCGAACTCGGAGGGCTGCGTAGGGAGTCCGGGCTTTAGCCCGTTCCGGGGGCGGATTTCGGCACGGCCCGAAGGCCGGACTCCGAACTCTCTTACAGCTCGGGGTGGTCGATCGGGCCTCGTGGCGACGCGACGCACGAAACTCCCTTTGGGCTCTCTGCGTTTTACTACGCACGTCGAGCGAAAATTACACGTGTTTTCTACGCACTCTCCGTGCACTCGATCGGGAGAGAATACCCACGAAGAGCGTCGTAAGCATTCACCGTAAATCGTCTGTAAACGGATTTTAGTGCGATCCATAAATCATTCATGTGCATGCGAATATATGAGATAAAAATGCGGGAATTCGGGCGATGTTTTTATGCGGCTGTGGGATTCACCCTATATGCGGGTCTTCGGACGGCCGATATAGTGTGGCTATGGTTTCAAGCATTTCTTCTTCCCTTCTCGGGCACGCCGGCTCCCATAGTCTGAGGGCAGCGTCCAAGTGGAGTCGGATCGTCCCCGCGTTGGCGGCGACGATCGTTCTCGTGCTCGCCAGTGTGGCTTCCAGCCGCGCGGTTTCGGTGATCCCGCCGGACTTCAGCGAGTTGGTCGGGGAAGCGACCCAGATCGTCCGAGTGCGTATCACCGAAGTGGCTACGCGTTGGGACGACGCCGGTGCGGGCCGGGTCATTCACACGTATGTTCAATGCGAGACCCTGCGCACGCTCAAGGGCGCGAACCAGACCAAGATCAATCTCCGCTTCCTCGGCGGCCAGGTCGGCGACATTTCGATGGAAATCGCCGACATGCCCGTCTTCGAAGTCGGTCAGACCTACATCCTTTTCATTGCCGGCAATGGCGAGGCGTTCTGCCCCTTGGTGGGCGTGATGCACGGAAGTTATCCTTTGCTGACCGACGAGGCGACCGGCACCGAGTACGTCGCCCGCAGCAATCGCCAGCCCTTGAAAAACGTAGACGACGTGGTTCTGCCGATGTTGACCCAATCCAATCATCCCGCACTCCGCCTCACGTCGGGTGCCGGATTGCGCACCGGCGATTTCGAAGCCGCCATCGCGAAAGAGCTGACGCGTGCAAACAAATCCTGACGTGAAAACGTTTCTTCGTACCGTAACGGCCGCCGCTGCCGTGGTCAGTGGGATCGCTCCGGCCCAAGCCTTTGTAATGGACGCCAAGCGGTGGGACGCGGGCACCATCGCGATGCACCTCAATCTCGATTCCACGACGCTCGCCCGGCCGCTGGCGGATGGCTCGACGTCCTGGTCGGCGGTCGCAGAGCAGGCGTTGAACGAATGGAATGCCACACTCAGCTCGGTGAAGTTTGCGGCGGTTCCTTATTCGACCGCTGCGGTCGGCAAAGTGAACTCCGTCAACAATGTGATCTGGGGCAATACCGTCTACGGTGAAGCCTGGGGCAAAGGAGTGGCCGGATTGACTATCACTGTCACGCAGTCGGGCTCGCCGGGGCGCCGCGTGGAGAGCGACGTCATTTTCAACAGCGGCATTTCTTTCGATTCTTATCGCGGCGCTTTGGGCTCAAGCGGCAACACCCTCGACTTCAAGCGCGTCGCGCTTCACGAATTCGGTCACGTGCTCGGTTTGGATCACCCGGACGGACACGGTCAGTCCAAGTCGTCCGTGATGAACAGCTATGTCAGCGACATCGACCGCCTCACGCAGGACGATGTCGAGGGCGCGCAATCCGCCTACGGGGATTCCGCGACGCCAGCCGCGATCGCTCCGTCGATCGTCAGCCTCAGCGGCGTCGCTTCGGCCCAAGTCGGTTCGAGCGCCACGTTCTCTGTCGCCGTCAGCGGAACCGCTCCGTTTGCGTATCGATGGAAAAAGAACGGCGCCGCAATTTCGGGTGCGAACGGTACCACCCTCGTGCTGAACGGCCTGCATGCCCTGGATTCCGGCGTTTACAGCGTCACCATCGCCAATAGCGCCGGCAGCGTCAGTGCCAGCACCGGTTCCTTCTCTGTCGTCGCGGTGGGTAACGCCGCGGGCACGGTCAGCAGCGCGGCGGCGCAGCCGGCGGTCAACGAGGCGCCGGCCCCCGGCCAGATCGTCAATGTGTCGATCCGTACGACGCTCGAAGCGAATAAAACGCTCATCGTCGGATTGACGACGTCGGGCGGATCGAGCCCGGTTCTCGTTCGTGCGGTCGGCCCGACGTTGGCTGCGTTCGGTCTTTCCGGTACGATGCCCGATCCCACGGTGGGTCTCTTCAAGAACGGCACCCAGATCGACTCGAATAACAATTGGGGCGGCAGTGCGAGCCTGGCGTCCAGCTTCGCCGCCGTCGGTGCCTTTGCGCTCCCGTCAGCCAGTCTCGATGCCGCGCTCCTGCGGTCGATCGACGGCGGTAATACGGTGCAGGTTTCGGGTGCGGTCGGTGGAACGGTTCTGGTCGAAGCGTATGCCGCGGGATCTTCCACCGGCGCACGTCTGACGAATATTTCCGCCCGCAATCGGGTGGGCGAAGGCGGGGACGCCTTGATCGCGGGTTTTACTCTCTCGGGCGAGGCGAAGAAGACAGTGCTGATTCGCGGAGTCGGTCCGACTCTGGCGAGCTTCGGGGTGGACGGCACGCTGGGGGACCCGAAACTCGAACTTTATTCGGGCGTCACCAAGATATCCGAGAACGACACCTGGAGCTCCGTCCTGAGCGCCACGTTCCAGCAGGTCGGTGCCTTTGCTCTTGCGACCGGGAGCAAGGACGCGGCTCTCGTCGCCACGCTCGCTCCCGGCAGTTACACCGTTCGGCTCACGGGCAACGACGGCGGGACTGGCGAAGGCCTGATCGAAATCTACGAAATCGAAAACTGACCGTACGCTACGGCACTTCGTAGATTTCCACCAAGGCGATCCCGGTCGTGTTTTCTGCCCCACTCACGTGAATTGTGTAGGCGCCAGTGCCAAGGCTTACGAGGAGCGCGCTATCGGCGCTTCCCTCGGCAAGGGCAAAGGCGCCCACACGCTGCGCGGACGTCCGGATCTCGGCGGCGTTGGCGGCCGAGTTCCAGCGGGTGTTGCCCGCGACGATTTCGGATCGGCGGTAAAGTTGGAGTGTCGGCCGGTTCAAGGTTCCGGGGACCTGAAAGGCGTTCAGTCCCGGACCGACGGCCCGAATGAGGAGTTTCTGGGAAGAGCCCTCGCCGATCGTGAGCCCGGGGATAAGAATATCCGCCCCCGCGCGCACTTCGGCTCGAATCGAGACGTTGACGAAGCGCGAAGCGAGCGGATCGTCCGGCGACGCGAGATCGGCGTCGTACACTTCGATCAATGCGACGCCCGAGGTATTTCCGCCGCTGACGGCATGGGCCGTGTATCCACCGGGAGAAAGGGTGGTCAGGAGCGCCGAGTCGTTGCCGTTTTCTTCGAGCGCGAATGCCCCGACGCTTTGCGCGGTCGCTCGAATTTCGGCAGCGTTGGGAGCGGTTCCCCACCGGAAATTGCTTCCGATCGCGGACGACCCCTGAAACAGGGTGAGCGCCGGTTGCGGCAGGGTCGCGGGCACTTGAAAAGGGGCTAAACCCGGACCGACCGCTCGGATCAGCACCCGCTTTGCCGCTGTTCCCTGAATGGTGAATCCGGTGATCAAAATTTGGGCGCCGGCCGTGACGCGCGCGCGCGAGGACAAATTGGTCAACGGTGCGTTTTGCGCCGGTGCAGCGAGGCTTGCGATCCAGTCGGCGAGCAGCGTCTCGCCCTGCGCATCGCGTTCGCTGGAGGCGACGGGAGGCATGCGGCTGGCACCGGTGCCCGACATGCGTTGGAGGAGACGGGAGTGGACGGCATCGCCGGGCACGACGACGCGATTGGCGGGGTCGCCTCCTTGATCCACCAAAACGCCGTTCACAATACCGGCGGCAGCGAGGTCGACCGTGGCACGCGCATCCCAGGAGCCCAGAGCGGTTCCGCCCGGTCGATGGCACTGGGAGCAGTTCGCGTCCAGGTAGGAACGCGCCCGCAGCTCGAGCGGTTTCGAAAGATCGGTAGCCGCTGCGAGTGCGGGCAAACGTGCGGGGTCGACGGGCGAGGGTGCGGATGCGGTGGAGGAGAAATAGCCGGCCTGCGAAAGGGCCGCGATCGTATGGGCGTTGCCGCCAGGAAATGCCCGATCGCGATTTAGCTGCCGGGTATTGAAGCTGAGCGCGTAGCCGCCCGCGGCCGTGTGACACATCAGACACTCGGCGCGGCTGGGATAGCGCCATGTTTGCGAGCGAGCGGCACCGTCTTCCGTCACGGCGATGGTTTGGTTGGCACCCGCATCGGGAACCAGTTCGGCGTCCGTTTGAGCGTCGTTCCAGCGGTAGGTGAGGCCGTAAATGTCGGAGGAGGTTTTTACCAAGATTCGTGTTTCGATGCGGCGGGCGGAGGTGGGGTCTCCGCGTCTTAACTCCAGGTCGAAGTGTTTTACCCAGACAGCGCCGGTTGGGAGCGACCACGCACCCTCTGCGGAGAAACCGAATGCGCCGGTTGTATCGGGAAGGGCGAACCAACGTCGTTTTTTCGCATGATCGGACCAAAACGAGACCGTCGGCTCGTAGGCGACCATTCCCGGCGCCGGGGTGAGCGAGGCGGTCGAGGTGAAGGCGCCGGTGGCGCTCAAGGTTGGCGGGATCGCGGTGCCGCCGGTCGCCGGGGTGGCGACGAGTTGCTTGATCGCTCCGTCGAGGAGATCTGCGAGGAGAATGTCTCCCGTGGCCGGATTTAAGCCGAACGTACCGATCCCGGCATCGGTGGCGAGAAGCTGAACGCGGTCGTCGCCCACCGGCTGGGTACCGTTGGGGCGGAGACTCCAGATTCGGCCGCTCGCGAAGTCCGCGAACACGTAATGTCCGTAGAGCGCGGCGACGCCCGCTCCGCGATAGAGAATTCCTCCGGTCACGGATTGTCCCAAGGAACGCGGGTAGTCCCAGATGGGCGGAACGAACGAGACGGAGGCAGGAGGACTTCCCCGCGGCCCCGCGATCGTGCCTTCCCGGTAGCTCCAGCCGTAATTTCCTCCGCGCACAATCAGGTCGATCTCTTCGCGCGCACCCTGCCCGACATCGGCGCACCAGAGCTGGCCGGTCGCCGGGTCGAAGGACATTCTCCAGGGATTGCGCAGCCCAACCGCCCAGAACTCCGTGCGCACCGCGGACGGCACGACGCTGGCGGCATTGAAAGAGGAGGAGCCGACAAAAGGATTGTCGGGAGGAATCGAATACGAGCCGGCGTGTACCGCAGCGTGCGGGTTGGGGGCGAGGGAACCGGCGCGGCGGTCGACGTCCAGCCGGAGTATTCCGGAAAAGAAATCCCGGTCGATCCGCTGGCTGTTACCGTAGGCATCGTCTCCGCCGCCCTCGTCCCCGACGGAAAGATAAAGATAGCCGTCGGGTCCGAAAAGGATTTCGCCGCCGTTGTGGTTGCCGGCCTCGTCGCGTTGAGAGATCAGCGGTTGTTCCGACCCCAGCACGGCGAGCTGCGGATTGGCGGAAGAGACGAGAAAGCGAGAGAGCCGGTTATGGGCACCGCTGCCCGCGGACGTGGTCGTCGTTGTGGTGTACCAGAGGTAGAATTGACCGTTGACCGCATAGTTGGGATGAAACGCGAGCGCGAGCAGACCGCGTTCGTCGTTACTCGAGGTCGAGGTCGCGACGCGGGAAGTGAGGTCGAGGAAGAGCGTCCGGGTGGGGTTGGCCGCGGTGACGTCGGCGATGACCCAGATCCGACCCGGTTTCTCCACGACAAATAATCGGCGGGAGTCCCCGGGTGGGCTGACGAGAGCCACGGGTTGAACGAACGACAACGTCGGGAATACCCGTGGCGTCGAAAAACGAGCGGCAGGTGCCGTCGACGACAGTCGGAGCGTCGAGGCGGCGGTTCGAATCAGCGGCTGCTGACCGAGCGCTCCGGAGGAAAGCAAGCCAACCGACGCGATCAGGCGGAAAAAGACGCTGCGCATACCCTTTCAGTGCGCCGCGCCACGGGGAGGTTCCAGCGCCGCTGCGAACGTCTTGTAAAACGAAAAAAGCCGAGCGGACGGCCGCTCGGCTCGAGTAGTAACCCAAAAAAGGGGTTATGCCGCCAGCGTCGGCAATCGGCGGCGCTTGAGGATCATCATTCCGGCTAGCGTCGCTCCGAGGAGTCCCAGAGTCGTGCCCGCGTCGGGAACGCTGCTCTTCATGACGATGGTGGCCTCCAATTGAGCGATTTTCAGATAAACGTCGCCCGAAGTGACCTTGACTTTGTAGTTGAGGATTCCGTCTTGAAGGCTCTGGAGAAAATTGTAGTCGGACGCCTTGGTGTAAGTCTGGGAGTAGTAGTCGAAACTCGCGGGCGAATTGTTGTGGTTGCCGTCGATTTCCTGACCGACCGTCGGCTGCCAGGTAGCTCCATCCAGGTATACGCTCACATATTCGCTGCTGTTATCCCCGTCGTCGGCAAAAGCGAATGTCACCCGCGCGGCGGTGATCTCCATGGTGCTCGCATTGAAGAAGCCGGGAGCGAAGATCTGAAAAGTACTGCTGTAGGATTGGGTGCCCGAGGTGCTGAGAAAGATGAGAGGTCCATTGCCCGAATCGGGATCGCGGTCGACGTAGTTGTAGGATGGATTGGCGGCTGGCATCGGACCGGCAGTTGCAGAAATCGAAGCGAAGCCGACCGCGAAATACACGAGAGAGAGAAGGCGGCGGAGAATTTTCATACGGGAAAGACTGCTTTAGCGCTTCCCAAGCCAATCCGCGCAGGTTAATTTTTATCTGTTTTTGACAATTATATAAATCGATGATTAATATTATTTTAAGAAACCACTACGTATAATCTGGTAATTTCCCCGAGAGCGATTTCGGGCAAAATTTTGTAAAAATCGGCGACAAATCGTAGGTACGTAAATGCTGCAGTTTTGTCGCTAAAACTATATCAATCAGTATTATCGGAAATTAAGTGCGAAGTCGGCCATCCTTACATGAAGGTAACTCATTGATCTTAATATCATTAACTCTAACGCCAGCGGTTATCTCTAGTGTCCTGCAAGCCTGCACTTATAGCAAACCGCATGTCTTCGGAAGGGAGGCGTCCCGGGTGGATCGGGCGACGTAGCGATGGACTGGATTCAAGCCAGTTTGGTCGCGGCGCTGTTTCTCGGTCTTTACGATCTTTGCAATAAGCACGCGGTCGCAAATAATGCGGTGCTCCCGGTGATCTTTTTGGGGACGCTTTGCGCCGCGTCGGTCTGGATCGCGCTGATGGCGCTCGATCGACTCCTGCCGGGCTCCCTGACCGAGGCGCTCCAAGTCGATCCCCTCACGTGGAGCCAGCATGGCCAGATCCTGATCAAGTCGTCGATCGTCGCCTGCTCCTGGGTCTTCACCTACTTTGCCGTCAAGCACCTGCCGGTCTCCGTCGCGGGTCCGGTGCGCTCGACCGGCCCGCTCTGGACGTTTGTGGGTGCACTCGCACTTTTCGGCGAACGTCCGCACGCGGTCCAAGGTATTGGCGTTCTAGTGACACTGCTTTCGTTTGTCGCGCTGTCGCTGGTGGGGCGTGCGGAAGGGATTTCCTTTCATCGCGACAAATGGATCGGTTCTCTGGCGGCGGGGACCCTCCTGGGTGTCGTCAGCACCCTTTACGACAAGCATCTCTTTGGAACCTTGCGTTTTCGTCCGTCCACCGTGCAGGCGTGGTTTTCGATCTACCTCGTGGCGCTTTTCCTGCCGTTGGCGATCGGTTGGAAACGGCGTTGGTGGGCCCGGGGGGAGTTTCGGTGGCGGTGGACCATTCCGTGCATTGGGTTGACGCTGCTTGTTTCCGACTACGTGTACTTTGGGGCGCTCCGGGATCCGGAGGGATTGGTTTCGGTGGTGACGGCGATCCGTCGCTCCAGCGTGCTCGTCGGATTCGTCGGCGGTTTGTGGTGGTTTCGGGAAAAAAACGGCTGGCGTAAACTCCCTGCTGTGCTTGGCCTCTTGCTGGGAGTCGTGTTGATCGTGGTCGGTTAAGGCGACTCCCGTTCCCCCGATTTTTTTCACATCCACCGGTGTCCGCATCCCTTTGTCCGCCTTCTCTCCCGTTCGCTTCTTGCCGGTTCGCGTGGCACGCGGTTTGGGCGTCGATCGCGGCGCTGGTGCTGACGAGTTGCTCGCGCCCTGCCGGGTCGGATTCGAAGCCGGTGGTTTTGCCGGTCCAAGCGCCGTTGCCGCTGCCGCCCGACCTGCGGGTGGATCTGCCCTATCCGGTGATGCTGGGAATCGACGTGCTCGAAGCCGATGGTTTTATATCGGTTCGAGGCAAGCGGGTGGGCCTGTTAACGCATCCCGCCGGCGTCAATCGCCGAGGCGAGTCTACCATCGACGTCCTTCGGCGCGCACCCGGGTGTCGGCTCACCGCGTTATTCGCTCCCGAGCACGGGCTGTATGGAGCGGAGAAGGCGAGCGTCCAGGTCGACGATACCACAGACGTGCGCACCGGACTTCCGGTCTATTCCTTGCATGGACGAAACCGCCGCCCGACGGAAGCCCAGCTCGCAGGTCTGGACGCACTCGTGATCGATCTACAGGATATCGGAGTAAGATCGTATACGTTCAACGTGGTGATGAGGTATGCGATGGACGCATGCTTCCGCTTTGGCGTGGAGGTGATTGTCCTGGATCGTCCCAATCCGTTGGGCGGCTTAAAAGTGGACGGACCTTCGCTGGATCGAGAATGGATGAGCGGCGTCGGCGCGTTCCCGATTCCGTATATCCACGGGCTCACGATGGGAGAGCTGGCGCGTTTTGCCGCCGGCACCCCGGGCGTGTTGGACGTGTCGGAGGAACAGCGGACAAACGGCCGTCTGGCGGTCGTTCCCTTGCGTGGCTGGCGCCGTGCGATGCGCTGGCCGGAGACCGGGCTTCATTTCGTCCCAACCTCGCAGAACGTCCGCAATTTCGACGCTGTGGTCGGATACGCCATGACCGGATTGGGCTGCGAGTACAGCGGCTTCACCCATGGACTCGGAGGCCCGTATCCATTCCGCAGCCTACAATTTAGGGGCAAATCCGCTGCCCGGCTCGAGAAGGATCTGGAGGCGCTGCAGCTGCCGGGTCTTCGCTATCGCACGATCGCGGTGGGCCAGGACGGCGGCAAACCGGCGATGCGCGTATGGGTCGAAGTCGCGGATTGGCAGAAATGGAATCCCACGGAGCTCAGCTTTCACCTCCATCGACTGGCCTGCCGATACGATGGGCCGAACCCGTTCGCGAAGCTCGGAGCGAAGCAAGCCCGCTCCTTCAACATCCACGTCGGTTCGACCGAGTGGTGGAACGCGCTCGTGAAGGAAGGCGCAAAAGTCGACGTTGCCGCGCACGTCCGCGCGTGGCAGACGCAGGCCGACGCCTTTCGGCGCTCCAGCCGCGTTTTCTGGCTTTACGAATAACGACGACGCCCGGATTTAGGCGCGTTGCAGCATGGGGCGGCCGGACTCGACGACGAACGAAGCCCGCGTTTTCAACGGGGCGCCGGGACGGGAAACGTACTCGACCGTGCGGTAGTGGGTGCGCCACTGGGAGGGCGTGACTTCGCAGCTGACGTAGCCGCGTTCGGCGTTGTGAAACTTGACGAATGGATTCTCCGAGAGGAGTTGATCCTGCTTTTTCACCTGGGCGACGCCGTCCCCGCCGGAGCTGATGGAGGTGCCGACGAATTCCGTGCCCACTACCGTCGAATCCGGCCGGTCGAAATCGTTGATGAGTTCGTTGGCCCAGTTGGTATGGGAATCGCCGGTCAGCACGATCGGGTTCCCGATTTTCTTATCGTGGAAATGCCGCAGGACCCGCCGGCGTTCGATTTCGTATCCAGGCCACTGATCCATGCTCATGGTCACCTCTGGACCCGCGGTGCGGTCGACGCGCGCCATCATGATTTGCTGGGCGAGGACGTTCCATGCGGTGGGCGATCGTTCGAGTCCCGTGAAAAGCCAGTCGCGTTGCTTCTCGCCCAGGGCGGTCGCTTTGGGGTTGAGCGTTTCGGGACAGGGGGGACGGTTGCCGTCGCCGCAAGGTTGGTCCGTGCGGTACTGCCGGGTGTCCAGAACGTGGAACTGGGCCAGAGTTCCGTAGGCCAACCGGCGGTAGAGCAGCATGTCGGGTCCGGTTGGGAGCGCGGAGCGCCGCAGCGGCATGTGCTCGAAATAGGCCTGGTAGGCGGCGGCGCGGCGCAACAGAAAGTCGTCACGGCTCACGGAGCCTTCTTCTCCCGGCAAATCGCTGGCGTAATCGTTGACCACTTCATGGTCGTCCCAAGTCACAATCCAAGGTGCCATCGCATGGGTCGCCTGCAGCGCGGGATCGGATTTATAGAGGGAGTAACGGGCGCGATAATCCGACAAGGTGAATGTCGCGGCGCCATTGTGGCGTCGGGGACCTTGGTCGGAGGTGCCTCCCTCATAAATGTAGTCGCCGAGATGGACGATTAGATCGAGATCTTCCCGGGACATGTGCTCGTACGCGGTGAAATACCCGGGCTCGTAGTGCTGGCACGAAGCGAACGCAAAGCGCAGGCGCTCGGGGGTCATGCCTGCGGCGGGCAAGGTACGGGTGCGGCCGATGGGACTGGTTTCGCTGCCGGCTTTGAACCGGTACCAGTACCAGCGGTCCGGCTTAAGCCCGGCGACTTCGACGTGAACGGAGTGAGCCCACGGGGCGGTCGCGATCGCGGTTCCCCGGTCGACGATCCGCGACAAGCCTTCGTCCTCCGCCACCTGCCAGGCGACTTCCACGGAATTGTGCGTCATGCCGCCTCCTTCTTCTAACGGCTTCGGGGCCAGTCGGGTCCAGAGCACGAAGCCATCGGCTGCCGGGTCGCCCGAGGCGATTCCCAATTGAAAAGGATAGGCTGAGAACGTCGGGCGGGTCGTGATTGCGCCTAACGCTCGGGTCGAAAAGAGCGCCGCGGCCGCGAAAGAGGCAGCGCCCGTCACAAACGTCCGACGGGTGATTCGGGAGGGGTCGGCGAGGGGAAAAATGGGGCTTGGCATGCGAGGTAGGCAAAGAGGTGCGGGCGGTGCGGTCAAGGGATGGGCCCTCTCCGGAAGAAACGAAGAGGTGAAATCGGACCGACACGATTATGCGGCACGGACGATGGCACCTTTGCCCAAATCGCGAATCTATCTCCTCCTCTGCAAATTGACGAACCCAGCACTCAGGTGACGCGCTTTATTCGTTTGGCGACCTTCGTTCTGGTCGCGGCGATCTTGTACGTGGCGAAGGATGTCCTTCTCCCGGTTGCGCTGGCGGTGTTGGTCGCCTTTCTGCTGGCACCCTTTGTCGTGCGTTTGACCCATTTGGGATTACCCAAAGCGATCGCCATCTTTTTCGCAGCGACCGTGACATTCGCAGCGATCGGGGGAGTCGGCTGGGTGGTCACTCACCACGCGCTTGCCCTCGCGCAGAAGCTTCCCGACTACGAGCAGAATCTTCAGGAGAAAATCCGAATCCTGAAGAGTCCGCACCAGCCGGAGGCGTTGGCGCGCACAACCGAAATGGTGGATAAGCTTCGCAAGCAGCTTGACGCTCCCGAACCGGCAGCGCCCGGTGCGGCAGTTGCAGGCACCGCGGCGGAGCCGAAGCCGGTTTCTGTGGCCGTCATGGCCGCACCGCAGACGCAGCTCGAACTGACGCGCGAACTCCTCGGGCCGATCGTCGGACCGCTCGGTGCCGCCGGTTTGGTGATCGTGCTGGTTATCGCTATGCTTTTCCAGCGCGAGGACCTGCGCGACCGTCTCGTTCACCTCGTGAGTCATGGCAAGATCGGCGTGGGGAACGAGGCGTTGGGAGATGCGTCGCGTCGCGTCTCCCGCTATCTCTGGATGCAGCTCGTGGTAAATGCCACCTATGGAATCCCGATTGGCATCGGCCTTTATTTAATCGGCGTCCCGAGCGCTTTTCTCTGGGGCCTGATCGCGACGATTCTGCGCTTTATCCCTTTCATCGGGCCTTGGATTGGAGCCATTTTTCCCGTTACGCTCGCGTTCGCGATCGATCCCGGTTGGAGCATGTTGCTCTGGACTCTGGGATTGTTTTTGGCGATGGAGCTGATCAGCAATAATGTGATCGAGGTGCTGCTTTATGGGAAGGGCACGGGTATTTCGACCCTGGCGTTGCTGGTGGGTGCGGTTTTCTGGTTCTGGCTTTGGGGTTTGGCGGGTTTGGTCCTGGCGACTCCTCTCACCGTGTGCCTCCTGGTGATCGGAAAGTATGTGCCGAGCCTACGATTTCTCAGCATGGTGCTCGGCAGCGAGTCGACGGTGGATCCGCCCACTCGTTTTTATCAACGGATGCTGGCCGAAGATACCGATCACGTCGTAAACCTGGCCTCCGAGCAGGTCGAAAAAAGTTCTCTCGCGGCTTTTTTCGACAATGTCTTCGTGCCCGCGTTGCTTCTCTCGGAAATCGATCGCCACCAAGGCGACCTGCCGCTCGATCGGCAAGCGGCGGTTTTTCGGTCCAGCCGCCAACTGATCGACGAACTGGATCGGCGAAGGGAGGCGGATTCCGAGGACGAGACCGTCACCGCCGATCCGCCGGTGCGTTTGCTGATCGTTCCCGCCGGCGACGATGCCGACGAGATCGTGGGGCGAATGCTGCGTTCGCTCCTTCGCGTGCGCGGCATCGGGGCCGAAGTCACCCCGGTCGGCGATTCGGCCGAGAGCTGCCTTTCGCGCTTGAGGGAAACGGGAGCCCAAGCGTTTTGCGTTTCGGCGCTGCCCCCCTCGACATTGCTCGCCGCGCGGCAGACCTCTCGACGCTTGCGGATGCAGGCCCGCGGGGTGCCGATTCTGATGGGAGTGTGGGCGGAAAAAACTCCCGCCTCCGAGTTGCAAACCCGGTTGACGCGCAATGACGTGGTCGAGGTCGTGACGACGCTGACCGATGCGGTTGACCGCTTGGAAAAGCTGTTGGTGACGGGCACAACTGCCCGGCCGTTTCCCGTGCCGCCGGCAACCGGGGACGAGAAACGGGCGGCGCCGGCTTTAACGGTCCTCCCGGAGCGGGCTTAGGACATCCTCAGGTTCTTGACCTCGGGTCACGCTCCCATCGAACCGTGCGGCGGATGAGATCCATCTTTCGAGGATGCGCGTAAGGTCGCCGGCGCGCAACGGCTTGGCGATGCAGTCGTTTGTCCCCGCGCTCACCTGCGCGTACCCTGGGTCGGCGTTTGCGCGAGCGCGGTCTTGGCAGCGAGGGCTTTGTGGCATCGACTCTGCCTGCATGCCGTCGCTGTCACGTTTACTGGACCTCCGGATTTTTTTTTCCATCGTGGCGCTTCTGCCGGTCGCGGCCGGATTTTCGCAGTCCGAGAGCGAGCGTCCGACAAAGAGTTCGGCACCCCGTCTCTCGACGCCGACACGCCCGTGGGACGTGCCGGCAGCGCCCGGGCAGGAGGAGCCTAAGCTAGCGGTGCCGCCGCCACCCACCGCACCCAAGGAAACGGAACCGGTGCAAACGGTGCGAGAGGGCGTCCCGCTGTCCAGTGCGACGGCCTGGCTCGACGCACAGATCGTCTTGTCCCGCGTGGGATTTTCCTGCGGTCCGATCGATGGCGTGGGCGGTCCTCAGACCCGGGCGGCGCTGCAGGCTTTTCAGGCGAGCGAAAACCTCCCGGTAACCGGCGTACTCGATGTGGATACGCGCGCGCGGCTCGTCTTGACCGCGCCGTCTTTGACCCAGAGCGCGATCGCGGAAGCGGACTTGGCCCGCCTCCAACCGCTCAGCCCGACGTGGCTCGGCAAGTCGGAGCAGAGTCGCTTGGAGTACACTTCGATTTTGGAACTGGTCGCCGAACGATCCCGGGCGAGTCCTGCGCTCATTCGCCGCCTGAACCCGACCGTCGACTGGTCCCAGCCGCCCGTGGGCACGGTCGTGACGGTACCGGCAATCGTGAGGCTTCCTCCGGCGACCCACGCGGCCCATCTCCATATCCGGTTGGCGGAAAGGATCCTGACGGCGCGTGACGAGCAGGGTCGCGTGCTAGTGCGGTTCCCGGTCAGCATCGCCCGCGAAGTCGCCAAACGGCCCGTCGGGGAATTGCGGGTCACCGTGGCGATTCCCAATCCGGATTACACCTTCGACCCCGAGGTATTTCCGGAATCGAAGGAAGGAAGAGAATTGGGTCGGAAGCTGATTTTACCGCCGGGACCCAATAACCCGGTGGGCGTGGCGTGGATCGGGCTGGATCGTCCGGGTTACGGTATCCACGGAACCCCTTCGCCGGAGCAGGTGGGTCGAACGGAGTCGCACGGGTGCTTTCGTCTGGCGAACTGGGACGCCGAGACCCTGCTGGCGCTCGTGTGGGTGGGCTTGCCGGTCTTTATCGAACCGTAGCCAAGCGGCCGCTGGACTACTTCAAACGCGCACGTCGTTTGGGAATTCGCAGCGCCCACGCCGGCACGGTCAGCCAGTCGTCTCTTTTTCCGCTGTAGGCGGGATGCGCGATGCGCATCAGGGTGCAAAGACCGACACTGTCGAAAAAGGCGGGCGTCAACGAGGCGAGCACCGGCGAATCGCGCAACGCTTGCGCGATGTGAATCGGATAGTATTTGGGCTCGAGTTCGGACGTTTGCAGCTGGGCGACGATGTCCTGGATGACCTCGAGACACTCGTGCGGTACGGGACAAAACGTGGCGAGCACGCCTTGGGTATCGTGAAAGCGCCAGCCGTCCGCGATCAGATAGCCGCAGGCGAACGTGATCGGTGCCCACGGTGCACCGAGATTCTCGGCGGTCGCCTGGGCTTGTTTGTGATTCGCAAAAAGGGAGACCGCCGGATGGTAGGGGGAGGCGGGCAGGAAAACCGCCTCGACCTTCAACGGCACCACCGCGGCGGCGGCCTCTGGGGCTCGCTGCGTGGCGGAGCGCAGGGAGCGCAGGAATGAAGTCGGGCTTTTATTCAAGGTGTGTGGACGAAAGACAGGCGAGCGCAGCGCACCTGTGGATTTAGGCCATACAACGGTCGAAAGTGAGCCTGCCACAGTAGAAAATCGTTCCATGAAGGATTGCCTCCCCTCGTTTTAGGGAGAAGTGCCCAGAGAGGCACTCGCTCCTGCGCCGGCCGTGCGGGGGCCTACTTCGGAACCACCGAACGAACCCACTCCGACCACTCGTGGTGCGCGAGCACACCGTCGCTCATCGGTCCTTCCAGGCGTTTGGCCTCGAGCGTCAGTTCCCAAACCGCGAGAACGCGATGGAGGATCCGACCGTCGTCGGCCACGGCGAGGGCGATCGCTCCGGGTGCAGCCGCGATCGCGGGGATCGGCTTGAAGTCGGTCGGCCAACTCTCCGGGCGGTAGTAGCATCCCGGATCGCTCAAGACGAGGTTATGGGCGAAGGGCGTTGTCAGGAAAGGCCGCCCGAGAGCATGAGGACAGCCCCAGGACCAAAGCCAGGCCAGCCCGCGTACGGCGGGAACCGTCACCAGAGCCACGGAGCCGGGAGGCGCTTTGGCGGCATCCGTCTCGGCGGTCGCGATTAAGGCGCGGGATATCTTTCCATTTTCGATCCAAGGTCGCAGCGCGAAGCCGTGACCGACGGCGAGCCACCCGATCGCGAGAACGGCAGCTCCGGTGCGCAGGAGCGCAGAACGAACGCTCGCCAGGACAAGCCCCGCACCGATCGCGAGACCGGCGGTGGGAAAATAGAGATGACGCGGGGAGAAATAACCGACGAGGAGCAGCCCGCCGACGGTGACCAGCCACCAGCCTCCCGTGAAAAAGAGAGCGCGACCGAACCTTTGCCCATTTCGCCACGCCGAAGCCAGCAGTCCTGCAACGATCGCGAAGGCGATCCCCGAGCCGATCAGGCGGAGGGCGGTGGGGTTCCACGGGGTCGAAAATTCCGCCTGTCCCCGGAACGGCAGCACCGGTGCGAGCCAGCCGAGGTAGCTGGCCTGGCGTTGCCAGGCGGCGAGATTATGCCAGGTGGAACCGGGGGCGGTCGCATTGTCGCCGAAAGCGGCGCGACGACAGGCGTTGTAGACAAGCGCGAGCGCGATCACTCCCAGCACGACGCATGCGCGACGCAGCCAAACCGAACGACCGGCGCGTGCGTCCACCAATACCCACATCGAGAGAAGCAAGGGCGGTGCGAAGAGGCAGACTTCCTTCGCGAATACACCGACGGCAAGGACAAGAAGGGCGACCGCGAGCTGCCAGAGTTTGCCGCGCTCCGACCACGCTTCAGCGAACGCCCAAAACCAGAGGCCACACGCCGTCGAAAGCACGTCGACGCGGCCGGTGATCCAGGCGACCGGTTCGAGATGCGCCGGGTGAAAGGCAAAGACCAGGCCGGCGACGAGCGCACAAAACCGGTTTCCCCGGCTGTATCTCCACGCTAGCGACGTAATCGCCAGGACGACCAGGAGGTGAAGCCCGAGATTGGTCACTCGGTAGCCGAAGGCCTCCCCGCCGTAGAGACGCCCGTCGAGCATGAAGCTGAGCGCGGTGAACGGCCGCAGCTCGGAGAGTTGAAAGCCCCAGATCCCTTCCGACCACTCCCGCGTGAAAAGCCGCGGCCAATCGGACCAGGGAAAGGCGTAGAAGCGGGATACGTAGACGAAATCGTCCCCGAGAAACCCACCGTTGAGGGTCGGCGCGAATCCGAGCGCAGCCACCGCAAGGATCGAAAGGACGAGCCAGAGCGGCGGGGACGGAAGAGCCGCACCAGGGTGTTCGCGCATTCGCTCCACCAAGTCATATCGGGCAAAGCTCGGCAAGTCCCGGGAGGACCGAGGGCGGACACCGTCAACGTGCGTTCTGCGCCAAACCTTCGCCTCGGTGCGAGCCGGAAAAGTGCCGGTGACCGATGGCTACCGAATGGTGGAGCGGTCCCTGAAATATGCGGTTTTCGTCACGGCGCTCATTTTTGCGGCGTTCTTCCTGCTCGAGACCTTGACCGAGCTTAGGCTGCACGCGGTGCACTACGGTTTGGTCGGCGCAGCGCTCTGTCTTTTTTATCTCGCGCTCCTCGCGATCGTACCGGCTGCGTTGGATCGCCGTCGGTCGTGGAAACGCGTCGTAGGTGCGCTCGTGGCCAGCCTGCTGCCATTCGGTCCGTTTATCTTCGACGCCAAAGTGCTCCGCCCCGAAGCGCCTCGCTAAACCGCAGTCGTCGTCGGGAGGACAAACCCATCCCTACTTCATCCATTCCCGGATTCCGGCCAGCGGAAACAGCGCCGAGACGAGACAGCCCATCGCGATCAGACCGGCTCCCATCGCGCCGCGCAGTTTCCAATCGAAGAGCGCGCCGGGCCGAGCGCTGGCCAAATCTCCCGGGATCCAGCTGACCTGCATCGTCCCGCCTTCTTCGAGCGCGTTCCAGAGCTTCGCTTGAACCGGAAGTTCCACCGACTGGGGAACGCCGGCCGCATTGGCGAACGCGGCTTGCACCCGTTTCGTTTCCAGTCCGCTCCAGGAAGCTCCGTCGTTTTGCGCGTATTTTTTGAGAACGGATGCCGTCACCGTCGTGCCGGTGCGACGCAGGTCGCGGGCGTCGCTTCTCAAGTAAGCGCCGACGAGAACGAAAAGAAGACCGAAGGCGACGCCGGCACCGGCGAGATAGAGAGGGAGATGTTTCGAGGAGCTGGCCATGGGGGGTACGGCAGGCGCTGCATTGAACATGGGAGGGAGTCCAGGCGACGAAGGCGATTCGCGCAAGAGGGGGAATTACGGAGAGCGGGCTGCCGCGTTTCCGCGCGTCCTAACCGAGTTCGCCGCCAGGGTGATCGATGTCCTTCGGTTGCGCGAGGGTGAAGCAGGCGAGCGCACCGAGGGCGAGCACGATCAGGGCAACGCTTCCTGCCAGGGCGAAACCGCGACTGACCATGCCGACACCGAGGGCGCCGCTCAGGATGAGCGCGCCACTGACGATTCCTCGGCCGATCGATCCGCTGACGCGTTTCTTGAGCACATCGCGCCGTGCGGTGGGTCGGATCACCGTGACCTGCAGCCAAGCACAGGCGCTGGCCGTGGTGAGGGCCGTCGCCAGCGTGATCAAGGCGAGCCAAGGTCGACCCGCGAAGGCCAACACCAGGCAAATTGCCGTCGCCAGACCGACCGGCAACGCCATTCCCGCGAGCATCTTGGCGACGCGCAGACGAATTTCCGCCGAGGGGCTCATCCGAATCAAATCCCAGCACTGCTCGCCGGCGGCGGCGACTGCGGTCAGCAACAACGAAAACTGCGCGGCCACCACCACCGCGATCGGAGCGATCAACGCGATCCCCCCGCCGCGCCCGAAGCCGATCACCCCGGGAATAAGATAAAAGGCCGAGGGCAGAATCTGCGCGAGAAGCAAGGGATCGCGCGCGATCAAACGAAAGTCCTTGCGAAACGTCGCGTAGGTGACGCCCTCCGCCCAACGGTACGGGGAAATCGCGCGACGGCGGCGGGTGGGCGAGACGACGCTGCTTGCGTCCTGGCTACCCGAAATGAAGACGCTCGACAGGCGGCGCGTGGAGACCGCGACCGCTCCGACGGCCAGCAAGCCGAGTCCCGCGAGCGGAAGCGGCTCGGCCCGCGCGCCCCGGGCAAGGAAGGTGAATGCCCGATGTTGGGAAATCGCCGTCAGCTGCGCGAAGACCGCGCGGCTTTGTCGGACGGGAAGCATGCGGGGAATCTGCGTGATCAAAAAAACCGAAGCGCCCAGCACGGCTGCGAACACCTGGACGGCGACGCGCGCGCGCCGAACGCCCAGCCAACGTACTAGGCTGAGCGTGACGCTCACGCCCGCCGACGCCGAGAGAGCCGCGAGGAAAATCCAGACGAGCCAACCGGCGAAATAACGCGGGGCCAGCACGAAGCTGGTGGCGTTGAGGAGAGGCAGAAGGAAGAGGCCGACGCTGAGAAAGGCGCTGACGCCCAACGAGAGCAGACGCGCCAGAAGCACCGCACGCGGGTCGATCGGCGAACCCAGCAGCAGATCGAAGTCTGCCTTTTCGTAGAGCAGTCCGATCGACGTGTTCATGGTCGAGCCCAGCATGAAGAATCCGAAGAACACCCAGGCGGTGGCTTCCAGCCCCAGCGCGGGCGGCTGTCGGAGCGAGTGGACGATGAAAAAGGCGAAGACGTGGACGACGATCAGGATCAGCGCCAGCAACCCCGCCGTGCCGAAGGCGCGCCACCGCAGCGTCCGGTAATCGCGCCAGAGAAGGCGCAGGTCGTTGCGAAGAATGACCGAGGTCTGCCTCGCGAGCGTGCGCGCGGTCATGACGTCGGCAGGGCGGGAGGCGTCGCCGCGGACGTCACGGCGAGGAAGACATCCTCGAGGGAGCCGCCGCTCTGTCCGGCGCGGGCGCGCAGCTCGTCGAGGGTGCCTTCCATCACCAGTCGGCCCGCTTGTACGATCCCAATCCGTGCGGCCATGCGTTCGGCGACGTCGAGGATGTGAGTCGTCAAAACGACGGTGCCGCCTTGCCGTACGAAGTCGTTGAGCAGATCCTTGACCAGGCGTGCGGCCGAGGCATCGAGTCCGGTCAGCGGCTCGTCGAGCAGCATGAGCGTGGGCGCGTGAATCAACGCGCCGGCCAGAGCCATTTTTTGCTTCATGCCGCGGGAGAAGCCCTCGATGTATTCGTCGCGTTTCTCCCACAGCCCCAGCGTCTGCAGCAATTCCTCGGCGCGCGGCTGAGCGGTTGCCTCGCGCAGGCCCCACAGCGCGGCGACGAACTCGAGGTATTCCAATGGCCGGAGCTTGCCGTAGAGGACGGGATCGTCGGGCACGTAGGCGAGCGGTCGCTTGGCGCTGGCGGCATCGCGCAGCAGCGAAACGCCGTGAACGAGGATATCGCCGGCATCGGGCCGGAGCAATCCGGCAATCATTCGGATCGAGGTCGTTTTTCCGGCACCGTTGGGGCCCAGGAACGCGTAGAGTTCGCCGCGGGGCAGACGCAGATCGAGTCCCGCCACCGCTTGAACCGCGCCGAACGCCTTCTTCAGTCCGCGGACTTCGCAGGCGGGCGGGTGAAGCTCAGGGGATGCGATCGGCAAAGGCAGCGGCGGAGGAGACGCGTCGAGCATGGGGTGTGGGAGCGGCGGAAACGGGAGTTTCGACGGGAACCCGCCGAGGCCGCGAGCCTGATTCCGTGCGAGTTCGGGGTTATCGGAGTTTACCGGGTGCGGGGGAAGGGGATGCCGCTCGGTTTCCTTGTTGCGAACCGTGCCCTGGATGCGCGGTCTTCTGGGAGATGACTGAACTTTCGGCCGCACTTCCGCGCTGGCGGCGTTTCACGCCCAAGCAGTACGCGACTGCAGCCGTGGTGCTAATCGTTTTGGTGGCGACGATCGTTTTTTATAAACACATCGATATGGAGGCTCTGCATGCGCGTGCGGAGGCGACGAACGGGGTCCTGCTGTTCTCGATTGTCACGGTCCTTCCGCTCTTCGGGTTTCCCGTCAGCGTTTTGCATGCGATCGTGGGAGCACGGTTCGGTTTGGGGTATGGCATGGTCCTCGTGGCCGTGACGATTTTCCTGCAAATGCTCGCCAGCTATGGCTTGGTGAAAGCGTTTCCCAACCTCTTTGCACGCCGACTCGAGCCTTTTCGCAAACGGCTGCCGAAAGGAGCGCATCGCTCGGTGACACTTTTCACGCTTCTCTTACCGGGAGCGCCTTTCTTTGCGCAGAACTATGTCCTCCCTTTGATCGGCGTCCCGCTGCGGACCTTTCTTTGCTGGGGCTTGCCGATTCACGCGATCCGCTCGGTGATCGGGGTGTTGTTCGGGGACATGAGCGGTAATCTCACTCCGCTGCGTCTCGCGGGCTTCGGGGCCTACACCGTTTCGGTCATTGTGGCGTGTGCGTTTGCGTTTCGCCGGTTGAAGAAGGCCATGCAAGGTCAGCCACCAAAGGAAGATGATCCGAAGCCAGCCGCGTGAGCTCCGTCCGCGGTACCACGACCTTTCGAGTTTCGAAATGTTTCGAGACGAAGATGTGATCGATTCGGGTAAACGGCTGCAACGAACTGAAGGTGCTCAGCGGCCGATGACCTTTGCGGGCGGCTTGGACGTCGTTGAGTTTGGCCGCAGCCAGGCCGTAGGGAGCGCTGCCGGGCATGAGATTGAAGTCGCCGCAGAGAATGACGGGTTCCTTTTCGAGAATCGGACCGAGCCAATCTTTCCCGAGGAGAGCCTCCATCTGCAAAAAACGTTCGCGCACCCCGAGGCCGAGGTGCGTCGTGACGACGTTCACGGCGGTGCTCCCGATCTTTACCCGAGCCCAGAGCGCGCCGCGCGCCTCCCGCAGCCAGCTCTTGGGGTCGGAGGGAAGCGCGCCCAGTTTAACCACCTCGATCTGCCAGCGGCTGAGCAGGGCGTGTCCGTAGCGGTCTTCGCCGCGGATCACGGTCGGACAAAATACGACGTTGAAGCCGAGCGCTTGGGCGATGGCGGAGGACTGATCTTCGCTCCGCGACCGGGGACGTCCATGATCCAGTTCCTGTAACGCGACGATGTCCGGCGCTTCCCGCAGGATCACGCGCGCGACGCGGCGGGGCGAGACGCGTCCGTCCATGCCGCCGCAATTGTGGGTGTTGTAGGTCATCACGCGCGCATGCGCCCGCCCGCCCGCGGCCGAGAACGAGGCGTCCTCCAGCGCGCTTCGTCCGAGCAGGTCGAGCGCCGCGGCGCGTAGTCCGGCCGGTCTTACAAAATGCGCCGAGCCCGGCGGCAGCCGGGTTGCGGGAGGCACCAGGAGAAAGCCCTGAACCTCTTCCGGCCCCAGTCCCGCATGTGCGCCGCGTTCCGACGCGAAGCTCCAGGGGCGGTCGTCCCCTGTCCATCCCAGCAGGATGAGATCTCCGGCATTTTCGTTTTCGCAAAACGTCACGAGATCGCGGGCGATTTCCGTCCGCAGCGCCTCGGGGTGAGTGAAGAGATGGGCCGGCACACCCTCCGGCACCGGGGTCGCGCCGCCCGCATGGTACCAGGTGATATTGCCCCCCGCGGTGCGATGGAGGACCCCCGGAATCTTGCCCTCCTTTACCAGCCGCTTGGCGAGCGCCCGCTTCTTCTCGTCGTCCATCGGCTGCGCGAAATAGACATGCCCGACGGGTCCCATCGCGGCGACGGAGAAGGTTTTGCTCTCCTCTTCGGTGAGCTTGAACGCAGCCGCTTCTCGTTGACGCCGGGTTTCGGAATACCGCCGACGGGAAAGGAAGAGGCCGGTCGGAAGCGATTGCACGCGTGGGCGCCAGGCCGGGTCCTTAATGCGCGAACTTTCGAGGCAGGTAGCGATGACCTGCTCGACTCCGCCGGGAAATTCCGTCGCAAAGGAGCGGGTGCGCTCCTGGCCATGATCCGAGAAGATCCACACCTGATAGTCGCGACGCGACGAACGGTGGGCGTTGCGATAGAGTCCTTTAATCGCGCGGTCGATGCCGCTCAGCGACCAGTGGGCAAAGGACGAACTCGGTCCACGGCGATGGGCGAGTTCGTCGAATCCGAGATAGTTGACATGAATGATGGGAAGTCCCCGGGCGACGTCGACCTTGCCTCCGATCGTGACCAGTTCGCGCAAACCGATTCCGATAAAAGTGCGGGACAACACCATAATCAGTTCCGGTTTGATCCACTGTCCCCGAAAGACCCCTCCGATCGCGGCCGGAATCGCGATGATCAGCTCCAGGATGAGGAGGGCCGCGATCCGCACCGCCGACGGGAGGTTGAGACAGATAAATATAAAAATATTCCAAATCTTTCCCGAGCGCCACATGTCGCCGAAGCCAATGCTGGCGGCGCAAAAATGGCTTTCCTCCTGCGACGCCCCGCCCGTGTAGATATTGGACCAGGAGCTGCCGCCCTTCAGCAGTCCCTCCGCCTTTTCTTGGAACTTCGCTTCGAAGCTCTTCGCCCAATCCGACTGAAACATCATTCCCATTTCGCCTTTTTTTCGATCGAGAAAACTGAAGGCCGGCACACCCGCGCGAACACCGTAGTAGAGCTCCGCCTGCACGGCCGGGGTTGTGGTCGGCAATCCCGGATAGAAGGTGTGCAGACTGTAACGACCCTGACGCCGCAATTTCTTGAGAAAAGGCATGCGCCCTTTTTCCAGGGCGTTTTCCAGCTGCGTCCGCGCGAAGCCGTCGATCTGGATCAGCAGCAGTCCCGGCTCTTCGGCGGTGCCCGCGGACGGGGTGAGCCCGAGGTGGCGGATCGCCCACTCGCTCCGGCTCAGCCGTCGGTGGATCGCGCGGGCATAGGCTTCGAGTTTGGCGAACATCCGTTAGGCGACCACGGCTTGAACGATCGACTGGGCCTTCTGCGCGAGCAGGTGCCATTCGACACCGACGCGCTCCAGCAACGTCCCCCAGGGGCTGCGCTCGGCGATGAGACGCTCGCGCCGCGTCAGACGGCGGATGTCTTCGTAGAAGGCAAGCGCCAGTCCGGCGCAGCGCTCCTGCGAAAATTCCTCTGCGGTCTCGCGGGCGGCACGCGCCAAGGCGGTTCGTTCGGTTTTATTTTTCTGCAGGCGATTGAGGTACGCGGCGAAATTCTTCGTGGGTGTGCGGGCCGGAAGGAGGAATCCGTTCTTCCCGTGGCGGACCACTTCGCGCACGCCAGAGGCATTCAGCGCCACGACCGGGAGGCCTGCGGCCATCGCTTCCGCCACCACCATGCCTTGGGTCTCGCTCAAGGAACTGAACGCAAACACGTCCATCGCGCAGTAACCGTCGGCGAGGGCCTTGCCCGTGTGTTTCCCCGCGAGAATCAGCTGCTTGGCGATGCCCTGTTTCTCGAACGTCTCGCGCAGTTTGTCCTCCGACGGTCCGCCGCCGATCACGAGGAAACGCGCATCCGGGGTTTTCTTCGCGAATGTAGCCACGGCGTCGGCGAGGTAGCCGAGGTTTTTCTCCGGAGCGAGTCGGCCGACGTGACCGACGACGAAGGCGTTCGCGGAAATTTTAAATTTTCTGCGGAAGCGTGCGCCGTTGCCCGCGGCGAAGGCTTTGACGTCGATCCCGGTGGGGACGACGCGGATCGGGACGGTGACGCCGCGTTTTTCGATCAGTTTCGCGATGCTCTGGCTCGGTGCGATCACGCCGTCGCAGAGATTGGCGAACTGAGTGGAGAGGTTGATCGCGATGTCCTTGAGCGTCGGCGAATCGAACGGCACGTAGTGGGTGTAATCTTCGTAGCGGGTGTGGTGCGTGAAGATCACGGGAACGTTTTTGTTCGCGCCCACGCGGAGGGCCGAGTCGCCGAGAAGAAACGGATGGTGGGCGTGGACGATGTCCGCCCGGAATTCGTCCAGACGGGTCGAGAGCGCGGTCGCCAGCGGGAGGCGCACGGAAAAATCGCTGCCGTTGAATTTCTGAAAGGCCGCAACCCGTTCGACGATCGAGGCCGCGCGCCGTGTGAGCGGCTTGCCGTCGAACTCCGGGGCAACCACGAGGACTTGGTGTTTCAATTTGCGGTACTCTTCCGCGAACGTGCTCACGGAGCGGGCTACTCCGCCGACGTGCGGCAGGTAGGTGTTGGTCATCATGCAGATCTTCATGGTATCGGAGCGATCGCGTAGCTCGCGCTGGGGGCGGTCTGTTCTAGGGTGCTGGAAAGGTGACCGGGCAACCGGACCTGCAGGCGCGGCGGGGTGCCCCGCCAGTTCGCGTCGATATGGAGGAGCGTTTTCTCCGACGTGGTATCTTTCTGAATACGCACCGAAACCGAGCCATGCGCGGTGAGCGTGGGACCGAAGGAGATTTCTTCGCCGGTGCGAATCCATTCCGGGCGCACGCCTGCGCCGAGCACGAGCAGATCGGGTTCCTCGCGCACGAAGCAATTGCGGAGCATCAGCGCCCACTCGGCCGCTGCCCAGATATGTTCGCCATCGCCCATGCATCCCCCACCGGTGCGGGGATGAATCGCTTCGGGCCATTGTCCGGTCGGAGAGGCGAGCGCCATCACCGCGTCGATCAGCGACCAGGCCGCATCCACCTCGCCCGCGCGCAAGCGTACCTGCGCAAGGTGCAGTGTGAGGTAGGCGTTGATTCCCGAGTGAATCATGTTCTGGAAGAAACCGCCACCGTACGTGCTATGGTCTCGCAGGTAGTCCGCTGTCTTCAGAATCCGCGCGTCGCCCGGAGCGAACAATTGCAGGGGGTAGTCGGCCACTAGCGAACCGACCGCGCCCGAATCCATGCGGCGCTTCGGCGAAGCGGGAATCGCTCCGGGAAAACGACGGTGAGGCCCTTCTGGGAAGGAGCGTTCGATCGTGGCGAGGAATTCGGAGGCTTCCCGCCCGCACGCTTTCGCGAGGGGAGGATCGTGGGTTTCCAACAAGGCGGCGGCTCCTTGCAGTCCGGCCACGCCCCAGAAATCGTCCCAATAGTAAAAGTCGTTCGGGCCCAGATGCTCTGCGCTGAAGCCGGCCGGGAGCAGGCCCGCTTCCGGCCGGGCGGGCGTCAGCGGCAGCCGTTTCCGCGTGATCCAGCGAGCGCCCTTCGCCACGGCGTCGAGCCATTCCTTTGGCAGGGTTTCGCCCGTGACCGAAGCAAAGCGGCGAAAGATCCAGATCGCCTCGCCGTTGGCGTCCCATTCCCCCTGCTGGGAGAGGAAGTAGCCGTCGCTGCGCTGGCGCGGTGCGAACTCTTTAAGCGAGCGACGGGTGCGATCGACCGCCCCGAGCAAAAGAAGCGCGTGCAAAACGAAGGCCGCGTCGCGAAACCAAAAGCGCTTGTAGGTGTAGGGCCCGGGATAAACTTCGCCTGGGGCATGTAGGACCAGATTCACCACGGCCAAATCGTAGATCTGCTGCACGCGCGCATCGGGTACCTTCAATCGCGCGAGCGGAGCGAGGGCGTCCGGCCAGGTGGAGACTGCGGTGAAGTGGAGTTTTTTCTTGAGCGCGAACTCATTGGCGATGGGTGCGCGCAGAATCAGCGGCCGATCTTTGAGCGAAGAGAGCGGAAAGAGGGCCAGGGCGGTGGCCATTCCGACCGGACACGTCACGGAGCGGGTTGCGGTAGGATCTTTCAGGCGATGGGAAACGTCCCCGTCACGATAGACCGAGAGAACATCGCGTTCGGGTGTGCGATCGAAAGTCACGGCCGACCGACCGTTCACGATCCAGCCCAGCCCGTCGGGCGCGATTTCGAGGTCCTCCACGAAACTGATCCCTTCGGGATTGTAGGGGCGAAGCGCCACGGCGAGCGATCCGGCATTGTCTCCCTGCGCTTGTAAGGCGATCCGGCAGAAGGGTTCACCCCCGTCCAAGATCATGGTCACCTCGCTCGAAAAGGCGGTCTGTCCTTCCGGCGACGACCGCTTGGCAATCGAACGAACCCGCAGGGTATCGGTGAACTCGAGCGTTTGGCTGAAGTCCGCTGCTTTGAGCTTGGAAGGGAAAAGCGGTTCATCTCTTCCACCAGCGGGCGGCACGAGCCAGAAGTCCAAGGACCAACCGTCGAACAGCGGCGTCACCAACCCACGTGGGTCGACGATCGGGTAGAAAGGAATATCCGGGAGCCCCACCGCGGTCCAATTACGGTGGGTTAAATTGATGTGGCTGAAGGAGAAAGCCCGTGGGATAAAGGATTCGTCGCTCGGGTTGAACTGACGCTCGACCCAGTAGGGCCAAATCCAGTCGAGGTTGTTCTGAATCGCCTTGGTATTAACTAAACCGCGGGCGTGGAAGAGCATGCCTGCGCGCAAGAGCTCGATCGGTTCGGCAAATTCGGACGGTTGCGAAAACCCGCGGAGCTTCCCGAGGAGACTGATGGGATCGAAAAAGCCGTAGGCCCGGGCCACTCGAGTGATCAGGAAACGTATCGGTCGGCGGATGAGCAGCATGGAAAAGCGAGGGAAAGCGGAGGAACTGGCGCTATGGTCCTCTCCCGTGGCAGAAAGCTCCCGGAAAACCGCTCGAGCGCTCAAAAGAACGAGGGGAGGTCCGCTTGCTTAGGCATACTCCAGTCGACCCCCACCGCAACGCAAAGATCGACGCTCCTTCGCTGCAAGGCGTTTGGAGTCGGGCCTTTAGGCTGTCCGGGAACCGATCGCAGATTCTCCGGACGGACTAAAGTCCGGACTCCAAACTCTTGCGTCCGAGCATCCGTCGGGTCTCCGGAGCGTGGACCTCCAATGAAACGCTAAACGCGCGTCACGTGCTCGATCCCCGATTCCGCTGCCTTTCGGGCAGGAAGAGTGCATTGCCTTCGGTTTGCGGCCAAAAATTAGCGCCCGATCCGATGGTCAGCGTCCGGGCTTATTCTAGGGCCCACCCTTTCTAACCGCCATTTCAAGGGTTGACGGAGGTAAGGCCGTTTGCCTTGGTCTGATCCTTTCAAACCCCTCCACGTCCCTCTGCGCGTCCATGTCACGGGTCACACCACTCGCCCTCCTTTTCTCCTTTTTGGCCACAGGCTTGCCTGCATTCGCCGCCGGGGAGTCACACAGCGTGTCCCCGGCCGCCAAAGCGCTTTTTAGCCTCGGGCCGTTGCCGGTGACTAACAGTATGGTGACGAGTTGGGTCGTTGCGTTCGTCCTGATTGTAGCGATTCGCTTGGCTGTAGGCCGTCCGAAATTGGTGCCTTCCCGGGGTCAGTCCATGGTGGAGAGTCTGGTGGAGGGGATTCTCGATCTTACGTCTCCCATCGTCGGCAGCAAAGTGGCTCGCGCCACTTTTCCGCTACTTGTGGGCTTGTTCATTTACATTTTGATCCAAAACTGGAGCGGACTGTTCCCTGGTGTGGGTACGATCAAGCATTTCGATCGTGAATCCGGTCAATGGGAGGAGCTGATTCGTCCTGGCAATGCGGACATGAACGGCACGATCGCACTCTCGCTTGTCTCGTTTGTGGCCTGGCTCTACTTCATTCTGCGCTATGCCGGCCCTGGGGCGGTCTTGTACGATATTTTTGGCAACAAGGCCGATAAGAAAGAAATTCCGGCCGTCATCTACTACTTCATGTTCCTGGTCTTCTTCGCGGTGGGGATCATCGAACTGATCTCGATCGCTTTTCGACCGGTGTCGTTGTCGTTCCGTTTGTTCGGCAATGTTTTCGGTGGCGAAAATTTGCTTCACGCGATGTCCGGCCTGCAGAAATGGGGACTGCCGATTCCCTTCTACTTTCTCGAGCTCCTCATCGGCTTTGTGCAGGCCTTGGTCTTCACATTGTTGGTCAGCGTCTATATCGGCCTGATTTGCAACCACGGCGATGGCCATGAGGAAGCCGCGCATGGCGACGATCACGGCAAGGCCAAGGCCGCGCCAGCCCACCACTGATCGTTCGTTAAACCCTTTCCCGTCGGGAGCGTGCCAACGTTGTGCGCACGGCGGTAATCCAACCAAAAAATAAACCCATATGATCACCATCCTCGCCGAAATCACCGGCAGCATTCAAGGCGCGCTCGGCTGTTTGGCCGCCGCCATTGGCGTAGGTCTCATCGGCACGAAGGCCGTTGAGGCCGTCGGCCGCAACCCTGGCGCCTCGGGCAAGATCCTCGTCCAGTCCATCATCGGTATGGCCCTGGCCGAAGCGGTCGCGTTCTACGCGCTGTTCCTCGGTCGTTAATTCTGCGTTTCCCATCCCCGTGTGGCGCGCTCGTCGCGCCATGCGGCCTCTTTCCCGCCATGCTCTCCTCGTTGCTCTTTTTCGCAGCCACTTCAGGCGTTGAAGTCGCGGCTCAAGGCGAAGCCTCCGGGCTCACCAAGATCACCGCTGACTTCGGCATCGATCTGCCGTTCATCGTCGCGCAGGCGGTCAATTTTCTCATCGTCGCCTTCCTGCTCTGGAAGTTTGCGTTCAAGCCGGTGATGGCCACGATCGAAGAGCGCCAGACAAAGATCGCCGCGGGCTTGAAGTTCGCCGAGGACGCCAAAGCTCAGCTCGCCACGGCGCAGCAGGAAAACGTGGCGATCCTCAAAAACGCCCAGATCGAGGCGACACGCTACATCGAGGAAGCGCGCAAGACCGCCAAGGAATTTGCCGAGCGCGAAACCTCCGCGGCCACCGAGCGTGCCAATGGTATTATCGTCAAGGCCCAGCAGGCGATCGACCTCGAGCACAAGAAGATGCTCGATCAGGCCCGGGGCGAAATCGCCCGTCTGGTCATCGTGACGACGCAGCGCGTCCTCGCGAAGGAACTTTCCGACAGCGATCGCAGCCGCTACAACGAGGCTGCCGCCAGGGAGCTGAGCACCGTCTAACTCCCGAGCGCGTTTTCCTTTCCATGGCCGCCCCTAAGAAGCAAATCCAGCAGCTCGCCCGTCAGCTTTTCGCGATGAGCCTTGCCGAGGGCCGTTTGTCCGCCGAGCGGGTGGTTGCGGTGCTGGCTTACCTCGAAAAAAATCCTCCGGCGCAGCCGATCGCGGTGCTCAAGGCGTATTATCGCCTCGTCGCCGCAGAGTACGCCAAGGGCCAGGCCGTCGTCGAACACGCCGGTCCCATCGCGGGGAACCTGCTCGCTTCGATCGAAGTGTCGATGTCCCAGCGTTACCAACGTCCGATCGTCGCCGTCGCGAAAGAGAACCCTGCGTTGCTCGCAGGGCTGCGCGTCCGCGTCGGCGATGACGTTTATGAATCGTCGGTGGCGAACCAACTCGCCGGTCTTTCCGTTTAATTTCCCTCTTTTCAAAAGTAGTCCAAACCCTCCCGCCGCATGAGCACGGTTCTCGAACAAATCGAACAGCAGATCGCCAAGCTTTCCAGCAAAGCGGTTCGCAAAAACACCGGTGTCATCCGCACCGTCGCCGACGGCGTCGCCAAAATCGACGGCATCTCCGACGTGATGTACAACGAGATGGTCCAGTTCCCCGGCGGTGCCATCGGCATTGCGCTGAATTTGGAGCAGGATGAAGTCGGATGCGTCATCCTCGGCGACATTTCCGGCCTCAAGGAAGGCGACGAGGTTCAGACCACCGGCAAGCTGCTCTCCATCCCCGTCGGCAAAGGCCTGCTCGGTCGCGTCGTCGACGCGCTCGGCAATCCGGTCGACGGCAAAGGCCCGATCGAATCCCGCGAGAACTATCCGGTCGAGAAAATCGCCCCCGGAATCATCGAGCGCAAATCCGTTTCCCAGCCGCTCTTCACCGGCATCATGGCGATCGACTCGATGATCCCGATCGGTCGTGGCCAGCGCGAACTGATCATCGGCGACCGCGGCACCGGCAAGACGACCATCGCGATCGACACGATCATCAACCAGGCGAAGATCAATAAAGTGGGCCTCGCCAGCGGCGACAAAAGCTTCCGTCCGGTTTACTCGATCTACGTCGCGATCGGGCAAAAGAATTCGAACATCGTACGTACCCTCGGTGCGCTGGAAGCGGCCGGTGCCTTGGAGTACACCGTGATCGTGGCCGCTCCCGCCGCCGACAATCCCGCCAACCAATACCTCGCTCCCTATTCCGGCGCATCGGTCGGCGAATGGTTCATGGAAAACGGCATGGATGCGTTGATCGTTTATGACGATCTTTCCAAACACGCGGTCGCGTACCGCCAGATTTCCCTGATTCTCAAGCGCCCGTCCGGTCGCGAAGCGTATCCCGGCGACGTGTTTTATTTGCACTCCCGTTTGCTCGAACGCGCCGCGCGTCTCGACGGCAAGGGCTCGCTGACGGCGCTGCCGATCATCGAAACGCTCGCGGGCGACGTCTCGGCGTACATTCCCACGAACGTCATCTCGATTACGGACGGCCAGATCTTCCTCGAAACCGATCTGTTCAACCAGGGTATTCGTCCCGCCGTGTCCGTCGGTCTCTCCGTTTCCCGCGTCGGTTCGGCCGCGCAAATCAAGGCGACGAAGCAGGTCGGCGGTAAACTCAAAGGCGAACTCGCGCAGTTCCGCGAACTGGCCGCGTTCGCTCAATTCGGTTCCGACCTCGATGCGAAAACCAAAGCGCAGCTCGATCGCGGCGGTCGCATCGTCGAACTTTTCAAACAACCCGCGTTCAATCCGGTTCCCATCGAGCAGCAGGTCGTGACGCTCTGGGCGATCTCGAAAGGCTATTACGATAGCCTCGAGATCAAGAAGGTCACCGCCGCGGCCGTTTCGCTGCGCGAGTTTTTCTCCACCCGCAAGGACACCCTCCTCACCGAGATCCGCACTAAGGCGGCGTTGGACAAGGATCTCGAAGCCAAGATCAAGACGGCGATGGACGAGTGGAAAAGTTCCTACTCGGCCTAACCGGTCGTTTCGTTCGCACGCTTCTCCTTCCGTAAGCCTTTCCTGCCATGCCTTCAACCCGCGACATCCGGCGCCGCATCAAGTCAGTCAAGAACACCCGCCAGATCACCCGGGCGATGGAATTGGTCGCGGCGTCCAAGATGAAGAAAGCGCAGCAGGCCGCCCTCGCGGGGCGACCCTATTCGCAACTCATGGCAAGCATGCTGGCTGCACTCGCGCCTCGCGTGGACGAAACGCAGCATCCGTTTCTGGCCAAGCGTGAAGTCAAGACGCGAGGCATTCTGCTTATCTCGACGGACAAGGGCTTGTGCGGTCCGCTGAACGCGAACCTGTTCAAATTGGTGATGGAGATCAAAACTCCCGCCAAGTTCGCGGTCATCGGCAGGAAAGGCTCCCAGTTCCTCGCTCGCACCAAGCGGGACCTCGTTGCCGACTTCACCGTCAGCGATCGCACCGGCTTCCTCGAAGTGCGTGTGGCCGCGGAGTACATGGTGAAGCTGTTCCTCGAAGGCACCGTGGACACCGTGGAGGTCATTTATTCCCGGTTTAAGAACACCTTGGTTCAGGAGCCGACGATTCGCCCAATCCTTCCGTTGAACAATCTCCGGCAGTTCATCGATGCGCTGCAGTCGCACGCCGGAGTCGTCGCCAACGAACTCGACGACACGCGAGACATGCTTTTCGAGCCGGGTGCCCAGTCCGTTCTGGAGGCGCTGCTGCCGTTCTACGTCAACCGTCATATCTACCAGCTGACCCTCTCCGCGAAAGCGTCCGAGCAAAGTGCGCGGATGGTGGCGATGAAGACCGCCAAAGACAACGCCACCAATCTGCTGGGCGAACTCACGCTCGAGTACAACAAAGCCCGTCAGGCCGCGATCACCCAAGAAATCCTCGAGATCGCCGCCGCTTCGTTTGCGGCCTAAGCCCCTCCTTTTACATTAGCTTTTCTCATTCGCCACTATGAATACCGGCAAGATCGTCCAAGTCATCGGCCCCGTCGTCGACGTGCAGTTCGCCGAGAACACCATCCCGCCCATCTACCAGGCGCTGACCATCGAGTTCGCGGTCTCCGGCCGGCAGGAAGTGCTCACCCTCGAGGTGCAGCAGCATCTCGGCGGCGGGCTGGCCCGCGCGATCGCGATGTCGTCCTCCGAGGGACTGAAGCGCGGTATGGAGGTTAAGGATACCGGCGCACCGATCTCCGTACCGGTGGGCAACGGCGTCCTCGGCCGCATCTTCGACGTCACCGGCAATCCGGTGGACGGTCGCGGCCCGGTTACGTACGAGAAGCGCTACCCGATTCACCGTCCGGCTCCCGCGCTCGCGGACCAGGATACCAAGACCCAGATTCTCGAGACGGGCATCAAGGTCATCGATTTGATTTGTCCCTTTATGAAGGGCGGCAAAGCCGGGGCCTTCGGCGGTGCCGGCGTCGGGAAGACGGTCGTCATTCTCGAGCTCATCAACAATATCGCGAAGGCGCACGGCGGCTTCTCGGTGTTCGCGGGCGTCGGCGAGCGTTCCCGCGAGGGCAACGATCTTTATCACGAAATGTCCGAGGCCGGTGTCATCGATCAGAAGGATCTGAGCAAGTCCAAGGTGGCGTTGGTTTACGGCCAGATGAACGAGCCGCCGGGTGCCCGTATGCGCGTCGCCCTCTCGGCCCTCGCCATGACCGAGTATTTCCGCGACGAGAAAAACCAGGACGTGTTGCTCTTCATCGACAATATCTTTCGTTTCTCCCAGGCCGGTTCCGAAGTATCCGCCTTGTTGGGACGCTCGCCGTCGGCGGTCGGTTACCAGCCCACGCTGGCGAACGAAATGGGTCTCCTCCAGGAGCGCATCACCTCGACGAAGAAGGGTTCGATCACGTCCGTGCAGGCCGTCTACGTGCCCGCCGACGACTTGACCGATCCGGCGCCGGCGAACACGTTCGCCCACTTGGACTCCACGATCGTGTTGGAGCGTTCCATCGCCGAGCTCGGTATTTATCCGGCCGTCGATCCGCTCGCCTCCGTTTCGAAGGCGCTCGAACCCGCGGTGGTCGGCGAAGAGCACTACAAGGTGGCGCGCGAAGTTCAGCGCGTTCTCCAGCGCTACAAGGATCTTCAGGACATCATCGCGATTCTCGGCCTCGACGAGCTCTCGCCCGAGGACAAGGTCACCGTCTACCGCGCGCGCAAGCTGCAACGTTTCCTTTCGCAGCCGTTCACGGTGGCGGAAGTGTTCACGGGCGCTCCCGGCAAATATGTCGCCGTCAAAGAGACCGTGCGCGGCTTCAAGATGATCCTCGATGGTCAGCTCGACGACGTTCCCGAAGGCGACTTCTACATGAAGGGTGGCATCGACGAGGTGCTGGCAGCCGCGAAGAAGCAATAGTCCGTCATCTCCCCTTTCTCATGCCTCTCACCCTCGAAATCGTTACGCCCGAAGCTCGTGTCTATTCCGACACGATCGAGACGGTGGTTATTCCGACCGTCGAGGGAGAGATCGGAATCCTTCCCGGCCACATTCCCCTGCTCACCCAGGTGCAAGCGGGAGAATTGCGGGTCTTCAAGGACGGTCGCATGGAACTCCTCGCGATCGGCAACGGCTTCGCTCAGGTTCAAGGCGACCGTGTTTCGGTTCTCGCCGAAAGTGCGATCACCGAAGAGAAAATCGACGTGAATGCGGTCGAGGAAGCCCGCAAGCGGGCCGAAGTCGCGCTCAAGGAAAAGTTCGATATGGATCCGAACGAAGTGGAGCGCCTCGAAGGCGTCGTCCGCTTCGCGGTAGCTCAGCTCGCGCTCAAGTCCCGCCGTCGCGGATAAGTGGGTTGCAGGTCGGGGTGCTCTCGATGGGCTTTACTACCTCGTAGCCGGGACTTAGCGGCGACACGGGGTCGGTAATCCCGTTCCTGTCCCGGTGCACTACCCGAATTGGGCGTTTCCATGCCGGCTTAAATCGGCTTGCCGCCGACCGTTCGCGCCTTCAAGCTCTTCAAGTTCCCTCAACTCTATGAAATTCTCCAAAATTGTTTTCTCCCTCGCCGCTGCCGCTTTTCTCACTCTCGGCCTGATGGCCGCCGACACCGCCAAGCCAGTTGCCGTCGACAAGAAAGCCGGCTGCTGCGTCACGGCAGAAAAAGCGGGCGGCGCATGCACGCACGGGTGCTGTGTCGAAGCCGCCAAAGCCAACATGAACTGCGAAAAGTGCAAAGGCACGAACGCAGCGAAGAAGTAATTCTGGCCGACGCGCGTTCTTTAGGACGTCGACCGGTCTCACCGCCGCGGTTTTAATGCCGCGGCTTTTTTGCGTTCATGCCCGTCTACCTCAAGTTCTATTTCTGGCTCCTCTTAATTTCGGGGGGGGTGCTGACCCTCGAGCGTCTCTTGCCGCGCTCCCGCACGCAGGAGCTTCTCCGCCCAGGATTCGTCCAGGATCTCTTCTGGATGATCTTCAACCTGCAGTACGCGAGCTGGATGCTCGCGATCGCGGCGGTTCACACGGTCGCGTGGTTCAATCGCGCGTTTTTCCATATCGGACTACCGTATCCCGAGTCGCTCAAGCTGATCGCGGCGTGGCCGCTTTGGCTGCAGTTCGTGACGTTTTTCGTTCTCAAGGATTTTCTCGAGTGGAACATCCATCGCGCCTTCCACCTCGTGCCTCGTCTGTGGGAGTTCCATAAATTACACCACAGCGCCGAGCATCTCGATTGGGCGGCGACCTTCCGTGCGCACTGGTTCGAATTGGTGGTCTACAAAATCTCGATTTACCTTCCGTTGGTCATCCTTGGGGTAAACGAGACCGTTATCTTTTGGATTCTGGTGGTTTCGCTCACGATCAACGAGCTCAGTCACGCCAATCTCGATTTCGATTATGGATGGCTTCGTTACGTGATCAATTCGCCGCGTTTTCACGCCTGGCATCATGATTTCGAGATGCACGGCAGAGGCGGACAAAATTTCGGGGTCAGTTTTGTGCTCTGGGATTGGCTTTTTCGAACCGCCCATGCCCCGCAAACCGCGAAACGCCCGGCCAAATTCGGCTTCAAAGATATCCACGTTTACCCGAAAGGGATTTGGCATCGGCTTTGGCACCCGTTCGGACCCAGAAGACGGCCCCCTCGCTAGGTGCAAAGAGCGCGTTTTGCGGCAGAAGCTATCCGCAAAAAAGCCACCTGAACCGAGGTTCAGGTGGCCGTCAGGACTCGAAACCTTCGACGATTTCCTACCGTTTGCGGTTTTTGACGAAGCGCGCGAACATTCCCAAACCGAGAACCGCGGCACCGAGCAGAAGCCCGGTGGTCGCTCCAGCGTCGGGAACTGTTTGAGGGACGGTGGTGGCCGATGCGAGAAGGCCCGTGATGAGGGTATTCATGATGTGTTGTCCGTGGGGATTGTTAATCTTGGCTGGAGAACACCCAATAGCATCGCTTACGCCATTCGGGAAAGCTGGGCCTGCGATAAAATTTAAAGATTGTATAGTAATTGTTTAGAGAATTTTAAGCGGCGGGCGTTTCCTCATGTTTTTCGTTGAAGTGGAAGAGAATCCGGCGAATTTATCTCCTTTTCCTAGGCTGGCTTATTGCCCGCTTCCGACCTCGGGCGCGCTTGGAACATGGGGCGTGGTCTCTTCGGAGGATTGAGGTTACGGGGGTGCCCAACCATCCGTGGCAAAATGCGCGAATCCCTTGGGGAATCCATGCACGATGCATGAAAGAGAATCGCGTTATTTCGAGGTAAATGTATACTAATCAGTGCGATAAGTATGATGGCATAGTTGAGGCGAAGACGTGTTCCCACATCGACACGTCGTCGATGACAAAAGTTCAACCCCCTTAATTATGAAAAATACGAACGAAAAGAGTATCCACATCCTTAACGATCTCATCGAGGTGTGCCGCGACGGTCAGAAGGGCTTCAAGAGCGCCGCCGACGACGCGAAGGACGCGGATTTGAAGCGTCAGCTTTCCAATTTTTCCGATCAACGCACGAAGTTCATCGGGGAACTTCAGCAGCAAGTTCGCCTGTTGGGAGGCGATCCCGAGAAGTCGGGGAGTGCGCTCGGAGTGATTCACCGCGGTTGGATCGATTTGAAGTCGGCCATTTCCTCGAACGAACCGCATGCCGTGTTAGCCGAGTGCGAGCGTGGCGAGGATTCGGCCGTTAAAAATTACCGTGAGGCGATCGCCAAGACCGAGCTCGAACCCGGCAGTCGTCCGCTCGTCGAGCGTCAATTCACAGAAATTCAGCAGGCCCACAATCGGGTAAAGGCGCTGCGCGACAGCCCTGTCTACGCGCACTCCTAAAAGGAGAGCGTCGTGCGTTAGCCTTAGGCATCGTTCTCGCGGTGCCTTTTTTTGTAGCCGTACCCTGGGTTTCCGCAGGGCAGTGTCCCGTCGCGAGATGCCTTCCCTCCTAGAATGGGAAGGGAGACGGGCTTACTTTCCCGCAGACGCGGAAAGCACGCCGGCGATACGTTGCGCGTAACCTTTGTCGCCAATGTAAAGAGGCGAAAAGTCGTAAAGGGTGCTGAGCCGCTCGATCAGCTCGTTGGCACGCAAGTTCTTCCGTTGAAATGGGGCTCGCTTAAGGTCATCCGAAAAGCGCTTGGTCAGCTTTGTGGCACCACTCTCATGATGATCTCTCCGCTTATTGTAATCGGCGAGGGAATGCCCGCCGACGGCGGCGAGGTAGCAGTGAGCGAGTTCGTGGTAGATGACTCGCAGAACCGAATGCTTTCGATCCGCCAGACGATCCACGCGGAACTGAATGAGGGAGCCGACACTCGAGACGTACACCACCTCGCTTTGGAAATGTTCGGGATTCGTTTCGATCTGAGGAGCGTCGCTCCCCATCTTTTTCCACCACGCGCGAATTTCCTGCTGCACATCCCCGTTTAACGATTCGAAAATCAGCCAGAAGAGTTGGCTCATTTCCTCATTCGTTGGAAGCGGCGGTGAATCGAACATCGAGATAGTCCTTTTCGGCTTAAAGTGGGGGCCGCTGAAGGAGTTAAACCATCCAAGGGCTACGACTCGGTAGGAATGGTCACAAATTGTGAGCGGCGCAAGTCTGCAAACGATAAGCGAGAATACGTATTCGGTTGAAAATTACATATCCACTTACCACCCATTGCAAAGCGTGCAAGCAGGCGGTGTCTCAGGTCCGCACACCAGGACGATACGAGAGGATTTCAAGATTACAAAATGCTCCCGACCGTCCGGTTCTCGTAGATTTGATCGCTGTTCGCTCATGTGGTACCTTTCCCTCCTCGTGAATATTCTCTCCATCCAGTCTCACGTCGCTTTTGGACATGTTGGCAATGCCTCCGCAGTGTTTCCGATGCAACGACTCGGTCACGAAGTCTGGCCCATCCATACCGTTCAGTTTTCCAACCACACCGGTTACGGCACCTGGAAGGGTCGGGTCTTCGATGGTGGCATGATCGAGGAATGCGTAGAGGGGATCGCCGCGCGTGGTGTGCTCGGCACCTGCGACGGAGTCCTTTCGGGATACATGGGTTCGTCCGATATTGGCGAGGCGATCCTTGGCACGGTGAAAAAGGTGAGGTCCGCGAATCCGCGGGCGCTTTATTGCTGCGACCCGGTTATCGGGGATGTCGGCCGGGGCGTTTTTGTCCGGCCGGGCGTTCCGGAGTTCATGAAGACGCGCGCGGTGCCGGTCGCCGACGTGATCACGCCCAATCAGTGGGAACTCGATTATCTTTCGGGTGGCGAATCCCGTTCGTTGGCGGCCGCACGGGAAGCGATCGGGCTGGTCCACGCGCTAGGACCGAAGGTCATTCTGGTGACGTCGCTTCACACCGAAGAAACGCCTGAGGACAGTGTGGATCTGGTGACTTCCGCCGAAGGCAAGCTATGGCGCGTGCGTACGCCCAAACTGCCGATTTCGGTGAATGGTGCCGGCGATGCGATCGCGGCACTCTTCTTTGTTCATTGGCTCCAGACCGGATCTGCGGCGGAGGCTCTGGGGCGTTCGACTGCGTCCGTCTATGGCCTGCTCAAGCGCACCGCGGACGCGAATTCCCGGGAGATTCTCACCGTGGCCGCTCAGGATGAATTTGTGACCCCGACGTACACGTTTGCCGTCGAATCTCTGTGAGTTTCTTCTGCCTCTCTCCCTCCGGTTTAGAGGTTAGAAACCGATTCCTAGGGACAGGCCGTTTGGGGTTCCGCGCTCATCGAAACCTCGTTTCCAATCGAGGCCGCCGAGGGCGCTACCGGCATTCTTGAAGCGACCTGGTCACCTAAATCAATGCAGATAAGTGACTAGTGAGGCAGACTAGTTTGGCGAAATGCGGGTCGACACTCCGGTGTTTTTTCTTCGCTCGGTTTCGAATTCATTAAAAATCTCTTATCTAAATAATTATCAGAAGTTTATGGGCAGTAATTATTCTTGCTTTGAGCGTTTGCAGGAAACGGGACCGACTGAAAACGCCATCGATTGAGCGCCGAATTCGTTTTTTACTTTTCCTTTAAGAATCCAGAATCTCCCTAAAATCCGTGGGGTGTTTTGCCTATTTTACCTTCGAAGTGAAACCACAACCCGTTGTGGTAGTCTTAATCGACCAGCACCACGGGTAGTGAAATTTTTACCTCGACGGGCATCGAGCTTGACGCTCCCAACGGCCGAGAGTCTGATTTGGGCCGCGAAAGATTTGCCCTGCAAGGCCTCCTGCCACGTCTTTTTTATCACGCACGCCACTCGCTCGTCCTGCACTCGATTCTTTCGCTCCGACGCTCGTACGCCATGTTCGCTCCGTTCTCACCGCGCCCGCGCGTCGTCTGCCTTCCGTCGAGGAAAGTCCGTCGGTTTGTCGCTATTCTAAGCACCTGGATTTTCGTCGCCTTGGGCGTATCGGCGAATCCGGACCCCGTTTCATTTTAGCGAACGGGGGCGCGAATTTGTAGAGCCTCTCTTTGTCGTCTTGGTTTTCGGTTATTTTCGGCACCCGATTTTACCAAATTCCGCGTCCGTTTTCTTTTTCGACCTTTTGCTCGTCCGCATTTCCTCTTTTCGCATTTCCCCGTCTCGTTTCCGCATTCTGCGATACCTCCCCTCCGTCCTTCCTCGTTTCGTCACCCTTCACCCTTTCCACACGGCCCACTTCGGATGAATTCTGCGCTCTCTCACGATCTCGCTCTCAAACGCACCGTCCACACCCCGGTCGAGCAAAAACCTCACTTTGCCTGGCGCGACATTCTTGTTAACGAAGCCTTCGTCGTGCCTGAGATCGTATTGCTCTGCCCCCACGGCGAGGAGCGTTTTGACGCGAGCGAAGTGGCCGATACGCTCGGCAAGTCCCTGACCAATGTTTTGCTCGCACGTGGCGAGAAGGATATTTTCACGCCCACACATCGTGCGTGGGTCGTCGGAATCGTCCGCGAACTCGTCGCCACGCTGGCCGCGCAGGCGCGTCGCCAATCCCCGCTGAAGCTTACGTTGAACGCGTTGTACGAGCTCATCGAGAAGACGCTCGTCGACAACAATGCCTATGACGTCGCCAAAAGCCTCCTGCTGAATCGCAGTCGGAAACTTGCGATCGAGCGGCCTTCCTCGGCACAAAGCCACATTCGGGTCATTCGCCGCAACCATCAGGTCGTGCCGTTTGGAGAGCAGAAGATCGAAATCGCAATCCGTAAATCGTTTCTCTCGCTGCAGCGCGATTCCGCACCCGCGGTCGCCATCGCCCAAGCCGTTTCCGCCCGCGTGCACGCGTCCAAGCAGACGTTCGTGCATATCGAGGAGATTCAGGACATGGTGCAGGAGGAGCTGATGAAGGCCGGTCACTTCAAAGTGGCCGAAGCCTACATTCTTTATCGTGCCGAGCGTGCCTCGACCCGCGTCGTGCCGGTGCCTTCGCTCTCGGGCGAGAATACGGTCGAGTCCATCCCATCCGCGCCCGGTCAAGAGACGATGGTGGTGGTCAAACGCGTCAACGGGGAGACCTTTTTTTGGGATGGGATCGATCTGCGCAAGCGCATCGAGTTCGCCCGGATCGGCCTCGATCTCTGCCTGTCCAACGAGCAGATCGAGGCGGAACTGCGGCGATCGATCTTCGACCAGATCTCCCAGCGCGATCTCGACGCCACGATCGTTCTGAATTCCAAAACGCTGATCGAGCGCGACGCGGATTTCGCGAAGTTCGCCGGTCGGATTCAGCTCACCTACATTTACGAGGAGGTCCTCAATTGGGATATCGTTCGCGACGGGGTCGGTTCGCTCCGCGCCTTCCACCAACGCACGTTCAAGAAATACCTCGAGTACGGCGTGGCGATCAAACGTCTCAACCCTCGCGTGCTCGACTTCGATCTGACCCAACTCGCCGGAGCGCTCGACCCGTCGGCGGATCTCGAGTTCGATTTCCTCGGCATTCAGACGCTCTACGACCGCTACTTGATCATCGACAAGACGAAGAAGTCGTCGCGGCGCATCGAGACCCCGCAGTTTTTCTGGATGCGCGTGGCCATGGGCTTGTTCATCGACGACACGAATCCGCGCGAAGGTGCGGTCGTCGGCCTCTACGATCTGTACAAGAATCGCCGTTTCTGCAGTTCCACGCCGACGCTCTTCAACTCGGGCACACTCCACTCGCAGCTCTCCTCCTGCTACCTCTACTACGTCGACGATTCGCTCGAGGGCATCATGTACCGCGGCATCGCGGAAAACGCCCAGCTTTCCAAATGGGCCGGCGGCCTTGGCGGTTCCTGGACCGCGGTGCGCGGAACGGGCGCGCATATCGGCGGAACCAACGGCGAGTCGCAGGGCGTCATTCCCTTCCTCAAGCTGCACAACGATCAGCTGGTGGCCGTCAATCAGGGCGGGAAGCGCAAAGGCTCCGGCTGCGCCTATCTCGAGACCTGGCACAACGACATCTTCGAATTCCTCGAGCTGCGCAAGAACACCGGCGACGACCGCCGTCGTACTCACGACATGAATACGGCGAACTGGATTCCCGATCTCTTCATGAAGCGAATGGAGGCGCGCGGCACCTGGACTCTTTTCCGCGCGAACGAGGTGAAGGATCTCCACGATCTCTACGGCAAAAAATTCGAGGAGGCCTACGTCCGCTACGAAAAACTCGCGGAGGAGGAGAAAATTTTCGGCCAGAAGATCGAGGCGCTCGAGCTTTGGAAGAAGATGCTTTCGATGCTCTTCGAGACGGGTCACCCGTGGATCACCTTCAAGGACGCCTGCAATATCCGGTCGCCACAGGATCACGTAGGAGTGATTCACTCCTCCAATCTCTGCACCGAGATCACGCTCAACACGTCCAACGACGAGACCGCGGTTTGCAATCTCGGCTCGGTCATCCTCGATTCGCATCTCTTGCCGGACGGCTCGCTCGATCGCCCCAAGCTTCGGGAGACGATCCGGCTCGCCGTGCGGGCGCTCGATAACGTCATCGATATCAATTTCTACCCGACGAAGGCCGCCGAAGTCTCCAATCGCCGTCATCGTCCGATCGGTCTCGGCGTGATGGGACTCGCGCACGCCCTCTACCTGCGCGGCAACCCCTTCGCATCGGAGGCTGCCGTCGAATTTAACGACGAGGCGATGGAAGCCATCGCCTTCTACGCTTACGAGGCATCTTCCGATCTCGCCGCCGAGCGGGGACAGTATTCTTCCTACAAGGGTTCGAAGTGGGATCGCGGGCTGCTGCCTCAGGACACCGTCGACCTGCTCGAAAAGGAACGCGGAGCCCCGATCGAAGTGCCGCGGGGCGGCAAACTCGATTGGGCCCCTTTGCGGGCCAAGATCGCGCTTCAAGGCATGCGCAACAGCAACGTTCTCGCCATCGCACCCACGGCGACGATTTCGAATATCACCGCGACGTCCCCCTGCATCGAGCCGACGTACAAGAATCTTTTCGTCAAATCCAACCTCTCGGGCGAGTTCATCGTCTTGAATCCGTTCCTGGTGAAGGATCTCAAGGCGCGCGGGCTGTGGAACCAAGAGATGATCGATAACCTGAAGTATTTCGACGGGGAACTCCGCGATATCGAAGCCATCCCGAACGACCTCAAGGTGAAGTACCTGACCGCATTCGACATCGACCCGAAGTGGGTCGTCGAAGCGGCGGCGCGCCGCCAGAAATGGATCGATCAATCGCAGAGCGTAAACCTCTGGTTGCGCACACCGGATCTGAAGAACCTCAGCCACATGTACCGCCACGCGTGGCATGCCGGGCTAAAGACGACCTACTACCTGCGGACGCTGGGCGCTTCGAACATCGAAAAGGCGACGGTCGCTTCGAAGAAGGAAGTTCGCATCGGCTCCGGAGTGAGCCTCTCAGTCGAAGTCGCGACGCCCACCGCGCCCGTGCCTTTGGTGGAGGTCGCTGCCACCGTTCCCAAACGCGATTACATTGCAGCCGAAAAGACCGCTTGCAGCATCGACGCCATGCGCAATGGCGGCGATTGCGACGCCTGCCAGTAGGCCCTCATTCCGGGCGCGCCCCGTGTAGGTGCTGCATCGCCGCCGACGTAACCGCAGGTTCGGTCGGCGGCGTCTTCCCTTCGAGCGAACGGTTTCCATCTCAATCGTTTCGCTTCGCTCTTCCGGTCGCGGCTTTCCGCGAGAGACCGTGCTTTCCCTATTTTTCGCGCTGGCCGGAGAATTCGGGCCCTGCCCTGCGCTGGCGATGGAGCGTGATTATTGACCGCTTCTTCGCCCTGTTCGTGGTCATGAATGTGCCACGTCGATCTTTCTTGAAAACATCCGTTTCCGCTTCCGTTCTGGCCGCCACTCAACTTGGCGGGGCTCCCACCATCGCGTCCGTTAACCGAGAATACTATGAGCTTCGCGCGTACCGCTTGAATGCGGGGACCGGTCTTCGGCTCAAAGCCGGTGCGGATCCCTCGCTACTCGACGGTTACCTCGAACGAGCCCTCCTGCCTGCCTTGGACCGTCTCGGCGTGAAGAACGTCGGTGT